>JGI24770J26754_10003152_pt1 | contig 11082 bp, 10 predicted proteins | sample LakOneMetagenome_FD_26754 | JGI IMG/M metagenome (IMG submission 26754) | reverse complement strand
CCGGCGCCCGCCATGACTGCGACGCCCGCACGTTCGAGATGCCGCAAAAGTGCCCGCCGCGCGCCCGCACCCACGGCCGCCAGAGGTGTCGCCGCCTCGATCAGCGTGATGCGGGCCGCAGGACCAAGTCGGTACGCGGCCGCCAGCGCCAGTTCGACCCCGGCGATGCCCCCGCCGATCACCGCCACCTCGGGCCGGGCATCCCCGGGCGCGACCGTCTCGACAAAACTCTGCCAGCGGTCGGCGAAGGCATCCAGCGGCTTTGCCGGCACGGCATGGTCGGCGAAACCCTCAAGGCCCGGCATTTCGGAGTTGATGCCAATGTCGATCGACGCCACGTCATAGGCGATCGGCGCCCGCCCCGGCACCTGGATGCGCCGCGTGTCACGGTCGATCCCATCGACGCGGCCCAGGATCAGCCGTGCCCCGGCAAAACGGGCCAGCCGGACAAGGTCGATCTCAAGCGCGGCGCGCGGATAGTGGCCGGCGATATGGCCGGGCAGCATGCCGGAATAGGCGGTCGTCGGATCGGGGCTGATCAGCGTAAGCCGCACGCCGGGAACCGGACGCATCCCCCACATCCGTAGCACGAGCGCATGGGTATGCCCCCCGCCGATCAGCACCAGATCGCGGGTCAGGGGGGCGGGCATCGGCATCATCTGCATTTCAGCCTCCTTGCCGCTGTTCCTAGCCCCTGCGCCGCCGTTTGGCCATGCGGCAGACTTGGAGCGCGGGCCGGATCGGGCTATGGAACCTTTGGACGATCAGCAAAGGGGGCCAGCGTGGCGCAACATCGGCGGATCTATGTGACCGGGGCGGCGGGCTTCATCGGCTATCATTTGGCAGCGATGCTTCTGGCAGAAGGGTGCGCGGTGCACGGGTTCGACGGGATGACGCCCTACTATGACCCGGCGCTGAAGCGGGCGCGGCTGGCGCTGTTGCAGGCCCAGCCAGGGTTCAGTTTCACCGAAGCGATGCTCGAGGCGCCCGGCGCACTGGCCGCCGACATGGCCGCCTTTCGCCCCGACGCGGTGGTGCATCTGGCTGCCCAGGCCGGTGTGCGCTACAGTCTCGAGGCGCCGCGCAGCTATCTGACCGCCAATATCGAAGGCACGTTCAACGTTCTGGAAGCGGCGCGCGACTGCGGAGTGAAGCACCTTCTTCTGGCATCGACATCGTCGGTCTTTGGCGCCAATACCGAAATGCCCTACCGCGAAACCGACAAGGCCGACACCCAGGTTTCGCTCTATGCCGCGACCAAGAAGGCGACCGAAAACCTGTCGCATTCCTGGGCGCATCTTTGGGGGCTGCCAACCACGGCGTTCCGGTTCTTCACCGTCTACGGCCCCTGGGGCCGGCCCGACATGGCGCCCCACAGGTTTACCAGGGCGATCCTGGCCGGCGACCCCATCGACGTGTACGGGCACGGCGACATGTATCGGGATTTCACCTATGTGACCGATCTCGTCCGCGCGATCCGGCTTTTGATTGACGTGGCGCCGGTTCGGCCCGAAGGCCCAGCTGATATCGCCCCCGACGACAGCCTTTCGCCCGTCGCCCCCTGGCGGGTGGTCAATATCGGCAATGGCGCCAAGGTGGCGCTGGGCGATTTCATTGCTGCGATCGAGGCGGCAGCGGGGCATGCGGCGGTCAGGAACCTGATGGAGATGCAGAAGGGCGATGTGGTGGCGACCTGGGCCGACACGAGCCTTCTGCAACGCCTGACCGGCTATCGCCCCGAAACTCCGATCGTCGCCGGAATGGCGCGCTTCGTCGACTGGTACCGTGCCTACTATGGCGTCTGAGGCCCGACAGGGCCATTCGCCTCTTGACCTGAAACGGCCCTTTGACTAGGCAGCACGCCGGATGGCTAGGTAGCTCAGCTGGTTAGAGCACGCGACTCATAATCGCGGGGTCGGGGGTTCGAGTCCCCCCCTCGCCACCACTTCTCCGTCCAAAATCGTTTGATGACATCCAGAAAGCCTTGGTTTATAAGCGTTTTACGCAAAACCTTTGTCCGATGCTGTCCGGAATGATCCAGTAGGATACCCCCGATTTGGGGGTGTTTCCGGGGGTATCGGCAAAACCAGCAAAAAGGCGATACCCCCAGCCATGCCTCTTAGCGATGCCACGATTCGAAACCTGAAACCGCGCGAGAAGCCCTACAAGGTTTCGGACTTCAATGGCCTCTTCGTCCTTGTCAAACCGACCGGCTCGCGGCTGTGGCAATTCAAGTATAGGCTCGACGGCAAGGAGAAGCTTCTGTCCATCGGCCCCTATCCAAAGATCAGCTTGGCTGAGGCCCGCGCCGCGCGTGATGCCGCGAGGGCATTGGTGGCCAAGAGCCTGGACCCGAGCACGGCAAAGCAGGATCAGAAGCGGGAAGAGCGTGAGAGAAGGGGCCTGACCTTCGAGACGCAAGCGCAGGCTTACTTTGAAAAGACACAGAAGGAGGGCCGCGCGGCATCGACACTCAACAAGACCCAATGGCTTCTGGATATGGCGATAGCTGATTTCGGGCGAAAGCCGATGTCGGAGATCACGTCGCCGATGGTCCTGCGCTGTCTGCGCAAGGTGGAAGCCAAGGGCAACTACGAGACCGCCAAGCGTAGCGCGCCAAGATCAGCGCGGTCTTTCGTTATGCCATTGCGAGTGGTTCAGCGACGACCGATCCGACATATGCTTTGAAAGATGCCCTGATCCGACCCCAGCCCCAACCACGTGCTGCAATCACCGACCCCGAGGGGCTGGGGGCGCTGCTGCGCGCGATTGATGGATTTCATGGACAGACGGTCACGCGGATTGGCCTGCAGCTTCTAGCTTTGCTGACGCCGCGCCCGGGCGAGTTGCGAAATGCTCGCTGGGAAGAGATCGACTTTGAGACCGCGATCTGGTCGATCCCCGCTGAACGCATGAAGATGAGGCGACCGCATCGCGTGCCCTTAGCTGCGCAGGCCTTAAGGTTGCTCGACGAATTAAAAGCGCTGACAGGGGCAACCGAGTTTCTTTTGCCGTCGTTGATTTCAACCAAGCGGGTGATGAGTGAGAATACACTGAACACTGCCCTACGCAGGATCGGATTTGGAGCGGATGAGATGACATCTCACGGGTTCCGCGCGACGTTTTCGACGCTGGCCAATGAAAGCGGACTCTGGAATCCAGATGCGATCGAACGTGCGTTGGCCCATGTAGAAAGCGACGATTCTCGCCGCGCTTATGCGCGGGGTGAGCATTGGGGTGAGCGCGTAAGACTTGCGGACTGGTGGGCTGGATTCCTGGATAGCCTGCGGACAGGCTGAGCGGGTCAACTCCAGCCAAGAGCACTTCCTGCGACAAAAAGAACGTCGGGTACGCTATTTGGCTCTTCTACTTCGCGGTGGAGCGGATTCTCGGAGAATTTGGAAAATGGACGTGAGTAATCAGAACGATCTAGTCGATCGCATCATCGCCGAAGCGTTTGAGCACCTCGATGAGTGGCGACGGCCAACCAGCCTCAAGAGCGTCGGTCCGGCCTTTCCGGAAGTCTATCCGCGATTTGAAGAGCAACTGTGCTTGCTCCGACAGGATATTCGACGAGCCTTAAGCTTGTATTCTGTGGAGGAATTGAGGTCCGAATACCCCAATAGCCTAACGGCAGCGTTCAATCCGCTCTTTGATCCTGACGGGCGGCACGGACGCCTCGCGAAGCGACTCGCAAAACTCAAGAAGACCGCCCCGCAGGATTTTGTCGGAGGGTGGTCGGTCAAGGGCAAGGAACTCGACATCGCTCATTGGCGGGGCTTCACGTCCTTCAGTCTCGCTGAAGCGACGCTGCTCAGCGTTGGACGCGATCCAAGGCTCACAAACTACGACTCCGTGTTCCAGGGTTACGGACGGTCGGAAGAAGCGGACGAACTTCTCTATTTCTTGGAGGATCGGTACGAGGCTATCGCAAATGGACTTGGGGTGAATCCCGAAGACAGCACGACGCGTGTAGATGCGGGCAGGCTGATTGGCTGGATTCTGTATGCCAGGGTTCAGGTTGATGAAAGATTTCGTCGCATGGTTTTGGCACAGCGAAGGATGAAGTCCAACCTCCCAAACCCCGTCGCGGCAGCTCTTCCGGGGCCTGATAGCGGACCACTGCATCGGTCGAGTTTGAAAATCCACGCTCGGATGATCACAGCCGTGGCGATCACGAAATACGGCCTGACCGATGAACGAGGGATCAGAAGGGCTGCGACGAGCATCCAAAACGATGCCGACCTGTTGGGTCTAGGCTTTGACGAGAGAGTACTCATCAACCTTCTGCGTTTGGGCCTGCAAGAGCGCGGACGCGTCACCTCGTCGTTGCAGTAATTGGTCGAAATCCGTCGGCATGGCATCAAAATTCGTTTTTCATAACGATATCAATTATTTAAAAAATACCATTTGATGCCGCACAAGCCGTTGGGCTCGTGAAAGTCATGGATGCACAACCTCACACCGGAGTGCACAATGTCGATCAAGACTTCCTTCCCCGAAACCGGCCTTGTCAGACTCTCGGCCATCCTGGCCCCCAGTGGTCCGATCCCCGTTTCCAAGTCCACTTGGTGGGCCGGGGTCCGCAGTGGGCGCTTTCCGAAACCGCTGAAACTCGGCCCCCGCACCACGGTGTGGAAGGCCGAAGAGATTCGCGCGCTGTTCCAGGGGGTCTGCCGTGCGTAAGGCGGTCCGCATCTCGGCGATCAAATCTGCGCGTTCCTATACCTTCATCGAGGCGGCGAAATTGCTCAATGTCTCGGTCGACAGCTTGCGTAATTGGGTGCGCGGGGGTCTGCCCGTCTTGAAGACCGAGCGTCCGTTCCTGATCATCGGAAAAGATCTGAAAGACTGGCTCACGGCGCGCAACGAGAAAAGGCGCGTGGCTCTTGGCCCGCACCAGTTCTTCTGCTTGCGCTGCAAGAAGGCCCAGACGCCCTACGGTGGGATGGTCGATTGCCTTGCTCAGACTTCGCAGACCTGGCGCCTTATGGCGATCTGCGTGTGCTGCGGCGGCGGCATGAATCGCATCGTTTCGGTGCGAGACCTGCCCGAGATGCAGCGGATCTTTGACGTCCAGATCAACGAGCGGTGAGCGCCCTAAGGGAGCCTTTCACACCCCTCTGGAATTGCCACAAGAGAAGGAAATGCGATGCGCCGGAAAATCAACGAAGAAAATGGGCGGACTAAGCGCAAATACGCGATCTGGAAAAGGGAGGCGCGGCGTTCCCATTCCACGACCGTGGATCGCGCGCTGGAGGCGATCAACAAGTTCGAGGCCTCGACTGGTCACAAGGCTTTCAAGGCTTTCAAATTCGAGCAAGCGGTCGCCTTCAAACGGGTGCTGGAAGACGCCCTGCTCCCCCGTACCGGTAAGCCGTTGGCCAAGGCAACGATCGATGGAACCTTGCGCGCCGTGAAAGCATTTTTCGACTGGCTCGCGGATCAGCCTGGCTATCGGTCGCGCATCTCGCGTCGGGATCTTGAGTACTTCAACTTGAACGCCAAGGATGCCCGCGTGGCCCATGCCGAACGCGAAGTGCCCTTCCCGACCATGGAACAGTGCAAGCACTCGTTTCTGATGATGCCCGAGGCGAATGTCTTTGATCGCCGCGACAAGGCGATTTTTGCCTTCCTGATGCTGACGGCTGCACGCGATGGGGCTGTGGCCTCGCTGCGACTGAAGCACATCGATCTGGTGGATAGCTGCGTCCATCAGGATGCACGGGAGGTCAAGACCAAAGCGTCTAAGACCTTTTCGACCTGGTTCTACCCGGTCGACGCGGAGTATCTGCAGCAACTCACCTCTTGGGTGGAGCATCTTCGGACCGAGCGTCTCTTTGGCCCAGCGGATGCGCTGTTTCCGAAACCGCTGATGGGCCTGGTTGATGGAAAATTCGCGCCCGTCGGCCTTTCGCGGGAGGCATATGGCAGTGCTGCCAAGATCTGCGAGGTTGTAGCGCGGGCATTCGAAAATGCAGCTTTGCCCAAGTTCTTCCCGCACAGCTTCCGCAAGACGCTTGTCGCGTTGGGAATCAAGCGCTGCAAGACGCCCGAGGAGTTCAAGGCCTGGTCGCTGAACCTTGGCCACGACAGCGTCGTGACGACGATGAGCGCATACTGCCCGGTCCCCCGGTCGCGACAGAGGGAGCTGATGAAGGGGCTGCAGTGATAGGCGAAAGGTTGGAAAGTAAGGAGCGCGCGCGCCGTTGGCGCGCTTTTTTCATTGCGTGTGTTTCGGCATGCATGTGTGGATGCCCCGATTGATGCAAGGATTTTTCTGACCTTCTGAGCATGTGATCGGGTGCGTTCATGTGTCAGGCCTCGTGGTGCGGCTTTTCACATGCCGCGGGCCGGTATGGTGATGCGCGGGTTGGGTCCAGATCAAAATTCCGAGCTCATGGCTCTTTGGACGCCCCTGGTTTTCCCAACCCCGATCTGATCGATCATTTGCCCATGCGGGTCATTGTCCTCCTCACATCCCCGACGCTCCAGCCAGTGGCCGTTGCCCTTTCAGCAGACCGCCCCCTTCGGATCTCTGTAGTCTTCATCTCGCACCAGTAGCGCCCAGATCGTCCGCGCCATCTTGTTGGCCAAGGCAATGGCGACCAGCATCTTTGACTTCTTCGCCAACATGCGCGCCAGCCATGACCCCGGCCGCCCGCCGCCGCGTCCTTTCCAATGGACGACCGACATGGCTCCCACGATCAGTAACCGGTGGATATCTCGCTGGCCCATCTTTGAGGTCCGTCCGAGCCTTTGCTTGCCGCCGCTGGAATGTTGGCGCGGCACCAGACCTAACCAGGCGGCAAAGTCACGCCCCCTTTGGAACGTCTGCATGGCAGGGGCGAAGGTCTCTACCGCCATTGCGCAGATCGGGCCGATGCAAGGCATTTTCTGCAGCCTGCGCACCACGTCGCTGTCGCGGGCAGCTACCGCAATCCTGCGTTCCAACGCCGCAATCTGCCCTGATACCTCTTCTATCTGGCCAAGATAGACCGCCCCCAAATCTCGGACGAGGTCGGGCACGGCGCTGGCTTCGTCACGGATGACGGCGGCGAGCCGTTCGATATTGCCCAAGCCTTTGGCCACAATGACCCCGTGTTCGGCCAGATGGCCCCGCAGCGCATTCACCAGTTGGGTGCGTTGTGCGACCCGAAGTTCGCGCGTCCGGAACAGCATGGCCCGGGATTGCTGCTCGGCGGTCTTCACCGGCACCGTGCGCATTGTCGGCCGTAGAGCCGCTTCGGCAATCGCCTCTGCGTCAGCCATGTCGTTTTTCTGGCGCTTCACGAAGGGCTTCACATAGATCGGTGGAATCAAGCGTACATCATGGCCATGACGCGCCATCTCCCGTCCCCAGTAATGCGCTGATCCGCAGGCCTCCATCGCGACAATGCAGGGCGGAAGCGCCGCCATGAAGCGTGCAAACTGCGCCCGCGACAGCTTCTTGCGGAAGATCGCGCATCCATCTGGCCCCGCGCCATGCAATTGAAACACCTGCTTTGCCAGGTCGACGCCAACAATGCTAACCTCATCTATGGATGCCTCCTCCCTTTGTGGTGACTTCAGCATCACCATCCTGGCACATCGCGATGCCGTCGGGCGGGGGCATCCACCCCATCAAAATTGGATGCCTATTGGAGCGGGCCTCTCGGGGTGGACATCCAGACAGTAATGAATTGGCAGGGTGTCTGTCAGCTTGGTTGCCGGGGCCGCAGATTCCTCGTCGGCGCGGCGGTATTTCGTGTTTTCCTTGATTACATCGGCGCGAGTGAGTATCTTGATGGGGCCGTCACGCCGAAGGAGGTCGCTGAGAAGCTACCCTTTACGGGGGGCGTCCCCGGTAAGTTCGAGCCTGCGGGTGACGGCATCATCCCTCACATATGCGATTTTGCCAGCGGCGGCGGCATTCTGGATCGACCGGACCGTATCATCCCATTCGTGCATCGTCATCAGGACAGACGCGGGCGAACCGTCCCGCGCCGCGCCACATTCCTTAAGATTGATGACGATGGGCCTCCCGCTTTGGCGTCGCGCGCCGAGGTGGCGATGCGAAAGAAACAGACTCCGTCGCCGCCCTCCAGGCGTCACGGCGCCGGGGTATCTGCGTGCCGGGGTATCTGCGTGCCGGGGTGAACGCCGAGGGGAGATGCCGAAGGCGAGACTGAGGGTGGTAGACGGACGAGAGGATGCATGATGAATGTCTTTGATGTCGGAGCATGCCGTATGCCGATCGACCTACTGCATCCTGAGATGCCAAGGTGTAAACGCACCACGTGTGCCCGAAGACTGTTGCCCATTGTGTGAAATGCCGGTTAAATTTGGAAAACAAACAATTTTTTCGATTTGCCGTTGAGGCGTTTCGCGCGGCCAGGGAGCGACTGCATGGAGAAGCGATCGCTCAGTGAGCGTGATATTTGTACCAAGTTAATCACCCCGACGCTCCGGGGAGCCGGTTGGGATGAAATAACCCAGATTCGCGAAGAGGTCAGCTTCACGAAGGGCAGAATTATCGTTCGCGGAAAGCTGGTCAGTCGAGGTAAAGGCAAGCGGGCCGACTACATCCTCTCTGTCAAGCCGAACATCCCGGTCGCGCTGATTGAGGCGAAAGAGAACAGCCAAGCCGTCGGTGCGGGGCTGCAGCAGGGCCTGGAGTATGCCGAAACACTGGGGATCCCGTTTGTGTTTTCCTCGAATGGCGATGGCTTTGTCTTTCATGATCGGACCGGTATGAGCCCGACACCGGAGGTCTCTCTGACGCTTGAGCAGTTTCCGTCGCCCGCCGACCTCTGGGCACGGTATCGGGCTTGGAAGGGCATCTCCGATGCTGCATCGATCGTCGCGCTACAGGACTACTTCGAACCATGCACAGCTATTTGAGTTGGCCGGGGAAGAGTGCGGTAGCCGAAGGGTTACCCGAACATCCTGCCGTTTATCACATGCTGGATGTCGCAGCGGTTGCAGAAGTCCTGATCACACCCTTCAAGTTTTCAAAGCCATTGTCAGATGCGCTGGTTCTGCTGACTGCTTTGCATGATCTGGGCAAGGTCAGCGAAACCTTCGTCGGAATGCTACGTGGCGGACGCGTTCAGCCTTGGCGCCATTGGCAGGTGACCGAGGCTCTACTTATCAAGCACGACGCAGCACTGGGCGCTCGGCTTGGCTCTCGATGGCAGCGACGCAACTTGATCTACTCCGCTGCGGCTGGGCATCACGGCAAGCCGCCTGCGCTTTCCGACGCTGATCTGCAACGTGCGCTTCGTCTTTGCGGGGAAGGCGCTATTAGGGACACCGGAGCGATTATTGAAGATTTTTGCGCGCTCTGGCCCAAGGCTTCCCTCGCCGATCTTGAAAAGAGTCAGGCGATTTCTTTGTCATGGTGGTTGCCGGGTTTGGTGACCGCGGCAGACTGGATAGGGTCGAACAGTATTTGGTTTCCCGCAGTTTCTGCTGGCCCTTCCGCAGCGGACTACTTGTTTATTGCGCGCAGGAATGCGGCCTCTGCTATTTTTGCGTCGGGAATGCAGGGCGCTAGCCCCTCTGACCGCCCGTTGTTCGACTTTGAGCTGCGCCCAATGCAGGCTGCCTGTGCGGAAATTGCTTTGCCGGATGGCCCGGTTCTTGCGATCATCGAAGATGAAACCGGCGCGGGGAAGACCGAGGCAGCGCTAATTCTTGCGCAGCGGATGATGAAGGCGGGTACGGGGAGGGGGCTGTTCTTTGCCTTGCCGACGATGGCGACGGCGGATGCTATGTTTGCCCGCGCGGTCGATGTTGTGGGGCGGATGTTCGATGTGCCCCCTTCGGTCACTTTGGCACATGGCCGCAGCACCCTGTCGCAAAAGTTCCGCGATGTTCTTAGCGCATCTCGCGTTGACAGCGACGACATCACCTGTACCCCGTGGCTGGCCGAAACACGGCGCAAGGCCCTTTTGGCCGATGTTGGCGTCGGCACGGTGGATCAGGCGCTGCTGGCCGCCTTGCCGACGCGGTTCAACACTTTGCGCCACTTTGGCCTTTCGTCGAAAATCCTGATCGTGGATGAGGTGCATGAAATCGGCCAGCCCTACATGGCCGAGGTGCTGGAACAACTGTTGCGCCTGCATCGCGGCGCGGGCGGATCGGCCATCCTGCTGACGGCAACTTTGCCGCTGGAACTGCGTCAGCGGCTGCTGGCGGTTTATGACGGCAGGGCAGAAAACAGAGCCTATCCGGCCCTCAGTCTCTCATCCGGGGCCGCGCGGGATGATCTGCCGCAGGTGACCGGCGCGCGCGGCCCGGTTCGGGTGGAGCGGCTGGGTGGCATGGAGGCGGCGGTGGCCCTGCTGGTGGATCGCGCTCGCCAAGGGGCGGCCTGCGCCTGGGTTCGCAATGCGGTGGATGATGCGATTGCTGCCGTGCAGGCCCTGCGTGCGGCAGGGATCGAGGCCGATCTGCTGCACGCCCGGTTCGCCCTGACCGACCGTAAGCGGATCGAGGACGCGGCGCTGGGGCGGTTTGGCAGAGACGGGCAGGGGCGTGCCGGAAAGGTGCTGATTGCCACACAAGTTATTGAATCTTCTATTGATTTAGATTTTGATGTGATGGTTTCCGATCTTGCGCCGATGGCCGCGCTGGTCCAACGGGCGGGGCGGTTGTGGCGGCATATGGCGCTGCGGCCGCAGGCGGGTCGTCCGGTTCCCGCGCCGGTTCTGCATGTGGTGGCCCCCGATCCGGCGCAGATTCTGGATGCACGTTGGCTGAACGGGGTTCTGGACCGGGGGGCGTTCGTCTATCCGCATGACCTGCAATGGCGCACGGCGGATCTCCTGTTCCGCGTTGGGCAGATCGTGGCTCCTTCGGGCCTGCGCGACCTGATCGAGGCGGTGCATGGCCCGGACCTGCCGCCGGTGCCGGAACCGCTGCAACGGGCAGAGGATGAACGGCTGGGCACCGATGCCGCCCGCAGTGCCCACGCCTGGGGCACCATGATCCGCCTGAACGAAGGCTATCGTGCAGGCGGGCAGGCCAGCGACGATGCCGATTACCCCACCCGGCTGGGCCAGCCGCAGCGCGTTCTGATGCTGGCCCGGCGCGGGG
>JGI24770J26754_10003151_pt1 | contig 11084 bp, 12 predicted proteins | sample LakOneMetagenome_FD_26754 | JGI IMG/M metagenome (IMG submission 26754) | reverse complement strand
AGCCGGTGGCGCCCGCCGCACCCGCGGCGGACGATCCGGTGGCGAAGTTGAAGAAGGCCAAGGAACTGCTCGAGCAGGGCCTGATCACCCAGGCCGACTACGACGCGCTCAAGGCCAAGGCGCTCGGCCTGTAACCGCGGACCGCCGGCCACATGTCCAATGCAAACACGACACCCCCGGCGCCGCCCGACGGCCCGGGGTCGCCACGCGACGTACCGCCGCAGCCGGGCAGCTTCCCGATCGATCCGGCCACCCTGCCCGAGCCGATCCGCAAGGAAATCGAGGCGCCCGACCCGGTCGCCATCGACACCGGCTCCGACGAACTGAAGGACGGCGTCAACCGCTGCCCGAAGTGCGGCTCGACCGACATCCGGCAACGGGCCGGCACCGACATGCTGGTCTGCCTCTACTGCCGCAACGAATGGCACAGCGCGCGGGTGGAGGAGGAATTCGGGCTGGGCGACGGCATCGACCAGCTCACGGGCACGGTCATCGCCTCCGGCGCGCGCGACATCCAGGCCGACACCGCCGCGCTCATGACCTTCAAGTGCCAGGGCTGCGGCGCCGAGGTCACGATCAACACCGAAAACGCGATGACCGCGCGCTGCCACTGGTGCCGGCACGTGCTCGGCGTCAACGAGCAGATCGCCAACGGCGCGGTGCCCGACGCGGTGCTGCCGTTCCACATCCGCAAGGACGACGCGGTCGCGCGCATCCGCCAGTTCGTGGACAAGCGGCGGCTGTTCGCGCTCAAGGCGTTCAAGCAACAGTTCACGCCCGAGAACGTGGTCGGCGTGTACCTGCCGTACATGATCATCGATGCCAACGCGAGCGCCGACGTCGCCGGCCACGGCGAGATCAAGACCCGCGAATACACCAAGGGCAGCGGCGACGACAAGAAGACCTATTACGACGCCGACGTGTACCAGGTGGCCCGGCACGTCGAATTCACGGTGGACGACCTGCCGCTGGAATCCTCGAGCGAACGCGGCAACCTCGACACCCGGGCGAATACCAACAACATCATCAACACGATCCTGCCGTTCGACACCAAGAACGCGGTGAAGTGGAACGCGTCCTACCTGTCCGGCTTCACCTCCGAAAAGCGCGACCGCGACGTGGAGCAGTTGCGCCCGGTCTTCGAGGACGAAATGCTGTCGATCGCGCGCGCGCAGGTCGAGGCCTCTGTGAAACGCTACGACCGCGGCGTGCGCTGGGAGCAGGAACGCATCGACGTGCGCGGTTCGCGCTGGGTGGCGATGTACCTGCCGGTGTGGCTGTATTCGTACCACCAGCCGGGTCCCAACGGGGGCATGCTGCACTACATCGCGGTCAACGGCCGCACCGGCGAGACCATGGGCAGCGTGCCGGTGCAGCAGTGGAAGCTGCTGCTGGCCGCGATCACGGTCGGCGGCGTCCTCGAAACCATCGCACTCTGGATCCTGGGGCATTCGTCATGAGCGACGGCGGGATGGCATTGCTGCTGCTGGGCCCGGCCGGGGGCGCGGGCCTGTACTGGACGCTCTACCGGTATTACCGCAACACCGACAAATCGCATGCGTTCGAACGCGAGACCGCGGTCGACGCGAAGGCGGTCACCGGCGCCGACGGCGACCGCAAGGTCGACACGGTCGAGGGCACGCGGGAATCGCGGATCGACGGCGACAACGTCCGCGAGTATCGCCGGCGCGTGCAGCGACTCCGCGACGACGGCGGGTAGTCCCGCCGCAAGGAGGAGCGCCATGATCCGTTCCGCGCTGCCCGGCCTGTTGTTGCTGGCGTTCGCAGGCCAGCAGGCGACGACGACCGTTGCGGCGGACGCGGCCGACGCCGCGTTCTCCCTGCCCGGCGATTACGCCCAGTCCACCTCGCTCGCCGACCTCGAAGCGCGATTCGGCGCGGCCAACATCCGGATCGACGACACCCCCGGCGGCGTCTACCACGGCGTGGTCCTGTTCCCCGACGACCCGACCCGCCGCGCCTACGTCGAGTTCTACGACGACGCGCCGCTCGCCGGCCTGCACGCGATCCGGATCCGCGACCGCGATTCGAAATGGCGCGGCAAGCACGGCGTGCGCGTGGGCATGCCGCTGGCCGAGTTGCGCGCCATCAATGGCAAGCCTTTCCATCTCAGCGGCTTCGACCAGCAGCGGCGCGCCTGGGTCCACGACACGTGGAGCCCGGCTCTGGACGACGACGACGCCAGCCTCGGCAAGCTCGACGTCGACGAGGGCGAGCACATGTACTTCGAAGTGGAACTCGCCCTGCGCGAGGGCGCGCGCGGGGGCGATGCGCCCGCGAACGAGGCGTCGATCTCGAGCGACGACCCGATGTACCCGCGCTTGGGCGAGATCGCCGAAGTCGCCGCCTTCGGCGCGACCACCAGCCTCGACGACGAGTGGGAGTGAGCGGGTGATGCCGCTGGCCGTCGCCGCCCGTTCGGGCGAACATGCGCCGATGGAACCTTCCCCGATGCCGCCGCCCGTTGCCCTGCTCTCGCAGCTGGCCGATTCGCTGGCCGGCGCCAGGTCGCTGGAGGAACTCGTGCGTCCGCTGCTGGAGATGCTCGAGGCCGTGACCGGGCTGGAGTCGACCTACATGACCGCGATCGACGAAGGCGCGGGCCTGCAGCACGTCCTCTACTCGCGCAACACCCGCCGGCTCGACATCCCGGAAGGCCTGACCGTGTCCTGGGACGACACCCTGTGCAAGCGCGCGCTCGAGCAGGACTGCCCGTACACCGACGACGTCGCCGGGCGGTGGGGGGATTCGCAGGCGGCCCGGGAACTGGGCATCGCCACCTACGCGAGCACGCCGATCCGAGGTCGCGACGGCGCCGTGTTCGGCACGCTGTGCGCCGCCAGCGACGAGCGCAGGCCGCTGCGCGAGGGGGCCGACCGCGTGCTGCGCATGTTCTCGCTGCTGATCGGGCAACAGGTGGAACGCGAGCAGCTGTTGCGGGACCTGCACAAGGCCAATGAGCAACTGCGCCACAACGCGCTGAGCGATGCGGTCACCGGCCTGCCAAACCGCAGGGCGTTGATGGACGCGCTCGCGCGGCGGCTCGCGCGCAGCGACCGCGACGGCAGCCACGTGCTGATCGCGTTCATCGACCTCGACGGCTTCAAGCAGATCAACGACCTCCACGGGCACGATGCCGGCGACCGCTTCCTGGCGGCGATCGCCCGCGCCCTCGCGGGGGCCCTCCGCGCCGACGATTTCACCGCGCGCCTCGGCGGCGACGAGTTCGTCGTCCTCTGCAGCGAACACGCCAGCGACGAGCTCGCCCACGCCGCCCTGCGCGACCGCCTGCAGTCGGCGACGAGTGGCCGCATCGACCTGGGCGACATCGCGATCGACTACGGCGGCCCGAGCATCGGCGTGGTCACCGCGCGCCGCGACCGGCACGACCCCGCCGCCGAACTCGCGCGCGCCGACGCCGCCATGTACGCGGTCAAGCGCCAGCGCAAGGCCGCCCGGGCCGGCGTCGCCCCGGCGTAGGGCGGGCCTTCGCCCGCCCGACGGATTCCCGCCCTACTCCGCCAGCGCCTTCACCAGGTCGGTGAGGTAATCGCGGCCGACGTACACCGAACGCACTTCGAGCCGCTCGTTCAGGCCGTGCACACCGTTGCCGTCGGGGTCGCCCCAGGAACCGGGCACGCCGTAGGTCGGGATGCCCACCGCCGACATATACAGCCCGTCGGTCGCGCCGGTCGACATCGACGGCACCACCGGCACGCCGGGCCAGTACTTCTCGCTGAGTTTCTCCATCGGCCCGACGATCGCGGGGTCGAGCGCCGGCATCTTCGCCAGCGGCTTGTCCTTGCGCGCCAGCTCGATGGCAATCGCCGGGTTGCCGATGACCTGGGCCAGCTGCTGCCCGATCTCCGCCGGCGTGTGCCCGGGGAAGATGCGGCAGTTGACGTTGGCCTCGACCTTCTGCGGCAGCGCGTTCACCGCGTGCCCGCCTTCGATCATCGTCGCCACGCAGGTGGTGCGCAGCATCGAGTGGTAGGCGCGATCGGTGTTGACCAGCGCCGCGGCCCCGGCATCGGCCGGGTCCTTGGCCAGCGCCATCATCGCGTTGCCGAGCGCGTCCTTGCGCGCCGCGCCGGCGCGCTGGAAGAACACGCGGGTGGTGTCGCTGAATTCCTGCGGGAATTCGTGATCGCGGACCTTCAGCAGGGCCTCGGACATCGCGTAGATCGCGTTGTCGCGCACCGGGATCGAGCTGTGACCGCCCGGATTGGTCGAGGTCAGCTTGTAGTCCTGGTAGATCTTTTCGCCGACCTGGATCGACTGGTCGATGATGTGGCCCTTGCCGTCGGTGTCGCCGCCGCCGCCCTCGTTCAGCGCGAACGCCGCGTCGATCAGGTCGCGCTTCTCGTTGGCGAGGTATTGCGCGCCGTTGAAGGCGGTGTCGGTCTCCTCGCCGCAGGTGAGCGCCATCTTGATGGTGCGCGCGGGCTTGTAGCCCTCCTGGCGGAAGCGGATCAGCATGTCGGCCCAGGTCGCGGCCATGAATTTGTCGTCGGCGATGCCGCGGGCGTAGTAGTAGCCGTTCTCCTCGACCAGTTTGTAGGGGTCGCGCACCCAGTCGGCGCGCTTGGCGGCGACGACGTCGATGTGCGCGAGCAGCAGCATCGGCTTGAGGGTGGTGGAGGTGCCGGGATAGACGGCGACGATGCCGCCTTCCTTCGGGTGCTCGGGCGTGGAGAACAGGGTGATCTGGTCGTCGCCGAAGCCGGCGGCCTTCATGCGCGCGGCGATCTGGGCCGCGGCCTGGGTGCAGCCGCCGTTGTTGGCATTGGCCACCGAGGTGATGGAAGTGTCGGTTTCGACCAGTTCCTTGTAGAGCTCGAAGAATTGCTTCTGGTCGGGGCGCAGCTCGCCCATCCTGCCGGTCGGCACCTGGGCCTGGACCGAACCGGCCACGAACGCCGCCGTCGCGGCCGCAAGCAATGCGAACTTCATCAGTCTCTCCCCGAGTGGATTCCCAGCCCCCGATCTTGCGCCCACGCGAGCCGGGGCGGGGGTGGCGAAGGTCATGCGGGCCGGCACCGCCGACGGATCCGCCCCATCAGGACTTGCCGGCGTGGTCGCCGTATTCCCAGTCGAACGGCACGCCGGTGTCCCCGAGCACGAAACGCACCAGTTCGTCGAAGCCTGCCTCCGCGCGGACGTCGTTGGCCAGCAGCAGCAGGCAGCGCCTGCGCTGGCGCAGGCACACCATCGTGTTGCCGGTCTGTTCGTCGTGGCCGCCCTTGAAGAAGCCGTGGCCCTGCGGTCCGTCGAAGACGACCACGCCGAGGCCGGCGGCGAGGTCCGCACGGCGCTGCCCAGCGGGCAGTTCGGCCTGCAACGTCGGGAACTGCGAACGCGTGGCGATGGCCAGCTGCGGCCTGGTGATTTCGGCGCAGGACGCCGGCGACAGGCCGCTGCAGTCGACCAGCGCGGCGGCGAACCGCGCCATGTCGGCGATGGTGGTGTCCATGGAGCCGGCGGCGCGGACCTTCGAGCGTTCGTCGTGCGGCACCGGCTCGCCGCGATCGTTCCAGGCATCGGCGAGGTCGCCGGGGAAGTCGTCGCGCCACACCAGCGACGAACGCCGCATGCCGAGCGGGTCGAACACGTTGGCCTGCACCAGTGCGCCGAGGTCGGTGCCGAGGCCCTGCGCGCGGCGGCCGTTGTCGATGGCGAACTGCAGCAGGATGAAGCCTTCGCCGGAGTAGGCGTAGCGGGTGCCGGGATCGAAGTGGATGCGCAGTTTCTGGTCGGGTTCGAGCCAAAAGAAGTTGGCGAAGCCGGTGGAATGGGTGAGGACCATGCGCGGGGTGATCGCCTTCCAGCGCGGGTCGCCGGCGAGGTCGCGGTAGGGGCCGTATTTCTCGGGGAAGATGGCTTCGGGGTCGTAGTCGGGCAGCGGTTGGTCGAGGTCGTCGGCGAGCGGGGTGTCGAGGGCGATGCGGCCCTGGTCGACGAGGCGCATGACGGTGTAGGCGACGACGGTCTTGGTCAGCGACGCGCCGTACATGACGGTGCCGGTGCCGAGTGGCTCGCCCTTCGCATTGCGCGCGCCATACGCGTGGACGTAGGCGACCTTGGCGTCGTCGATCACGGCGAGGGCGAGTCCCCTGGCGCCGGTGCGCGCCATGACCTGCGCGACGCGGGCGTCGATGGCGGACGCATCCGGGATCGGTTGCGTCTGCGTCGAAGCCGGCGGGCGCGCCGAGGCGCAGGCGCCGAGCAGCACGACCGCGCCCAGGCTCCATTCTTTCCGCATGCGCGTGTCCCCGCCAAAGCACCGAGGCGCAGGCTAGCAGGTTGGGGGCAACTCTCCTCTCGCCGAGTGCGAGGGCGTGTTGATCGGCGGCGTCCCTGCCCCGTCGACCGCGGGAGAAAGTCGGCGGAACTCCTGTCTATACTTGATCCAAGCCACGGACGGGACCGGAGCATGCTGATCAAGCAAGCCGACGATAAGAGCGCGCAACTCCTAGCGCTGGAAACACGGATGCAGTTGCCCGGGATCGCAGGCAAGCACGCAAAGGGCGATTACTACCGGCTCAAGGCCGGGATCAAAGGAGAGCAGGACTCGGCGTACTTCATAGATTTCCACTTCGGGGAGACCTCGAAGAACTGGGCCGTCATCCACGACCTGCGGCTCGAACACAATGGCCGCGTGGCCCAAATCGACCATCTGCTACTCAACCGCTTCTCGGAGATCTACGTCCTCGAAACCAAGCAATTCAACAGCGGCGTCAAGATTACCGAGGAAGGCGAGTTCCTGCGCTGGGATGATTATCGGAAAGCGTATGTCGGCATGGAGTCGCCGCTGCTGCAGAACGAGCGACACATTGCGGTGCTAAAAGACCTGTGCGCCACGCTCAACCTGCCGGTTCGCCTCGGCATTCGCCTGCAACCCGACTTCCAATCGCTGGTCCTAGTCGCAAACACAGCCAAAATTCTTCGACCGAATAAATCCGCGCTCGATACCAGCCGGGTCATCAAGGCGGATCAACTCAGGGAACGCATCGAGAAGGACATCGATGGCGAGTCTGCCGCCTCGATCCTGTTCAAGGCACCAAAAATGGTGTCGGCCGAGACTGTGCGCGATCTGGCGCTCCAATTGGTCGCACGACACACGCCACTTGCGCGCGCGATCGAACCTGTCGAACACGCGGCCACGCAGACGTCAGCGTCGCGGATTGCCGATCACGCGGCAGCAGGCCCCGCCTGCAAGAGCTGCCAGCGTGGGACAGGATCGATCCTGCACGGGCAGTACGGCTATTACTTCAAATGCGATGGCTGCGGTGCGAATACCTCGATTCGCTTTACTTGCCAGCCGGGGCACAAAGCGCGTTTGCGCAAGTCCGGCCTGGAGTTCTTCCGGGAGTGTCCGGATTGCAAGACGAGCACGCTCTATTTCACGAATCCAGCGGCCTAACCGACTTCGCCGATCGCGTCCATGGGCAGTTGGCGCGAGCCGCGAATACGAACGCTACGGATTCCATGCACTTCTGAAACCGCCTGTCTCCATCGCCCGATCGTGCGCCCTTCGTGGCGGGAATACCGATCGGATGCACGCGGCTGCGTCACTCGCCCGACTTGCCGAGAACCTTGTCGAGGCGATCCTTGTCGAGATACTTCGCGAAGTTGCCGATGCCTTGCGCAACGGCAGGATCGGTCATCATTTCCTGCGTCGCCACCTGGCCAAGCAGTTTGAACGACTCCGCGATCGCGCCGGTGCCCTCGTACTTGATCGCCGCCTTCGTTTCCGCGGCGCAGGAATCCGCCAGCAGGCGCTCGAACAATGCGGCCGTGTTCTTGTCGGTCTCAACGCGCCTGGCCTCGGGGATGGTGGCGAACGAGGCGACGTTGGAGTTCAACGCCATCGCGAAGAACATCCACTGCACGAGCGCACTCTTGTCGCCGGAAGTGGTGCTCTCGACCAGGCACTTGGACAGGTCGTCGGCGTAGACGCCGGCTTGCGCGGTTGCGCAGACGGTCGAACCGCTCCCCATGAGCAGGATTCCGATCAGCAGCTTCTGTTTCATGAAGGATCCGGGTTGATGGATGGGTGTTTCAAATGCACCTCAGTATCGATCGCGTCGTCCGTGGTCGCCCTCGACTCCTGCCTGGATCCATGAGCGGGGAAGAATCGCCCCCAACAACGTCTTCCCACCCACGTCCAGCTCGTACTCGAAGCTTTGGCGCATCATGCCGTAGGCCTCGCCGGGATTCCCGTAATTCGCGCCCACGCTGATGGTGTGGTGCCCGCGCGACAGCGGCTTCAACATCAGCCAGTAGCCGTCGGCCGCGGCCAGCGTCGCGCACTCGCAATCCGGATCGAGCTGGAAACAATCGCTGCGCACCCGGTGCACGCGCATCTCGCCCAGCGACTTCCCGTCCAGCACCACCACCGCGCTCACCAGGCGGTCGTTGTTCACGGCCGCCCGTGCCTGCACCTCCGCGCACTTCAGCGAATGCGCATCCCGTGCGCGCTGCTCGTACACCATGTTGATCACCGGCAGCAGCAGGTACTTGCTTTCCGGCACCACGCAACTGCGATGCGGCGAGAACGTCCCGTCGGTGCCCGCGAGGAACCACACCGGCCCGGACTGATCCGTGTCGCACAACCGGCCATCGGGGTCCAGGTACGGTTCGATCGCGGCGTTGCGCGCCCAGCGCCACCACTTCGCGGTCCAGTCGCCGAGCGACACGCCCTCGACCGAGGCCTCGGTCCACGGCACGGAATTGTCGGCGGCTTGCGCGAAGGCATGTCCCGCCAATGCGCAGGCCAGCATGAGACAGGACAGGAATGCGTTGAGGCGTTGCGGCATGCCTTCCCCAAGGCTGCGAGCGCATCCGAAGCCTAACCCCGAATCGATGCGCATGGCGGGCCGCGACGCAAATGGTAATTTTCCGCATTGCATCCGACTGCAAAAAAAAGCCCCGCACGTGCGGGGCTTCCTCGACGCAAGCCGGGCGGAACAGGGGAGCCGCACCCGGCGTCGGCGAGACAAAATCTGTCTGCCTCCTTCCCGACATCAGATCTCACGGCATGGCGTCGGCGGCGGAGAGCCGTCGTCGGGGACCGTGGCGGTGCCAAGCGCATCGTGCAGCGGGGTGGCCGTCGAATGCGTGCTGCCTGCCGCAGATTCGACCGAAACCGCCGGAGCCGACAGGTACACGATGCGATACAGCAATTCGAACTCGCCCAGGGCCTCGGGCGGCCCGAGGTTGTTTTCCTGGGCGATCGCGGCGTGGCTTGCGCAGGCGATGCCCGCGCCGAAAAGAAGCGATGTGGCGAACCGGAACATGTCGGATCCTCCCTGTGTCCGTGGCCTCCCCCTCACTGATGCCACGCAAAAGGCGGTCGCGTTGCGGACACCTGCGGCGCTCGCCGCGCGCGGCCTCAATGCGAAGGCGGCGGATCGTCGGACGGATGGTCGACCACGTACTGCCAGCGCCCGTCGATCTTCCTCGACACGTCCGTGTAGCGACCGCGCTCGGTCGATTCGACGCCGGTGGCCTTGTCCACCAGGTGAATCTCGTAGGTGCCCCACGAGGCGCGCGCATCGCCCATCGCTTCGTGCCCGAGTTCGGTCATCGCCGCGTCCTTCACCGTCACGCCGGCGAAGTAGCCCGCGAATCCGTCGCGGATCGCCTGACGCCCGCGCGCCATCGGCCCGCCCGGGAACCAGAGGATCGCGTCTTCGGCGTAACAGGCCGCGACCGCGTCGGCATCGCCGGCTTCGAATGCGGGGGTGAAGCAATCGCCGGCGGAAGGGCTGCCGTCGGCGGCGATCGCGGCCGCGCCGCACAAGGCGGCGGCACAGGCCACGACGGCGAGGCGCACGCGGTTCGAGGTCTTCATCATCGGTTTGTCCCCTGGCGCGTGCGGATGGCACGCCTACCGGTAGCAACGCGGGCGCCCGCCGAAACGGGCCACGCGCGACCGGACATTGCGCAGCGCGTGCCCTACATATCCGGCGTGTCGTCCTCGATGACCTTCATCGCCTCGTCCGCCTTGCGTTGCGACTCGCGGATTTCGGCGGCGGTCGGGCGGTGCGGGACGGCCTTCGCGCAGTGGTCGATATACGTCCCGCTTTTCCAATCGACGAGTTCGTGGCAAGGGTCCGAGTCGCGCCGGCCGTAAGCGTTCGGGGCGAACTGTGCCGGCATGGTCCCAGGCGCCGGATGGACCGGCGCAGCTGACGCTTTTGATTGCGACGCCTGCGCTGCTTTCGTGGCTTCGGCCGCGGCTTGTATTCGAGCCTGCTGTTGAATGGGCATCTGGCTAATCGTCGAGAAGATCGTAAAGATTCCCCAGAAGAACAACAGCAGTGCGAACACCGCGATGGCCAGCTTGGCGGCAATCGCGATTCCCAGCGCCTTCGCGCTCTTCGAGACGCGGCGGCGCGAATCGCGACGTATGCGCTCCTCGGCCGCGACAATAAGCCGCTCGGCAGCCTGGTCGAGCAGGGCTTTGCCGTGCGTCTGGACAACGCCGCTCGACAGCAGTGCCGAAGCACCACGCCGCCAGCGCGCATCGGGATCGGGTTCCGCCAACTCAGGCAGCGGCCCGAGCATGGCGCGCAGGTCGTCGCCGTCGATCAGTTGCACATGACCTTGCTTGGTCGCAGCCTCTATGGCCGCGCGGGTGAATTCGCCGCTGGTGACGAGGATCGCTCCGGTGGCGCCCTGGTTCACCATGACACCGAGCAACTGGTGGACGTCGTTGTGAGGAACCTTGTAGGCGTTCCAGTGCTTGCACTGGACCAGGATGTACTCGTCATCCTTGCGCAGCTTCAGGTCGATGCCGCCATCGAACCTGCGGCCGCTGCCGCCGGTGCCNACGTGTTCGACGGCATAGCCTTCGTGCCGATAGTGCTCGGCGAGCATCGACTCNAGGCGATCCCAGGCGATTCGACTGAGCGCATCGTCGCGCCGGTTGCGAACCGACTTCAAACCTTTGGCCATTCCGCCCTCCTGCGGATCTGCGTCGACGGTCCCGATCGCGGCCGCTAGCGTTCGGCGGACTGCTGCTGCGTCGCCGACGCGGCGGGTGCGGGTGCGGGCGG
>JGI24770J26754_10003146_pt1 | contig 11094 bp, 4 predicted proteins | sample LakOneMetagenome_FD_26754 | JGI IMG/M metagenome (IMG submission 26754) | reverse complement strand
CGGCGGACGCGACGGCGGGCAACATCTCGAACACGGCGACGGCGACCAGCCCGCTGTGTCCGGCCGGTGGTGCGGGCGTGTGCACGGTGACGGTGGTGACGGTCGTCACCCAGCACCCGGCGATTTCCGCGCACAAGACGGCGACGCTGACCACGGACAACTCGACCCAAGGCGTGGGCAACACGGGTGACGTGATTACCTACGCCGTGACGGTGACCAACACCGGTGACGTCCCGCTGAGCGGCATCATCGTGACGGACGTTCTGGAAGGCGGTGCGCCGACCACGCTGTCCTGTGCGCCCACCACCCTGGCGCCGGGTGCGGTGGCCACCTGCGCGAGCTATACGCACACGATTACCGCGGCGGAAGCGAACGCGGGCGGCACCCTCGACAACACGGTCACCGCGACCGGTACCGGGCCCGGCGGGACCACCGAAACCGTGACCGATACTGCGGTAGCGGCGGTCGTGGTCGAACCCGACCCGACCACGGTGCACCTGACCAAGACCGCGCAACCGGGCGAGGTCAAGATCGGCGACCTGGTGCGCTATACCCTGGTGCTCGACAACACCGGCATCAATCCGGTGGTGAACGGCAATCTGGTCGATACGCCGCCCGCCGGCTTCACCTATGTCGATGGCTCGCTGGTCGTGGCGGACGACGATGCCTCCGGCAACCTGATCGGCACCTATCCGATTTCGATCGACCACATCGACATCGCGGTCGGCGGCCACGCCACCATCACCTACATGCTGCGTGTCGGGGCAGGTGTCCGTGCAGGCGTGCATACCAACACCGCGCAACTGTTCCAGGGCGGCACGCCGATTTCCAACATCGGAACCGCGAGCGTGCAACTCGTCGCCGATCCGATGATGGACGACTCGCTGATCGTCGGCACCGTATTCGACGATCGCGATGGCGACGGCTGGCAGGACAGTGCGGCGATGGGCGGCATCCGGGTACAGGGCGGCTTCGCACCGGGCGCCTATATCGCGAATTCGACCACGGTCGATCGCGGCAACGGCCCGCAGCCGGAAGCCGATGCCAGCGCGCCGATGCTGCATGGCATCACCATCGGCGACATCGCCGGCCGCCAGTCGGATGCCGATCCGGTTGTCGCACACCAGGTGGTGGTCAGCCAGATGCTGTCCTCGCCCGACTTCACCGACGACTTCGTGCTGACGACGAAGCAGGGCGTCGGCCTGCGCATGGATGCAGCCGGCAACACCACCATCGATAACAGCCAGGGCGATGCGGCACGCGGCCTCACCGCGGCCGTGCCGAGGGTCGAACGCAAGGTCTCGCAGGTGGAAGGCGGCTATCGCGTCGACTACATCATCGGCAACGAGGGTGTGGACGAACGCGGCATCCCCGGCGTGCGCATCGCGTCGGTCGAAGGCCTGCTGATGGAAACCGACCAGTTCGGCCGCTATCACGTCGTCGGCATCGATGGCGGGCGTTGGGAGCGTGGTCGCAACTTCATCCTCAAGGTCGATCCGGCAACCTTGCCGCCGGGCAGCACTTTCTCGACCGACAACCCGCTGCTGCGCCGGGTCACGCCTGGCCTGCCGGTACGCTTCGACTTCGGCGTCAAGCTGCCGCCAGGCCTGGTGGAAGGCGGGCAGCAGCCGGTCGAAATGGAAATCGGCACGGTGTTGTTCAATGCCGAAAGCGCCGAACTGCGCCAGGAATACATGCCGGTCGTCGACAAGATGGCCGAGCAGGTCCGTGCGCACGATGGCGGCGAGGTCGTGATCTCGGCCAACGGGGAAAGCCAGTCGCTGGCCTACGACCGCGCCAGGGCCTTGCAGTCGGCGTTGCTGTCCAGGCTGGAACCTGCCCAGGCCCAGGGGCTCAAGGTCAGCCTGCGTACCGACCTCACCGACCCGCGGAGCACGCTGGTCCAGCTGGGTGAATCACCGGTGCTCGGCACGGTGTTGTTCGACACCGATTCCTCGACGATCAAGCCGGAGTTCCTGCCGGTGATCGACAAGGTCGCCGCGGATATCGCCAAGCTGGGCGGTGGCGTGGTGGGTGTTGTCGGCCATGCCGACAAGCGCGGCTCAGATGCCTACAACGTGGCGCTCGGCCTGCGGCGCGCCAAGGCGGTGTACGCAGCGATCGCGGCGAAGCTCGACCCGGAGGTGCGCGCCAAGTTGCGCGTGGAGATCAGTGACGATCCGACGGCCCCAGTCGGCCTGCAGAGCCGATAAGGGAGCCCGCCATGAAGACGACCATGAACAAGACGATCCTGCACACCGCCCTGATCGGCATTCTCGCCGGCATCGCACCCGTGGCGGCCATGGCGCAGGACACCACGCCTGCCGCTCCTGCGGGTGATGGCGTGAAATGCACCGACACGGCGTGCAGCAGCGCGGATGGCGTGCTGATGCGTGTGCGCACCCGCGGCGAGCGCCAGCCGGAGACCAGCGGCACGACCGATCATTCCAGTTCGGCTGCGCTGCAGCCCGATCGCCGCGTCACCATCGAAACCGAACAACCGGGCAAGGCCGTGGCTGTCGGCAAGTGGTCGGTGCAACTGGCCAATGGCGGCGTGATCTGGGCGACCGAAGATCCCAACCTCGGCCAGCCTTCGCTCAGCGTTTCGGCGCCCTCGCTGGTGCCGTTCGATGGAACCCGCATCACCGAGCCGGTTCGGTTCCATGCGTTCAGCAACTATCCGGATTTCATCGATCACGCCGAAGTCCTGGTGTTCCGCGCCAGCGACACGGATCTGGTCGAACCGGTCGCGCGCGTGCCGTTGCCGGTTGCCGCGATCAGCGATGCCGAATGGGACGGGGCGCTGCCGGCAAACCTTGAAGCCCGCCAGGGCGATCAACTGATCTACCTGGTGCGTGCGTATGGGGCTGACGGCAGCGTCGATGAAACCAATCCGAGCAGCCTGCAGCTGGTGAAGCCGGAAGAAGCCGCACGGGGCGCGGAATTGCTGCGCGAATCCGTGGAGAAGCAGGTCGGCCAGGCGTTCACGGTCGAAGAGGCCGAATCGCGCTCGTTGACCGACAGCGTGTTCGGTGTGAACACCCTGCGCCAGCAGAACATTGCGATCTACGGCTCACGCATCCGCATCCAGGGCCGCAACCTGCCCGANAACGCGAGCGTGGCCATCAACGGCCAAAGCACGCCGGTCGACATGGAGCGCAAGCTGGTCGCCGAATACCTGGTGCCGGTGGGCAAGCACGATTTCGACATCGCGATCGCCGAACGCGGCCAGACCGAGCCGCTGCACCACAACCTGGACATCGATGTCACCGGCCACTACGCCTTCGCGGTCGCGCTGGCCGACGTCACCGTTTCCGGCAACAGCACCTCGGGTTCGCCCGAACCGATGGCGGCCGATGCCGATCGTTACGACGACAGCCTCGTCACCGACGGTCGCCTGGCCTTCTATCTCAAGGCCAAACTCAAGGGCAAGTACCTGCTGACCGCGCAGGCCGATACCCGTGAGCGCGAGATCAGCGACCTGTTCACCGATTTCTGGCGCGCCGATCCGCAGGACATCTTCCGTCGCCTCGATCCGGATGCGTATTACCCGGTTTACGGCGACGACAGCACCACATATCGCGATGTCGATACGATGGGCCGGCTGTACCTGCGCATGGATTGGGACAAGAGCCAGGCGCTGTGGGGCAACTACAACACCGGCATCACCGGTACCGAGTACGGCCAGTACTCGCGTGCGTTGTATGGTGCGGCGCTGAGCTGGCGCAGCCGGGGCAGCAATGCCTGGGGCGATCCGGGCAGCGAGCTGAAGGTCTTCGGGTCGGAAGCGCAGACCGCTCCCGGNCATAGCGAATTCCTCGGTACCGGCGGCAGCCTTTACTACCTCAAGAACACCGATGTCCTGCCCGGTTCCGAGCGCGTGGCGATCGAAGTGCGCGATCCGACCACGGGTCGGGTCATGCAGCGCATCGAGCTGCATCCGGGCGCCGATTACGAAATCGACAACATGCAGGGTCGCATCATCCTGACCAATCCGCTCGCAAGCGTCACTCGCGATGGCTTGCCAGGGATCACCCGCGATGCCCCGCTCGATGGCAACAGCCAGGTGCTGCTGGTCGATTACGAATACATCCCGACCGGATTCGATCCCGACGACATCACCGCCGGTGTTCGAGCCAAGCACTGGTTCGGCGACCATGTCGGCGTCGGCCTGACCTATGTCGACGAAAACCGCTCGGGCGACGATTACACCCTCGCCGGTGCCGACGTCACCCTGCAGGCCGGTCGCGGCACCTACCTCAAGCTGGAACACAGCCATACCGAAGCGACCAGTGCACCGGTGTTCTACTCCGACAACGGTGGCCTCAGCTTCATCCAGTTGAATGGCCTCGCCGCGAATCGCGAAGGCGACGCCGATGCCGTCGAGGCGCGGGTCAACTTCAAGGAACTGGGCTGGACCGATCTCGACTGGTCGGCGGGCGCATGGTGGCGCCATGTCGATGCCGGCTATTCCATCGCCCGCTTCGACATCGGTCAGGAAGTGGAGGAATACGGCGCCGAGGTGAAGGGCCAGCTTGCGCCCAACTTCAGCATCTACGGTCGTTACAGCCGTGCGGAACGCGGGCCGGAATCGCTGACCCAGGCGCAGTTGACCGGCGAATGGCGGATCAACGACTTCAGCACCCTGAGTGCGGAGTTGCGCCGGGTCGACGAAGACCAGTTGATCGGAAGCGGCGTCGGCACGCTGGCGGCAGTGCAATACAAGCACCGTTTCGGCGACACGCTGGATGTCTATGGCATCGCCCAGTTCACCGTGGACGACGACCATGGCCGTTATGCGGACAACGATGCCTTCACCGTGGGCGCGAAGTACCTGTTCGGGACGCTTTCGAGCATCGGCGCGGAAGTGACCACCGGCGATCGCGGCGATGCTGCCCTGGTCAGCGCCGAATACCGGCTCACGCCCGACCACACCTTGTACGGGAGCTACGCGGTTTCGACCGATGACAGTCCTTACGATTCTCTGTTCAACACCCGCCAGCAGGATGGCTGGACCTTGGGCCAGCGCTGGCGTCTGTCGAACCAGGTCAACCTGTTCAACGAAAGCCAGTTCCTGAAGACCCCGCAGGAATCGGGCCTGGCGCATACCTTCGGCATGGATTTCTACCCCGCCATCGGCTGGAACGCGGGCTTCACCCTGCAGAACGCGAATCTCGACTCCTCGCTGGGCGGTGTCGACCGGCGTGCCGTCAGCCTGCACGGCGGGCGCACGTCCAACGCCACCCAATGGCAGAGCAAGCTGGAATGGCGCGAGGACAGCGGCGCCGAGAGCCGCGAGCAGTGGGTCACCACCAACAACCTGACCCACAAGTTCAACGAAAGCTTCCGCATCGCCGCGCGGCTCAATTACTCGAAGACCGACGACGACATCGATCCGGATGCCGGCGCGAAGTTCATCGAAGGCAACTTCGGCTTCGCCTGGCGGCCCTGGGACAGCACGCGTTGGGCGCTGCTGGGTCGCTACACCTACCTTTACGACGTCTCATCGTTGCCACAGGACGAGAGCGTGGCCTTCTATGACCAGCGCTCGCAGGTGCTGTCGTTCGAGGGCGTCTATCACCCGCTGCACGATTGGGAGTTCGCGGGCAAGCTGGCGCGTCGCGAGGGCGAGGTGCGCATGGATCGCCTGGCCGGATCCTGGGCCGATTCGACCGCGACCTTCGCGGCCGCGCAGGTTCGCTACGGCATCACCACCGACTGGAACGCGATGGCCGAATACCGCTGGCTGGGCGTGCAGGACGGAGGCAACCGTTCCGGTTTCATGGTCGACGTGGATCGCGACATCGGCCGCAACTTCCGCATCGGCCTCGGTTACAACTTCACCGATTTCAGCGACGACCTGACCAATTTCGACTACGACCACAAGGGCTGGTTCCTCAACCTGGTCGGGAGATACTGATGGAGCCTTGGCATATGTCTGGACGCAAGATGCGAACCCTTTCCGGCTGGCTTGGCGTCGGCGTCGTCGCGATGGGGGCAAGCCTGTTCGCCTCGCCGGCGATGGCGGCGGTGCCGCCGTTCGGCGCCTGCCCGATCGAGGCCTACCAGACCATCCAGGCCGATGATGTGACCCCGGACACGTACTCGCTGTACACCATCGATGTCGGCGTCGGAACGGTCACCAACATCGGCACCGACCCCGATCTCCAGGGCAACAACGCCGGCAACACGAACGGCATCAATGCCATCGGCTTCGAGGAAACCGGCCGGTTCATNTACGGATGGAACAACTCGGTCCACCAGGTGGTCCGCGTCGGCGGAGACGGCAGCGCCGAGTTCATCGGCCCGACCCCGGCTGGCATGGGTTCGGTCCAGGCGGTCGTCGGCGACGTGTACCAAAACAAGCTGTACCTGTGGAGCAACAAGAGTGGCGGGACGATGTACGTCGTCGACCTGGCCACGAACACNCTGGTGAATACCCTGGCGACTACCAATGTCGACAGCATCAACGACTGGGCGTTCAACATCAACGACGGGATGATCTACTACGTCCGCAACAACGACGGTGCGGTGGTGCAGGTCAATCCCGCGACGGGCGTCGGGACGGACGTCCCCGGCGTCAATGTGCCTACGGGCGCCGCCTTCGGTGCGCAATACTTCGACAACCAGGGTTCGCTGTACGCCTCGCGCAACGATGGCAATATCTTCCGCGTCCGCAATGCCGCGGGTGGCGGCACCCCCAGCGTGGAATTGCTGACCAGCGCCGCGCCATCCACCAACCAGAACGACGGTGCGCGTTGCCCGAGCTCGCCGCCACCGGTGCCGAGCATCGCCGTGCAGAAGCAGCTCACCGGCGAATCGGGCAGCATTTCCGGCAAGGCCGAAGCTGGCGAAAATCTCACCTACACCCTCACCTTGACCAATTCAGGTGCTGCCCCGCAGACCGCTGCCTACTCGTTCTTCGAAGTGTTGCCGGCGAACACCACGCTGGTTTCGTTGGGCGGCGCCACCAGTGATTGCACGGTCGGGCAATCCGGGTCGCGCCTGTGCACGATCACCGTGCCCGGGCCGATCGCGGCCAATGGCGGCTCCGCGAGCGCGACCCTGGTGGCGCAGGTGGCGAGCCCGATTCCTGCGGGTGTCACCGCCATCTCCAACCTCGTCACTGACGACGCCAACACCCCGCCGCCCGGGTGCAGTACCAGCGGCCAGCCCTGTGCGCCGCCGCCGACCTGCAACGCGGTGGCGGACCCGAAGCATTGCGTGGTGACGCCACTGCCCTCGGCCGACCTGCAGGTCACCAAGACCAATGGCGAGACCGCGCTGGTACCGGGACAGACGACCACCTATACGATCGTGGTGACGAACGCAGGCCCGGACAGTGCGACAGGTGCGGTCGTGCGCGACCCTGCACCCACAGGACTGACCTGCACCACGCCGGCGACCTGCACGGGTGCTGCATGCCCGGGTGCCACCATCCCGATCGCAACACTGCAAGGTGCTGGCGCGACACTGGGAACGATGAACGTGGGCGATACCGCCACCATCTCCATGACCTGCACCGTGAACTGACGGCGACACGACCGCCGGATCCCTGGCGCCACCAGGGATCGAGGCTCAGCGATGCGGTTCGCCTGCGGCTTCGGGCTGGTAGCGGATCGCCAGTACTTGCAGGCGAGCGCTGCGTCCGCCCGGCAGCGGCCAGTCGATCATGTCGCCCGTGCGCAGGCCGAGCAGGGCGCTGCCGACTGGTGCGAAGATCGAGACCTTGTTCGCGCTGCCGTCGGCATCGCGCGGGTAGACCAGGGTCAGTTCGTGCTCCTGCACGCCGAGTTCCGCATCTTCCACGCGTACGTACGAGGTGGAATTCATGCTGATCACGTCTTTCGGCAGATCCGCCGGTTCGACCACCTCCGCGCGCGCCAGTTCGCCACGCAGCGCATCGGTGTTCAGGCTGCGGAACTGCGGCTGTTCAAGCAGCGCCTCGATGCGTTCGGCATCCAGGCGCGACAGCAGCAGCGGCGGGCGTTGGATGGTGGTGCTCATGGCTGGACTCCCGGAAATGCAAGCGGGCGGCGCGGTAGGGCGTCGCCCGCAGATGTGTGGATAGCAGGCAAGTTAGCCGCGAACCCGAGGGCGGGCAAGCCGCAGGTCAGGCATGCCGGCAAAGACAATAAAAAAAACCCCGCTTCGGCGGGGTTTTGCGTTTCGCGTGGTGCCCAGGAGAGGACTCGAACCTCCACGGTTTTACCCGCTAGTACCTGAAACTAGTGCGTCTACCAATTCCGCCACCTGGGCAGGTGCGAGCCGCGCATTCTGGGCATGGCGTCAGGGCTTGTCAACGCGCACCCTGTACCATCGGCGCATGAGCAAACCACCCGGCAAGCGCGGCAGCGGCCGCGGCAAGGCGCCCGCCAAGGGCAAGGTCGGCAAGCCTGTACAAGGGAGTGCGAAGCGGCCACCCTGGATGCCGGAGCTGCCGGCATCGCCGCCAGCGCGATCCCGGCCGCCCGAAACGCGGCCCGCGCCGCCACGGTCATCGCCGCGATCCGATCCGCATGCCGAACGCGAGGCGCAGCGCTACGCGCAGCCCATCGCCAGCCGCGAGATGATCCTGCAAGTCCTCGCCGCCAATGACGGGCCGATGGATGCCGACGCCTTGGCACGGAAACTGGCGCTGACCGCGCCCGAGCGTTTCGACGCGCTGGAAAAGCGCCTCGCCGCGATGCTGCGCGATGGCCAATTGCTGCAGAACCGTCGCGGCGGTTTCGTGCCGGCCGAACGCGCGGACCTGGTCGCCGGCACGGTGATCGCCAATGCTGATGGTTTCGGGTTCCTACGCCCGGACAGTGGCAGCGGCGACGATCTGTTCCTGCCGCCGTTCGAGATGCGCAAGGCGATGCACGGCGACCGCGTGCTCGCCAGCGTCACCGGCGTGGATCGGCGCGGGCGTCGCGAAGGCAGCATCGTCGAAGTGCTGGAACGCCGCCTGAGCCGGTTGATCGGGCGCTACACCGAGGAGGCCGGCATCGGCTACGTGGTGCCGGACGACAAGCGCATCCAGCGCAATGTGATGATTCCTGCCGACAGCCGCAACGATGCGCGCAACGGGCAACTGGTGGTCGCCGAGATCACTACGCCGCAGGACGCGCACCGGCCACCGATCGGGCGCGTGCTGGCGGTGCTCGGCGACAAGCTCACTGCGTCGCAGGCGGTGGAAGCGGCGATCCACGGCCACGACATTCCGCATGAATTCCCGCCGGAAGTGCTGGCGCAGGCCACCGCCGTGCCGCTGGAAGTGCAGGCCGCGGATATCGCAAGCCGCGTTGACCTGCGCAAGCTCCCGCTCATCACCATCGATGGCGAGGACGCGAAGGATTTCGACGATGCGGTCTGGTGCGAACCGAACAAGGATGGCTTTCGCCTGATCGTCGCCATCGCCGATGTTTCGCACTATGTTCGCCCCGGAACGCCGCTCGACGACGAGGCGCAGCTGCGCGCGACCTCGGTATATTTTCCCGGTTTCGTGGTGCCGATGCTGCCGGAGACGCTGTCGAACGGCATCTGTTCGCTGAACCCGAAGCTGGATCGACTGTGTTTCTGCTGCGACATGCAGGTCGGGCGCGACGGCATCGTGGCTTCGAGCAGGTTTTACGAAGCGGTGATGCACTCGCATGCGCGCCTGACCTATACCGACGTATGGAACGCGGTGGGCGAGGGCATTGCCGAAGACGACCGCGGCGCGGCGTTGGCGAAGATCGGCCCACTGCTGCCGCAGGTGCAGGCTTTGCACCAGTTGTACCGCATCCTCGACAAGGCACGGGCGAAACGCGGCGCGATCGAGTTCGAGAGCAACGAAGTGCGTTTCGTGCTCGATGTCAAGGGCGNGGTCACCCAGGCCGGCATGCTCCAGCGCAACGATGCGCACAAGCTGATCGAGGAATGCATGATCGCGGCCAACGTGCAGGCCGCGCTGTTCCTGCTGGAATCGCATATCCCGGCACCGTTCCGCGACCACGACAAGCCGCCGGAATCGAAATACGCCGATCTGGAGGAGTTCCTGAAGGAATTCGCATTGCGCCTGCCACCTTGGGCGAAGGTCAAGCCAAAGGATTTCCGCAACCTGCTGGAGAAGATCCGCGAACGCCCCGATGCCGCGCTGCTGGAATCGGTGATCCTGCGCAGCCAGTCGCTGGCGGTGTACGCGCCGGACAACATCGGCCACTTCGGCCTCGCGCTGGAGGCCTATGCGCATTTCACCTCGCCGATCCGGCGCTATCCGGACCTGCTGGTGCATCGCGCGATCAAGCACGCGCTGGCCGGCGGCAAGCCGGGGACCTACGCCTATTCGCCGCACGCGATGGCCAGCCTGTCGCTGCAATGTTCTGAGCGTTCGCGCCGCGCCGACGAAGCCCAGCGCGAAGTGGACGAGCGTTACCGCGCGGCGTGGATGGAAGGCCATGTCGGCAAGGAGTTCGACGGCACGATCAGCGGCGTGACCAGCTTCGGCCTGTTCATCGAGCTCGACGAATCCAAGGTCAACGGCCTGGTGCATGTGACCCAGCTGCCGCGCGACTTCTACCATTTCGACGCGGTGCGCAAGACCCTGACCGGCGAACGTCGCGGCCTCGAATACCGGCTCGGCGACCGCGTGCGCATCGTCGTGCTCAAGGCCAGCGTGGAGGAACGCAAGATCGATTTCCGCCTGGTCGACGACGAGGGGCCGGCGAAGCCGTTGCCGGAACGCGGCAAGCCGGCGAAGCGGGTGAAGCAGAAGTATTGAGTCTCGGTTTTCCCCCTCTCCCGCCCTTCGGGCACCCTCTCCCACAGGGGGAGAGGGAAAGCAAACGCTCAGGCACAATTCGCGCATGACCAACAAATCCGCCCAATGGATCGTCGGCCTCAACGCGGTCGCTTCCGCGCTCGAACACGATGCCGAACACGTGCGCGAAGTGCTGCTGGAAGCCGGCGGCAAGAATCCGCGCATCATCGAAATCGAAGGCAATGCCCGCAGGCTCGGCATCGACGTGCGCCGAGTCGCGCAGCAGGCGCTGGACGGGGTCGCCGGCGGGCTGCGCCACCAGGGCGCGGCGGCGCGCTACGCCGCGGCGAAGACCTGGGACGAACACGAAC
>JGI24770J26754_10003145_pt1 | contig 11097 bp, 9 predicted proteins | sample LakOneMetagenome_FD_26754 | JGI IMG/M metagenome (IMG submission 26754) | reverse complement strand
CGCTGGTCGCGGTGCGCAGGCGCATCGCCAGGTCGAGCTTGCCGCGCGACAGCCTCGATGCGATGCGCTCGCGCAGCGCCGGTTCGGCCGCGCGCAGTTCGTCCGGGAGGCGCATGCCGACTTCGAGGAAGCGATGGTTCACCGCGCGCAGTTCGCAACCGAGCGTGCCTGATTCCAGGTTGCGCTCTGCGGAAGCGAAGGCGGTCATGCTGCGGATCGGCATGCGATTCGGCCGGGACTTCGGGAGTCGAATGGTAATCTAGCGCGCCGTTCCCCGACCGGATCCCCGAATGTCCCTCGTCCGTCCCAGCGGCCGCGCGCCCGACCAGATGCGCAGCGTGTCCATCGACCGCGGCTTCACCCGGCACGCCGAGGGCTCGGTGCTGGTCGCGTTCGGCGACACCCGCGTGCTGTGCACCGCGAGCGTCGAGAACCGCGTTCCGGCGTTCCTGCGCGGCAAGGGCGAAGGCTGGGTCACCGCCGAATACGGCATGCTGCCGCGCGCCACCCATACCCGCGGTGATCGCGAGGCCGCGCGCGGCAGGCAGGGCGGGCGCACCCTGGAAATCCAGCGCCTGATCGGTCGCTCGCTGCGCGCCTGCGTGGACCGGGCTGCCCTGGGCGAACGCACCATCACCCTCGACTGCGACGTGCTGCAGGCCGATGGCGGCACGCGCACCGCGGCGATCACCGGCGCCTATGTCGCCTTGGTGGACGCGATGCGCTGGTTGCAGTCCAAGCGCGACATCGCCCGGGATCCGGTCGTGGGCGCGGTCGCGGCCGTGTCGGTCGGCGTGTATCGCGGGGTGCCGGTCCTCGACCTCGATTACGCCGAGGACAGCGACTGCGATACCGACATGAACGTGGTCATGAACGACGGCGGCGGCTTCATCGAACTGCAGGGCACGGCCGAGGGCCATGCCTTCCGCCGCGACGAGCTCGATGCGCTGCTGGCGCTTGCGGGAAAGGGCACGAACGAACTGTTCGCGGCGCAACAGGCGGCGCTCGCCGGATGAGCCCGCGCGTCGCGATGGTCGCGCTGGTCGTGCGCGACTATGACGAGGCCATCGCCTGGTATCGCGACGCCATCGGATTCGAATTGCTGGAAGACGAGGACCGCGGCGACGGCAAGCGCTGGGTCCGGATCGGGCAGTCGGGCGATGCGGGCTTNAGCCTGCTGCTCGCGCGGGCGGCCACGCCTCGCCAGGAGCACGCGATCGGCGAGCAACATGGCGGGCGCGTCGGCTTCTTCCTGCAGAGCGACGATTTCGCGCGCGACCATGCGCGCCTCGCAGCCGCTGGCGCGCGATTCGAGGAGGCGCCGCGCGAGGAGGATTACGGAACCGTCGTCGTGTTCCGCGACCTGTACGGCAACCGCTGGGACCTGATCGGTCCGCGCGCATGAAACTGGTGCTGGCCTCCTCCAACGCCGGCAAGCTGGCCGAACTGCGCGAACTGCTCGGCGACGGTTTCGACGTCCGCGCGCAATCGGAGTTCGGGGTCGCGGATGCGGACGAAACCGGGCTTTCGTTCATCGAGAACGCGATCCTCAAGGCCCGGCGCGCGTCGCGCGCGAGCGGACTGCCAGCGCTGGGCGACGACTCCGGGCTGTGCGTCGACGCGCTGCACGGCGCGCCCGGCCTGTATTCGGCCCGCTACGCCGGCACCCATGGCGACAGCGAGGCGAACATCGACAAGCTGCTGCGGGAACTCGAGGGCGTCGCCGACGCGGAGCGCGGCGCGCGCTTCGTCTGCGTGATGGCGTTGGTGCGCGATCCCGCCGATCCGCAGCCGCTGGTCGCCGAAGGCGTCTGGGAAGGCCGGGTCCTGCGCGAGCGCCGCGGCGCGAACGGCTTCGGCTACGACCCGGTGTTCCTTGACCCCGCGGAGGGCGTCTCGGCCGCGCAACTCGACCCGGCGACCAAGAACGCGACCAGCCATCGCGGGCGTGCGCTGGCGCTCCTCCGCGAGCGGATGGCCGCGTTGCGCTGACATGCTGTCCACGCCTCCGCTCTCGTTGTACGTGCACCTGCCGTGGTGCGTGCGCAAGTGCCCGTACTGCGACTTCAACTCGCACGAGGGCAAGGGCGAATTGCCGTTCGAGGCCTACGTCGACGCGCTTGTCGCCGACCTCGACCACGACCTGCCGCTGGCGTGGGGCCGCACCGTGCAGACGGTGTTCTTCGGCGGAGGCACGCCTTCGCTGTTCGCCCCCGAAAGCATCGACCGCTTCCTGCAGCAGGCGAGCGCGCGCCTGCGCTTCGCGCCGAACGCGGAAATCACCCTCGAAACCAATCCCGGCACGGTCGAACACGGGCCGTTCGGCGGATACCGCAAGGCCGGCGTGAACCGGCTCAGCTTCGGCGTGCAGAGCTTCGACGACGGATGCCTGCGGCGCCTGGGCCGCATCCATTCCAGCGGCGACGCGGAACGCGCGGTGAAGGCAGCGCAGGACGCCGGCTTCGACAACTTCAACCTCGACCTGATGTACGCATTGCCGCAGCAGACGCTGGCGATGGCCGAACGCGACGTCGAACGCGCGCTCGAACTGCAGCCCGCGCACATCAGCCACTACCAGCTCACGCTCGAGCCGAACACCCTGTTCGCGGCCAGGCCGCCGTCCGGGATCCCGGACATCGACGCCGCCTGGGACATGCAGGAAGCCTGCCAGGCGCTGCTGGCCGGCGCCGGCTTCGGCCAGTACGAAGTCAGTGCGTGGGCCAGGCCCGGGCGACAGTGCGCCCACAACCTCAACTATTGGCAGTTCGGCGATTACCTCGGGATCGGCGCCGGCGCCCACGCCAAGCTGACCCTGGGCGCGGAGCAGAAGGTCCTGCGCCGCTGGAAGCTCAAGCACCCGGCCGAGTACCTGGCCCGCGCAGGCGGCGCGGCCGCGATCGGCGGCGACGATGTCCTGGATCCGTCGCGCCTGCCGTTCGACTTCATGCTGAATGCGTTGCGGCTCAACGCGGGCGTGCCGATGGCGATGTTCGAGGCACGCACCGGGTTGCCGCGCGCATCCATCGCGGGGAGACTCGCGGTGGCGAGGGAACGCGGATGGATCGAGCCGGGCGAAGAGCGCCTGCAGCCCACCGAACTGGGCCTGCGCTTCGCCAACGACGCGATCGCGCTGTTCCTCGAGGACGAGTGACCCGGGCGACCGCAGGATGCGCCCCCGCGCCCGGGTTGTGTCAGTATCCCGCCCACTCCCGGCACGCGAAGGCGAATGACCCCAGCCAGTCCATCCCCGGGTGCACAGGTGCCGCAGCGACTGGCATCGGTCGCCATGCCGCGGCGCGTCCGCGTCATCCTCGACCACGTCATGGACGTGGCCTCCGATGAGCTCGAGCGGCAATTGCAATCGATGCTCTCCGAGCTGGAACAGCAGTTGTTCCGGCTCGCCGACCACGCGCGCAACCCCGGCATCGAATCCGAATACCTGCACACGCTGCGGACCCTGCGGCTGAACCGTTCCGACCTGGTGCCGCGCTTCATGATCGGGCTGGAGAGCAGCCTCGCCAGCCTCGGCCAGTCGGTCCCGTCGATCCAGCCCGCGATCGCCGCATGGACCGCCGGCGGCCACAACCTGTCGCTGATCGACGACGCGGAGATGGACGAAACCACGGTGCTGCGCGACATCGCGTCGCGCCACAGTTCGCGCGCGAGCCTGCCGTTGCACCTGCTGGGGCAACGCTTCGGCGTGCTCTCCGCCGCGCCCGCGCTGGACGTCGAACGCCTGCCCTGCGGGCCGCACTCGCTGTGCGCGATCCTGCGCGACGCCGCGGAAACGCTGCAATTGCCGCTCGACGCGCGGCTGCTGCTGTACCGCACCTTCGACCGCCAGGTGATGGCCGACTACGGCCGCCTGGTGGAAATGATCAACGCGACGATGGCCGCCGATGGACTGCTGCCCTCCCTGCGCTACGTGCCGACCCGGATGCGCACGCCGAGCTCGGTCGCGGCCTCGACCCAGGACAAGCGCGAACCGCAGCAGTACGAGCCGCAAAATCGCGCTTCCTTCCCGTCGCCGCCGCAATCGCAGTCGCCGTCGCAGGGTCCGGGTGGCGCTGGCGGCGACGTTGGCGGTGGAGGTGGCGAGGCGCCCGACGACGTGGCGACGAAGGGCGCGCACCGCCGCAAGGTCAGCGCCGCGCGCGACCCGCAACGCCCGCATACCGGATGGCTCGGGGTCGCCGATCCCGCCGGCATGCAGGCCCAGGATTCGGCCGCGTTCGAACTGCTGCAGCAACTGCTGGCCGGCCGCCGCGAATTGCTCGGCAAGTTCCGCAGCAGCACCCCGCAGGCCCCGTTGCAGACGCTGGAACGCAGCGAAGTGCTCGCGGCGCTGCCGAAGCAGCTGCCGGGCACCGGGCCCGGCGCGCAGGCCAGCGTTGCAGACATCAAGCAGGACCTGCTTGCGCGGATGCGCCAGCAACGCGGCAAGGGCGCGGCGCTGTCCGGCGAGGACAACGACACGTTCGAACTGCTGGGCATGCTGTACGGCCAGATCGAGCGCGAGATCCACGCCGACGCGCCGGCGGTGCCGCTGCTGAAGCAGCTGCAGGTGCCGCTGGTGCGGCTCTCGCTGCAGGATCGCGGCTTCTTCGTGCGCGAGGACCACCCCGCCCGGCTGCTGCTGAACACGGTCGCGGAATCCGGCGCGCGCTGGCTCGACCGCGACGACGTCGACCCGCAGATGCTGCCCGCGCTGCACGAGGCGGTGCAGCACGTGGTGAAGAACTACCGCGACGACACCCAGGTCTTCGCCAGCGCCAACGACGACCTGCAGGCCAGGCTGCGCGGCATCGCGCACAAGGCCGAACTCGCCGAGCGCCGCCACATCGAGGCCGCGCGCGGCAAGGAAAAGCTCGAAGTCGCGAAGCGTCGCGCCATCGACACCATCACCGAACTCGTCGGCGACCAGCGCCCGCCGCATTTCGTGCGCGCGCTGCTCAACCAGGCCTGGGCCGACGTCCTCACGCTCACCCTGCTGCGGCACGGCGCCGAGTCGGACGAGTGGAAGCGCAAGACCGAAACCACCCGCAAGATCGTCGAGAACTGCTGCCGCAGCGGCCAGCACGCGCCCGACCACGCACTGGCCGAAGGCATCGAGTCGGCGCTTTCGCAGGTCGGCTACCACAACGAGGAAGCCGCGGCGATCGCGCGCCGCCTGGCCAGCGCCACCGACGACGAAAACGATCCTGCGTCGCGCACCGAACTGGCGATGAAGCTCAAGGCGCGCGCGCGCCTGGGCGAGGAGATCGCGAGTTCGCGCAAGACTCAGATGCCGCGGCGCACCCAGGACGAGCAGGCGCGCTACGAATACCTGCGCCAGCTCCCCTACGGCACCTGGATCGAATTCACCACCAACCAGCAGGGCGACACCCTGCGCCGGCGACTCTCGTGGTACAGCACGGTCACCGACAACGCGCTGTTCGTGAACCAGCGCGGGCAGCGCGTCGCCGAGCACACCCTCGACCACCTGGCCCGGCTGCTCGCCAGTGGCCAGGCGCGCGTGGTCACCGCCGAACGCGCGCGCCTGATCGACCGCGCCTGGCACGCCACGCTCAACGCGCTGCGCAGCTTCGCCGGCCGTTCGCCGCCGCCCGCAGGTGAATCCGCATGATCGACGAATTCCGCCGCGCGCCGCGCCGCAAGGTTTCGGAGAACATCCTGGTCACCGATGCCATGACCGAACGGGTGGTCGGCCGCATCGGCAACTTGTCGGAAACCGGGATGCTGCTGATCGCCAACCTGCCCCTCAACGACGACGCGCTGTACCAGTTGCGCTTCCCGCTGCGCGACGGCGGCGGCCACGACAGCAACTGCGAATTCGGCGCGCACCAGTTGTGGCAGGAAGAAGCGGGGACCCCGGGGCTGTACTGGATCGGGCTTCGCTTCATCGCCATCCCCGACGAACAGAGCGATCGCCTGAAGCGCTGGATCGATTCGCCGGGCGGCGTATTCGAATAACCGCTGCGGCACTCCCCGCCTCCGGGAACGGGGACCGGGATCGGGGCACCTGTGCCGCGAGGGCGCGAACCCTGGCGTGCAGGTCCCACGGGCCGGGCAAGCCGCCGCGGGCGGCCGAGGGATGTCTTTCGCGCGTTCTGCGGCAGAATGCGGTCCCCCACGCCCGAGCCGCCCACATGAACCAGGCCCGTCCCGGCGCCCTCTACGCCGACCACATCGCGACCCTGCTGCAACGCGCCGCGACTGCGCTCGAGCGCGGCGGCTTCGACCACCTCGTGGTGCCGAGCGGCACGCTGCACTACCAGGCGTTCGACGACCGCGATTACCCGTATGCGGTCAATCCGCAGTTCAAGGCCTGGTTGCCGGTGACCGACGCGCCCGGCAGCTGGCTGGTCTACACGCCGGGCATGAAGCCGAAACTGGTGTTCCTGCAGCCGCGCGATTACTGGCACGTGGTGCCGGCGATGCCCAGCGGCTACTGGGTCGAGCACTTCGACATCGTCGTCATCCGCGAGCCCGACGACGCACGCAAGCATCTCCCGGGCAACGCCGCGCGCTGCGCGATCCTCGGCGAACCGCAGAGCGCGCTGGGCAAGTACGGTTCCTACCTGCCGAACAACCCGCAGCAGGTCGTCGAGTACCTCGAGTACCACCGCGCGTTCAAGACACCGTACGAAGTCGCGATGATGCGCGAAGCCACGCGCATCGCGATCCGCGCCCATCGCGCGGCGGAACGCGCGTTCCGCGCCGGTTCCAGCGAATTCGGCATCCACCTCGCGTATTGCCAGGCGGCGGGACAGGACGCGAACGACCTCCCCTACACCAACATCGTCGCCCTTAACGAGCACGCGGCGGTGCTGCATTACATGCGCCGCGACCGCCTGCCGCCCCGGCCGGTCCGCAGCTTCCTGATCGACGCCGGCGCCAGCTTCGGCGGCTATGCCTGCGACATCACCCGAACCCATTCGGCGCAGGCCGGCGATTTCCAGGCGCTGATCGAGGCGATGGACGCCGCGCAGCTGCGGATGTGCGCGCAGGTCCGCGCCGGCTTCGATTACAAGCAGATCCACCTCGATGCGCACCTGGCGATCGCCGGCATCCTCAGGGATTTCGGAATCATCAACGTCGCTCCGGACATCGCGGTGGAAACCGGGGTGAGCCAGGCATTCTTCCCGCACGGGGTGGGCCACGGCATCGGACTGCAGGTGCACGAGGTCGCCGGGTTCATGGCGTCCGATGCGGGCGGCGTGATCGAGAAGCCGAAGGGCCACCCCTACCTGCGCCTGACCCGCGCACTGGAGCCGGGCATGGTGGTGACGATCGAGCCGGGGTTGTATTTCATCGACATGCTGCTCGACGAACTCAAGGACCGTGGCCTCGGCCCGAGCGTGGACTGGGATCGCGTCGAACAGTTCAAGCCTTGCGGCGGCATCCGCATCGAGGACGACGTCGTCTGCACCGAAGGCGATCCGGAGAACCTCACGCGGGATGGGTTCGCGGCGGCGTAAGCAGGAATGACCTCATGAAACCGCTGAGCGCCGATTTCGACTTATCGGACATCGTCGGCCGCCAGTTGAATCAAATTGGCGTCGGCCGATGGGATGTGCAATTTGCGTTCGATTGCACTCGAGTCATCCAGTCAATGGGCAAAATTACGGTCACCAGCGCAGCAGAGACCGTGATCGCGTTCGATGGGGAATGGATCGATATTTCCCCGATTTCCGATGTCGTGGGATTGGAAGTCGTGGCCTGGAACAAGGTTGACGACTACTCCTTCTCCATTACGATGGATGAGGGACACGTAATCACCATCCATACATCGGATAGTCCATACGAAGAACTGATCATTCATCCGGAAATGCGGATCCTCTAACGCTGGTCTACCAGCCATTCGGCTGTTGAAGGGCGATTCCCGCTTTCGCGGGGATGACGAGAAAGAGCCCGTTATCCTGAGGCGAAGCCCAAGGAGCTGTTTTTCCTGCAAACCATAAGGCAGATCNTTCGCTGCGCTCAGGATGACATCGAGGCGGTGCGCTAAACCTCCAGCGTCTCCCCCGGCCGCGGCAGCTCCGCTTCGACGCCGAAGCGCTGGTGGATTTCGCCGGCCAGCGCCTCGCGCGCGCTTTCCTCGCCGTGCACCAGCGCCAGCGGCGGGCGTGGGTCGAAGCCCGAATACCACTGGATCAACCCGTGCTGGTCCGCGTGCGCGGACAGGCCGCCGACGGTGTGGATCTGCGCGTTCGCCTGCACGTCGCGGCCGTGGATGCGCACCCATTTCGCGCCGTTCACCAGCCGCCGGCCCAGCGTGCCCTCGGCCTGGTAGCCGACGAACACCACATGCGTTTCGCGGCGGCCAAGCCTGTGCCGCAGGTGGTGCAGGATGCGCCCGCCATTGGCCATGCCGCTACCCGCGATCACGATCGCGCCGCGCTCCAGGCGGTTGATCGCCATCGACTCCTCGGTCGTCACCGTCGCGCGCAGGTTCGGCAACCGGAACGGGTTCGGCGTACCACGCAATACTTCCTGGGCATCGGCGTCGAACAGCGCGTGGTGACCGTCGTACACCTTCAGCACGCGGTTCGCCATCGGGCTGTCGAGGAACAGCCGCCAGCGCGACATGTTCCAGTCGTCCCAATGGCGCGCGAACCAGTACAGCAGCTCCTGCGAGCGGCCGACCGCGAACGCCGGGATCAGCACGTTGCCGCCGTCGTTCCACGCGCGTTCGAGGATGCCGCCGAGCTCGGAAATCGTTTCCGCCCGGTCCCGGTGGTTGCGGTCGCCGTAGGTCGATTCCATCAGCAGCAGGTCGGCTTCGCGCACGGCCTCCGGATCGCGCAGGATCGGCGTCCCCTTCGGCCCGAGGTCGCCCGAGTACACCAGCTTCCTGCCGTCCGCCCACAGCTCCACGACGGACGAGCCGAGGATGTGCCCCGCATCGCGGAAGGCGACGTCGACGCCGGTCAGGATCGCGGTGCGGGTGTCGTAGCGGAGCGAACGCACCTGCCCCATCGCGTCCTCGACGTCGTCGCGGGTGAACAGCGGCACCGCCTCGGGCTGGCCGCGCTTGCGGTCGCGGTTGGCGCGTTCGGCGTCGTTCGCGGCGAGCGAGGCCGCGTCGAGCAGCATGATCGGCATCAGCTCGGCGGTGGCTTCCTGGGCGAAGATCGGGCCGCGGAAACCGCGCGCCACCAGTTGCGGGATGCGGCCGATGTGGTCGATGTGCGCATGGCTCACGACCAGCGCGTCGATCGATGCCGGATCGAACGGGAACGGTTGCGCGTTCGCGGCCTCCATCTCGCGGTTGCCCTGCTGCATGCCGCAATCGAGCAGGACGCGTTTTCCAACCGATGGCTTGCTGCCCGATGGCTTGCCCGCCGTTTCGACCAGATGCATCGAACCGGTCACCTGCCCCGCGGCGCCATGGAAATGGATGCGCATCCCGACCTCCCGTCCCGTGCCGGCCGACCCTAGCACGCACGCGTCGGGCGGAGCGGCAAACGTGAAGATTCCGTGGCCCTTGCGGCATGACGTCCGACACCCTCGGGACCGGAGGGTGGCGTTCTACAGTGCGCGCTGCCGCCCCGTCCGGGGCACCGACGCGCATACCGGAGTCCACGTGACCGCCAANCCCAGATTCGCCCTGCTCGCCCTGTCCCTCGCCGCGGCCCTGACCGGCTGCCCGCAAAAACAGGATTCCACGGCCACCGCGAACGCCAAGCGGGATGCCACGGCCGCCAAGCCGCAGTTCAGCCTCGACGAAAGCAAGCTCACCCCGGCGATCAGCTTCGCGATGTCCGACCTCGACACGAGCAAGAACGCGTGCACGGATTTCAACGGCTACGTCAACGGCAAGTGGTATGCGGCGAACCCCATTCCGGGCGACCGCTCTTCGTGGGGCGCGTTCGACGCGCTGGCCGAGCGTTCGCTGTCGGTGCAGCACCAGCTGGCCGAGCAGGCCGCGGCGCAGCAGGACGCGACCGGCGTCGACAAGATCGTCGGGGATTTCTGGGCCAGCGGCATGGACGAGGCCAAGATCGAGGCGCAGGGCATCGACCCGATCAAGCCCGAACTCGCGGCCATCGACAAGATCGCCGACACCGCGTCCATCGCCGCCTACATCCGCGATTCCGCGTCCAGGGGACAGAACGTCCTCTTCGACTTCGGCCCCGAGGCCGACTTCAAGAATTCGTCGATGAACATCGCCTACGCGACCCAGGGCGGGCTCGGCCTGCCGGAGAAGGGTTACTACTTCGACAAGGACAAGAAGGACAAGCTCGACGCCTACCAGGCGCATATCGCCAAGGTGCTGGAGCTGGGCGGCGCGACGGCGGACGATGCGGCGAAGCAGGCGAAGGACGTGATCGCGTTCGAAACGCGCCTGGCGAAGGCCTCGCTGTCGAAGGAGGAAACCCACGACGTCGCGGTCTACTACCGCCCGACCTCGCTGGCCGACGCCGACACGCTGACCCCGAACTTCTCGTGGACGCAGTTCTTCCAGGCGCAGGGCGTGCAGGCGCCGCAGATGTTCTCGCTGGCCATGCCGAAGTTCCACGAGGAAGTGAACAAGATGCTCGCGGACACGCCGGCCGATGCATGGAAGGCCTACTTCCGCTTCCACGCCATCGACGGCGCCTCGCCGTTCCTGTCCAAGGCCTTCGCCGACGAGAACTACGATTTCTACGGCAAGACCATGCGCGGGCAGAAGGAACAGAAGGCGCGCTGGAAGCGGGTGCTCGGCACGATGGACGGCGAGATCGGCGAGGCGTTCGGCCAGGAATACGTCAAGGTCGCGTTCCCGGCCGATTCCAAGGCGAAGATGCAGGTGCTGGTGCAGAACCTTCGCGACGCGCTCAAGGCTCGCATCGAGCACCTCGACTGGATGAGCGACGAGACCAAGGCCAAGGCGATCGAGAAGTGGAACAGCTTCACGCCCAAGATCGGATATCCGGACAAGTGGCGCAGCTGGGACGGACTGCAGACCAGCCGCGACAGCTACGTCGGCAACATCCTCGCGGCCGAGGAATTCAACTACAAATGGATGATGGGCAAGATCGGCAAGCCCGTCGACAAGACCGAATGGGGCATGAGCCCGCAGACGGTGAACGCCTACTACAACCCGTTCCA
>JGI24770J26754_10003142_pt1 | contig 11108 bp, 6 predicted proteins | sample LakOneMetagenome_FD_26754 | JGI IMG/M metagenome (IMG submission 26754) | reverse complement strand
AAGCGCCAGCCGCCGGCGTCGGCATAGCGGCGCGCCAGGTCGTTCGACAAACCCTCCAGCCGGTCGAGTTCGATCTGCACCGCGTAATCGCCGAAGCCTTCCAGCACGGTCTGGCGCAGCAGCCAGACGGCGCTCGCGGTCACCGCCAGGATGGCCAGCAGGACCGAGAGGAACAGACGCAGGCCGATCGATATCTTCAAGGCGGAACCGGATGAGAAGTGGAGGCAGGCCATTCTAGGCCATCGCGCCAGGCATGCATAAAAAAAACGCCCTGCGCCGCGAGGGCGAGGGCGTCAAACCAGCAAGGAGGTTGCTGTACTTGTAAAGCGTGCAGCTGCTTAGAAACGGAAGTTGGCCGTCAGGCTGGCCGAGCGCGGCGTGCCCGGGGTGTAGCGGTAGCCGCTCTTGTTGATGCTGGCGACGTAGCGCTCGTCCGAGATGTTGTAGACGTTCAGGCGCAGGTCGATGTTGCGGTTGATTTCGTACGAGGCGACAGCGTCGAACACCCAGTAGGACTCGGTGTATTTCGGGGTGCCGACGGCGCCGTCGGTGCCGCGCAGGAGCTTGTCGTTGAAGCGTGCGCCGCCGCCGATCTTGACGCCCATCGGCAGCTGGTACGAGGTCCACAGGTTGAACGACTGCTTCGGCGTGTAGGTCAGCGCATTGTCGCCGTTGGCGGTGAGCAGGCGGCCCGATTCGATGCTGGTATCCATGTAGGTGTAGCCCGCGCTGATCAGCCAGTTGCGCGCCAGTTCGCCGGTGGCGCCCAGTTCTACGCCCTGCACGCGCTTCTTGCCGGTCTGCGACCAGGTCTGGTCGACCGGGTCCTGCTCGACCTCGTTCTCGACGTCGGTGCGGAACAGTGCTGCGCTCAGGCCCAGCTTGCCCTTGAACAGGTCGAGCTTGCCGCCGAATTCATAGGTCAGGGTTTCCTGCGGATCGTAGATCGGGTTCTGGGCGCTGTTGACGTTGCCCGACACCGTGAAGCTCGATCCCGGCGGCGCCTTCGAGCTGGCGGCCATGACGTAGACGCTGCTCCAGGTGGTCGGTTTGTACAGCGCCGACAGCTTGCCGTTGTAGACCGTGTCGCCGATGGTGAAGTGGGTCGACGGGAAAGTGGTCACGCCGTTCGCGGTGGCCGCCGTCACCACCGTGTAGTCGCCGCTGTAGTGGTCGGCGCGGATACCTCCGTTGAAGATCCAGCGCTCGCCGACCTTGATGGTGTCGAAGGCGTACAGGCTCTGGGTGTCGATCTCGCCCTTGTTGAAGGCGCCGGTGCGGGTCGGGTTGAAGTTCGCGATCGCGACGCTCGAGTCCGGGTTGTACAGGTTGGCGTTCGGCAGGGTGCCCAGGCCGGTCAGGCTGTAGGTGATCTGCTTTTCATTGGTGAACTCGAGGCCCGTCACCAGGGTGTGACGCAGCGAGCCGGTATCGAACATCGAGGTCAGCGCGGTCTGGTTGGTCAGGATGCGGTTGGTCTGGTCCTTGACGGTACGGGTGTTGCGCACCAGGGTCCAGTCCGATTGCGGACCGTTGTTGCGGGTGTCGACGTTGGCGCCGCTGGCCAGGAAGGCCGACAGCAGGTAGTCCTGGCTGGTGCGGCCATAGCGCGAGATGTTGTGCAGCCTGAAACTCGGCGAGAAGTCGTGCTCGACGCGCACGGTCGCCATGTCGGCTTTCACCTTGTCGTAGTCGCGGTCCGTACCGTAGAAGTTCTTCGGGTCGACGCGCGGCGCGGTATTCAGTTCCGGCTTGGTGGCGAGCGGCGTGGTGTAGCCGGGCAGGCCGACCGTCGGCACGCCGCCGTCGGGGATGTTGTCCTGGTCGACGTGCAGGTAGTCGAGCACCACGCGGGTCGGGCCGTTCAGGCCGAAGCCGAAGCTCGGCGCCACCGCCCAGCGCTTGTCGTTGACCACGTCGCGCGCGGCGCGGCCCGAATCCTGGGCCACCACGTTCAGGCGCGCCGCGATGCCGCGCTCGGCGCTGATGACCTGGTTGACGTCGGCCGTGACGCGCTTTTGCGATGCGCTGCCGCCGGTGACCGAGGCGCCCATGAAGTTCTCCATTCGGGCCTTCTTGGTGACCAGGTTGACCGAGCCAGTTGGCGAACCGCGCCCGCTGTCGGTGCCGGCCGGGCCTTTTAGGACGTCGATCTGCTCCAAGTTGAAGACGTCGCGCGAGATCGAGCCGACGTCGCGTACGCCGTCCACAAAGATGCTGCCCGAGGTGTCGAAGCCGCGCATGAAGATCGCGTCGCCGGTATTCGTGTTGCCGTTCTCGCCCAGGAAGAAGGCGCCGACGCCCGGGGTGTTACGCAGCGCTTCGGTCAGGGTCAGGGCGCCTTGCTGCTCGAAGACTTCTTTCTTGATGACCTGCACGGTCTGCGCGGTGTCGACCAGTTTTTCGGTGTACTTCGGCGAGGAAGGGCGCTCGGCCTTGAAGTCGTTTTCGGTCTTGCCGGCCACTTCCACCCGCGAGATCGGGCCGGAAGGCACGTCGTCCGGCGCCGGCGGCACGGTGTCGGCGGCCTGGGCCGCGAGCGGCAGCAGCATCGTTGCCAGGGCGGCGCTCATGTGATGTTGGAAGCGGCTGTGGCCATGCTTGCGGCTCTTAATCGTTTGCATCTCTGTTCCTGTTCTTCTCTCAGTTTTTATGGGGCGCCGTCAGCGGACCGCGGCGTGGTTTTGTGCACTGGTCAACATTCTAGTAAGCATTTTTATTTTTGTAAATGAGAATTGTTATCATTCGCGTTCTTATGATCGGGTAGTTACCCGGTGCGGGTGAAAAGTGTTGTGCAGGACAGAAGCTAAGTAAGACGCCGGGATATAGCGTGGTAGAAATGCAACGGTGGCATTCACGTCCGAAGCCTGTCCATGCATCGGTTCCGACGCCGTACCATCATCCCTGCTCGCCATTCTTTTTGTCCGGATAGCAACAATCTCGTACACTCAAACGTGCAGCCGATTTGCGATCAACCAGGATGGCGGGCTGCAAAGGCATTTTGATTGCGCCAGATCATCAAGAACAAAGACACAAACAATGGAATTGCATCGACAACTACTCCGGCAGGCCGGTGCATGATGATCGTTCCCAGCTTCTGGGCCGAAGCGAGAGCCCGTTATCGCCGCAAGGGCAAGCAGGTCACGGTCAGGCGTTTCGGCTGGTCCGACGCCAGCCAGGAGGATGCTCAGCAGAATGCCCAGCGCCGTGTCGACGAAGCGCTGGCGCGCGCCGCCTCGGGCGAACCCTTGCCGCGACGCGAGCGCAAGGTGCCGTACAACGGCGGCGAGGGGCTGCCGATCCGGGAGGAGGTTGTCGACCGCGTCGGCGAAACTGTCATTACCCGCAATGCCTATGGCGCACGCTGCATCAATACGCCGAACGTGCTGTTCGTCGACATCGATTTCAATGATGGCCCTGGCAAGCGCATGGTCTGGGGCGCTGCACTGTTCCTGCTCGCAGCCGCTGCGGTGATGCTGGTTCTGATGGCGGTCGCCGGGAAGAGCCTTGGCAGCTTGCTGGCCGCAGCCGTGGTCGGCGTTCTGTTGGCCCTGGTGTTGTCGTTCCCGATTGCGGAGCGTATCCATCGCCTGGCTGTCCGGGTCCGGGGTGGGCCGGAGGCAGTTGCCCGCGCAAACATTCTGCGCTTCATGGGCACGCGTCCGGACTGGCTGGTTCACCTCTATCGTACGCCCGCCGGCTTGCGCCTGCTCGCGACCCATCGCCTGTTCGATCCGCTGGAAGCCGAGGTGGCCGTATGCTTCCAGGCGCTGGCCGCCGATCCTGTGTACGCGGCCATGTGCTTGAACCAGCACTGTTTCAGGGCACGCGTGTCGGCCAAACCCTGGCGCATCGGCATCGGGGACCATATGAGGCCGCGGCCCGGCACCTGGCCGGTCTCGCCTGAGCGGCTGCCGGAACGGCGTGCATGGCTGGAACGCTATGACCGCGCAGCCACAGGGTTTGCCGCCTGCCACTATACCGAGTCGATCGGCAAGGGCGCCAGCACGCCGGCCGCGCAAGCAGTGCAACGGCTGCATGATGAACTGTGCCAGGCCCATTCCAGGCTGCCCATCGCCTGACGGGCCCGTTGCATCGTTGGCGGCCCTGCTTGCACTCGACTGGAAGACCGGCCGGTTTCTCGATTTTCACGCGCGGGCGGCAGCGAATATCCGGTCCGTGTGTGCCTTGCCCTGCCGTGCGGCCGGGCAAGCTCAGTCCGTGGCCGATCCTTTTGCGTAGGTGCCGCGCAGGCCCATGGGATTGTCGTCCACGCTCAGCTGCCCCTTGCTGGACGACAGGCTCAGGGTCTTGAACGGCGCCGGCTGCAGTTCGCCCGGATTCAGCACCACGAAGCCGGCAATGCGCTTGCGGGCGCGTTCGGCCGGCACCTCGAACCAGGTCCACGCGTCCTTGCTGCCGGCACGGCGCAGGCCGGCGCGTTTCCAGGTTTCAGTGCCGGGCATCTGGGCGATGGCGTCGCCGTTCGGACCGCTGACCGCGCTGGCTTTGCGTCCGGAAGCGCTTTCGAACTGCACCTCGATGCCGCCCACCGGGCCGGTCGACGGCACGCCGACAATGGCGACCCAGATGCCCTGGCGTGGGTCTTTCTTGATCGAGAGTTCGGATTCGGTGAACAGCCGGAATTTGCCGGGCCGCGGGGTATGCGGCGTGAGGACGATGCGCTGGCCGTCGCGCTTCCAGGTGCCTTGCGCCGCCATGTCGGTGGCGCCGTACATCAGCACCCACTCGAATTCGCCGGATTTCTTCAGCAACAGTTCGGAGCCGACTTCGGTCATGCCGCTCAGGTAATAGTGGCCGGTGGGGTCGCTGGCATCGGCGGCGCCGGCCAAGCTGCCGCAGAGGCAGGCGCCGGCGAGAATGAGTTTCGAGAGAAGGCGCATAGGATGCTGATTGTTGGGCGAGGTTGACGGTGTTATTTCGACTGAAAAGCGATTATTTTTTGCGAGCTCAGCCTTACTATGCCCCAGCACATCCTTTCGTGTCGCCATGCAGGAACACCGCTTTCGAGACCCAAGTTCTTCACAGAAACTGTGGATAAACTTGTGCGTCACTGCCATTTCAATAGGTTAACCCTATGATTTTAAAGAATATGATCCGCACGCCTCGGAAATGGGCATTCCCGCTCCACGATTTCTAGATTACTGCAGTGCTCGTCTTGAGCTCGATCGGTATCGTCACGCTCCAGCCCTACATTGGAAGACATCCGGTTACAGTCGCCGTCATTCCCTAACCGGGATTGCCTGGGACTTCATATAGACGAAAGCAACTTTGCGCCACAAGCGGTGAGATCGTTATGGTAAGCGTAGGGCCGCTCTTTGTGTTTAGCACCGACACCGTTTGGCTTGACAGCGAATGTTCCCTTGCACAGAGGGCAAACGGTCATATCGTCGGCGAGTGCCGCTTCCGTACCCATCACAATTGTGCCCGACGAAACGGAGGTGACGTGACCACCGTGATCCGTTTTGTCGTTCAATCGAATTACGCCACGTCCCTGGTGCTTCATCTTCGTAGGTCTCCAAATTTGGATCATGGGCAAACCTGCTGCTTTATTTGTTCAGCAACCGAATTGCCCGAGTGCTGTGTTTAGTGATGAGCAAAGAGGAGGAGACACTGTCCGGCCACCCCTTCAATGCGGTCGGTTTCAACTATTTGCGTTCGGGCATATCAGCCTCCAACAAATGCCACTTCAATTCCGAACCGTCCAGCGGCAGCATCCAGTCGCGCTTCGGATCGGGGAAGGGCTGGCCAGCAGTCAGCCAGCGCTGCCGCCAGGCCTGATTGACTTCCTGTTCGAGCGGATGACCAGGCACAAGCCATGGTTGCCACGTACCCGTCACTGCGCACTGTTTGTTCCCGTCGCATTCCAACTGCGGCGACGGCCGTTCGACTTGGCGCGACAGTCTGAGCGCCGTGCGCGGCGCAACGGCACCACCGTCGTTGCGCACGGTGAGTACGCGCTGCCAGACAATGCCCTTGGCAGGTTTCGATCCCATGCTGTCCGGAAGGCGGGGCGGCTCGAACACTTCGCCCTTGCCGTAGAGACCGGGTGCGATACCGGCCAGGAAGGTGCGTACCTCGGCTGCTTCCTGCGGCGCCGTCGGCTGCCAGTAGCCGGCGACGGGGGACTGCAGTGCGTCGGTCGTTTCCGCGATCGGCCGGAACACGTAGGCACTATCGAGAAAGTAGCGGCCTTTCCTGCGCGAGGCTTCAGTCGGCGTTGGAGTGGTTGGTGCGGGCACGACGGCCATGGCCGAGGCGAGCAGGCTTTCGCGTGTGCCGTCCCAGGGCGGCAGCACGGCAGGCGGCAGGGGGAGGATCTTGTCGAGGTTGGGAAAGCGGCGGTCGGGGTTGAAGCTGAGTGCATCACCAAGCATGTTATAGCGTTGGCCGCGTGCCTTGTCGATGAATGGCACGAACATGTTTTCCAGGTTGCTCGGACGAGCAAATTCAAGGAACAAACTGTCCGCGCAACTCTTGCAGCCATTCTTCACGCCCTCGTGCAGAGCGTGCATTACGCGATTAAGGGTTTCTGGGGTCCTTTTTCCGATTGGCATTCCATCCCCTCCACGGGGCATGGCATACATATATTCCAGTTCTTCGGCGGCTGGGCCATAACCCTGGGCCAGTGCACATTCAAACATTTTGATTGCGATAGGGATGTTGCCCCAGTAGCCCGGTTTCAGATTATCTCCCCCGGCGTCCATCTTTTGGCCCAGGAAGTGCATCGAATGCGGGTTGCCCATTGCGGCTGCCTTCTGAAAGAAGGCGTACGCGCGGTCGCGATTTCCGTGGACCCCCGTGCCGTTGAGGTAATAAGTACCCATCCTGTCATAGGCTGCTGGAATCCCCAGTTCGAGGGCTTGCGATACCAGTGCCATCGCTTCATCCTCGCCGTTAGGCGGGTCGTGCCGTTCGACGTACAGGCTGGCCAGGTTCAGCATTGCCTTCCAATGATGCCGATCTGCAGCCTGACGGGTCAGCTGGACGACCTTCTTGTAATCAACATCGTCGACGTAGACAAAACCATCTTCCATCGCGCGTGCTTCAAGAAACCAGTCGTTGGCTTGAGCGTCGATTGGTGGCACCTTGCTTGCTTCGGTCTGGCATTCGAAGGAAGCGATGTGTGGATCGAAAGGCGGCAACTCTTGCATGTGGGGGGGAAGCTTCGTCTTGTCCATGTCGCAGGCAGTCAGGAGATTAAGCGTGATCAGAAGGGTTGCCAGATAGCGGCAATGCGGCGGGAAAGGAGTGGCGGCGGTGTTCATGATTCAACCGAAACGTATGGTCGAGCTTCGGCTATCGTCCAGCGAGACGATGAAGCCTTCCATTTGCTTGTCGGCTGGATTGTCGGGCGGTGCCTTTTGTCTTTCCCGGTTTTTTTTCATGAGCTTTACCCATTCCTTGAAGGTTTCCGAGATTTCTTTTGGCGTCGCATTTCCGCCATTATTCTTTTCGGTCGCGAGCTGCGACCAGACCCGTTTTCGCAGTTCGGTCGCATGGCGCGGGTCGTTCGTGGCAAGGTTGATCTCACTGTCCACCGCCATGCTGCGCTGGTTCAAATTGGCACTGCCAAGGGTGAAAAAGCCGTCGTCGACCAGTAGCAGCTTGGAATGGATGTAGATTTCGCGGTAGCGCCACTGGCGCCGTGCCTGGTTGAATTCGCAGGCGTTAAGTACGGCGACGCATATCTGCAGGCCGTATTTTTTCTCGAGGATCAGGTTTGAGGGCTTGTCGATCTTATTTGCAGCCGAGACAACAACCTCCGTCACGAGGTTCGGCACACTTGCCCGCCTGTCGGCGGCGTCCCCGAAGAACTGTTTCGACGCCGCCTGCTGAATCTTCGCGTTCTCATTTGCCTGCTCGATCATCTTGACCTGCCCGGTCATGCCATCCTGCTGCCCCAGTGTCGCCAGGGTGTCGTAGGTGCGAGGCACCATCTGCGCTTTTTCTGGCGCCGGGATGACGACGAAGACATGCATGACCGGCAGGTCCTCCTTGCTTTTGCCGATCTTTGCGGAGCTGCGGTTCCACCCGGCGATGACCTTCTTGCGGATCGCCAGCAAGTGCTCGGCCCAGTCCTGGTACTGGAAATACTGGTTCTCCATGTACAGGTAGCCCGTGCCCGCAGAAGCGACGCGGGTCGCGTTGAAGTAGATTTCCTTGATCGTGAAGTCGTTTTCCTCGGGCTGCGTTCTGACGATCTGCACCGTCGAGTCCCCAGAGCCGGCCTTGCGCAGCAAGGCGGAGGGCGGCGTGGCGCACACGTAGGGTTTTGCCGAAGCCGTGCCGCCTGCACGTTCCCAGGCTCCCTCGAAATTCTCGTGGACCGGTATCAAAGCCCGGCCGCCCTCGATCCGGCAAGCATAGTCGCGATACGGTTTCAGGGTCTCGAAATCGAAATAGCCGTCGACGCCTTCCGCATGCTCCTGCTTCGTCTTGGCGGCGCCTTGCTCGCGCAATGGATTCTCGACGAAATGCTCGACCGTGTCCCAGTAGTCGGTCAGTGAATTCAAACCCATCACGTAACCGACCGCCTTCTTTCCGTTGTCATGAGCGAAGTCGATCAGGATCGGCTTTTGGTGATGGGTGCCGCCCAATGCGAAGAGGGCGCGCTCGCTGGCATCAGGTTTTCTCGTCTCCAGTTCAAGCGCATTTCCAATGCTGCTGGAATTGCCGTCGCGGGTACGGATGCTGATACCCTGCAACCGTCCCGCGAACGCGGACCTGTACCAACTGCAGCAGTACTCTTCCCTTGCCATTGCCGCGAGCTTGTCTCCCGAAATATTCCATTCCTTTTTATGGCGGTTATTCCGGGCATGCTCGCGTATCCGTTCCATGCTGCGCTGGGCACTTATTTGCTGAATTTCCAGATCGCTCCGCTGGATGTGCCAGGGGTTCTTTCCATGGGTATGGCCTGGCATGTGCTTTTGAATCGCTCCGCCGCTGACGCTGTACCAGACCAGCAAGCGAACCCGCACGCCGCGTCTTCCCGCCGCAATCAACAGATCGCCGTAGGTGTCGCCACGAGGCCAGATGGATCCTTTGCGGACCAGTTCCATGCCCGGATCGAATCCCCAACATACCAACTCGATGCTCTCCTTTGCCTCGGCGATGTCCTTGGCGATGGCAGCAAAGCCATCTCTGCCGCAGATATGGACGCCGAGTTTGTTGTTGTGGGTGATGGGATGGGTAGCATTCCCCTTTTTGTTTTTCTCTTCAGCAAACCATTGGATGGTGGATGTCGCTTTGCCGCTGACCTCGTCGATATGAACCTGTTCGGTTCGCAGATTGTTTTCAGAGCGCATGAGGTTCCCGTTGTGTTCGCTAACGATTCAGGAGTGAACGCGGCCTTCAGCCGAGCCATCGAGCGAGCGCGATCCCCCGTTCGACAGGATCTGCTCGCTGTGCAAGGCTTTGTCCTTCGGATCGAACTTCTCCCAGGCCTTGAGATCGAACTTTTCGCCGTTTGCAAGCTCGACGGTATAGCCAGGGGTCCCGCGCGCATGGTCGATGGCGATACGGCCGAGGTCATCGGTGATGCCCTCGTCGACCTGGCTGCCGTTCTTGTAGAGGGTGTAGGGAACGTTCGCAAATGGGCGGCTATTTTCGGCATGCGTTTGCAGCATGAAGAGCAATTGCTTCGGATCGTCCGGGGCCTTTGGTTCGGTGATGGTGATGTTGTGCTCTGCCGATGGCTGCGGCCGGTTCTGCGGAGCGAGGGTTTCCAGGTTGCCGTGAAATAGCGCCGGCTTCGGTGCGAAGACCTGCATGCGGTCGGTGATTTCGACCATGGCTTCCGGGCCGTGCAGCCGTACGCCTTTCTTGCCACGGATGTCGACCCAGTCGGATTGGCTGATCAGAGAGAGGACCTTGTTTGCGATGAGCTGGATGTCGTCGTCATGTGCCTGCACGGTGATCTTGCCGGAGGCGGCAACCAGCTTCATGCCCGCCTTGTGCACGAACAGGCGGAAAGTCTCCCTAATGCTGGCGAACAGGCTGTCGCCTGCTGCGATCGAGAGGCTGTGGCCGGCGGTCAATGCGGTGTGCTCGGCGCTGGCGATGTGGGTCGACTGTGCCGACGTCGTTTCGATGCCGGCCGGGCTGGCCAGTACGAGATGGGGTTGGGATAGCTCGGAGAATGGTTCCCCAGTGCCCCGCACGCCATCGTTTTGCGCCTTCAGCACATCGGCAATGTCATGCTGCTGTCCGCTTTCCTGGGCCAAGCCTTGCAACGCGGCCGTTGCCTGATCATCATGCAGCTTGTGGGCGGCATCGAGGCGTTTGATTGTCTCGTCCATGTCCTTGATCGGACCGCGTGCCGCTTCCCGTGCATCGGTCGTGATGAGCAAGCCTTTGGCCGCGCGCGCCACGCCGTGCCCGTCCGTGCGCAGTTCCCAGCCTTCGCCGCGCATGTCCTTGCGCCCGGCATTGTCCTGGATGCGCGTAATGTAACCAAGCGACAGCTGACTGCACTGGTGGTCGCTCTTCAGTTGGGCCTGGATCATCTCCCTGGTGTCGTCGAGGATGAGGTGATTCCCGCGCGTCCCGCCGCCCAGTTCCCGGCTGCGCAGGCCGGCAAGCGCGTGCTGCCCAGGCAGCGACCACGGCGGCATGTGGTGCTGGTTGTAGAGCGCGCCGAGTACGAGCGGGTGGTCGATATTCCCGTTCGGGTAGACGACCGCCACTTCCTCGCCGACACGCGGCAACCGGATCTGCCCGAACTCGCTGCCGGCCGCCGGACTCAATACCCGGATCCAGGGCGAGCTCTTTTCGTCGTAAGCGCCCAACCGATCCCAGTGGAACTGCAACTTGACCCGTCCGTAGCCGTCGGTGTGGATGTCGGCGCCGGCCGGACCGACGACGATGGCCGTATGTAGCCCGGTGTAGACAACGGGTTCGCTGTTGAAATTGCGGCCGGGACGCCAGCGGATGTCCTTGCGGACACAGGTGAAGCGGTTCTTGTAGCGCGAGGAGGCGCCCGGTCCGGCCTGGTAATTGTTGGATACCTCGTGGTCGGCGGACAGGATCAAATAATAGCGATTTGCAATGTTGCTACTCGCTGGAGTGTCGTATTGACGCGGACG
>JGI24770J26754_10003141_pt1 | contig 11110 bp, 11 predicted proteins | sample LakOneMetagenome_FD_26754 | JGI IMG/M metagenome (IMG submission 26754) | reverse complement strand
CGTCGAAGCCGGCGCCGCAGCCTGGCGGCCCGCGCTGAGGCGCGCGAACTCGGCCTCGATCGCCTTCACGGCGGACTCCTGGCCGTTCGTGTCCCCGCCTGCAGCGCGCGTCTGCGCCACCAGCAGCGCCTCGCTGCCATCGGCCGTCGCCCAGACGCCGTTCGAATAGCGCGGACCGGAATCCGGCGTCAATTGTTCGAGTACCTGCAAGGTCTCGCCGGTGGGATCGGACAGCAGCAGGTCTTTCTGCAGGAAGCCCGTTGGCATCGCCAGCGAATCGATGCTGTCGGAGATCGCAGCGCGCAATCCCTCGACCGTGAACTGCCCCGGCGCCACGCGCTCGCTCAGCAGGTAGCGGTGGTCGAAGACGAATTTCTGGTCGGCCGACGATGAAGCGGCGCGTCCATTGTTGACCGAGTTGAACGCGGGATTCGCGCGCAGGCGTTCGGCGAGCTCCCCGGATATCTGCGCGCGACTCGCACCGTCACCGCCGTCGATGTCGATCAGGATCAGCCGCGAGGCCACGCCCTCGCGCAATTCATCGACCAGCGCCTGTTGCGCCGCCGTCGCCCGCGCGGGCAGGAACGCCGACAGATCGGCGGTGAAGCGCGCGTGCGCGATGATCGCTGCCGCGGCGGCCAGCAGCAGCAGCCAGGCGGCAACGCTGACGCTCCGCCGCCCGCTCACGGAGCCGGTTCTGCGGGGGCGGTCGGAACTTCGCGCAGCGTCGTGACCGAGCGGTCACCGTTCACCAGCTGCACCGTGACCGTGGCAATCTCGTCGAGCGTTCCCTCGATGTCCACCTCGCTCACTTCCGCCGCAGCCTTGGCGTCGAGCGGCGCGAGCTTCAGGTTCCAGTGCGCGCCGCTGTCGCTGTACTCGACGCGGAACCAGCGTTCGAGCGCCGTCCGATCGCCGGACAACGTGGCGCGGATTGCCTCGATGTATGGTATCGCCTGTGGGTAGTCCGCGAGCGCGACATGGTATTGCTTGTGGCGGCGCTCCAGTGTCAGCTGCCCTTTCTCGAGCAGCATGCGCTCCGGCTTCGGGCTGAGCGTTCGCTTCTCGACGCGATCGGGCGCGTCGTAGAACATCTCGCCGGCGGATTCGAGCGGACGATCGAGGATGCTCGAGGTGTGGATCTCGGTGAACGTGACATGCCCGTGCTGCCGCTGTCCCAGCAGTGACATCAACTGGTCGAGCGTGCCGGTGGCCGGCGCACCCATCACCGCGGCCGTGGGCAATGCGACGCCGCACAACATCCACAGCGCGACCCGGCCCAGTCGGTTCACGATGGCGTCCCCCAGAAATCGAGGAAGTTGAACCAATTGTACGGATACCGCCGGCAATAACGTTCGACCACCGCCACGTAGCGTTGCAACGCCTCGCGCACCGCGACCGCCTCGCCATCGGCATTGATCGCGGAGAAATCGGCGATCTGCTCGAACACGACGTGGTATCGATTTGCGCCCAGGTAGAAGCCTGCCATGAAGCATACCGGGCGACGCAGCTTCGCCGCCACGCGAAAAGGCCCGAGCGGGAACGCGGCCGGCTCGCCCAGGAGCATCACGCGCTCCACCGGCTCGGCTCCCAACGCGCGATCGCCCATCATGCCGACAAAGGAGCCCGCGGCCAGTCGAGCGCGAATCTCGAGCAGCGCGGACAAGGAGCCCAGCTCGATGATATCGGTCTTGAGGCGCGGACTGATCGCGGTCAATGCAGCGTTGATCTTGCGCGCATTGTCCGCGTACATCGCCATCGCGATCTGCTGGTCGGGAAGCCGTCGGCCGAGGGCGCGCGCGGCTTCGAAGCTTCCGAGGTGCGCGCCGATGAGCAGCGCGCCACCATCGCTGGTGCGCGTCGCGCAGGCAATCGCTTCGCCATCGACGGACACGTCGAACATTTCAAATCGTCCGTTCAGGAAGAACACGCGATCGTGGATCGTCGACGCAAACGTCAGGATCTGCCGGAACCGGTCTTGCGGGGTCGCCGGACGGCCCAGCACCCGGCGCAGGTAGTCGCGCGCATGCCGCCGGGCGCGCGGCGCGAACATGAAGAAATAGGCGGCTATGCAGTACGTGATGATGCGGCTCACGCCGCGGCCGAGCCGCAACGAGATCCAGCTCATGACGCGCAGCCAGAACATGGACCCGCGTTCGCCATGCGTGGCCCACGATGAGGCCGCGGCGCCAGGCGCCCCGGTCCTCGCGTCCAGGCCGGATTTCATCCGCCCTGGCTTCCGGGCACGACGTCCGCGCGCACCGGCAGCGTCAACACGCCGCTGGCAATCAGCCGGTCGGGCGCGCGAATCGCAAACGCGACGCGTCCGGCCGTGTCGCGCGTGATCGTCAGTTGCAAGGACTCGCCCGGGCGCGCCGCGCTGAGGAACTTCGCCGAATCGATGGCGCATTCATGCGCGGCCACGTGCAGCGCAGCACCGATGCGGTAGAGCGCCTCGTCGAGCAGAACGACACCCGGCACGATCGGATTGCCGGGAAAATGCCCCGCGAAGGCCGGATGGTCGGCAGGGAGCTGCAGCGCAATCTGATCGTTCATCGTGGCGGACCTGGGCTGGCGGCCAATCGTCTCAGGCGCCTGCCAGCAGCGCGCGCAGCACATGCTTCGGCAATTTTCCGGTCGCGTTGCGGCGAATCTCCGGCACCAGCAACAGTGGCCGCGGCAGGAACGCCGGATCCAATCGCTCGCGCAACTGCTTCGTGATGGCCTCGGCCGTCAGCCCCGGCGCCACGGCCAATGCGCCGAGCCGCGTGACGCCAATCGCCGTGGTCGACTCGTCCTCGGGCAGGAAAAAGGCCCCGTCGAGCACGCCCGGGATGCTGTTGAGCTGGTGATTCAGGTAAGCCATCGAACTGCGCTTGCCCGCGATGTTCACCATGTCCGCGAGTCGGCCGCGCAACAGGAAGCGGTCGGCGCCGATGAGTTCGAGCACGTCGCCCATCGGTGTCGCGGCTTCGACGTGGCCGCCCTCGACCCAGGTCTGCTCATCGCGCACCGTGACCTGCACGCCCGGCCACAACAACCATTCCGCGGACTGCGTCGGGCGACGGCTCGCGATCTGCCCGGTCTCCGTGGAGCCGTAGATCTCCAGCAACGGCGCGCCAAAGCGCGTCTCGACCTCGCGCGCCAGCGCCTCGTCGAGCGGCGCCGTCGCACACAGCACGAGTTCGATCGGCGGAAGTTCGACGTCGGATTTCACGAGCGTGCGCAGGTGCACGGGCGTCGAGACCAGGATGCGGGGCGCGGGCACGGCCGCCAGCGTGGCAGCAATGTCCGCCGGATAAAACGGGCGCTCGGCACAGAGCGCATTGCCGCTGTGCAACGACAGCAGCACCGTCGATTCGAATCCATACATGTGTTGCGGCGGCACCGTGCCGACGATCACATGGCCTTTCCTCTTCTTCAGCTGCAGCCGCGCCGCGCCGATCTGCACGCAACGCAACAGGCGCCCCCAGGTCTTCGCATGCGGCACCGGCAGGCCGGTCGAGCCGGATGTGAATATGTAGGCGACGCGTCGATCGACCGGAATGGCCGGCGGCGGCCACACCGCGGCGACCGTGGGCGCGCCGATGGGAAAATGGCACAGCGGCAGGTCGACATCGCAGCTGGCGTCGTCGGTCAGGCAAATCGCGTCCGGCGCGAATTCCTGCAGCTGGCGAATCGTCTCGGGCGTGTGCGTCGAGGGCAACAGGCTCACGCGCCCCGAGCTGATGCACGCCGCCAATCCCACCGTGAAGGAATAGCGATCCTTGCAGGCATTCAACACGTGGCTCGCCGCCGGCAACTGCGCGGCGACCTGCGCCACGTCGGCGAGGAAGCGCGCCGCATGCACCGCCTTGCCGTCGCGATAGGCGACGACCGCTTCGGGCGCACCGTGGGAGATCAGTGGCGCGACACGCATGGCTGTTCGTTCCGCCCAGGGAGCCGCGTGCGTTCAGCTGTGTCGAATCGAGGCGGTGCCGGAGCCACGCAGCGTGGCCCGCACCGTGCCGAGGATGCTCGCATGCTGCATGTCGGGCAATACGCGCAGCCGCACGAGGTATTCGCCGACGAACATGAGCCCCACCAGCGGCGCCGTGCAGAAATTCGCGAACACGGACCAGACGCGAAGCGGCGCGGCGAAGTACACGATGAGCAGCGTCGCGCACATGGCGAAGAAGAAGATGGCCCAGGCCAGCGTGACACTGCGCGTGTAGCGCACGACATCCGCCGACAGTGAACCATGCGCGAGCGTGGCAAAGCGCGTGCACAGCGGCACGTGGTCCTGGCCAAGCGAGCGGCCGAATGAAAGCCCCAGCAATCCGTACGTGCCCGCCTGCTGGATCAGATAGAGCGAGCTGAAATGTCCGCGGAGATTCTTCCACTCAAGCAGCGCGAGTGCCGCGGCAAGCGCGCAGGCCAGCAATCCCAGGCCACGATGCCGGGATCGCCACGCCAGGAAGAGCGCGGCGATCCACACCGGCGCGATGGCCAGCATCGCGCCCAGGTCTTCGTGCCCCGGCACCGCGTTGCTGTAGTGGGCGAGGATCGCGTATGCGATGACGGCGAAGATGACGGAGACGATGCGCACGCCAGACGACACCGTCCGCGTCACTTGGTTCTCCGCTGCGCGATGAACTCCGTCAACGCCGCGAGCGAACTGAAGATCTTGTGGTTGTCCGCGCTGTCGGCCTTGATCTCGACGCCATAGCGCTTCGAGACGACCAGCGCGATTTCCAGGATATCGATGGAATCGAGCCCGAGGCCCTCGCGAAACAGCGGCGCGGCCGGATCGATGTCGGCCGCTGCGACATTGAGATTGAGCGCCTGCACCAGCTGTTGGGCAAGCTCCCTTTGCAGATCAAGAGTGTCGGGGGCTGCCGCGGATTGCATCGCTGGCGATTATATCGGCGGTCGATCGGAACGCAACTCGCGCGAGAATATTTATCCTTACGAATCAATCAGGTAAGCACCGGGGACGGCTTGCCGCGAAGTCTCAGCTGCCGCGCAGCCGCCGCACGATCAGCAGCGGCAGGCGGATGAGGAATCCCCCCAGCAATCGCGTGTGCATCCACGTCAGCAGCGCGTTGTCGCGCCCGTAACGGAAGTGCGATACGCCGCCCTCCGCGACCGGAATGTATTTCACCGCGGCGAGGCGATTCACCGGACGCACGCCGCGCCAGCAAAGCCGCACGACCGCTTCGACGTCGAAATCGAATCGACGCATCCACGGCTGGTGGCGCATGACGCGCTCCAGCGCCGCCGCGGGATAGACGCGGAAGCCAAACAGCGAGTCGTGGATGCCGGCCCACAGCGTCTCGAAGTTGGCCCACCAGTTCGAGATCTTCCGGCCACGCACGCGCAGCAGCGGCGCGCTCGCATCGAACACCGGCTCGCCCAGGATCATCGCCGCTGGCTCGGCCGCCGACGCGGCCATGAAGGCCGGAATTTCCGCGGCGGGATGCTGGCCGTCGGAATCCATCGCCAGCACGTGCGTGAACCCTTCGGCGATCGCGGCGCGCACGCCGTGCAGCACGGCGGCGCCCTTGCCGGCGTTCTTCGGCAGCACGAAGACGCGCAGGTTCGCATTGCCCGCAGCCAGCTTGGCCAGCGCCTCGCCGGTGCCGTCGGTGCTGCCGTCGACGACCACCCACACCGGCGACCACTGCTCGAGCGCGGCGGCAACCGTCTCGAAAACCCTGGGTCCCGGGTTGTAGCTCGGGATCAACACCAGGTGCGTCGTGGATCGCATGGCCGATCAGGTGTCGGCGTGCGCTTGCGAGGCGCGGCGCGCGTCCAGCCATTCGTTCTGCATCGCGTTCGCGAGCTCGCTGCGAAAATAGGCCTCGAGCGCAACGTCGAAGGCGCGCACGTCCTCGGGCGGATCGAAGCGCCTGCCGAGACGGATGCGAAACAGGATCGGCATCACCGGCCGGCGAAATGGCGACCATCCCTTTCCCAGGTACGGCGAGTCGGTTTCCACGAGCAAGGTCTGCACCGCCACTTTCGCGCGCTTGGCGATGAGCCCTGCGCTCGTGTTGAAGGGATTCACCGGCGGAATCGTCGTGCGCGTGCCCTCGGGGAACAACAGCAACGACTCACCGCGCTGCAGCTCGGCCACCGCGTCGAGCACCATGCGGCGCGGCGGCTGGTTGCGGATGTAGCGCGCCAGCCGCGCGCCCGCCCCGAGCACGATGTTGTTCATGATCTGCGATTTCATGACGCAGACGATGCGGGGATGCCGCGTCACGACCAGCACCGCGTCGATCATCGAAGGATGATTGGGCGTGAGGATCATCGCCGGTCCGCCCTTGAGGGAGTCGAGTTCGCTCAGGTCGAGGCGGTACGCACCGAGCAGGCGCAGGCATCCTGCGTAGAGCGCGCCGACGCACATGAATCCGCGTCGGCCCAGCCGCGCGCCCATCTGTCGCGGCAACAGCAGGAAAGCCGGGATCGCCACGACGGACCACGACAGGCCGATCACGGCGAACAGCACCAGCGACAACCAGAACTTCGGCACATCCACGGCGAGCTTCAATATTCGGCGCACGGTGGCTGGCCTTCAGTCGCTGTCGCCTGCGACCTGCCGGTTCGATTTCGCGATCATCCAGGCGATGCCGAGCCCGGCGGCCCAATAGCCGCGCGACCGTACCAGCGGGCTGTCTTCGAACACCGCGCTCGACAGCGTGTCGTAGCGCGCGAATGCGCCGACCCAGCAGGCGGGAAAGCGCTTCGATACCGCGAGCAGCATCTCCGTGCCCGCGTAGCCGCCCGAAGCCCGGTACGCCGGACGCGTCGGCGTGGCATACGCCGGCGCCACGGTATAGAAGTAGTCGTGATAGCCCTGGTCAGCGAACAACGGCGCGACGAACATCCCCAGGTCCCAGCCGGCGTGGCCGGCGACATCGCGCGCGTCGATGTTGATGCGCGGCGCCATGAACCAGCCCACCGATCGCGGATGTGCTTCGATCGAAAACGCCTTGCGCACCGGAAGGCGAAAATCGATGCGCAGGCGCTCGTCCTCGGATCGCCACAGGTGCACGTCGAGCGAGGGTCCGAATTCGACCGTGGGCTTGAGGCTCGGCATGTCCTTGCGCGCGTCGCTGTTCTTGCTGCTCACCGGCGTCGTCGCATCGAGGCTGAGGTTCAGCTCCAGTCGCGGATGCTGCACGAACAGGCCGCGCATGCCGTCCCGATCGGACTTGAAAACCTTCCCGCGATAGAGGAAGTACGGCACGGGCAACGGATACACGTGCGCCGTGTCGGCGCCCCGGTAGTCCGCAAACGCAATCGCGCCCACGCCAAGACCGAACTCCCAGAGCGGATTGCCGGCCGCGTCGCCGGCGCACGCCGTGCCCGCGCAGGCTGTGCCAGCGCAAACCGCCAGCAATGAAAATTGTGTGCGCTTCCACGCCATCAACCCACGACGCGCCCCGCTCGCCATGACGGTGGTCACTCCACGGTCGGTCGAGTGCCGGGCGTGGAATCGCCCACGGCTTCGATCTCGACCAGCAGGTCCGTGCGGCAGACATCCGCCTGCAGGTAGGTGATCGGACACTGCGGCGGCAACTGCCGTGCGAGCTCCTGGCTGATTGTCCCGAGATCGCCCACGTTGCGGACGTAGACCTTGAACTGCATCTCTTCGAGCGCGTGCCGTCGCGCGCCGCGGACTCGATTCGCTTCGGCGACCAGCTCGAAGATGTTGGCGATCGACTCGCGTGTCTGCGCCGCGACATCGCCGGCGTGCATGGTCTGGTGGCCGAGGATGCTCGCGGTGCCGGACGTGAACAGGCAACTGCCGGACAGCGCGGTCGACACCATCGCGCGCGAAAACGTCGGGCTGTCCGGGCCGTATTCCGCCGGATAGCGATAGGCGCTCACCTGCCGTGGATTTTCCAGCGCGTGCCCCGGCGTCCGGCTCGCGATGAGATAGATGACCAGCGGTGATCCGGCTGCAGACCCGAGCGCACAGGCCGCCGGAACCTGCCCTTCGATCGCGCGGCCCGCGTTGACGAATGCCTGGCGGCGCGCGGTATTGAACTCGTGGTACCGCTCGCCGCTCGCGCTGCTGCCATTGATCTCGGCGAAGTAATTCCACACGCGCAACAGGTGCGGATATCCCAGGCTATCGAGTGCGGCGAAGATTTCCGCGTACGCCTGCGCGGTCAACCGTGGGAGCGACGCGGCGCGCTCATCGAGCGCGATCGAGCCGAACAGCACGTCGGCGCCCGCACGGAATTGAATCGCGCCCCGCTGCCCTGACTTCAGCGGCGCCGTGGCCTGCCACACCTCGCAGGTTTCCGGCCCAGCGCCGAGGCGCGGCAGGTGGACCCGCGCGATCGGAACATCATGCGCGGCCGCCAGCTCGAGTCGCTGGCCGAAGGTCACCACGCCGAGCACACCCTGCCACCAGCCCTCCGGGCGCGCCTGCAGGTCGATCGACGACAAGCACTCGAGTCGCAGCGCTGGCTGCGACAGGACGGGCCTGATGTTGGTTGCGCGAGCGCGCCACCCGGCAATCGTGCGCCGCAGGTTGAAGACCGATGTCATCAGGTAGACGGCCTTGAACGCACGCAGCGACTTCCAGATCGGCGTCTTGCCGAAGATGTCGCCCGCGAGCACCGACAGCACCGCGCTCCGCACGCCCAGCACTTCACGCGGATTCATGAACAGGTCGCGCATTGCGGGGCTCGTGATGCGATAGATGAACCAGGAGAACACGCGCGGGCCGAGCCGGGTGACGCGATCGTATTCGCGCATGGCCTTGCGGGCCTGCGCCGGGTTGCGCAGGAACGTGTCGACCGCATCGGCCGCGCTGGCGGCGCCGTTCATGGCCAGCCACACGCCCGAGGAGAACACCGGATCGACAAACGCGTAGGCGTCGCCCACCATCAGGTAGCGATCGCCGTAGCTGTGGTCGGCCGCGTACGAATAGTTCCCGGTGGCCTCGACCTGCGAAGCGAGCTGCGCATCCTTCAGCCGCGCAGCGAGCGGCGCGCACTTCGCGATCGTGTACATGAAGTACTGTTCCAGCGGCAGGTGCCGCTCCTTCATGTATGCCGGCCAGACGACCGCACCGACGCTCGCCGTGCCATCGACGAGCGGAATGAACCACAGCCAGCCGTGCTCGAACCAGTAGATCGAAATGTTTCCGGCACGCTGGTCCGGGTAGCGTTGCGCTCCGGAAAAATGCGCGTACATCGCGGCGCTGTTGTGCTTGCGGTTGCGCTGCTTTGCGCCCAGTTGGCCGGCGAGGAATGTGTCGCGCCCCGAGGCGTCGACNAGGAAGCGCGCATTCCAGGCCGCGGCTCGGCCATCGTCGTGCAGGGACTCGACGCGAATGAAGTCCTTCGCGCTGGAGACATCGGCGGCGCGCACCCGGCAACCTTCGATGACCTGGGCGCCGGCGCGGCTCGCGCGGCGGATCAGGATCTCGTCGAATTCCGCGCGCCGCACCTGGTATGCGTACGGCGGGCGTGGATCGTAGGCATCCTTGAATTCAAAAATCTCGCTGCGACCCAGCGTATCGGATACGAACTCCGCGCCGCATTTCTGCATGCCGATCGCTCGCATCTCGTCGGCGACGCCGAGCCGTTCGAACAGCGGCAAGTTGGCCGGCAGCAGCGATTCGCCGATGTGGAAACGGGGATGGCGCGCCTTTTCCAGCAGCGTCACGCGGTGCCCGCGCTCGGCCAGCAGCGTGGCGGCAGTCGATCCTGCCGGCCCGCCGCCGATGATCAGCACATCGACGTCGCGAGCCTCTTGCACATCTGGAACAGCCGCCATGGGGCCGCACTCTACAGCAGGCAGGTGGTACGCTGAAGCTTCACGGAGGGTCCCAATATGAATGGAAAACAATGGACGAAATTGCGCCGCGTATTGTGCATTGTCCTGCTGGCGGGTGCGTTGGCACAGCCGGCGCGAGCCGCCGGCCCGCTACCCTTCAAGGGGTACGCGTGTTGCAACCTGCACTATGAAAAGGACTGGATCAGCGACGGTAACTACGCCGTGCTTCCCAGCATCCCGGCCGGTACGCCGATTTCCGTGCTGCGCTTCGCGCGCCACAGGGCCTACGTCGACGTCAACGGCAGGAAGATGCGCCTGGGGCACGACTATGGCCGCGACCAGGAATCGCTCGAACAGTGGCTGCACAAGATCGTCGTGGATGCCGATCCGACCGCGAAGATTGCGAGCTTCCCGGCGGACGTGCAGGACGCCATCCACCAGGGCCGCGTGATGGTGGGCATGACGCGCGAGCAGGCCATCATCTCGATCGGCTATCCATTGACCAATGAAAACGCTTCGCTCGATGCGCCCGTCTGGCGCCACTGGGTGTCCAGCTCCGAGGAATACCAGCTGTTGTGGGGCCACGACGGCCGCATCAGGGAAATCACGGCCCCCGAGATGGTCAGGAACCAGATCGTCTACGATCCTCGCTAACGCCGCGTGCGGCGCGCCGGGCGCTCCGCATGTTGCGTCGGCACGGAATTGCGCAGCGGGCCGATCTGGGTGACGATGGCCTCGATCGTCGGATGATCGCCGCGCTCGTGCTCGTCGATCGATGCGCGCATGGCCGCGAGGTGTTCCGGCGTCGTGCCACAGCAGCCGCCGACGATGCGAGCGCCGCCGTCGATCGCGAGGCGCGCGTAGCTGGCCATCAGCTCGGGCGTTCCGGAATAGACGACTTCGGTTCCCTCGAAATGCGGTACGCCGCAATTTCCCTTCGTGATGAGCGGAAACGGCGCACCGTGCATCTCGGTGAGGCTGACGAGGATATCGGGCGCGCCCACGCCGCAGTTCGCGCCGATCGCGAGCGGCGGCACGCTGAGGTTCGCGACGGACGCCGCGGCCGCGTTTGGCATGAGCCCCATCATCGTGCGACCCGCGGTGTCGAAGGAATACGTGAGCACGTACGGCAGTCCAACGGCGATGGCGGCCTCGGCGGCCGCGTTCGCCTCTTCGGGAGACGACATCGTCTCGATCCATGCGACATCGACGCCGCCGTCGCGCAGGCCATTCAGTTGCGCCGTGAAGGACGCAATCGCGGCTTCCTTCGTCAACGCTCCCATCGGCTCGAACAACTCGCCCGTCGGCCCCACCGAGCCGCCGACCA
>JGI24770J26754_10003136_pt1 | contig 11130 bp, 9 predicted proteins | sample LakOneMetagenome_FD_26754 | JGI IMG/M metagenome (IMG submission 26754) | reverse complement strand
AAATCTCGTTCCGATCAATACGATATGATGGAAGTCATTAAACGATTGGTTGATAATTCGGAAATGGATATGTACAAAGAAGAATATGGTAAATCAATTATTACTTGTTATGCACGCATTGACGGCTGGGCAGTCGGAATTGTAGCCAATCAACGTATTGTTTCTAAAACTAAAAAAGGTGAAATTCAATTTGGTGGTGTAATTTATTCCGATTCGGCAGATAAAGCTACTCGTTTTATTGCCAATTGCAACCAAAAGAAAATTCCNTTNGTCTTTTTGCAAGACGTTACCGGATTTATGGTTGGNAGTAAATCGGAGCATGGTGGAATTATTAAAGATGGCGCCAAAATGGTGAATGCTGTTTCTAATTCGGTAGTACCTAAATTTACAGTAATTATTGGAAATTCATACGGCGCAGGAAATTATGCTATGTGTGGAAAAGCCTACGACCCAAGATTGATTTTTGCATGGCCAAGTGCCGAGTTAGCTGTTATGGGTGGAACTCAAGCTGCTAAAGTATTGGCTCAAATTGAAGCTTCATCATTAAAAGCCAAGGGCGAAGTCATTGACGAAGTAAAAGAAAAAGAATTATTTGATAAAATTAAAGCGCGTTACGATGCGCAAGTTTCTCCTTATTATGCAGCATCAAGATTATGGACTGATGCAATTATTGATCCATTAGAAACTAGAACATGGATATCAATGGGAATAGAAGCAGCTAACCACGCTCCTATTGAAAAGAAATTTAATCTAGGAGTAATTCAGGTTTAATGTGTCAATTTGAATTTTCGCAATGAAAATAATAGCGTAAACGATAGATGAAGCGTAGTGTGTTCCAAAAATAAAATTGTCATAAAAACAGAATAGAAAAAAAATTTCACTAGATATTTCATAAAATGACTGTTAAGTAATGCTTTCAAATTTATAACAATAGGAACTTCAATTGGTTTTGTTTTGTTCATCAAATTGTAAATTAAACATTAATAAATACTGTCATTAAAGGAATTGACTTTATTCTTTTGTAATAGAAATACCAATGCCATTACTCCATTTTCAGCCTTTCCAACGTGATGTTTCAGCAATTACTATTCCTGAGAAGTTTACTTTTCCGTTCTATTATGAGCCACATGAATTAAGTGTCATTGCCACAAATGAATTGCAACAATACCTTCAAAATCAAACCAATTGGAAGCACAATTTCGGATTAGATGAAAATCAAGANGGTTTGGTTATTGGTAAAATGTTTGGTGTTTTAGTAGTTCAAAATCAACAAAAAGAATTAGGCTATTTATGGGCCTTTTCAGGAAAATTAGCGTCTCAAAATCATCATGAGTATTTTGTTCCGACTGTTTTTGATATGTTACAAGAAGACGGTTTTTACAAACAAGAAGAAGCAGTATTAAATCAATACAATCGTACTATTGAAGCTTTAGAATCCTCTAACGATTATTTGAATTGCCTTCAAAATTTTGAAAGCACTAAAAATCAAGCAGCTCATGAACTTCAAGAACAAAAAAAACATATAAAAATCGGCAAAAAACTGCGATCAGAACAACGTGCTACAGCCGAAAGCGAACTAGACAGCATTGCTTTTGAAATTTACAAAAATCAATTAAATTCAGAAAGTCAAAAGGAAAGCATCACTCTAAAAAAAATGATGCTGTTTTGGAATCATAAAATCGAATCTGCATCTCAAGAATTAGCTGAATTTGCCAATAAAATTGATTTGCTTAAAGAAGAGCGTAAACAAAAATCAAGTGCCTTACAACAACAATTGTTTTACAACTATGCATTTCTAAATCAATATGGAATTTCAAAAAGTTTAGGTGAAATATTTAATGGAAATCCACCGGCTGGTGCTGGCGAATGTGCCGCGCCAAAACTGTTGCAGTATGCCTTTCAACACCAACTAAAACCAATAGCTATGGCTGAGTTTTGGTGGGGTCAATCACCTAAATCGGAAGTCCGAAAGCACCAACAATTTTACCCGGCATGTACCGGAAAATGTGAACCTATTTTAGCGCACATGCTTGAGGGCATTGTAATGGATGAAAATCCGTTTAAAATTAACACTGCTGAAGGAAAAGATATTGAAGTTGTCTACGAAGATGAGCATTTGCTTTTAGTAAATAAACCAGCAGAATTTCTTTCGGTTCCTGGAAAACAAGTAACCGATTCGGTATTTTCTAGAATGAAACTTCGTTATCCAAATGCCACAGGACCTTTAGTGGTGCATCGTTTAGATATGTCAACTTCGGGTTTGTTGCTGGTTGCAAAATCGAGTGAAATTCATAAAAAATTACAATCCCAATTTATAAAGCGTCAAATAAAAAAACGATATGTAGCTTTATTAAACGGAATTATTTCAGAAGATAATGGGGTAATTAATTTACCGCTACGCGTCGATTTAGACAACCGTCCTAATCAATTGGTGTGTTACGATTATGGTAAACCAGCCCAAACTAAATGGGAAATCATAAACCGTTTGGATGGTAAAACATTGGTTTACTTCTATCCTATTACTGGTCGAACTCATCAACTGCGAGTTCATGCAGCACATCCGTTAGGATTGAATACTGCCATTGTAGGCGATGATTTATATGGAACTAAAGCCAATCGTTTGCATTTGCACGCAGAAAGCATTACTTTTCAACATCCAATTTCTAAGGAAATAATGACAGTTTCTGTTGAAGCAGATTTTTAGTAACAAATTAGTTACGTTGACTACTAACATATAAAATAGCTTTTTTATGAAAAAAATTCTTCTTATTGGTTTAGCTTTTACTGGTTTTCAAACGCTTTTCGCTCAAGAAACTTTTACTCGAAAAGATTCATTATTCGGAGGATTACGCCCAGAACGAACTTGTTTTGATGTGCAACATTATGATTTGAATATCAAAATCAACATTGATGACAAATCGATTATGGGTTATAATGATATTTCTTTCAAAGTGATTGAAAAAACTAAGAAAATTCAAATCGATTTGTTTGAAAACATGCAAGTAGATTCAATCGTTTTCAACTCTAAAAAATTGGACTATAAAAGAGATAATAATGCTGTTTTCATTGATTTTAAAAATGAATTGAACGTGAATTCAAATGAGAAAATTCGTTTTTATTATTCTGGGAAACCTTTAATTGCAAAAAATGCTCCGTGGGATGGTGGATTTGTATTCAAAAAAGACAAAGAAGGTAATCCATGGGTTGGTGTTGCTGTTCAAGGAACTGGTGCAAGTTTGTGGTATCCTGTTAAAGACTCTCAAAGTGATGAACCTGATAATGGTGCAACCATAAAAGTGGCTGTTCCAACAGGATTAACTGAAGTTTCTAATGGAAGATTATTGGGGAGTGAAGATTTAAAGAATGGTTATACTCGTTGGGATTGGGAAGTGAAAAATCCAATAAACACCTATGATATAACGGTTAACATTGCTAATTATGCGCATATTCACGATAATTTAGACGGTTTAGATATTGATTATTATGTATTAAAATATAATGAAGAACGTGCTAAAAAACATTTTGATGCCGATGTAAAACCCATGTTGACTTGTTTTCAAAGTAAGTTTGGAGCCTATCCATTTAAAGAAGACGGCTATAAATTAGTTGAAACGTCTTATTTAGGTATGGAACATCAAAGTGCTGTAGCTTATGGAAATAAATACTTAAAAGGATATTTGGGTTCTGATTTATCGATGACTGGAATTGGATTGACTTTTGATTATATTGTAGTTCACGAAAGCGGTCACGAGTGGTTTGGAAACAGTATTACTTCAAAAGACATAGCCGACATGTGGATTCACGAAGGTTTTACGCAATATACCGAAGTGGTTTTTATTGAATGTCAAAATGGGTATGAAAAAGCTATGAAATATTGCAAAGGATTGCAGCGTAATGTTCAAAATGATAGCCCAATTATAGGAAATTATGGTGTAAACAATGAAGGCTCAGGTGATATGTATCCAAAAGGCGCTTTGATGTTAAACACTTTGCGTCATGTTATTAATAATGATGAATTATGGTGGAAACTTATTTTGAATTATTCTGTGAAATTTCGTCATAAAATCATCGACACCCAAACAGTAATCGATTTCTTCAATGCTGAAAGTGGTATGAATCTAACACCAATTTTCAATCAATATTTGCGTTATACTACAATTCCTGTGTTGAATTTGAAAATTGAAAAAAACAAATTGTATTGTAGTTGGACCGCTTCCGAACCTGGCTTTTCAATGCCAGTTGATGTAAAAATTAACGGTGAAGAAATTAGATTAAATCCAACTACCGAATGGTCTAAAACTAAAATTAAAGTCAAATCGTTAGACGATGTAGAAGTGTTAACCAGTGAATTTTACGTAAAAGTTACTAAATAAAAAAAGCGTCTCTAGTTGAGACGCTTTTTTTTGTAAAACTATTTTAGACTTTCTTTTCGCAATACTTTGCCATTTTCGGTTTCTTTGAACTTAGGNATAAATACGATTTCTTTCGGACGTTCGTATTTATCCAATACCTCAAAAACGGTAGGATCAATTCCAAACGAATCGCTTTCTATTACTAAAACCACTTTTTCTCCCAATTCTTTATCTTCTTTAGATGTAATAAAAAAGCGATGTTTGATGAAACCGTCCAATTTATGTTCAACTTGTTCTGGCATAATTTTGACACCACCACTATTAATCACATTGTCAATTCGTCCTAAGAAAACAAACTGATTTTCGTTGACCAATTCTACTAAATCATTGGTTACAATGGCATCTTCTGCAATAATATGCGGTGCATGAATCACTAAACAATTTCTGTCATCGTACGAAATCGTTACGTGAGGTAACACGGTAAAGGCTTTCTCTCCTACTCGCTTGGCAGCAATATGTGTAATGGTTTCTGTCATACCATAAGTTTCATAAACTTCGGTAGGCAATTTCATCAACTCTTTTTCTAACGATGCACTAATCCGTGCACCGCCAACAATGAGTTTCTTAACAGATTTCAATTCATTTAATGAATTCTGAGCCTGCATCGGTACCATAGCTACAAAATCATACTTCAAATCATCTAAATCTTTCATAGGATGGGAGCTCGGAGCTACATAATCCAAATCCAAGCCAAGAATAATAGCACGAATTAACATCATTTTTCCGGCAACATATTTAACCGGAAGACATTGTAATGCTCTATTTCCAGAACGTAAATCGAAAAAATCACCTGTAGCCACAGCCGAATTCACCATTGCTTGCTTATCGACACGTATTATTTTAGGAGTTCCTGTAGAACCCGATGTTTGCAATTCTATGTAAGATTTGCTATCAAACCAATCCAAAAGAAAATCTCCAACTGGTTTTTCAAAATCTTCTCCTTCTTTGATAAAGCTATAGGCCACACGGCACAAATCTTCTTTATCAAGATGGAAACCATTTAATTTAAAATGATTGTGAACGTTTTCATAAGTCGGATTAATCATAGTATTCTGCATTTAAATTAGTTGTTGTTTTAATGTTGCTTGTTAGCTTTTCTTTCCAATTATTCCAGTTATATTTTTTACTAAAAACAAGTAGCAACAATGGGAATATGACAAATACAGGAATGAAAATTTGAAATCCAGCAGAGGGTGTTGAAACATCTCTAAAAATAGAGTTTGTTTTAAAAGCTGTCCAATCGGAGGTAACCAATAAAGCGGTTACTAAATTATTAGCGGCATGAAATCCAATAGCCAACTCCATTCCGTCATCCATTAAAGTTATAATTCCCAGAAACAAACCAGTTCCAATATAATATATTAAAATACTATATCCCATCTTGCCTACTTCTGGATTTAATATGTGCATTGATCCAAAAATAATAGAAGTCATCATTAAAGGAAACCATTTATTACGAGCTAAATTGGCAAACCCTTGCATCAGGTAACCTCTAAAAACATATTCTTCAACTGTAGTTTGAACTGGAATTAATAACGATGCAATAACAAATAATACAGCAAAAGGAATAGGCTTGAAATTCCAAACCATATCATTAGGACTAGTGTAATAGGTTAATAAAGTGGTGGCAATAGTAAATATCGCCCACAATCCGAATGAAAAAAACACCCTACTCCAATCTATTTTATTTCTGGATGTTGTAATTTCTAATAAAGTTTGTTTGTGAAAATTGTTTACAACTAGAAGTATGCCGCCAAATGCTGCTATGAATGAAATCATAATTAAAAAAAGAGACCAATTAGAATCTAATGAATTTAGTGCTTCAGTAGTATCTAAAAGTACTTTTTTAGAGGTGTATGATTTTATAGCTACAGCTATTCCTAGAGGAATTTGCCCAATTACAGCAGCAAAAATTATGACTACAGATCCCAATAAATACTTCCAGAATTCATTACCTTTTTTAACCCCTTGTTCTAAAAACATATTTCAATTTTATTTGTACTAAATTACTATATTTATTACAATTTTTATTTATTTTACATAAAAAAAATGATAACTATATACCATAATCCTCGTTGCGGAAAATCAAGAGAATGTCTAGCTTTTTTAGAAGTATCTAATCAAAAAATAGAACTGATAAAATATTTAGAAAAACCATTGTCTTTCAATGAATTAAAAAACCTTATTAAAAAATTAGCAATTTCCCCAATCGAATTAATTAGAACGAAAGAAACTGTTTGGATCACACATTTTAAAGGAAAAGTACTCTCGGATGAAGAAATTATTCAATCGATGGTTGATTTTCCTATTTTANTGGAACGGCCTATAGTTGTGAATGGCGAAAAAGCTGTAATAGCAAGACCTTTAGAGAAAATCAAGACAATCCTTTAACGTTTGCAACGTACTTTTAACAAACCTTTGTGATTTGATGGTTAAACGAATGTTTAATTTTGCAGTCATAGAAAAGTATGACAAAAAAACATCTTAACATGAAAAACNTTAAATTCTTTTTAACACTAGCCTTATTNTTGAGTTCATTATTGAATTATTCTCAACAAAGACCAGACGTTAAAAAAGTAAAAGTAACNGGAAAAGTAATTGAAAAAGGAACCAATCAACCTTTAGAATACAGTACAATTTCATTAATTAACCCAACTACAAACAAGGTCACTGCAGGTGGTATTACTGATGCTAAAGGTGATTTTAGTTTTGATGCTGTTCCAGGAACTTATAATGTAAAGGTCGAATTTATATCGTTTAAACCAACCGAATTAAAAGCCAAATTAATTAAAGAAAATACTAATTTAGGGACTATTTCTTTAGAAGATGATGCNACACAATTGAAAGAAGTTATTGTGCGTTCAGAGAAAACTACAGTTGAAATAAAGCTTGATAAAAAGGTCTATAATGTTGGAAAAGACTTGATGGTAAAAGGCGGAACGGTTAGTGATGTTTTAGATAATATTCCTTCTGTTGCCGTATCTGTTGAAGGGACAATTAGTTTAAGAGGAAATGAAAATGTGAAAATATTAATCGATGGTAAACCTTCAAGTGCCATTAACATTAATGATGCTTTGCGCCAAATTCCTGCCGATGCAATCGATAAAGTTGAAGTAATNACAAATCCATCAGCACGATATGATGCCGAAGGTGGTGGTGGTTTATTAAATATCATCCTTAAAAAAGGAAAAACCAATGGATTAAACGGAACCGTTATCGCTACCGGTGGTTATCCAGCTAATCAAGGATTAAGTGCTAATGTGAATTTTAAATCGGATAACTTCAATATTTTCACTACTCAAGGATACAATTACAGAAGCAATCCAGGATCCATGAAAACCAATTCTCACTATTTAACCACTCCAGGTTTTATCGACGAATACCGTGATAACGAAAGAATTAATAAAGGCTATAATGGAAATTTTGGAATAGACTTATTTATTGATAAATCGACTACTTGGACTAATATTGTTAATTACAGAAGAAGTGTAAACAATAATGAAGAGAATGTTTTTTCCAATAATTATGATGGAAATTATGATTTTTTATACTCAAGAAATCGTGATAATTTAGATAATGCCAAAAGTGAGAATGTAGAATACACTACAAATTTGACTAAGAACTTTAAAAAACAAGGACACAAATTAACTTTTGACGGCGCTTTTTCAATGAATAATGATAAAGATATTGCTAGAATTACAGATGTAACTAGTATTAGCAGTCAAGTTCACTTTGACGATACTAAAAACAATCAGAAGCAAAATCGTAATTTACTACAAACTGATTATGTATTACCAATTGGAAAAAACAGTCAGTTTGAAGCGGGTTATAGAGGAAGTTTCACCAATCAAACAACCGATTACGGTGTGGTAAATGATGGTGTTCCTAATATAGGTTTTACTAATGTTTTAGAATATAAAGAGAAAATTAATGCGTTATACTCTCAGTTTGGAACAAAAATCAACAAACTTTCGATGTTGTATGGAATGCGTTTTGAAGATTCAAATATTGATATCAACCAACTTACTTCAGAAATTTATAAAAATAAAAAATACAACAATTTCTTTCCAAGTGCCTTTTTTACTTATGAACTTAATGACAAAACCAGTATTTCGTTAAACTATAGTAAAAGAATAAACCGCCCAAGAGGAAGAGAAATTAATCCGTTCAATAGTTATTCTAGTAGTATTAATATCTTTAGAGGTAATCCCGATCTAGATCCATCAAGAACAGATGCCTATGATTTAGGATTTTTAAAACGTTGGGATAAATTAACCTTGAGCACATCGGCATATTATAATTATACTGCAAATTCATCTCAAATGGTTCGATTTATTTCAGGTTATAGCGGTGCTATTCCAATCACAAATTCGACCTTTTATAATATTGGTAGCGAAGCAAGATCTGGATTTGAATTTACCTTAAATTATACCCCATACAAATGGTTGAAATTAAACTCTAACTTCAATTTCTTTAGAAGTGATATTAAAGGCGATTATACGTATACCTACATTGATCAAAGTAATGTAAGCACTACCAAATTTCAAGATTTGACAAAAAGCGCTAACAGTTGGTCGGCACGATTCAGTTCTAAAGTGACTTTGCCTAATAAAATAGATTGGCAAACCAACATGACTTATAATGGTCCACAATACAATGCTCAAACCACCACTAAAGGTATTTATGCAATGAACTTAGCGTTTAGTAAAGACGTTTTAAAAGACAAAGCAACGATCGCTTTAAATGTAAACGATGTTTTTAATTCTAGAAAAAGAAGAATGGAAACATTTACTTCTGATTTGACTTCTTATTCAGAAATGCAATTCAGAAAAAGACAAGTTACCGTTTCATTTACCTACCGTTTCAATAAACAAAAATCAGAGAAAGAAAAACAACCTAAACGCGATGGCGAAGGCGGTGATGGTGGAGATTTTCCTGGATAATGAATCATAAAAAAAGCCCCAATTTGGGGCTTTTTTATTGTAAAACAAAACTATGTTAAGCTTGTTCTAATTCTCTTTTTTCTCTTCTCTCTTTTAACAACTCTCTAGTGGCACCAAATATCCAATAGAATACGAAGTGAATTAAGAAAATCATCAACCAAAAACCGATGGTTAAAATGGTTAAGAAAAGTAAGAAACCTAAATACTGTTGAAATTCAAACATGTTTTCCGGAATTATTTGTGAATTCGTTTCAAAGGTAATTCATATATTTTTATTGACCAATAAAACTGAAATAATTATTAACTACTTTTTTAACAATGTTAATACCATTTCTTCTTCTTAAAATAATAGATCATGCCAACCAATAAAACAAACATACATCCCAACACCATAAAATAACCATGCTTCCAATGGAGTTCGGGCATGTTTTCAAAATTCATTCCATAAACACCCACAATAAACGTTAGTGGCATGAAGAAAACAGACACTACAGTCAAGGTTTTCATTACTTCGTTCATCTTATGACTTTGAGTAGAAAAAAAGAAATTAGAAGCACTTTCTAAAGTAGTTAAATCGTATTCAATTTGTTCTAAAAGTTCCAAACATTTTTGGTGTAATCGCTCAAAAAAAGTAAAGTTATTGGCTTCTATAGCGTCAAAAACATTATCATCTTTGATACTTTTAATCGAATACAAAGAATCACGTAACGGAATGATAGCACGTTTCAAGAAATTATAATTATCACGGTGTTTTTCAATTTGTTCTAATATCGCTAAATCAGTACTTTGTTTAGATTGATTGATTAAATCCTCTACTTTATCTTCTTCATTTTCAATAGTAATGTAGAAATTTTCCATAATAGCGTCTAACAATAGAAACAATAGGTAATCGGCTTTTTTGGTCCTAACAATTCCTGAATGGGTACGAATTCGCTCTCTAATATGGGTAAAAAAATCACTCCGTTTTTCTTGAAATGAAACCAAAATTCCGTTCTTCAACAAAAAACTAATTTGTTCCATTTTAATGTCATTAGAATCTTCTTCTGGCAATAACGATTTGATATTGAAAAATAAAGTATCGTGATATTCATCAAGTTTGGTGCGTTTGGTAGTATTTAATATATCCGAAAGCATAAAATTATCTACGTTCAGATATTCGCCAATTCGCTTTATAAACTCAGGATCATTTAATCCGTGTACATTCAACCAATTGATTTTGGTGTAATCTACATGCTTTTCAATTTCATTCACATCAAATTCATGGAATTCAGCCAAATCCATATCATCATACACAAACAACTGACTTTCGGTTTGCGTATATTTATGAACACCTGTATACTCAAGAAGTGCCGGTTGAACCTTTTTCCCTTTTTTGTATTTTATTTTTCTCACGGAAACAAATTTTGTCTAAATTTAGAAATAATAATTTTTAAAAAGTAATTTTACGAAAATTTAATGCATGAAAACCTTAATTACCAACATACAAGAATTACTACAAATTAGAGAGGCTTCTATTAGAAAGGTTTCAGGTGCACAAATGGCCCTATTGCCTTCCATAAAAAATGCCTTTTTACTGATTGAAAATGATTTGATTTCCGATTTTGGTGCGATGGAAAATTGTCCAAAAACTGCTGTTGATATGACTATTGACGCTACCGGAAAAGTAGTTCTTCCTACATGGTGTGACAGCCATACCCATATTGTTTATGCAGGTAATCGAGTGCAAGAATTTGTAGATCGTATTAACGGATTGAGTTATGAAGAAATCGCCAATC
>JGI24770J26754_10003135_pt1 | contig 11131 bp, 10 predicted proteins | sample LakOneMetagenome_FD_26754 | JGI IMG/M metagenome (IMG submission 26754) | reverse complement strand
CCGCGAAACGGCGAGCCGGTCGGCCAGATCCTGCTGGCTCCAGTCGCGCTCGGCGCGCAGGACTTTCAGCCGGTTCTTCATGCCCGAAGCTTGGTCCAGACCGCGCCGACCGCCAGGCCGAAGCACCAGACGATGAAACACCAGAAAGCGGGCAGGTGCCGCGCAAGGCCGAATTCCTCAAGGAAGCCCCAGACCGTCGCCACGACCAGCAGGAAGCCGGTGGCGATCAGCATTTTCCGGACGGCCAAAGCGCGCTGATATTCGTCCGTCTCCTCGACCAGGAAGCGGCCAAGCGCCCAGACGATGCCGATCAGCGGCAGGGCCGGCAGCACCGCAATCGCGTAAAGCGCCGGCCCGGCAATCTGATAATGGCGATGCAGGAGGATCGCGCCGAGGAGCACCACGATATAGCCGCCTGCTAGGGGCAGCATGCGCCGGTTATAGGCCAGGCCTGCCGCGGTCGCGCAGCCCCGGCGCTGTGCGTTCGCCCTCACCTCGAGGCCCATCCAGACGAGCGCCGCGAGCGCGGGCAGGAAGAAGGGCAGCAGGGCGACTCCGTCGATTCCCCATTTCTCCGCAAGCCAGGGGGTCGCGCCCATCAGCAGGATGAAGATGACCATCGAGGCAATCAGGCGGGTACGGGGCGGGTTTGCAGGCTCGGCATCGAATGCCATGGAAAGTGTCCTTCTCACTAAGTCAAGGACGCTTTACATTGCGATTCACGGCTATGTCAAGTGTGCTGGACATTATATACTTTACAAAGCACCCGAGATAGGCTAGTCAGGCTCTCAGAAGGAAGAGACCATGACGACCAGCCTGACCGCCCCCCGCTTCACCAACGAAGAGAAAGCCCGCGAACACCTGGAATCGCTGCGCTGGCCGGAGGGTCCGTTCTGCCCGCATTGTGGTTCCCTCAAGGCGACCCGCATGCCTGCGGTGCGCGGCAAACCCTCCAAGAAGAACCCTGAGGGCAAGCTGCGTCACGGCATCATCCAGTGCAACGATTGCCGCCAGCAGTATTCCGTCACGGTCGGCACCCTGTTTGAGGACAGCAAGGTTCCCCTCAACCTGTGGCTGCTGTGCAATCACCTGCTGGTCAGCAGCAAGAAGGGCATCAGCGCGCATCAGATCCACCGCATGCTCGGCGTGACGTACAAGACCGCTTGGTTCATGTGCCACCGCATCCGCGCCGCGATGGAAATGCCCGCTACGCCCATGGGCGGCGGCGGTTGCACGGTTGAGGCCGACGAGACCTTCTTCGGAAAGGACAAGACCGCCCCGTTCTCGCGCACCCCCATCCGCATGATGAACAAGATCGTCTCGCTGATCGATCGCAGCACCGGCGAGGCCCGTTCGTTCGTCGTTACCGACGCGCTCAACTCTGAGACCATCGCACACATCCTCTACACCAACGTACACCGCAACAGCATGCTGATGACCGACGAAGCGAAGCACTACATCCGCCCCGGCGTCGAATTTGCCGCTCACTACAGCGTCAACCATGCCGAGAAAGAGTATGTCCGCTACGGCAACCCGGACGTGACGACGAACACGATTGAGGGCTTCTTCGGCATCTTCAAGCGCGGCATGAAGGGTGTCTATCAGCATTGCGGCCAGCAGCATTTGCAGCGCTACGTGACCGAATTTGACTTCCGCTACTCGCACCGCGTGGCCTGCGGTTATGACGACGAACAGCGCGCTACCGCCGCCCTGATGGGGATTACCGGCAAGCGCCTGACCTATCGGCGGACTTGTGGGGCCGAAGCCTAAGCCCAAGCCTCGCAAATTGATCGGGGAGCGCCGCAAGCGCTGGACCAAGAGCTAGGGATCGTAAGGAAACGTCGTATCCGGCGGCGCAGAAGCTGTGATCCTCAGCACCAGTTCTCTCAGATCATCATCGAGCATGCGCCCGTCGTCTTCCACGGGCACGGTAAAGGGATAGGTATGCCACGGCGTCTGCCAAAACTCGGCTGTGTTAAGGGCGCCCTTCCCCGCCAGTGGCCTGCATCCGTAGAATCGAAGCTCGGCTTCCCATTCCTCGCGGGGCAGGAAGCGCAGAGAAATCAATTCTTATGCTTCGATTTGACCGACGTAACTCTCGTCCGAGTACACATGGGGCGGGAGAGGCGGCTGATGATTCAGCGCTTCGTCCAAATCAGGAAGGCGCCGAACCGACATAGGCAGTCCGTACATTTCGCTCAGGATCGTTTGCAGCGCCGGGATAACATCGTCCCGCACTTTGTCGGGATCGCTATGCGAGAGAAAGAAATTGGGCACCTTCTCACAACGGGCGCGCAGCCCCCCGTCCTCTCGAGGAGTGAATTTGACGTGCAGGACAAATTCTTGCGGAAATCTGCTCGCCATGCGCGCCTTAGAATCCTGTCTTTGCGGATTGTCAACACGGCGCGGCGGGCGGCAGTTCCACCTCTAGCGGCGCATTTCCTTGCACACGTTAGCTCGAATACGCGGGTCCCATCGGCACCACGATCCGCAAATATAGCTTCCACGATCAGGTGCTGGAGATTGCCGGAGTTCGTGTATCGCCGCCTCTTGGCAAGACTCGAAACTCCACTGGCCCGTGAGGGCGACGTAGGATTGTTGGTTCTCTGAGTCAGGATAAACGAAGCCGGTCCAAGGCCCATTGCAGCCAGCCAGCAGAATAGCCAGCCAAGCTGCCCGGTTCACTGAGGCTTCCGCGTCGGCCGCCCGGTCTCATCCTTCCCGAGCGGCTTGTGCTTTTGCGGGGGAGTCGCCAGCATCCGCCGGAGAACCTCGTCTTCTCTTTGATCGGTGTCAGCCATGACAGACGATGATACTCCCGTTGCCCTCACTCCGGAAGCGCTACGTGAACATTACCACAGATCACTGGGCAGCTTCGTTCGCGTTTTTTCCCTTACTGAGGGCATGCTGCGCAGCCTCCTAGCAAAGGTTGTTGGCGTGGATGAGCCGACCGCCATGGCCATCTTTTCTGGGACGAGAAGCGATCAGGCCTCCAGTTTCATAAGGCGCTGTTATGAGGCGCGAGGCACAAAAATTCCGCCAGACCTGGACAAGCTGCTTTCGCAAATGGCGTTGATTGCGGCCTTCCGAAACGACGTGATTCACCAAGATGTAGATTTTGCGTCCGACCCGCCAGTGATCACCAACCGGAGGCTGGCAATCAGCGAGCGCGCCTTGCGAGAAACTCCGATAAACTCTCACACCCTCTATCACGCATCGACCGACCTTGGGCGCATCATGCTCGGGCTGTCTGCCTTTATTGCTGAGAAGATGAACCCTCAGCTTGAGGATAATCTGAAGTTCGCCCTGCGCGGGCCATGGAAACATAAATCTCCCGGGCAAGCGAATAAGGATCAGAAAGGCCCGAAGCGAGTGCCTCGTCCAAAACGGACACCCCCGCCGAAACCATCGCCGGAGTGATCTCAATTTCAGCGCCGGCCTGTCCATTATCCTCTGTCACTGGAAACCTGCTTTGTAAAGTATACAATGTCCAGTGTGCTTTACAAGGCTGGTTTCCTGGAGACGCTGCCGCTATATCGCTCCCGTGCAGCGCCGCCTCGCCTTCGCGACCACTACCACCACCCCGGGTTTCCGGGGGCCGTCGGGTCGCGCGTCCTGAGCTGACGCGGCCGTTGGCTCGCCCGGGGACGGGTGAGCCGGCGCCTCTCTCCCGTTCCTGTCTTTTCCTCGGACGCCGAGGCGTGCATTAGGCGCGCGAAGGAACGTGATGGTTATGAACATGCTTTCGATCAGACTGCCCGACGGATCGGTCCGCGAAGTCGCGCCGGGCTCGACGCCGGCGGATGTCGCGGCGGCGATCGGGCCGGGCCTCGCCAAGGCGGCGATCGCGGCGCGCGTGAATGGCGAGCTGCGCGATATCGGCCGGCCGTTCGAGGGCGACAGCGAACTGGCTCTGGTCACGGCGCGCGACGAGGCGGATGCGCTGGAGCTGGCGCGGCACGATTTCGCCCATGTCCTCGCCGAGGCGGTGCAGAGCCTCTTTCCCGGCACGCAGATCACCTTCGGCCCGGCGACGGACGACGGCTTCTACTATGACTTCGCCCCGACGGCCGAACGCGGCCCGTTCACGGAAGAGGACCTGCCGGGGATCGAGGAGGAGATGCGGCGCATCATCCGCGCGGACAAGGCGCTGAAGCGGGAAGTCTGGACGCGCGATCAGCTCCTCCAGCGCTGGCGGGATCAGGGCGAGACGTTCAAGGCCGAATGGGCTGCCGAACTGCCGGAGGGTGAGGAACTGACGGTCTACTGGTCGGGTGACGACTGGGTGGACATGTGCCGCGGCCCGCACCTCGCCTCGACGGGCAAGCTCGATCCGGACGCCTTCAAGCTGACGCGCGTGTCCGGCGCCTATTGGCGCGGCGACCAGAACAATCCGCAGCTCTCGCGCATCTATGGCACGGGCTGGCTGAACCGGAAGCAGCTCGACGCCTATCTCGTGCGGCTCGAAGAGGCGCAGAAGCGCGACCATCGCAAGATCGGCCAGGAGATGGACCTGTTCCACCTCCAGCAGGAGGCGCACGGCTCGGTCTTCTGGCATCCGAAGGGCTATGTGATCTGGCGCCAGCTGGAGGCCTATATGCGCCGCCGGCTGGACGCGACCTATCAGGAGGTGAAGACGCCCCAGGTAATGGACGCGCGCCAGTGGGAGCAGTCCGGCCACTGGGGCAAATATCGCGAGAATATGTTCGTCATCCCCGACGAGGTGCCGAACACGGAGGATGAAGGGCCGATCGTCTCCGACGATGCGGACTGGATGGCGCTGAAGCCGATGAACTGCCCGGCGCACGTCCTGATCTTCCGGCAGGGGATCAAATCCTACCGCGATCTCCCCTTGCGCCTCGCCGAATTCGGCTGCTGCCACCGCAACGAACCGCACGGCGCGCTGCACGGCATCCTGCGCGTGCGTCAGTTCACGCAGGACGATGCCCATATCTTCTGCCGCGCCGACCAGATCGTCGAGGAGGTGCGGATGTTCTGCGACCTGCTCGACCGGGTCTACAAGGATCTCGGCTTCCCCGATTATGCGATCAAGCTGGCGCTGCGGCCCGAGAAGCGCTTCGGCAGCGACGAGATGTGGGACTGGTCCGAACAGTCGCTGCGCGACGCGGTCGCCGCGACGGGCCGCGACACGGCGGAGTTCGGCTGGGAGGAATTGCCGGGTGAAGGCGCCTTCTACGCGCCGAAGCTCGAATTCCATCTGACCGACGCGATCGGCCGCACCTGGCAGGTCGGCACGATGCAGACGGACACGGTCCTGCCCGACCGGCTCGACGCCTCCTATGTCGGCGAGGATGGCGAGCGGCACCGGCCGGTCATGCTCCATCGCGCGATCCTTGGAAGCTTCGAACGCTTCATCGGCATATTGATCGAGCATCATGCCGGCCGTTTCCCGCTCTGGCTGGCGCCGGTGCAGGTGGCGGTGGCAACGATCGTCTCGGACGCCGACGATTATGCCCGGGAAGTCGCGGCGGTTCTGGAGGCCAGGGGCCTGAGGGTCGAGCTCGACACGCGCAACGAGAAGATCAACTACAAGGTCCGCGAGCACAGCCTGGCCCACACCCCCTATCTGATGGTCGTCGGCAAGCGTGAGGCGGAGGAGCGCACGGTGGCGCTTCGCCCGCTTGGCGCCGACGCCCGACAGGAGGTGTTGCCGCTGGATCAGGTGGCGGAACGGCTGGCGCTGGAGGCGCTGCCGCCCGATCTGCGGCCTTGAGGCAAAGCGGGAGCGCGAAATGCGCTCCCTTCGCCTCGTCCATCTTTCATTCAGACCTTTTATTGACTAGGTGAGGCGCTGCTTCACGATTCAGGAGAAACCAAGATACGTCCCCCACTCAACCGGCGCCCCACCGCCCCACCCCTTAACGGCCCCCGCTTCAACGAATTCATCTCCGTGCCCAAGGTGCGCGTGATCGATGAGAATGGCGAAAACCTCGGGGTGTTGCTGACCGCCGAAGCGATCGAGCAGGCCGCGGAAGTCGGCCTCGACCTGGTCGAGGTGTCGCCCAATGCCGATCCGCCCGTCTGCAAATTCCTGGACGTCGGCAAATTCAAATATGAGGCCCAGAAAAAGGCCAATCTCGCCCGCAAGTCGCAGAAGACGCAGGAGATCAAGAGATCAAAATGCGTCCGAATATCGACGATCACGATTATGACACGAAGATGAAGAAGGTGAACGCCTTCATCGGCGAAGGCGACAAGGTGAAGCTGACGCTCCGCTTCCGCGGCCGCGAGCTCGCCCATGGCGAACTCGGCATGCGCCTCCTGCAGCGGGTCCAGGCCGATGTCGCCGAAACCGCCAAGGTGGAGCAGCACCCGCGCATGGAAGGCCGGCAGATGCTGATGGTGCTGGCCCCGAAATAGGCCGGATTCCCCTTCGACACGCGCTCAAACGGCGCCGGAGCCCCGCTTCGGCGCCGTTACTCTGTCCGCAGGCCTTTCCCTCTAAGAAGGGAAAGCCCGCCTTTCCGTAACGGCAAGACAAAATGCCCGTTTCACCTTGCAACGCATCTGTTGCGGATTTGCCATAAAGCCGCCCAAACCTGCGGGAAACTGCGGTGTTTCCGCTGGCGTAAGGTTTCCGTGCACGTTAGCCTCGCCGCAAAACAAACCAACGAGATTTCGGGGAGGATCTTTCATGTCCAGGAACTATTGGCTGCTGTCTGCCGGCGTCGCCGCTCTCGTCACGCCGGGCCTTGCTCATGCGCAGAACAATGCGGCCCCACCCGCCGGCGCCGCCGCGACCCAGCCGGCCGACGAGAATCAAGAGAATAATATCGTCGTCACCGCCCAGGGCCGCCGCCAGGCGCTTCAGGACGTGCCGCTCGCCGTCACCGCGGTCAACGCCGATGCCATGCAGAATTCAGGCGCCAGCGACATCCGGCAGCTGAACCAGCTCGCCCCGTCGCTGCTCGTCTCCTCGACCGGCACCGAGGCGAATGGCTCCGCCCGTATCCGCGGCATCGGCACGGTCGGCGACAATCCCGGCCTCGAAAGCTCGGTCGCGGTCTTCGTCGACGGCGTCTATCGCTCGCGTTCGGGCATCGGCCTCAATGAGCTCGGCGACATCGAGCGCGTCGAAGTGCTGCGCGGCCCGCAGGGCACCCTGTTCGGCCGCAACGCCTCGGCCGGCCTCATCCACATCATCAGCGCCCGGCCGGAATTCGACTTCGGCGGCCATGTCGACCTGTCCTATGGCAATTTCGACCAGATTCGCGGCCAGGTCGGCATCACCGGCCCGCTCAGCGAGCAGATCGCCTTCCGTCTCGACGGCGTCTATGTGCGCCGCGACGGCTTCTACACGGTCGTCAACCCGACCGGCGGCACCGAAGGCGACGTCAACAATCGCAACCGCTTCTTCGTGCGCGGCCAATTGCTGTTCGAACCCAGCGACGCCATCTCCGTCCGCATCATCGGCGATTATTCGCACCGCAGGGAATCCTGCTGCGGCGCCGCTTATCTGGACCGCGCGACCAGCCCGCTGATCGGCGACCTCAACAACGTTGCAACGCCGATCAACGGCACCAACGGCAACAACATCATCAACGTGCTGCGCGATCTCGGCCAGCCGCTCGCCGGGTTCAGCAACCCGTTCAGCCGGAACATCTATGTCAGCTCCGGCCGCAGCTTCGAGGGCACGACCGAGGACTGGGGCATTTCCGGCGAGCTCAACTGGGACCTTGGCGGGGCCAAGCTGACCTCGATCACCGCCTATCGCAGCTACCAATCGGGCCAGCCGGGCGATGTCGATTACGGGACGGTGGACATCCTCTATCGCCCCGATCCAGGCGTGGTCCGCGAGTTCGGCACCTTTACGCAGGAGCTCAGGCTCCAGGGCGAAGCCTTTAACGGCCATCTCGACTGGCTGGTCGGCGCCTATTACGCGAACGAGAATCTCGACCTCACGGACAATCTGCGCTTCGGCCGGAATTACGGCCGCTTCGCCACCTGCCGCATCATCTCAGGCGGCGGCCTCGCCGGCCTCTATTCGCCGGCCAACCCGGGCTGCGTCGTCCCCGTCGTGGGCCCGGCGACGATCGCCGGCGCCTCCGGCGCCAGCGGCGCCGATATCAACGCCGCCTTCGCCCTGCTCGACAATCTCAACGATCGCGGCTCGACGCGCGACCTCTATTCGCAGAACAGCCGCAACTATGCGTTCTTCACGCACAATATCTTCCACATCACCAGTCAGCTCGATTTCACGATGGGCCTGCGCTACACGAACGAGCGCAAGCGGTTCAACGCGACCTTCGGCAATGACAATGTTGCCTGCCAGCAGATCCAGGGTCTGGTCCTCGACGATGCCCAGGCCGGCAATGCGACGGCCCGGGCCCTGGCCGGCGCACTGATCGGCCTTGGCTGCCAGGGCAATTCCACGGCGGAACTGAACGGCGTCTCGATCAACAGCCGGCGCAGCGAGGATGAGTGGACCGGCACCGGAATCCTCTCCTACCGCCCGAACAATGACCTCATGTTCTATGCGAGCTTCTCGCGCGGCTACAAAGCGGGCGGCTTCAACCTCGACCGCTCCGCGCTGAAATCGCCGATTGTTCCGTTCGCCTTGTCGGGTGGCGCCCAGTCCCTGGTCGGCAACCTGCAGTTCGACCCGGAAATCAACAACGCCTATGAATTCGGCATCAAATATTCGCACGGGCCGATCACGCTGAACGTCACCGCGTTCCGCCAGGACTTCCGGAACTTCCAGCTGAACACGTTCAACGGCACGGTCTTCCTGGTCCAGAACATCAACGGCTGCAGCAACCTCGTCGGCGGCAGCCTGGCGGACTCGGACCAGGCGGCCTCCGCCGCCGGCTCGAACTTCAACGCCGCGGCGGCGACGACCGGGGCCTGCGCGGCCAGCGACGTCACCTTCGGCGTCCGTTCGCAAGGTATCGAGNTCGAGGGTATGGTCCGGCCAACGCGNAACCTGACCCTCACCATGGGCCTGACCCTGGCCGACACGAAATACCGGAACGACCTGGTCGGCAATGACCGGGGCGCGCCGCTGGATCCGGCACTGCGCGAGCTTCCGGGCCAGCGTCTTTCCAATGCGCCGCGGCTCGTGGGCACCGGCTCGATCAGCTGGACGCCGCAAATCGGCAATAGCGGGCTGACCGGCCTGATCTACGCCGATGCCCGCGTCACCAGCGGTTACAATACCGGCTCCGACCTGTTCCCGCAGAAGGCTCAGGACAGCTACGCGCTGATCAATGCCCGGCTCGGCGTGCGTGGACCGCAGCAGCGCTGGTCGATCGAATTCTGGGCGCAGAATTTGTTCAACCAGGATTATCAGCAGGTCGCGTTCAACTCGCCCTTCCAGGCGGGCACGACCGCAGCGCCGTTCGTGGATCCGCAATTCCCCGGCGGGCGGCAGATCTTCTCGTCCTTCCTGGCCGAGCCGCGGACCTACGGTATCACCGGCCGCTTCCGCTTCTAGGGGCGACGCACCGGACGAAGAGGCCCTCGCCGGAAACGGCGGGGGCCTTTTTCTTCGCCTGCGAAATGTGTAACCTCAAGGTTTCTTGCAGGCCGGAGTGATGCGCGTCGCCATGCTGAAGAATGACCTCAGGGCGAGGCGCAGCGAGAAAGGCTGGACGCAGGCCGAACTGGCCGAGCGCGTCGGGGTCAGCCGCAAGACGATCAACACGGTCGAGAACAATGTCTTCATCCCGTCGACGATCCTTGCGCTGCGGCTCGCGCGGGCGCTGGAGACGCCGGTCGAGGCGCTGTTCTGGCTGGAGGGCTAGTCAGGCGGCCTTGCGGCCGGCGGGCGAGGAGCCGGCGGCCGCCTTGTGCAGCGCCGCCTCCAGGCGTTTCAGCTGGGCCGGCGCCTCGATTTTCCCGCCATCCATGCCGGTGACGTAGAAGACGTCGACCGCGCGCTCGCCATGGGTGGCGATATGGGCGGAGCGGATGACGGCGCCGCTGCCGTACAGCGCCAGAGTGAGTTCATGGAGCAGGGCCGGACGGTCGCGGGCATTGACCTCCACCACCGTATAGCGGGTCGAGGCCTGGTTGTTGACGAAGACGGCCGGCTGGACGGTGAAGGCCTCGGCCCGCGGCAGCGGCGATGCCCGTGCGGCCAGCCGGTCCACCGAAGGCTCCTGGCCCGCCAACGCCTGCAGGATTGCAGCCTCCAGCCGCGCCAGCTGACGCGCATCGCGGAGCGGCCCGCGGCGGTTGTCCTGCACGAGGAAATTGTCCAGCGCCCTGTCGTCGCCGGTGGTGTGGATGCGCGCATCGATGATGTTGCCGCCGGCCAGGCTGATCGCCCCGGCGAGGCGGCTGAACAGGCCCGGCTGGTCCGCGGCATAGACGCTGACCAAAGTGGCGCCGCGATTCTCGCGCAACACCATGGCGACGGGCGGCGCCGACGGATCCGCTTCGACCGACGCGACCAGGCGGGCATTGTCCGCCAGCGCTTCGGGAGACTCCGCCAGCCAATAGCCATCCGACAGCCGGGCGGCATAAGCGGCGAACCGGTTCGCCGCCAGCCGAGCCTCCCGGCCAGTTCGTGCTGGACGGCGTCGATCCGCTCGCGACGGCCCTTTTCGACATGGCCGAGCCGGAGCTTCTCCTCGGCCGCCGTGAACAAGGTGTGCAGCAGCTGGCCCTTCCACGGCGTCCAGGTGCCGGGGCCGACGGCGGTGATGTCCACGACGGTCAGCAGATAGAGGAGGCGCAGCCGCTCGAGGCTCTTCACCTCGCCGACAAAGTCATCGATCGTCTTGGGATCGGAGAGATCCCGGCGCTGCGAGCTTTTCGACATGAGCAGATGGTTGCGCACCAGCCAGGCCACCGTCTCGGTCTCGGCCGGCTCCATGCCGAGCCGCGGGCAGAGCGCGTTGGCGACCTCGGCGCCAAGCTCGCTATGGTCGCCGCCCCGGCCCTTGGCGATGTCGTGCAGCAGCACCGCGGCATAGAGCGCGCGGCGCGAGGAGATTTTCGGGAACAGGGCGGTCGCCAGTTTGTGCTGGTCCTTGAGCAGGCCGCGCTCGATCCGCGAGAGCAGGCCGATCGCGCGGATGCTGTGCTCATCGACGGTATAATGGTGGTACATGTCGAACTGCATCTGCGCGACGACGCGGCCGAAATCGGGAATGAAGCGGCCGAA
>JGI24770J26754_10003130_pt1 | contig 11145 bp, 10 predicted proteins | sample LakOneMetagenome_FD_26754 | JGI IMG/M metagenome (IMG submission 26754) | reverse complement strand
TGAATTGCGTGGGCAATTGGATAGCTTTGCCCTGCAACAAGGCCAGCGCATCGACGGCTTTGGCAGTCAGTTGCAGGCGGTGGCCGCGCGCACCGATGCCCGGCTGGATGAGTTGACCAGCCGCACCGATGCCCGGCTGGACGCGCTGCGCGAAGCCTTGACGGAAGATGCGCGCAAGGCGCGGCAGGAAGGCGCAGAACAACAGCAGCGGCATAGCGAGACGCTGGCCACGCAGCTGCGCGAACTCAGTACGCGCAATGAAGCGCGCATCGGTGAGATGCGCGCCACCTTGGCGCAGCAGCTGCAATCCTTGCAAGCCGATAACGCGCAAAAGCTCGAGCAAATGCGCGCGACCGTGGATGAAAAATTGCACGCCACGCTGGAAACCCGGCTCACCGAAAGTTTCGCCAATGTGCAAACCATGCTGATGCAGGTGCACCAGGGCTTGGGTGACATGAGCAAGCTGGCCACCGATGTGGGTGGCTTGCAGCGCTTGTTGACCAATGTGAAGTCGCGCGGGATCTTCGGTGAAGTGCAGTTGGCGGGCTTGCTGGAGCAAGTGTTTGCACCCGATCAATATGCAGACAATATCGCCACCATCCCTGGCAGCAGCGAGCGGGTGGAGTTTGCGGTGCGCTTTCCCGGCAGCAGCGATGACGGCGTGGTATGGCTGCCGATCGATGCCAAATTCCCGCGGGAAGATTACGAGCGTTTGCTGGACGCGCAAGAGCGTGCCGACAGTGACGATGCGCGCAGTGCCGGCGATGCACTGGAGCGGCGGGTGCGCGAGGAGGCCAAGCGTATTCGCAGCAAATATGTGGCCCCGCCGCACACCACCGAATTTGCAGTGTTGTTTCTGCCCACCGAAGGCCTGTATGCCGAAGTCCTGCGCCGTCCAGGCCTGTTTGAAGCCTTGCAGCGCGAGCAACGCATCACCATCGCCGGCCCCACTACCTTGCTGGCCTTGCTCACCAGTTTGCAGATTGGCTTTCGTACCGTGGCTATTGAAAAGCGTTCGGCGGAAGTGTGGCGCATCCTGGAAAAAGCCAAGAGCGAATTCGGCAAATTCGGCGATGTGCTGGACAAGGTGAAAGAGAAACTGGATCAAGCCAGCAAACAGATTGAACACACCGGCGTGCGCACCCGCGCGATCGAGCGCAGCCTGCGCGAGGTGGACAGCCTACCCGGCGAGATGGCGACGGCGATTGCACAGGAAGCGCCGCACGCTGATGCCTGAGCCGCACGGTGGTCAGTGCGATGCGGATGGTACCGGCGAACTGGCAGGTTCGTCTTCCAGCAGATAGGCCGGCAGTGATTCGTTGCCTTCGTCATTCTGGCTGCGATCGGAGTTGATCAGATAGCGGCGCCGCGCCAGCCACGCATCACGGGTGAGGACGTACTCGTCAGGCGCGGCTTCGCGCAGTTCATCCAGCGGCAGCAGGCCGGCGCGGGTATCCACCAGCCACAGCGCTTCCAGCGAGAGCCGTGAGCTGTCGTGTTCGACATAGGTCAACGGCGCCATCGTGATATCACCGGCCGCGCCCACGGCGTCACGCACGGTGCGCGGGCCAAGCAAGGGCAGTTCCAGATAGCGCGATTCGTGCCAGCCCCAACGTGCCAGGGTGCGGCCGAAGTCGGCGCTGTGGCGATGCATCTTCAGTGCTTTGGTGGCAGGATCAAAAATGCCGCCGATGCCGATCACGGTATTCACCAGGAACCGTCCCAGCGTCTCCACCGATGCACGCGGACGGCCCTGCAGCAGCAGGTTGCCAAACGCCAGCGGTGCGGCGAGGTTGTCGAACACATTGCTGATGCCCTTGCGCAGCGGGGCGGGGGTGATCTTGGTGTAGGCCACTGCGAGTGGATGCATGATGCCGTGGTCGATGGCGGTGTTGAATGCATGCACGCGGCGGTTCATGGCTCCCACGGATCCAGCTGATCGAGGCTGTCGCTGCTGCCTGCGCCGACGGCGCCTGTGCCGTAGATGGCGGCAAAATCGTCGTCGGCGCTGGTGGCCTCGGCACTGGACGCAATCCTGGCGGCGGTTGCCTCGGCGGCGGTGGGTGCTGCAGCTGCCATTGCCGCTGCGGTATCGACTGTTGCGGCGGTCGGCGGTGCAGCGGCATTGCTGGTGGCTACATGTGCTGCGGGCGCAGCCATACCTGCCGGGGCAGCATCGGATGTGGGCGGCGCGACGTCGGTCGCAGCAGGCGATGTGCGCGCCAACGGCAGCTGGCTGGCGCAGCCGGTAGTGATGAGCAGGATGCCCAGCGTGGCGCTGATCAGCAGGCGAGTCATGGGATTCCTTCGAACCGAATCAAATCCGGATGCACGTGCAGAGGTATCGATCAGTGGCCGCCATTGCCAGCCGCGGCTTTGAGGCTGCCGCTGCGCAAATCGGCGGCGACTTGCGCGATGGATTTTTGCGTCAGCGGTGAATCGAACTGGCTGCGGAAGGTTTGCACATAGGACACACCCTCGATCATCACGTCGAATATTTTCCAGCCGCCGTTGTTGCGCACGAGGTAATCCACCGGTACCGGCGCACCATTGTCGCGCAGCAGCTCGGTGGATACCTTGATGCCCCGATTACCGGGCAGCGGGCTTTCCGACTTCAGGCGCAGCCGCGGTTTGCCTTCGAAGTTCAGCAGGGCGGCACCGTAGCGCTGCATCAGGTTGTCCACCATCGCATCGGCGAACAGCTTGACGTCGGCCTCGCTGGCACCNCGGCCGTGNGTNCCGAGTACCAAGCGCGCCGCATACAGGCTGTCGAAACTGCCACGCAGTTCGCCNTCGATGAAGCTACGCAGTGCGGCCGGATTCTTGCTGAACTCGGCACGGCGCTGTTGCAAGGTCGTCAGCACGCGGCTGCCGGTGGTGACCACTTGCTGGCCCGGGGTGGCGGTGGCCTGTTGGGCCTGCGTGGCCAGTGGTGCAACGGCCAGCAGCGGCGTAGACAGGGCGAGTGAAACGGACAGGAGCAACGATTTCATGGNTTGGTTTCCGTGGGGGACGGTTCGGTTTTCGATGCCGGCGCCGANGTGCCGCCTGCGCCGCCGAACATGTATTTGCCGACCATCTGGATCAGATCGACAGCGGGTTGGGTGTAGGCGATTTCTTCGCCGGGCTTGAGATTTTCGGGGTCGCCGCCCGGCTGCAGGCCAACGTAGCTTTCGCCCAGCAGACCGCTGGTGAAGATGCCGGCGGAGGTGTCGGCGGGCAGCGGGTAGCGCTGGTCGATGTCCAGCGTCACCACCGCGTCGAAGCGCTTGGGGTCAAGGTCGATCTTCGCCACCCGGCCCACCGCCACGCCGCCGATCCGCACCGGTGCCTGCAGGCGCAGCTGGCCCAGGGTGGAGAAGCGCGCAGTCAGCGGATAGCTGTCGCCGCCACCACCAAACTGGCGATTGGTGGAGGCGAACGCCAACACCAACAGAGAGGCCAGCGCCAGCAGAAGGAAGGCGCCGACCGCGAATTCAAGCCTGGGGCCACGGATTGCCATGGGAAATTCCTTAATTGAACAACAGGGCCGACATCACGAAGTTGAGCATCAGCACCAGCAGCGAGGCGTTCACCACCGCGCGGGTGGTGGCCACCGAGGTGCCCTCGATGGTGGGTTCGGCGTGGAAGCCTGCATACGCGGCCACCAGTGCCGAGGTGCCACCGAATACCGCCGACTTCAGCAACGCCACGCCGAAGTCATCCCACGCGTCCACGCTGTGTTGCAGCGCCGACCAGAACGTGCCGTTGTCGAGGCCCAGTATGCGCACCGCTTCGAACCAACTGGCGGCGATCGCCAGTGAACAGAAGAAGCCGGTCAGCAGGGGTACGCACAAAATNGCCGCCCAAAAGCGCGGTGCGACTGCCTTTGCCAGCGGGTCGATGGCCATCAGCTCCAGCGCCTTGATCTGGTCGGTGGCACGCATCAGGCCAAGTTCGGCGGCGATCGAACTGCCGGCGCGGCCGATGAACAGCAGCGCGGTCAGCACCGGACCCAGTTCGCGATACAGCGACAGCCCGAGCAGCGTGGACAGCGCATCGGCGGCACCAAACGTGGCCAGCGTGCGGTAGCCCTGCAAGGTCAGCACCAGCCCGACGAAGGCGCCGCCCACCACGATGATTGGCAGCGAGCGCGCGCCCACCTTGTAGATTTCCTTCACCAGTTCGGCGAACAAATCCGCAGTGGGTTTGGACGCGCGCAACACTGACAGCGCAAACAGGCCGGCGCGCCCCAACGAACGCATGGAAGCAGCGAAAGCCATCAGGCGGCATCCCGCGCCATCGGCGCAGCTGCGAAGCCTGCGCCCTCGAAACTGAGGGGGCCCTCGGCATCGCCATTGAGGAACTGACGCAGCAGCGGATCATCGCTGGCCTGCAACATTTGTGGCGTGCCGGCAAACGCGATGCCGCCGCTCGCAATCACCACCACTTGATCGCAGACCGGCAGGGTTTCATGGACGTGGTGGCTGATCACGATGCAGGTCAGCCCCAGCGTTTGGTTGAGTCGGCGCAGCAGTTGCATGATCACGCTGCTGGCGATGGGATCCAGTCCGGTCAGTGGTTCGTCGCACAGCAGCAGCGGCGGATCCAGTGCCAGCGCCCGCGCCAGTGCGGCGCGGCGGGCCATGCCGCCGGACAGTTCACGTGGATACAAGTTGGCGGCGGCGCGCAAGCCTACCGCATCGAGTTTGGCCGCCACGATGCGTGCAATCTCCACGTCCGTCCGGCGTGTATGCGCATGCAATGGCAGCGCCACGTTTTCGGTCACGGTCAGGTCGGTCAGCAGGCCGTTGCCTTGCAGCAGTACGCCCAGCCGCTTGCGCATCTCCAGCAGCCCACCCGGGGTTCGCGGCACTTCTTCCCCGAAGACCTCGATGCGGCCTTCCGTCGGCACCAGTTCACCGGTGATCGCCGCCAGCAGGGTGGATTTGCCGGTGCCAGATGGCCCCAGCACGGCGGTCATGCTGCCTTGTGGAATGTCCAAGTCCAGCCCACGCAGGATGGCGCGTCCACCGCGATCAAGGCGGACCGATGACAAACGCACGGCGGTGGCGGGAGAAACAGACATGCGATGACTAACGTGAGAAGTGGCGCGCGTGGATGCAGGGCTGCATAGCTTGCTTGGCGCTGGCTGAACAAGGGGCAAGCAATTGAACTAACGAGTGCAGGAATTATCGCGCATTCGCTCTGCAATGTGCATCGGCAAACATCTTCCGCGTGGAACGCTGCGTGTTGCGTGCAGCGACACCATCAACGCCAACGGCGTTTCAAACGCTCGCGTATGCGGATGTGGCGGCCGGACTCGTGTGCTTCCTTCAAGCGACGGCTATGCGCGGCCAACAGGTCGCCACGGGTCAGGATGCCGAGCAAGCCGTGCGGCGCTTGAGCGTCGACCACGACTACACGTCCGATGTTTTCGGCCACCATGTGGTCGGCCGCCTCGCGCAGCGAATGTTGCGCATGTACCACCACCGGTGCGCGCGTCAGCATTTCGCCAATGCGGCGCATGTTGGGATGCCCGGACGACAGCAAATCGCGCCGGGTAATCACGCCGCGCACACGGCCCGCATCGTCGATGACTGGAAACCCTTGGTGTTGGTACTCGGCGCGGCCCGAGTGGAGCAGTGCGCGCACATCGCCCAGTGCATCGGCGGTGCGCAGCGAGATGACGTTGCGTGTGCAGGCATCGCCCACGGCGACTTGTTCAAGGAAATCGGCGGCATACTCGCTGGGTACGCGCACGCCGCGCCGCGCAATCTTCTCGGTCATGATGGTGTTGCGCATCAGCAATGCCGAGATCAGATAGGCGGCGGTGCAACCGCCCAACAGCGGCAACAAACCATGCGCTTGCTGGGTGGTTTCAAACGCGAATACCACCGAGGTCAACAGCGCACGTGACGCCCCGGCAAAGATCGCGGCCATGCCCACCAGACCTGCAATCCGCGGGTCAATGCCCAACTGCGGTGCCAGTGCCACCATCGCAACGCCAGCCAATGCACCCAGCGCGCCACCGATGGTGAACAGCGGTGCCAAGGTGCCGCCGGAGGTGCCGCTGCCCAGCGCGATCGACCACGAAATGAACTTCATCACGCACAGAAACGCCAACGCGCCCGCTGCCAAGTGCCCGGCCACGATGTCTTCGATATTGCTGTAGCCCACCCCCAGCGTGCGCGGCGCAAAGTAGCCCACCACGCCCACTGCAATGCCGCCGATCGCCGGCCACCACATCCAGTGGATCGGCAACCGTTCAAAGCCGTCTTCGATGGCGTACAGCACGCGCGTGACGCCCACGCTGACCAGCCCAATCGCCGCGCCCAACAGCACATACATCGCCAGTGCCGCCAAGCCCGGTTCGGCCACCGCCGGCATCGCAAACACCGGTGCACTGCCCACCGTGGCATAGCGCACACCGGCGGCTGCCACCGTGGCCAGCGCTACCGGCACCAGCGAGCGTGCGCGCAATTCGAACAACAACAACTCCACCGCCAACACCACGGCGGCCAGCGGCGAACCAAAGATCGCAGTCATGCCACCGGCGGCACCGGCGGCCAGCAGTACTTTGCGTTCATGGCCTGTCACATGCAGCACTTGGCCGATGAACGAGCCGAGTGCACCACCAGTCGCGATGATCGGGCCTTCGGCACCAAATGGCCCGCCAGTGCCGATGGCGACTGCCGACGAGATCGGTTTGAGGAAGGTGATCCGCGGCGGAATCCTGGATTCATTGAGCAGCACCTGTTCCATCGCCTCGGGGATGCCGTGGCCACGAATCGCACGCGACCCCCAGCGCGCCATCAGCCCCACGATCACACCGCCCAGTACCGGCACCACGATCACCCAAGCGCCCAAGTTGTGGTCGGCTGGTGACACCGCCTGCAGCGACCACCGCCCGAGAAACGCGAGGTTGGTCACCAGTGCAATCAGCGCCACCAATACCCGCGCAATCAACGCTGCGCCGCCGCCNAGCACGATGGCCAAAGCGCAGATCCACAGCACGCGTGGCTCGATCAAGCTGGCCCGGCGCGGCATGCGTGCGGCTTCCAGACTCACCCCCAGCCCGGGGGCCAGCGGCAGCGCTTGATTGGACGATTCCTCACGCAGCCGCGCGTGTTCGGGGTGCTCAGGGGGGGTTGATGTCATAGGGAAATGCGGGCAGAGCAGCGGGCGCGAAGGCTACATCACGCATCGCCAAGATCAGGTGAAGATGCGTGCGTCACGTGCGTGCAGCTGACCGTATTGCGGGCGTATTCTGCAGNAGTCACGCGCCATCCATCGGAGCACCACGACATGCACACGGTTTTCGCCACCCACAGTGTTGACAACCAGCCGCCGCCGTTCGGCACGCACAATCTCTGGGACGACGATGCCGCGCTGCGCGAAGCCGTCTGCCGCGAAGGTGGCGAAGCGTTTTCCATCCGCCTTGCCGAGTATGGCGCACTCGCCGGTGGCCGTTTGTTGTACCTGGCTGACGATGCCCACCGCGATCGTCCGCGACTGCTCGCCTATGACGNCTATGGACGCAGGCAGGACCGGGTCGAATTTCATCCGGCCTATCACGAGGTCATGGGCGCCGCGATCCAGCACGGTGTCGCAGGATTGTCGTGGACGCAGCCTGGCCCCGGTGCGCACGTTGCGCGTGCGGCGCTCAGCTTTTTGCACTATCAAGCCGAACCCGGCAGTAGTTGCCCGCTGACCATGACCCACGCGGCGGTGCCGGTGTTGCAGCAAGTGCCTGCGCTGCGTGAATGGGCGGACAAAGCCGCCGCGCCGTACTACGACGCCCGCTGCGTGTCGATCACGCACAAGCAAGGCATCACCCTCGGCATGGGCATGACCGAAAAACAGGGCGGCAGCGACGTGCGCAGCAACAGCACGCGCGCCACGCCATTGGTGGCGGATGGCGAATACACGCTGATCGGGCATAAATGGTTTTTCTCGGCGCCGATGTCCGATGGTTTTCTGGTGTTGGCGCAGGCACCTGCGGGCGTGACCTGTTTCTTGCTGCCGCGCTGGCGACCCGACGGCCATGCCAATGCGCTTCGCATCTTGCGATTGAAAGACAAGCAAGGGGATTGGTCGAACGCCTCGAGTGAGGTCGAATTCGAAAACGCATGGGCCTTCCGCATCGGTGACGAAGGCCGCGGTGTCGCCACCATTCTGCAAATGGTGATGTTCACCCGTCTCGATTGCATGCTGGGTTCGGCGGGCTTGATGCGCATGGCCGTGCGTCGCGTGCTGCACCATATTGGCCACCGCAGCGCGTTTGGCAAACGCCTGATCGAACAACCATTGATGCGCAATGTAGTGGCAGATTTGGTGCTGGAATCCGAAGCCGCCACCGCCCTGGCATTGCGTGTGGCCGGTGCGGTGGATCGCGCCGCGCACGACCCGCATGCCGCCGCACTGGCGCGGGTGGCCACTGCCATCGGCAAATTCTGGGTGTGCAAACGCGCATCCACGGTCGCCGCTGAAGCGCAGGAATGCTTCGGTGGAATTGGCTATATCGAAGAATCGCAGATGCCCAGATTGTTTCGACAATCGCCGCTCAATGCGATCTGGGAAGGTTGCAGCAATATCCAATGCCTCGATGTGCTGCGTGCGTTGTCACGCGAGCCAGAAACCCTGCACGCACTGCGTAGCGAGTTGGAACAGGCGAAAGGCGTTGATGCGTATTTCGATGCCGCCTTCGAAACCGGTATTGCGATGCTGGCCGAACCGGTGGATCCAGCCGATGCACGCCGCCTCGTCGAACGCCTGGCATTGCTGCTGCAAGGCGCAACCCTGCTGCGTGCAAACAATCCGCTGGCCACCCACTGGTGCGTCAGCCGTTTGGCAGCAGCGCATTCAGCCAGCTTTGGCACGCTGGCATCCAAGGCCAGCATGGATGCGGCGCTGGCGCGGGGCGGTGCCTGAGTCACCGATTTGCGCTGGGCTGCATCGTCCCGGTCNGCAACCAGCGTTGGTGCCAGGACAGCGCTTCCGGCAGCAGGTGCGGGGTGTGTTTGGCGTAGCTGTCGCGGCAAGCGCGGTCAAAATAATCTTGCAGTCCATCGCGGTAATCCGGGTGTGCGCAATGGCTGATCACGGCACGCGCACGTTGCTTCGGTGACAGCCCGCGCAGGTCGGCCAAGCCTTGTTCGGTGACGATTACCGCCACGTCGTGCTCGGTGTGGTCCACGTGGCTGACCATCGGCACGATCGACGAAATGCTGCCGTGTTTGGCGGTGGACGTGCTGAGGAATACCGACAAGAAGCCATTGCGGGCGAAATCACCGGAGCCGCCGATGCCGTTCATGATCGAGCTGCCCATCACATGGGTGGAATTGATGTTGCCGTACAGGTCGGCTTCGANCATCCCGTTCATGCCGATGCAGCCGAGGCGNCGCACCANTTCCGGATGGTTGGAAATTTCCTGCGAGCGCAAGATTATNCGTGAACGATANAACGCCAGATTGCGGCGGAACTCTTCGTTCGCCTCGGGGCTGAATGCAAATCCGGTACACGAGGCATAGCGCAGCACGCCGGATTTGAGCAGCTCCAGCATGCCGTCCTGGATCACTTCGGTGTATGCCTCCAGGCCGTGGAAGCCGCTGCTGGCCAGGCCTGCCAGCACCGCATTGGGGATATTGCCCACACCCGATTGCAAGGGCAGCAAATTGGCTGGCAAGCGGCCGCGTGCCACTTCGTGTTTGAGGAAATCAATCAAGTGTCCGGCGATGCGCGCACTGTCGGCATCCACCGGGTTGAACGGGCTGTTGCGGTCGGGGGCATCGGTGAATACCACCGCCGCAATCTTGTCGGGCTCGCAGCGCAAGGTGGTCTGGCCGATGCGGTCATCGCCATGCACCATCGGGATCGGCAGGCGATGCGGGGGCAGTGCGGTACCGTAGTAAATATCGTGCATGCCCAGCATTTCGACGGGCTGCCATTGGTTCACTTCGATGATGACTTTCTTGGCCAAGTCCAGCCATGTCTTGTTGTTGCCCACCGAGGTGGTGGGCACCAGCGCGCCGTCTTCAAGGATTGCAGAGACCTCGATCACGGCGGTATCGATCTCGTTGTAGAAGCCAAACCACACATGCTGCGCCACATGCGACAAATGGATGTCCAGATAATCCAGCTTGCCGGCATTGATCTGTTTGCGTGCGTTGGGGTCGCTCTGGAATGGCATGCGCATCGCCAAGCCATCCACCTGCGCCAGCGCGCCGTCCAATTCCGGCGCGGTGGACGCGCCAGTGAGCAACTGGATGCGAAAGGTCTCGCCGAGTGCATGCGCCTGCGCGATGTGCGCGGCCAGCGCCTGCGGCACGGCTTTGGGATAGCCGGAGCCGGTAAAGCCGCTCATCGCCACGGTTTCCCCCGGCTGGATCAAGGCGGCCGCGTGTGCGGCATCCACCACGCGCTGACGCAGCGTGGCATGGTGAATGCGGGAGTCGGGCATGGTGCTGCATCCAGCAAGAAAACCTGCGCCATTATTGCGCGGCTACCCGGGGATGCGGGCCTGCCATTTCATCGCATCTATCCCTATTTCGTCGCAAAACACTTGCCGTGCCGGGTGCACGCTTGCATCGTGCAAAGCGCTGCATGTGCAGCGTTCCATAAAGACCAAGGGCCACGATGAAGTTGCTGACCATCCTGCTGCTGTGGTGCCTGCTATGGGTGCTGTGCTGGCCGCTGGCGTTGCTTGCGCTGGTGCTGTGGCCCTTCGTTTGGCTGCTGGCATTGCCGTTTCGGCTGGTGGGCATCACGTTTTCGGCGCTGTTCGCATTTCTGCGTGCGCTGCTGATGCTGCCGGCGCGTCTGCTGGGCGGGGCAAGACCGTTGACTGCCTGATCGGCATGCCGGCGCGCTACCATGCACGCCCCGCCGCGCCATTTGCACAGCCATGACCGACGACATCCGCAACAACATCAGCCGCCAACAGGCCGAAGCCGCGGTGCGCACGCTGCTGCAATGGGCCGGCGATGATCCCACCCGCGAGGGGCTGCTGGACACGCCACGACGGGTGGCCCGGGCCTACGAAGAATGGTTTGGCGGCTATACGCTGGATGCCGATGCCTACATGGCGCGCACCTTCGAGGAGGTGGGCGGCTACGACGAAATGGTGGTGCTGCGCGATATCGAGTACGAAAGCCATTGCGAGCA
>JGI24770J26754_10003123_pt1 | contig 11166 bp, 9 predicted proteins | sample LakOneMetagenome_FD_26754 | JGI IMG/M metagenome (IMG submission 26754) | reverse complement strand
CGCGGTCCGGCGATTGCCCCCTCCTTGGTTACGTGTCCGACGAGGATCGTAGCGGCGCCAGAGCGTTTGGCCAACCGCGTGAGCTCGGCCGCACACTCCCGAACCTGCACGACCGACCCCGGAGCGGACGAGAACGCTTCGCTGAAGAGTGTCTGAATGGAGTCAATTACGACAACTTGGGGTGAAAGCAGGACGATTTGCTCAATGATGGCTTCGAGCGAAGTCTCGGCAAGCATATTGATCGCTGAAAGATCGAGACCTAGGCGGGTTCCGCGAGCTGCGACCTGTGCCGGCGACTCCTCACCCGATACATACAGCGAATTCATCCTGCCTGACAAGGATGCAATGGCCTGAAGCGTCAGCGTTGACTTGCCGATACCAGGGTCACCGCCGATCAGCGTCACGCCGCCCGGAACCAGTCCGCCGCCAAGCGCCCTGTCGAATTCCGGCAAGCCGGAAGGCCAGCGCTGCTCGGCACCTGCCTGAACATCGGAAAGTTTGATGACGCGCGCGGACGGCGCGACTGCCGCAGTCGNCCTGCTCGCAGTTACCCGTGACTCTTCAAGCGTGTTCCACGCATCGCAGGCAGAGCATTGCCCTTGCCATTTACTGGCAACTGCACCGCATTCTCTGCAAACAAAGCTTAGCTTCCCTTTGGCGATGCGATAACCTTTTAAAACAATGAGTTGTACAGACTATCAAAGATTCTACGTTAATTATATTCTGGGGTGTTTAGGCGTGCGTGCGTCCGAACGCGTGGTAGCGCAGACCGGCGGCACGTGCCGCCGCAACGTTGAATACGCTCCGCCCATCGAACACAATTGGCGTACGCATGAGTCGGGCGACATCGCGCGGATCGATGGATACGAACTCTTTCCATTCAGTCGCAACCAGAAGGACATCGGCGTCTGCGACCGCATCCATGGCGGTTGCTTCAGTCGAAAATCCTGAAAACCCAGCGAGCTCAGCTTTTGCGGTGTGTTCCGCCTGCGGGTCGTATGCCTTGACCTTGAATCCGGCTTCCAGCAAGCGCTGCGCCATCACAATGGCCGGCGCTTCGCGAACATCGTCGGTATCCGGTTTGAACGCAAGCCCCCATAGGGCCACGACAGAATCGCCGGGTTTTCGGCCCTCCGACCGGAACAGTTCAATAAGCCGGTCGGCCATCAACTGTCGCTGACGAACGTTGATTTCTGCTGCAGCGTTGGCGATGTGCATGACCGAGCCGGCGGCCTCGCCCTGCTTCACCAGTGATGTGACATCCTTTGGAAAGCAGGATCCGCCGTAGCCGCAACCGGAATTCAGGAATTTACGGCCGACGCGATCGTCCAGTGACATGGCTTCGCGAACGGAATCAATACAGGCACCGGTCGCATCCGCAAGGTTCGCCAGCTCGTTCATGAACGAGATACGGACCGCCAGCATGGCGTTGGCAGCGTATTTGGCGAGTTCAGCCGACTCGACAGACATCACGAGCGTCTGCGCTGCGCTCAGATTGAGCGGGGCATAGATCTCGCGCAACTGCCCTTCGGCGCGCGCATCGGAAACCCCAAACACCGTGCGTTGTGGTTCCATGAAGTCTTTCAGCGCATGACCTTCGGCCAGGAACTCAGGGTTCGACGCGACCCGAAACTTGACGTCACGACCCGCTTTCGCCGCGGCCGCTTTGAGCCGTGCAGCAAGTTTCTGTCCAGTCCCCACAGGAACGGTGGACTTCGTCACGATCAAACTATCGGCCGGAGCATGTGCCGCAATCGTGTCCGCTGCGCCGAGCAGGTACGAAAGATCGCTCGACCCATCGTCCAGCGGTGGCGTCCCGACCGCTAGAAACTGCACCTCGCCGTGTGCAGCGGCGTCTGCCGGGTCACTGGTAAAGCGCAGGCGACCGTTGGCAAGTTCCTCGGTGAGCAACTCATCCATGCCCGGTTCATAGAACGGCGTCTTGCCACGTGCCAGCGCGGCCAGACGGGCAACACTCAACTCGGCACACACAACGTTGTGCCCCAGTCGTGCCAGACAACTGGCCTGTACGAGCCCAACATAGCCCGCGCCATAAACGGAAATTTTCATTCTGATTTCTTGTTGATTTGCTTATTGTCCGAGCGGCGTCGCGCGAAAGCTTTCCCACTCATTGCAGCCCGGACATTTCCAATAGTAACGAGGCGCCCTGAAGCCGCAGTGGCCACAATGGAAGCCTGGAATCTTGTCGGTCGCGCGATGCAGAAGTTGCGCAACATCGTTCATCGTCTGCGCGGGAGCCGCTTCGTACTTGCTGCTCTCCAGCTCGAGCAGCCGCGCGGCCTCGCGCGCTGAAGGCTGCCTCGTCAGCTCGCGTTTCAGCCTGTCAAGGGCCTGATCTCGCCCTTCAATCTTGAGCGATGCATCGATCAGCCGCGACAAGCCAAGTGTCGACGGAATTTCATTTTGCGCCACTGCGAGCTGTTCCACCGCAGTCGCCGGTTTGCCCAGTTTTTCATAGAGCGCAACTACGTCGTCAGCGATCAGCACCAGCAACTCTGGACGGGTGCGCTGCAACTCAACGAGAGCGCTCTCGGCAGCGATCGTGTCATCACGCTTGATGGCCGCGCGAAACTCAATCAGATGGGCGCGACTATTGTTGCGGTTAGATTCAAGCGCGCTCGCCAACTGTGCACTTACGTCGGACTGATTACCGGCGGTTAGTGCTACATCGGCCAGCTCACAGTGATATTGCGCGATGTAGCGGCCTTGCGGCTCACCGCTCAGTCGCTGGATGCGTTCACGCGCGAAAATGGCTTTTTGCCACGACTTTTCCTGCTCCAGCACCGAAGCGAGACGCGTCACTGCTTCGGCCTCATAGGCGGAACCGGTCAGTTGTTCATAGACCGTTTCAGCGCGGTCGAACAAGCCCGCTGCATGAAAGTCCTGCGCCAGTTCAAATTGCGCCAGCTCACGTTTTTCTTTTGGCAGATCATGGCGATCCACCAGCGACTGGTGTATCCCCGTCGCCTCCCCTATTCGTCCCTGGCGGCGGAACAGGCTGCCCAGTGCCAATTGCAGATCAAGCGCATGAGGGTCACGACGCGAGACATCGACAAAGCTCTCAACGGCCTTATCGTGCTGCTCACGAAGCAGAAAATTCAGGCCACGAAAATATGCGGAAGGCAACGCACGGGCGTCCCGCAACACGTAGCGGATATCAACGCGGGCCGCAAACCAGCCCAACGCAAAGCAAGCCAGTGGAATCAACAACCACCATGCTTCAAAGTCCACAGCTACATCCTTGATGGCGCAAGATCGGCGCCCCGGAAAATGACTCTGCCAACTCAGGCATTCGCAGCAATGTCGGCATCAAGCCGATCAACGCGTTCACGAAGTTCTTTACCCGCCTTGAAGTGCGGAACATATTTGGCAGGAACGACGACCTGGTCGCCGGATTTTGGATTGCGCCCGACACGGGGCGGGCGGTACGACAGCGCAAAGCTGCCGAAACCGCGCACTTCAACGCGCGAGCCCTCGGAAAGGGCATCGCCTATGGCGTCAAGGATCAAACGAACAGCCAGTTCGGTATCACGCGCCATCAGATGAGGGAAACGCTCGGCGAGTCTTGCAACCAAGCTTGAACGCGTCATTGCGTACCCCTCTCCTGTCTGGCTATTCGTGATGCCGAGGTTAACCGGCTACTGGTTCTCTGCCTATTCTGCCTTGCTACCGTCGGCTTTTGCTTTCAGCAACGCGCCGAGACCCGCGAGGCCGGAACCTGTCGCGCTGTCGTCCTTGGCATGTGTGCGAACGGCATCTGCTTCCTCAGCCGAGTCCTTGGCCTTGATCGACAGGCTGATGTTACGGGTCTTGCGATCAACGTTGATGATCATCACTTCGACCGTATCGCCCTCTTTCACATGGCTGCGGATGTCTTCGACGCGCTCACGCGACACTTCCGACGCGCGCAGGTACCCTTCGACATCATCGGCCAGCTGAATAACAGCGCCTTTAGCTTCGGCAGACTTCACCGTGCCATTGACGATAGCGCCTTTGTCGTTGATAGCGATGTAGTTGTTGAACGGATCGCCATCAAGCTGCTTGACGCCAAGCGAGATGCGCTCGCGTTCGACATCAATGCCAAGCACCGCTGCTTCCAGCTCCTGACCCTTCTTGAAGTCGCGCACGGCGGTTTCGCCCGGCACGGTCCACGACAGATCCGAGAGGTGAACCAGGCCGTCGATGCCACCCGGCAAGCCGATGAACACGCCGAAGTCGGTGATCGACTTGATAGCGCCGGAGACTTTGTCGCCCTTCTTGTAGTTGGCAGCAAACTCGTCCCACGGATTAGCCTGGCATTGTTTGATGCCGAGCGAGATACGGCGACGGTCTTCATCGATCTCAAGGATCATGACTTCAACTTCGTCACCCAACGAGACTACTTTGGCCGGGCTGACGTTCTTGTTCGTCCAGTCCATTTCGCTTACGTGAACGAGGCCTTCAATGCCAGCGTCGATTTCAACGAATGCGCCGTAGTCAGTGATGTTGGTGACTTTGCCGAACAGACGCGTCCCCTGCGGGTAGCGACGTGCCAGACCAACCCAAGGATCGTCGCCCAATTGCTTGAGGCCGAGCGAAACACGGTTCTTCTCTTGATCGAACTTGAGGACTTTCGCCGTGACTTCCTGACCAACCGCCAGCACTTCCGACGGGTGCTTGACGCGACGCCATGCCAGATCGGTGATGTGCAGCAGGCCATCAATACCGCCCAAATCGACGAATGCGCCGTAGTCGGTGATGTTTTTAACGGTACCGGTAACCGTTGAGCCCTCTTTGAGCGTGGACAGCAACTCATCGCGCTGCGCGCCCATCGACACTTCGAGGACTGCGCGGCGGCTGACCACCACGTTGTTGCGCTTTTTGTCGAGCTTGATGACCTTGAAGTCGAGCTCTTTGCCTTCGTACGGTGATGTGTCCTTGATCGGACGCATGTCAACCAGCGAGCCCGGCAGGAAGGCGCGAACGCCGTGCGTCATGACGGTCAGGCCGCCCTTGACCTTGCCAACGACCATGCCAGAAACGATGTCGCCCTGGTTCATTGCGTTCTCAAGGAAATACCACGAGGCGAGGCGCTTGGCCTTGTCGCGCGACAGTTTGGTTTCGCCGAAGCCGTTTTCGATGGCCTCGATCGCTACCTGAATGAAATCGCCGGGTTGAACTTCAACTTCNCCGCGATCATTCTTGAATTCTTCAATCGGAACATAAGCCTCCGATTTGAGGCCCGCATTAACAACTACNACGTTGTAGTCGACGCGCACGACTTCTGCCGTGATGACTTCGCCCAAGCGCATTTCCTTACGGACAAGGCTCTCTTCAAACAGATCGGCAAAGCTGATATTTTCTTCGGACATTCGGTAACTTTCGGTTTGCTCTCGCCGCGGCAACATTGCCTTGGAGTAGAGGTTAGGTTGTTGAATTCACGGATGTTTTTTGCATCCGCCTTACGCTACTGCGGGTACTGAACCTTACGCTACTGCGGGTTCTGAAACCCTCGATACCGTGGGGCGTGCCCCTTGCCCTACTCCAACGGTCGGCGCAAATTCCAGAGTGACAGAATCACGTTCGCAGTCTCTTCCGGACTGTGCGCGGCGTTGTCTATCACGATGGCGTCATTGGCGGGTTTGAGCGGCGCAACCGCGCGGGATTTATCCTGCGTGTCGCGTCGCCGAATTTGCGCTTCGACGTCAGCCAGAACCTGCGCTTGAATTGTTTCAAGCAAGTTTTCGATTGTAGGGGATTTTCCCTTTTCAATCAACTGCTTAGCAGTCGCTTCCTCAACCGTCGCCAGTCGCTGTCTGGCGACCTGTCCGGACCGGCGTTCGGCGCGGACGTGGGCCGTCGCGGTCAGGTAGATTTTCAGCGCAGCTGACGGGAACACAATGGTTCCCATGTCGCGGCCGTCGGCGACCAACCCCGGCGCCACGGCGAAATCGCGCTGCCGTTGCAGCAGTGCTGCGCGCACCTCGGGGATCGCAGACAGCGTAGACGCTGCCATTCCGACCGCTTCCGAGCGCACGGCGACCGTTGCGTCAACANNATCCAGCCAGACTTCTTCGCCAGAAAATTTAAGAGAAAGTGCTTTAGCTTGTTCTTCCAATAGATTGATTTCATTGAAATCTATTTTTCTTGAAAGACAGGCTTGCGCATGAGCCCGGTAGATCGCACCAGAGTCCAGCAAATGAAACCCGAGCACTTCAGCCAGCTGTCGCGCCACCGTCCCTTTTCCCGACGCGACCGGCCCGTCNATGGTGATCACTGGGCTATTCATGAATGATNTTNTGANTCAGCTTTTTCGATTGATCCCTATTTTTATTGGGCTCANAGCATGNAATCGATAAAAGTCGACTTTCAGCGTTACATACATACAGCCCGCACACACGCTTGTGTTCACGGAAAAGCCATATCGCAAAATTGCACATCATCATGCGGGAGATTCTAGGTTGCCGGGACGCTGATCCACATCACATGTGCGTTCGCGAGCACTGAAATGGCGCGGCCGACACCGCTCGCTTCCAGCTGGAAGGTCAAACGGAACGCCTAGCCCGGCGAGTGAAACCCGCCCTCAATCCATTTGATGGCGCTTGCGGCACTCAGCTTGAAGCTGGCTGGCGCCCGCGCCTTAGCCAATTCATCGCCGCCAGCGTTGGTCGCGGTCAGCGTCGCATACGGAAACTCGTCATCCGGCACGATATCAAGGGTGACCCTGACGTCGGTCTCAACCTCGTCAATCATCGCGGCAACCCGAATGTCCTTGTGCAGGGTGGCATAGTGCTGCTGCTCGCTGCGGCGCACAAATTCCGTCGCCGTCTTCACCAGCGTGTGAAAAGCGGTGGTGTCGAGCGGTTTCGGATCCTTCTTGTTGCGCCCCATCGTCCACGGGCCGACCAGCGCCGGCTCGCGCGCGCCGTCGCGGATCATCTCCACGGCCCAGCCATCGTCATCCTCGTTTTTGATAATGCGCGCAGTCCAGCCGTCGTCTTTCCACAGACGTGGATCCTGCGTTTTCGGGTCGCGACGAACGGCGGGGACGTCATCTTCGTTCACACTCATTTCGCACCGCCAGAAACGACGCTGGCCAGCACCTCAAAGTACGTCGGGAAGGTCTTGTTGACGCACTTCGGATCGTTGATGCGCACCGGCACGCCACGTGCGCCAAGGCTCGCCAGCGAAAAACACATCGCGATACGGTGATCGTCGTAAGTATCAATCGCGGCGTTTGCGGTCAGTTGCGACGGCGGTGTGACGGCAAGGTAGTCGGCGCCCTCCTCGACGGTCGCGCCCAGTTTGCGCAACTCGGTCGTCATCGCAGCGATGCGGTCAGTCTCCTTCACGCGCCAGCTCGCAATGTTGGTCAGTTTCGTCGTGCCTTCGGCGAACAGTGCAACGACAGCGAGCGTCATTGCAGCGTCGGGAATGTGATTCATGTCCGCCTGAATCGCACGCAAACGGCCGTCGGACGGGGCTTTGGCGATGATGGCGTGATCTTCCCACTCGATCTGCGCGCCCATTGCAGCGAGCGCATCAGCAAACTTGACGTCCCCCTGCAGGGCATTGAGACCGACGCCTTGGACGCGAATCGGACCGCCAGCAATCGCGGCTGCCGCGAGGAAGTACGAGGCAGAAGAAGCATCGCCTTCCACCGCGTAGCTGCCTGGCGACACGTAGCCGTTGGCAGGTACCGTGAAGCGTTGCCAGCCATCACGTTCAACCACGACGCCAAACTGCCGCATCATGGCCAGCGTGATTTCGATGTAGGGTTTGGAGATCAACTCGCCCACAACCTCAATGGCCGCGCTCTTGCCCGCCCGCGCCGTGACCAGCGGCAAAGCCATCAGCAAACCGGTCAAGAACTGAGAGGACACATCGCCACGAATCGGGATCGGACGGTCTATGCAGATGCCGCCACCACGAATCGTCAACGGCGGAAAGCCGGGATTGCCGCTGTATTCGATCACGGCGCCAATCTGGACCAGCGCGTCGGCCAGATCNCCAATCGGCCGCTCGCGCATGCGCGGCACGCCGTCTACGCGGTACGACGCGCCCGGCGCAGCCGCAAGCGCCAGCGTCCCCACGAGCGTCCGTGCGGCAGTCCCGGCGTTGCCGACAAAAATGTCGGCGTCCGGCGACACAAATGCGCCGCCGCAACCATCGACCGCCAGCATGCCGTCCACACCGGAGGTAAGCGTGACGCCCAGCTTGCCGAGCGCATCACGCATGACGCGCGTGTCGTCGGAGTCGAGAAGTCCGGTTAGTGTGGTTCGACCTTTCGCCAAAGCAGCCAGCAACAAGGCGCGGTTGGAAACGCTTTTGGAACCGGGGAGTTGAATGGCGCCGGCGACGGACACTTGCGCAGGCAAATCAATGAAATTCATCCATCGATTCTAGATTGCGCTCACCACCGCACTGATTGCGCAACGGGTGCGCCGCTCGCTTTCACCGCTCACGCCCCAACGAACTCAGCCATCCAACATAGGCACCTACGCCCGCCGTAACGCCAGGAAAAAAGCCGCCACACCATATGTACGCAGTCGGCTGAGGCACCAGCATGCCGTGCATGCCGACACAGAATACAGTGGTGCCTCCGCCCACGCCCAAAGCGACCGACCCGTCCGCGAAGACGCACTGCCCTTCGAAGTCTGATGATTTCAATTCGTGACCCGATGCGACCAGCGGGTTCTTCCAGATGACACCCGCGCTCGGCGTATCCTGGGTTGAACCGGAGCCGGATTTTTTCGGCATCTTCTTGAGGCCAGCGCCGACACCGCCACCCGCATACGCAAAATTCCACGCTTTGCCCAACGGGTCGATCAGTCTGATCTGCCCCGCGCCCGCAGCAACGATTCCGACGCCGCCGCCTGCCCCGTTTGATGTGTCAAACCGCCACTTTGTTGAAAGGTACGTGGTTTCGCGCTCGAGCGAAATGGCGTCATCGTCAAGCTCGAGTAACTCCCATTTGCCGGTTCCGCGCCATTGGATCATGCTGTCCGGCACCGCTTGATCGGGACGTTTTGGCAAGTACTGGTACGTCGCGTAGCCGCGGTCGTACTTCAAGTACGGCAGCGTGAATTTCTCCAGTCGGCCAGCCCGCAAGCCGCCCGCCCAGTTCAGGTCAAGGCCATCGCCCGATGCGCTGCATCGTCCCGCGTCCGGAAATCGCCAATCACGGTGCCCCTGTTTGTCGCGAAGTTGCGACCAGCTAAGGCGGCCATCATCTCCGACGAATATTTTGATCGGAATGCTTACCTTGTAGGCGACGGACGCTTCCCCAGTGTGATCCTTGCCCCGGAATTGTTCGGTGGCGAGTATTACTTCGTAACGAATCTTTACGAATGCTGGCATCTTTCACTCCGGATATTTTTTCGCGCGGCTGACAGTGCGCAGAATAGGGTCGTGTGAAAGACGAAGCAACGTTGTCGGCGTTACGACAAGTTACACCTGAAATCTGATTCAGTCAGCGTTAGTGGCCGCAAGGTCTGAAGCGGCGCTCACCACTACTCTTCCTGCCCGCCGCCGCCGAGCTTCGGCATCGGTTCACCGTGCTCGATGTGTCGCTGCCACGCATTACGTGCGGTACTCGCACGCTCGTAACTGGCCTCGATGGCACGCACATCGGCGTCTGACGCGGCGGCGAGCCATTCATCGAATCGGTCCAGTCGCTCGCGATAGGCGCTGAGTTGTTCGCGCAAAGCGCTGCGATTGGCCACACTGATATCGCGCCACATCTCGGGCGAACCGGCGGCGATGCGCGTGAAATCGCGAAAACCACTGGCAGCGTAATTGAAATACTGGTCTGCCTGCGGCATTCCGGCGAGCATGTCGACCAGCGCAAAGGCCAGCAAGTGAGGTAAGTGACTTACCGCTGCAAACACATCGTCATGCTCGGCTGCCGACATGGCGTGTAGTTCTGCCCCGGTCGCGGCCCACATTTCCGCGACGCGATCACGCGCTGTCGACGACGTTTCGGCGTCGGCACAGATCACGACCTTGCGCTTTTCGTAAAGCGTTGCGAAAGCCGCCGCAGCCCCGGTTTTCTCCGTACCTGCGATGGGATGGGCTGGCACAAATTGCCCAAACTTGCTGCCGAGCGCTGTCCGTGCTGCGGCGACCACATCCTGTTTGGTGCTGCCACCGTCGGTAATCACTGAATTCGCCGCGAGCGTCGGCGCCAAGACCATCAAGACCGTCGGCATCTGCGCGACAGGAGTCGCCACAAAAATGATGTCGGCCTGCGCCGCATCTTCGAGCGACACCACCTCGTCAATGATGCCGAGCCGCAGCGCTTCGTCGAGGTTTGCGCGTGATCGCCCGACACCCAGGACGCGACCAACTGCCCCGTGCTTGCGCAAAGCCAAGGCCAGCGAGCCGCCAATCAGGCCAACGCCAACGATGGCCAGTGTGCCAATTCGTTCAGTCACGAAATCGTCGCCTAGAGCACGGCGGCCGGATAGCTGCCCACGACCTTGAAGTAGCTCGACTGTGCCTTCACGTCAGAGAGCGCGGCTGCGACCTTGGCGTCGCTGGTATGGCCTTCAATATCGAGGAAGAAGTANTACTCCCACAGGCGATCAGGTGATGGTCGCGACTCGAAATGCGTCATTGAAACGCCATGCCGCTTGAGCGGTTCGATCATGTCGACGACGGAGCCGGGACGATTGGGGGCCGCCAGAATCAGGCTGGTCTTGTCCGTGCCTGAAGCGCCAACCTCTTGCCGACCGAGCACCCAGAAGCGAGTGGTGTTGTTCGGCGAGTCTTCGATGTTGCGGAACAGTATCGGCACGTCATAGCGCGAGGCGGCGAGCTCGCCGGCAATGGCGGCGCTGCCCGGCGTCAGCGAAGCTAGCCGCGCTGCTTCCGCATTGCTGGCCACCGGAATGCGTTCGGCGTTGGGCAAATGGCGGCCCAGCCAGCCTGCCGTTTGCGCGAGTGATTGTGAATGCGAGTAGACCTTGGTGACAGTATCGAGGCTCAACTCGACACTCATCAGATTCTGCTGCACTCGGAAATCAATCTCGGCGCAGACCTTGAGCGGACTCGAAATCGACAGATCCAGCGTGCGGCCAACAAAGCCTTCGGTTGAATTGACGACTGGCACAACCGCGTAATCAGCAGTTTTTGCCTCAACCTGACGAAACGCCTCGTCAATCG
>JGI24770J26754_10003120_pt1 | contig 11168 bp, 9 predicted proteins | sample LakOneMetagenome_FD_26754 | JGI IMG/M metagenome (IMG submission 26754) | reverse complement strand
CGGTCCGCGATCCTCTACAAATAGAGCGCTGTCAGCCGCCACTCGCAGAGCCGCTGCCACCGAATGTCCGGGCGACCCCTTCCTCGAACCCGATCTTCGGCGACCAGTCGAGGGCAGTCTTGGCCAGCGTGTTGCTGTACCGTAGCGGCCTCCATCGCGCCTGCTGACGCTTGTATTCAAGGAGTTCGGGCAGCTTCGCACGGTTGCGAAAGGCGATTCTGTTCAGCAGGCGGACCATTCGTCCCAACCCCGCGACGATCAGCCAGGGAATGGGGATGACGAAACCGGCAGGCGCCCCAGCGCGACGACAGGCGTTGTGGTATTTCCAGAGAGACGGGAGTTCGTCATCCACGATATTGAAGATCCGGGCGGAACCGGCGGGCGCGTTGATCGCCTTCACGATCGCATCGGCGCAATTGTCGACATAGGTCAGCCTGAACGCGCTTAAGGGTGCGAAGACCAGGTCGCATGACTTCAACGACAGCGCCCGGCCGAAATCCCAATCCTTCCCGGGGCCATATATCGCGCCGGGCCGGATGACGATGCAGTCCAGCCCAGCCGCGTCGCATGTGTCGGTGACGAGGCGCTCCTGGATCATCTTGGTTATGGTGTAGGCATCCCTGGCCTCCGGCTTGAGCTCCAGCGATGCGGTTTCGTCGAGGATCCCCCGGCGCGGCCGCGCGGAATAATCATATACCGAAAACGAGCTGATATGGACAAACCTGCGGAGCGACGCGAGCGGCAGGGCGTCGAGGAGATTCTCGGTCGCCTGAACCGTGCCCGCGAACTGGGTCGCAATATCGCCGGAAGGCGCTGCTGCAAGGTGCACCACAGCGTCGACGTTGATCCGGCGCCGCCACTCGCCCTTTTGCCGCAAATCGCCTCGCAAGACTTCTACCGTGTCCGGCCAGTCATAACCCGAGATGTTGGCGGTTGGACGGACGAGTGCAATAACTTCATGTCCGGCCGCCGACGCGGCGCGAACCACGGACCGGCCCAGAAAGCCCGATGCACCGGTAACCAGGACTCTCATTTTTTGCTCCCGAGACCCACCAGACGATCGACCAGCTGGGCGGTCGCCGCAATGTCGGCCGCCGCAATTGGGGCGTCGCGTCCGTCGCTCAATGCCTGATAGATGGCCTCGAGCATCCGCGGCATCCCGTGATAGGTTCCGTGCTGGAGCACCTTGTCGCGAAGATTGCCGAAGCCCGCCTTTGCGAGGCGCAGGCCGGACCGGACCTGCTCGAACGGAGCCATCTTGCCCGAATCCTCGCTCCGCTGGAGGCGAAGGAAGGGGTTGTAGAAATCGGATTCGACCAGTGCTTTCGTCCCACGGACGATCAGGCGGAACATGTCGGGCTTCAGGTCGGATGCAATGCGCAGCCTGCCCCGGCAATTTCCGGCGGTCACCAGTGCATCGAGATGATCGGAACCAACCCGGGCATTGCCGCTCAGATTGTCGAGCGTGCCCTGAACCGTGTCGACCGGTCCGGCGCAGCCTGAGAAATGAAGGAACAGATAGGCCAGGTGCGGCAGGAAATCCTGGACAGCACCGCCGGGAAGCTGGACCCCCGGCCCTTCGAGGTTGAGATCGCCGAACGGCCCGGCGTTGAGGTCGAGCGACAACAGAAGGTCGATTTCCCGGATATCGCCCAATACGCTTTCGTCGCGCAATGCATCGATCTTGAGTACGATATCGTTGAACAGAAGGTTGCGGCTTTCGATTAGCCACTTTCCCTGCTTTTGGGCCAAGGTCAGCAGCTTGGCCNTTTCATCAGCCGAAGCCGTCATCGGCTTTTCGCAAACGACGTGCGCGCCGGCCTTTAGGCTGAGCGAGGCAAGCGCGGCGTGGGTCTGTGGCGGGGTCAGGACATGGACGACGTCCGGTTTGGTGGCGGCCAGCATCTCGCCCGCATCGAGGAACCAGTCGCTCGCGCCGAATCTCTGCTGCGCGAACTGAGCGGTTGCCTTCGAGGTGTCGCAGACACCGACAAGGCGCACCAGCGGAGACCTGGCGAGGAAGGGCAAATGCTCATTGGCGATGCCACCGCATCCGATGACGGCGGCCTTCAGAGGCCTGATAGGATCACCCACGCTCATGGTCTATCGTGTCTGCTTTGGTTGTGCACGGCGCGGCCGATATCGCGGCTGTGTTAAGAACTGACTGAAAGAGCGAAAAAAGTTTCTCCGAATTGGCGCGGATATCGTGCATCCGCTCCACCTCGGCCCTGGCATTGTGGGCAAGCCTGGTCCGCAGCGCCTTATCCGTTGCGAGGCGTTTCAGGGCGGTCGCAAGGGCCGGTGCATTGCTGGCAGGAACCGCCAGCGCCGTCACCTCGTTGATCGCCAGTTCTGGGATGCCGCTGATCCAGGTACTGACCACTGGCACGCCGACGGCCATCGCTTCCATGACCGAGACCGGAAGGCCTTCGGAAAAAGAAGGCAGGCAGAATATGTCAGCGTCTGCCAAAAGTTTGGAGACCGTGTCGGGGGGGAGTTCGCCGGTGTAGCTCACCAGACCCCCCAGACCCAGCCGCGCCGCCTCGCTCCGGATCGAGTCCTCGAACGGCCCGGCCCCGACAATCTGGAGTTCGCAGGTCACGCCTTGATCGCGGAGCATCCATAGCGCCTCAAGAAGAATTACATGGCCTTTTTCCGGGGAGAGGCGCGCGACCGAAATGATGCGCGGGACAGACCGGTCGGCCTGCACCGCCCGTTCTGGGAAAGCCTGCAAGTCGATCCCGCATTTTACGACATGAAAGCGATTCCAATATTTCGGGTCGGTCACGCGGCACAGCTGCGATTTCGTGTAGTCGCTGATGCAGATGATGAACGCGGCAGAGGCCGCCTTCAGATCGAGGCGCGCGACTGCATCGTCCACGAAATCCTGAAACCCGTGAATCGTGAAACTCCAGCTCGTTTTTTCGGCAGACGTGCGATTGAGGATTTCGCAGGCCAGCCAGGCGATGGTCGCCGGCGTCTGTCCGAAATGGGCATGCAAATGGCGAATGGAATGCGTGCGGCAATGCCGGACGGTGAGCGACGCATAGCAGAGATGGGCGAGGCGACGGATTATAAGGGCGAGGTCCCATCGCGCCGACCGGACGGCAATCAGCAAGACTCGGGTCATCGCAACCGGATGGGCAAGAAAAGCGCCAATCAGCGCCCAGCCGAGCTGCCACGCCGACGATTTCAAATATTGCGTCCTGGCCTGGCGGGCCAAGGCTTCTTCCGACTTCAGGTCGGCCGGATCCGGAAGGTTGAGCGCAATCGGCAGGATCGAGACGCCCTTGCGTTCCATCGCATCGATTTCGCCCGAAATGAATGTCAGGGCGACCCGAGGGTAGTGCGTCATGAGATAGGCGATCTGCATCGGTTCTGTCGTCTCGCCCCTCGCAATTCAGAAAAAATGCAATCTTTAGGCCTCATGTTTAAGGACCCGTTAACTCGATTGCGATTGATAGTAGCGGATTGGGAAGTCAACCCCGGGCTCGATTGTAGCATGGGTCCGAATCTTCAGCTTTCCAAAGCTATGTAGGCTTGCTTGAGAAGGACGCACCCAGTTTCATTTGCAGACGCTTGTCCCGTCATTTGATCTGCGCCAAGGAGCCAAAGTGATATTTGATTATTTTGACGAGATCAGGGTCATCAACCTTTCTTCTCGCAAGGACCGCCGCGCGCTGATGCTTGGCGAATTGCGAAGGGTGGGGCTTGGGGACGATCCGCGTGTCGAATTCTTCGATGCCTTGTCCTTTTCCGATGCGGGTTCATTTACCTCGCGCGGCGCGCGCGGCGTCTTTCACAGCCAGTTGGAGATTCTCGAACAGGCCGCGAAAAGGGGGCACAGTGTCCTTATCCTCGAAGACGATGTGGATTTTGTCGATGGCGTGGAAAATTACCGGCCGGAAGGGGATTGGGCGATCTTCTATGGCGGCTATTATCCCGACGATCCCCAAGACCTTCATCGGAGCGATATCGTCGGGGCACACATGATGGGGTTCAGCGCCGCGATCGTTCCAGAGGTTGCCGCCTATCTCAGGTCGATTTCGGTCGAAGGAATCCACCCGCCTATCGATGGCGCATATGTGTGGTTCCGTCGTGCCCATCCCGATGTTCCGACGCTGTTTGCAAAGCCGCCGCTTGGCAACCAGCGTCCATCGAGAAGCGACATCGCCGAACTGCAGTTTTACGATCGGGTGCCCGTGCTGAGGCAGGGCGCATCGTTTGCGCGAACCGTGAAGCGATCGCTGAAAAACCTGTTTCGCCCGACGCTTACGGACTGATCTTTTCTGTGTACAGGCCAGTATCCGATCCGGCAAAATCAGCTTTGCGCCGACGGACAGGTGCTCTAATCACTGCGGGAACAATGGCCTATTCCATCAACCTTCGACGCGAGCGTGAATCAGCATGAAATGGGTTGCCCTTCTGTTGTTCGCGGGCCTTGTGCCAGTGCTGATATCATGGCTGCGTGGAAACCCCGAACGTGCGCCGATCGTGTGGACGGCAATGGGCTTTCTGCCTTTTGTCATGGACCCCTGGCACCTGATTATCGCGCCGATCTCATGGGCGATGTGGCCCGGGTTTGCCAAGGGGCTTGAGCTTTCGCTGCTCGATTTCGTGGCGCTGGCGGTGTTTCTCAGATATCAGAAGATAAGAATCACCTCCCCTCTTCTGACGGTGTTGCCGCTCTATATTCTCGTTGTTCTCGCAACGATGGCCTGGTCTGGCGTGCCCATGGCTGCCTTTTTCTACGCCTGGCAACTGGCGCGCGTTATGCTTCTGTTCGCCGCCGTGGCGAAGATTTGCCAGGATCAGCGGGGACCCTCAGCCTTGATCACAGGCATGGTGCTCGGGCTTTGCGTTCAGGCGGGCTACGCTATCGATCAGCGTCTGTCGGGTGTCACACAGGCGAGCGGAACTTTTGGCCACCAGAATTTGCTGGGAATGGTTTCTCATTTCGTGACCTTCCCTGCGCTTGCACTGCTCATGGTCGACGGAAAGAGGCGCGCGCCGCTTTTTGGCGTTCTGGCTGGCGCGATTGTGATTATTTTCGGGGCTTCGCGCGCAACCCTTGGCTTGGCGGGAATTGGATTTGTCGCGCTTCTGCTCTTGTCAGTTATGCGCAGGCCGACGTCGCGCAAGTCGATGATTGTCGGGCTTGGCCTGGTTGGCCTTGCGGTTGCGACGCCGCTGGCCTTTTCCTCGCTTCAGGAGCGGTTTACCGTTGCTCCGATATCGACCGACTATGACGAAAGGGCTGCGTTCGAACGCGCCGCCAGAATGGTCATTGCCGACCACCCGATGGGGATTGGTGCCAACCAATATGTCGTGGTGGCCAATACCCAGGGCTATTCGGATCGTGCTGGCGTGATCTGGAACTTCGGCAGCCGGGGGGCCAATGTCCATAATGCCTATCTCCTCGTCTGGGCAGAGACGGGCTTTCTCGGGCTTGCGGCCTTTGTCCTGATGTTGCTTTCGCCGCTTCGGATCGCTTTTCAGACCGCATGGCGAAACCGGAAAGATCCGCGCGGCGATTTGCTTCTCGGGCTGGCCGTGTGCCTCGCCATTGTAACGATACACTGCTTTTTCGAATGGATCTTTGTCGTTTACCCGGTCGAGATCCTGTTCGCGATTGATACCGGGATCATCGCCGGGCTGGTGCGCCAGATTTCTCTTGAGAAGTCGCTGGAGGCCAAGCGTCGCAAACAGCCAGACGATGATCCGGTTGTCGCTGGCGCACGCGAAGCGGCCTGATATTCGGGCCGCCTCGCGCTCGTCCAGTTTGAGGTGCCGCTACTTCCCGGCTGCGGGCTTCGTCTCGGGGGCTTCATAGCCCGGCTGATACTCGATCTTGCCGCTTGCCCGGGCTTCCTTCAGCCGTTTTTCGCCAATATTGTTCAGCGTTTCGTTGCGCAGCGCCTGCACCGCCAGCGGGCGGATCTGAGCCTCTGGCACGGGCAGGGGCTCAGTGCCGGTAATGACGCTTACAGCCACGGCACGCCCGGCAGGCGTGATGAAGGGTTCGCCCGGCGGCAGCGAGGTGACCTGCTTCAGGGCTGCCGGCGCGACAGCGCCAGAATCGAGCGCGCTGCTCCCACGCTCATACTTGATGCCCATAGATGTCAGGCGGGCCATGATCGCATCCATGGTGTGGTCGCCCTCAAGCGCCTTGAGCTTCGAGGGGTCAGCCGGCATTTCGAAACGGATCTGGTCCAGCTTGTAACGCGTCCGCTGGCCAAACGCCATCGGATGATCGCGGATATATTTGTCGATTTCGGCGGCCGTCGGCACCGGAATCGTGTCAGCGGATTTCTTCGCAAACATGCGCACGAGCAGGTCTTCGTTCATCCGCCGCTGCTGCGTGATGTAGGAGGGATCCTTGTCGAGTCCCTGCTCCTTTGCCGATTGCGCGAGCAGGCGGCGATCGATCACCTGCTGAAGCAGCTGGCGCATGGCAAGCTTCTTGTCGGCGTTCGGCGGCAGGTTGACCCCGCTCAGTTCGGCATTGAGTTCGTCGAGCGTGATCTCGTCGCCATTGACGACCGCCACGACTTGCCCGGTCGCTTTCTTCCCGCAGCCAGTTGTCGCCAGCAAGGCCGCGACAAGGCCGACATAAGTTGCAGTTCTCAGACTCTTTTTCACAGCAAATCTCCAGCTTAACCCCCTCGAGACAGAAGGGCTTGTTCCCCTCTGTTGCTCGGACCGGCCTTCGTGTGGTAACCGGTGATAGGCTACAATTTTTCAGATTTGCAATGGGGGAATGCGTTGGAAACCATCTTTGACTGGGTTTCGGTCGCCTTATTTACCGGGCTGATCGTTCTTTTTCTTCAGCGTTCATCCGAAGCTGAACCAAGGGACCATCTCTGGCAGTATCTTGCGGCGTCCGGAGGGTGCGCGGTGGCCAACTATCTCGGCAATGAGGGATATCAGGTCTGGGCCGGCCTCACGATTGTATTCGTGCTTGTGTTCATTTGGGTCGTCCTGCGCCCTTATGAAGGGTGGAAGAAGGACTGAGTCTAGCCCTCGATCAAAAGCTTCCGGCCCCGTGGGGGCAAGTGCCGAACCATTGCGGATACGAACTCCTTGAGAACGGGCTCCGCGCTCGCATAGTCGGCCAGGACCGTCGATGTCCTGACAAGAATGCCATCGGGAATGACGCGCTTCAGATTGGCACGGACAACGGCCGCGCGCTGATCGATCCAGCTTGTCGGTGATTCATTGCCGATACGTGTCCAGTACATGACCTGTTCGGTGCGCGATGCGCTTTCGGCACTGAAAAAGCGCGCCGGAATGTGAATTTCGGGCGTGACGTCGAGCGTTTTCGTCTGGGTTTCCGACAGCGTATACCCGCCCGCCGGATAACAGACTTCGGGCCGGTGCACCTGAAGCATACCGTTCTGGGTGTTGCTATAGGCGATGAGAAGCATCACCGGAGGGCGGTCTTCGGATACATAGACCCGCGTCAGGACGTCACTGTACAGGCTTTTTGAGAGCGGATCGTCGGGCGGGAGAACCAGTCCGCTCCTGGTTTCAAAATTCCATTGGCCGATCTGCGTCGGGATAAGGCTTTCGAGCTCGCCGGCTTTCAGCGGAGCTTTCGTTGCGCGGGGTTCGCGGACGAACGCAGCGGCGGAGATTGTCGTAAGCGCCGCCCCCATGAGCAGATGGCGCCGCGTCAATTCTACCGCCATGACCTTTTCATCCGGCATGGCTGGTCTCGCTTTTCGAGAGCCGGCGCCAGATTGGCTCGGCCACGATATCAATGGCGAAAATCGTCAGCAGGGCGGTGATGAACATCGTCATTCCGGCAAAATTGTGAAGAAATCCTTGGGCTGCCGCTTCGCCTGCGTGATAGGTCAGGAGGATCAGGATCAGGACGCGCACCAGGTTGGCAAAGATCGCGACCGGCAGGATGGCGAGGATCAGGAACGCAGCGTACTGCCAATCCATCTGGTGCCTGACATACACGTAGAAGAGTGAAATGGCCGAGAGGGAGATCAACGAATTGAGGCCCGAGCACGCGGCGGCGACGAGCAGCTGGTATTGCCCGATCTGGATCGTGACCCCGGCACCGGCAATCGGATAGCCGAGCGCATAGAGCAAATCGATCGCGGCCTTCGAAATCCCGATCTTCAGTGGCTGCGTGATGATGGCGACAACCGTGTCGGGCGGCGGGAAAGCGAACAGGAGGTAGAACAGCGGGAACGCCAGCAGCCGGATCGCCTTTGCCCCTACAAAACTGTAGAGCACTGTCACCAGCAGCCCGTACATCAGAAAGCCCTGGATCTCGATGATCTGCGTGACACTTGAGAGGAAATAGAGAATAAGCAGCGGCGCAAACAGCAACGCGACTATCAATGCCGGTGCTGGCTGGATCGCCCCGGCAATGCGATCCCACTGACGCGCCAGCAGCCAAAGGCCGGTCGCAACGACGATGGGGCCATGGGCGCCCTGTTCGGTGCCCCAGCTCAGCTGCGCGACAAGAAGCATTGTCGGGACAAGCACAGAGGCCAGCCCGATGGTGAGCAGCCAGTTGTCAGCCGCAAATTTCAGGACAGGGTGTTTCAGGGCAAGCTGCAACGATCAGCTCCTTGCAGGCTGTTGCGCCCGAAGCGGCAATGTCACAAATTCCTCCTACCCAACGGCGAAATGCGACCTTTGCAGGAGGCGGCCTGACCTTGGACCGAAAAGTCTAACGAAGTCGTTACGCCTTTGCAATCTGACGAAAATCTATTCTCGTCCCGTAACGAGACCGCCGGACGCAGTCCCAAATCGGCCAGGCGACGCATTTTACTTGGGAGGAAGCAGCGGAATCGTGAAGGCTTGTCAGTTCCTCCCGTAGCGGCCGCCGCGCCGGACCGGACCTGCGCTGGTCGATAATATCCTGCGTGCGGTCGATCATTGATTCGTCCCGCACCGGCTTCGCGCCATTGGATTCGCGGGATTGACAAAAGGGGGATTTCGATGCGCTTTCCTGTCACACAGAATATTCGGCCCTTTCTCAGCGGGCGGACGGGAGTACGGATGACGAGCTTTGGCAATCGCAAGCGCAATTTGAAATTTGCGGGCGGCGTCCTGTTGTCCTTGTTGGCCGCGCAATCGGTTGCCGCCGCGCCGGATGCGGAAAAGCCGAAATGGGATGTCGCCGCCCCTCCGGGATTGAAAGTGCACCAGATCGGCATCGACGTGACCGAGGGATCCTGGATGAATCTCGATGTCAGCCCCGACGGCAGGACGATCGCGTTCGATCTATTGGGCGATATTTATACGATGCCAATTACAGGCGGCACGCCGGTGCGGATCGCTGCAGGGCTTCCCCACGAGACTCAGCCGCGCTTTTCGCCGGATGGAAAGCGCATAGCGTTTACCTCGGATCGCGGTGGCGGTGACAATATCTGGATCATGAACGCTGACGGGTCGGACAAAAGGCAGCTGACGAAGGAGGATTTTCGGCTGCTCAACCAGCCGAGCTGGAGCCCGGATGGGCGTTTCATCATTGCCAAGAAGCATTTCACCACGGGCCGATCATTGGGCACGGGCGAGGTCTGGCTCTATCATGTCTCGGGCGGCAGTGGCGTGGCGCTGGTCAAGAAGCCCAACGAGCAGCATCAGAAGGAACTGGGCGAACCGATCTACGCGCCTGACGGCAAGCATATCTATTTCACACGCAACGTTACGCCCGGCCCGATCTTTCAATATGCGCAGGATTCGAACACCCAGCTGTTTGATATCGAGCGCTACGATCTCGATACCGGGGACGTCGAACCGGTCGTGACGGGGTCGGGCGGGTCCGTCCGGCCTTCGCCTTCGCCCAACGGAAAAATGATTGCCTTTGTCCGTCGCGAGCGCGCGAAGTCCAAACTCTATGTGAAGACTCTCGCTACGGGCGAGGAGCGCAAGGTCTATGACGCGCTAGATCAGGACGTCCAGGAAACCTGGGCGGTCACGGGAGTCTATCCGAATATGGACTGGACGCCGGATTCGGCGAACATTGTCTTCTGGGCAGGTGGCAAGATCAGGAAGCTCGATGTGGCTACGGGGCGTGCCAACGATATTCCGTTCCATGTGGCCGATACGCGCGACATGATCGATCCGCCGCGCCCGCCCGTCGAGGTCGCGCCAGCGCAGTTCCAGACGAAAATGCCGCGCGGCGTCACTGTATCGCCAGATGGCCGGACGGTCGTTTTCGAAACACTCGGGAAGCTGTGGACCAAGCCCATGGCAGGCGGGGCACCCAGGCGGCTCACAAAGGCTGCCGACGAAATGGAAGCCTATCCCTCCTGGTCGCGCGACGGGAAATCGATTGTCTATGTATCCTGGACTGATGCCGGGCTCGGCCAGATTCGCGTCGTTGGCGCGAGTGGCGGTGCGCCCCGGAGCGTCACCCGGATGGGCGGGCTCTATTCGCGGCCGCGATTTTCGCCCGATGGCCGCACAATCGTCTTCGAAAAAGGGCAGGGCGGCTTCCTGAGCTCCGGGCGTAATTCCGATCAACCCGGGGTCTACCGCGTGGTCTCGTCGGGAGGCGATCCGGTCCGCATTGCCAAGGATTTCAGCAATCCCGAATTTGCTGACGCCAATGACCGCGTCTTCATGACCGAAAGCGCGGACGGGAAACGCCGCCTGATCAGCACTGACCTCAATGGCCAGGCAAAGCGCGTCCATGCCGAAGGCGAGCTGGTCAATGTCTTCGAAGTGTCACCCGACGGCCAGTATTTCGCCTTCCGGCAGAATTATGAAGCCTTTGTGATGCCGATGCTTCCGGGAACACAGGATGTGAGCGTTTCGCCCTCTGGCGGTCCACTGCCCGTGACGCGTGTCAGCGGAGACGGCGCGGATTATCTCCAGTGGAGCAATGGCGGGAATGAAATCCACTGGGCGCTGGGGCCGACCGTGTTCACGGCGGAGCGCTCGGCACTCTTTGCAAACGCACCGGCTGCCGAAGGGGTCAAGCCCGCAAAATTCGAACCGCCGAAGACAGGAGTGTCGCTGTCGATGACGATCGATAGCGAGCGTCCGAAAGGCAGCGTGGCGCTCGTCGGTGCCCGGATCGTGTCGATGGCCGATGCCGAAGGCGGCATTATCGACGACGGCGTGATCCTGATCGAGCGCGACAGGATCAAGGCGGTCGGCAGGCGCAGCGAGGTCACTATCCCGGCTGGAACGCC
>JGI24770J26754_10003119_pt1 | contig 11169 bp, 7 predicted proteins | sample LakOneMetagenome_FD_26754 | JGI IMG/M metagenome (IMG submission 26754) | reverse complement strand
CGCAGGTCTTCGCTTGCGGCAAGCCGGACCAGCAGCTCGCCGCGGCGCGAAGCCACCTTGACCACTTCGCCCGCCACCAGGCCGCGACGCGCGATGTCGTTCGTGTTCATCGAAAGCATCGGCTCCGGTTCGTGCCCGTACAACTGCGGCACCCGCCCTGTGCGGCTCATCCCGTGCCACTGGTCACGCAGGCGTCCGGTGGTGAGGGCCAACGGATAGCGCGCATCAACCGGTTCGGCCACGCCTTTGTACGTCGTCACCCTGAATTGCGCCCTGCCTGAGTTTGTCGGGTAGACCCCATCAGCATAGAGACGGGTCTTGCCCTGCGTTTCGCCTTCGGGCAGTGGCCATTGCTGTGGCCCCTGCGAATCGAGCAGACCGTAACTCATCCCGGTGATGTCAAGGTCGCGCCCTCGCGTCGACTCACGATGTTCGTTGAAGATGTCCTCGGGCGACGCGTACGGAAACAGCGTTGCCAGCCCGGGACGAAGTTTTGCCTCCAGCATGCGCGCAAAGTCGACCACGATCTGCCAGTCGTGTCGCGCCTCGCCCGGCGGCGGCAGCACGGCATTTACATGTGTGACGCGACGCTCGGAGTTGGTGACGGTGCCATGCTTCTCGCCCCAGGTGCTGGCGGGCAACAACACGTCGGCGAGCTTGGCCGATTCGGTCGTGCGAAACGCTTCCTGCACGATCACGCATTCGGCATTGTCAAAAGACTCCGCGACCGCGCGCAAATCCGGCAAAGACTGCGCGGGATTCGTGCAGGCTATCCACAGCAACCTGATTTCACCGCGACGCACNGCGTCAAACATCTCGACGGCGGACTTTCCCGGCTCTGGCGGCAAGGCATCGACGCCCCACAGTTTCGCCACCTCCGCACGATGCTCCGGATTGGTGACTTCCCGGTGCCCCGGCAGAAGGTTCGCGAGGCCACCCACTTCGCGCCCGCCCATCGCATTCGGTTGCCCGGTGAGNGAAAACGGACCCGCACCCGGCTTGCCAATTTGTCCGGTGGCCAGATGAAGATTGATCAACGCGGCGTTCTTGTCAGTTCCGCAAGCCGATTGATTGAGCCCCTGGCAATACAGCGAAAGTGTTGCCCTGGAGTGCTTCCACAATCTCGCGAGTTCAACAATTTGCGTTTCATTGACACCGCAAATTCGCGCGGCCCATGTGGGCGAGCNCTCGCGCACGGCGGTCCTGAGCTCTGCGAAACCCTCCGTATGTGCTGCGACATACGCAGTGTCGACAGCCTCTTCCCACAGCAGCCAATGCAAGACTGCATTGAACAGTGCGACGTCCGTACCCGGAAGAATCGGCAAGTGCAAATCAGCAGCGCGTGCCGTTTCCGTTCGCCGCGGGTCAATACAAACGACCTTGAGAGCAGGGTTCTTCGCCTTCGCGTCTTCGAGTCGGCGATACACGATCGGATGCGCCCACGCAGCGTTGCTCCCCGCGATCACAATCAGCTCAGCGTGGTTCAAGTCGTCGTAGCAGGCGGGCGGCGCGTCGGCGCCGAGCGTGGCCTTATAGCCGGCCACGGCTGAAGACATGCACAAACGCGAATTGGTATCAATGTTGTTGGTACCGATCAATCCCTTCGCCAGCTTGTTGAAAACGTAGTAGTCCTCGGTCAGTAATTGCCCGGAGATGTAGAAGCCAACACTGTCGGGGCCATGTAATGCGATCGTCGTCGCGAATTTGTCAACGAGCGCCTCAAGTGCAGTNTCCCAGCTCACNCGTTTGCGATCGGCNTCGCGCGAACTGCGCATTTCGGGATGCAGAGCACGACCATAAGGCGTGGTGGTGAGATGCAGCGTGCTGCCTTTGATGCANAGGCGGCCGAAGTTGGCGGGATGATCCGGATCGCCACGCACTGCGGTGATCTGTNTGCCATCATTGGTCGCGAGGACGCCGCAACCGACCCCGCAGTACGGGCAGGTAGTCTTTACTTCAGCCACGGAAACGCTCGTATCGTTGTCGGGGCAGAACCCGGCTAGGAGAGATCAACGAACACATCGCCGCCGTCAATCCTTACGGCGAAGCGCTTCGTACACCCAGCGTCGGGCGCAACCGCCTCACCGCTCTTGAGCTCGATCGACCAGTTATGCAACGGACAGGCCACGCGCTCACCGAACACAATCCCCTGCGACAGCGGGCCGCCCTTGTGCGGGCACTTGTCAAGCAGCGCAAAGACAACATCCTGGTCGTTGCGAAAGACGGCCACGTTGCCGCCCTCTTCCGCGCTGCGTTCGAGCACACGGGCCCCCAGGATGGGCAATTCTTCAAGTTTGCAAACGTAACGCCAGCTCATCTCTGTCTCTATAGCGCTCATGGGATTCATTCTGCCGCCACGGCGTCAGCCAGCGCCGGGGATGCCTTGATGGGTATGAACTGTCGCGTGTCCACGCGTGCCTTGTCGAACTCGAACCACGGATCAGGTTCGCCGTCGAGCGCGAACTGCAGTCGTTCCCACAGCGCCTTGCGGTTAGCAGGATCGTCGATCACTTTCTTCTTCACGTAGTCGAGACCGACCCGCGAAACATAATGCACGGTACGCTCGAGATACCAGCCTTCTTCACGATAGAGTTGCATGAATGCGCCGGTGTACTCCAGCACCTCATCCGATGTCTTCACCTTCACAAAGAACTGCGCGACTTCAGTCTTGATACCGCCGTTGCCCGCGACATAGAGCTCCCAGCCTGATTCAACGCCAATCACACCAACGTCCTTGATCCCCGCTTCCGCGCAATTTCGGGGGCAACCGCTGACTGCAAACTTCACCTTGTGCGGCGCGTACATACGCCACATCGCGTGCTCCAGATCCTTGCCCATCTGCGTGCTGTCCTGCGTGCCAAAGCGGCACCATTCCGAACCAACACAAGTCTTTACGGTGCGCAACGCTTTTGCGTAGGCATGCCCCGACGGCATCCCGATATCCTTCCACACGGCCGGGAGGTCTTCCTTCTTCACGCCCAGCAGATCAATACGCTGGCCGCCGGTGACCTTGACCGTAGGTATCTTGTACTTGTCGACGGCGTTGGCGATGCGACGCAATTCATCAGCTGTTGTCTCGCCACCCCACATGCGCGGGATCACGCTGAACGTGCCGTCCTTCTGGATATTGGCATGTGCACGCTCATTGATATAGCGCGACTGCGGATCGTCGAGCGCCTCTTTTGGCCAGGTCGAGATCAGGTAGTAGTTGAGTGCGGGACGACATGAAGCACATCCATTCGGCGTGCGCCATCCGAGTGTCTTCATCACATCTGCAACCGATAGCAGTTTCTGTTCGCGGATCGCGTCGCGCGCGCCCTGATGCGTGTGATCGGTACAACCACACATAGGCTTCATCTTCGGTGTGGCGCTGTAGTCACCACCGGCCGTGAACATGAGGATTTGTTCTACGAGGCCCGTGCAGGATCCACACGATGATGAGGCCTTGGTGTGTTTGCGAACTTCATCCAGCGTAAATAGTCCCTTGTCCTTGATCGCCTTGACGATGGTTCCCTTGCACACGCCATTGCAACCGCAAACCTCATCGCTGTCCTTCATCGAGGCGGCACGCGTGTTGCCCTCGTGGCCGACGTCGCCGATGTTGGATTCGCCGAACATCAGGTGATCGCGAATTTCGTTGACGTTCTTGCCCTCGCGCAGGAGCTTGAAATACCAGGAGCCATCAACCGTATCGCCATACAGACAGGCACCGACAAGCTTGTCGTCCTTGATGACGAGTCGTTTGTAGACACCGCCAATGGGATCAGACAGCGTAATGTCCTCGGTACCTTCGCCGCCCTGGAAATTGCCCGCACTGAACAGGTCAACTCCCGTCACCTTGAGCTTGGTCGAGGTAACCGAGCCTACGTAGCGACCGATACCGTACTCGGCCAGGTGATTGGCACACACCTTGGCCATTTCAAACAACGGCGCAACCAGACCATAAGCCAGTCCGCGGTGATTGACGCACTCGCCAACCGAGTAAATGCGGGGATCGGTCAGCGTTTGCATCGTGTCGTTCACGATGATGCCGCCGGGTCGGGCACTCACCTGCAAGCCGGATTTTTCGGCCAGTGCGGTGTTCGGACGAATGCCTACGGCCATGACGACCAGATCGGCAGGAATCTGCTCCCCGCCCTTGAAGCGCAGCGCCGCAATACGACCCGACTCGCCCGCGACCAGAGCCTCTGTCTGCGCCTGCATCCTGAATTCAATTCCCTTTGCTTCCAGCGAAGCTTGCAAAAGCTTGCCCGCTTTTTCATCAAGCTGGCGCTCCATGAGCCAGGGCATCACATGCACGACAGTGACATCCATGCCGCGCAATTTGAGGCCGTTCGCTGCTTCAAGGCCCAACAGGCCGCCACCGATCACGATCGCCTTCTTGTAGCGTTTCGCCGCATCGATCATCGCCTCCGTGTCTGCGATGTCACGATACGAAATCACGCCGGGCAGCCTGTTGCCTTCAATCGGAAGGATGAACGGGTTTGATCCNGTGGCAACGAGCAACCGGTCATAGCTGAATTTTTCGCCTGAATCAGTNGTNAGTTCGCGTCGCGTGCGGTGAATATCGGTGATGACTTTTCCGGTGATGAGATTGATGCCGTTGTCCTCGTACCAATCCCAGTCATTAAGCACGATGTCCTTGATCGTCTGTTCGCCGGCGAGCACCGGCGACAGCAGAATCCGGTTGTAGTTCGGGTGCGGTTCGGCACCAAACACCGTAATTTCGTACTTGTCCGGAGCAATCTTCAGCAGCTCTTCAATCGTACGGATCCCGGCCATGCCGTTGCCGATTACTGCGAGTTTTGGCTTCTGATTCATGAGCATTGCTCCCTACGCCGCTTTTTTCTGCTTTGAGTAGAGGAATTCCACGACCGCCTTGCGATAGTGGTGGTACTCCGTGTTCTCGGCCAGCTCGAGTCGATCACGCGGACGCGCCAGCTTCACTTCGAGAATTTCGCCGATGGTGGCGGATGGTCCGTTGGTCATCATGACGATGCGATCCGACAGCAAGACGGCCTCGTCAACGTCGTGCGTCACCATCACCACGGTCGATTGCGTCTCGGCCACGATGCGCATCAATTCATCCTGCAAATGTGCCCGTGTCAGCGCATCGAGCGCACCGAACGGCTCATCCAGCAGCAACACTGCCGGTTCGATCGCCAGGGCACGGGCAATGCCCACGCGTTGCTTCATGCCGCCTGAAATCTCGTTAGGATGCTTGTGCATTGCATGCGTCAGGCCAACCATCTTGAGCGCGGCTTCAGTGCGCTCCTTCAGTTGTGTTTTGCTTTCTTTCGCACCGAACACCCGCTCTACTGCGAGATGGACGTTGTCGAAGCATGTGAGCCATGGCAACAGCGAGTGATTCTGGAAGACAACGCCACGATCCGGCCCCGGTCCCGATATTTCGCGCCCCGCGCAGACGAGAACACCACTACTGGCAATCGTCAGGCCCGCGATCAGGTTCAGCAGTGTCGATTTGCCACAGCCGGAGTGGCCGATCAGCGCGACGAATTCGCCACGCTGCACACGCAGGTTGATGTCGCGAATGGCAATGAATTCGCCCTGCTTGGTGTTGAATCGTTTGTCGACGTTGTCGACGACGAGGTGAAATGGACTGCTCATGACGCGTTCCCCTCTAGTCAAACTGGAAGCGTTTGGCGATCCAGATCAGTGCCTGTTCAAGCACTAACCCCACGATGCCAATCGTGAAAATGGCGATGATGATGTGCTCGACAACAAGGTTGTTCCATTCATCCCACAGCCAGAAGCCAATGCCGACGCCGCCAGTCAGCATTTCTGCAGCGACGATCACAAGCCAGGCCACACCGATGGAAAGTTTTACGCCCGTGAGCATGTAAGGAAGCACCGCCGGAAAAAGAATCTTGGTGAACACCTTCCACTCNGAAAGATTCAGCACGCGCGCCACGTTGAGATAGTCCTGCGGAATTCGCTGCACACCTACGGCCGTATTAATGATCATCGGCCAGATTGAACAGATGAAGATCACCCATATCGCCGCCGGGTTCGCCGCCTTGAATACCATCAGGCCGATTGGCAGCCAGGCCAACGGTGAAACCGGCCGCAGGATGCTGATGATGGGCGCGGTCATGCGATCAAGCGCGGTAAAGCGACCGATCATGAATCCGGCCGGAATGCCCACCAGCGCCGCCAGACCAAAGCCGAGACCAACGCGCTGCAGGGACGCGATGATGTTCCAGCCAATGCCCTGATCGTTGGGACCCTTGCGATAGAACGGATCACTGAAAAGTTTCAGCGCGCTGTCCCACACTTTCGCGGGCCCCGGGAAATTACCGACGATCTGGGCGACCCCCTGCCACAGCAACAGAAACAGCAGGATGCCGACGAGGCCGGGCACAGCGCGCTGCACTATGGCGCTCAGCCATTCGCGGCGGCGGCGAACCCTTATTTGCGTCTGCGCCTCGCGTTCTGTGGCGGCCGCGATCTGCGCTGCGCTCATCGGCACCGGATCAATTGCGGCTTCCGGCGCAGGAGCGGGTGCATTGGCGATGGCTAAGCCTTCGGAGGCGCCGACGCCTAAGGTGAGTGCACTATTCATGGTGAGCGCTGCAGTCATGGTTAAAGTCTCCAGTAGGGGGCACGCGAGGCATCACACTTTGATCTTGAAACCATCGGCGTAGGCTTTCGGGTTGCTGCCGTCCCATACGATGCCGTCGACCAGCTTTGACGAACGCATGTCGCTCTTCGGCACATTGACTTTTGCAGCGACAGCCGCTTTCTTGTAGATATCGATCTTGTTGACCGCTTTGGCAACGCCAAGATAGTCCGGGTGTTCCTTGAGCAGGCCCCAGCGTTTGTGCTGCGTGAGAAACCACATGCCGTCAGACAGATACGGATAGTTAACCGCGCCGTCCTTGTGAAATTTCATGGCGTTGGCGTCCGCCCACTTCTTGCCTAGACCGTTGTCGTAGTTGCCTTCCCAACGATCTTCGATGACCTCAACCGCCGTGTTGACGTAGGCTTTGTCGGCCAGGATCGTCGCCGTTTTCTTCTTGTCTTTTTCCTGATCAATGAAGCGCGAGGCTTCAAGAATCGCAGCGACCATCGCGCGCGCCGTATTGGGATACTTCTTGGTGAATTCGTCGGTCGTCCCGAGCACTTTTTCGGGGTGATCCAGCCAGATGTCCTGCGTGGTCGTTGCCGTAAAGCCAATCTTGTCAAAGATGGCGCGGGCGTTCCACGGTTCGCCGACGCAGTAACCGTCCATATTGCCCACGCGCATGTTGGCGACCATTTGTGGTGGCGGTACGGTGATGACCTTGGCGTCCTGCATCGGATTGATGCCGTTGGCTGCGAGCCAGTAATAAAGCCACATCGCGTGGGTGCCAGTCGGGAATGTCTGCGCGAAGGTGTATTCGCGTTTTTCCTTCTTCATGAGAGCAGCGAGCGAGGCGCCGTCAGTCACGCCCTTGTCCTTGAGCTGGTTGCTGATAGTGATGGCCTGCCCGTTGTTATTGAGGGTCATGAGCACAGCCATGTCCTTCTTCGGCCCGCCGATGCCCAGATGTACGCCGTAGATCAGGCCGTACAGGACGTGTGCGGCATCGAGTTCGCCGTTTACCAGTTTGTCGCGTACTGATGCCCAGCTCGCTTCTTTCGAAGGAATGATCTTGATACCGTACTTTTCGTCAAGCTTGAGCACCGAGGCCATTACTACGCTTGCGCAATCGGTGAGCGGAATGAAGCCAATCTTCACTTCCTTTTTCTCGGGTGCGTCCGAGCCCTGCGCCCATGCACCCTGGCGCACCAGCGGTGACACCAGCGACATCAGTCCAGCCGCGCCTGCGCTCTGAACAATTTTTCGACGGCTGGCAGACACCGGGTCGGTCACCGCGACAGGTTCATTGTTTACGGGAAATGCGTTAACAGTTTTAAGGACAGCGCTCATGGCGGACTCCGGAAAAAGAAAAAGGGGCGCGTGACCGGTAGATCACGAGCCCCTGTGCTCGATAAGAAAGCGAATTGTTCGGACTGGAGAGACTGTTGCGATCGCCATTGATCGCTACAGGTGCTATTAAGCGAGAGTCGTGCCAGCGCTGCTATCAGTGTTGAGCGCCCAAGCCACCGTGTTTTGCACCAAATTGCAGCGCAAAATGTCCGCGTTGGCGCTCATGCACCGTTCGACTGCGCTCCCACGAGTCGACTGGCAACTTCGGCCACAGTGCAGCGCTCCTGCATGGCTTGTGAGCGAAGCGCGGCATAGGCTTCCGGCTCAGTCATTCCGCGTCGCCGCAGCAGCGCCTTCGCCTGTGCCACGACCCGCTGGCTATCCTGCAGCCGTTGTGCAGCCTGATTCATGGTCGCCAGTTCGGCAAAGTGAACCTGGTCCTGCCGGAAGCGCTCAAGCGCCACATCAATCACCGAGCGCAGGCGCTCCGGCTTCATGCCTTGCACCACATAGGCCGACACGCGCGCCTGCATCGCGGAGCGCATGGCTTCGCGGTCATCGTCCTCGGTAAACATGACGATTGGCCGTTCACGAAACTGCGTCATCACACAAATCTGCTCGATCACGTCGCGCGCGGCGTTGTCAGCGGCGATCAGGATGACTTCCGGATTCCACGCGGCAATCTCGGCTTCAATGGTCAGTGCGTTGGCGGCGACACTCTTGACGCGATAACCGTGCGCCGACAGCACCGACTCAATAGCCGGTAGGTCGTGCTCGGTATCGTGGAGCAAAAGCAGGCGCACCGTTGCAATCCCAATTCGGGGTCAAAAGACCCTACATAACACTGACAAAGTGAATTTATGCTGCACCACAGCAATATTCGTGCAATGAGCGCGGCACTATCGCGTTTAAAGTGCGGAAGGCAACAGCTTGCCGCCACTATCAAGGCTGCACAGGGGCTATCGCGCCATTTTTTTCATAGTCGACTATTGATAAAAATCGGCTCATACCCTTATGGATGAAGGCTTTTGTGAAAAAGCTTTAACCAGAAAGTGTCTCCTGTCGCAATTCAGCGACGCAGTTGTGACGCTGCTACAACAGACGCAAATGCCTTCCGTTTTGCCTGCCGTCAGGCTTTTTTTGGGCAATTTGCTGTGGCTATAATCGTCTGGTCAAATCAGGGGTTATGACGTGCGAGAGACCCTCGCTCGGTATAGTTTCTGGGGTGACTTAGTTAGAATCAACAGCAATTTGAGGCCGGGGCAAAACCCCGGCTTTTTTTTGCCTTCGATTTAGTAACCCTTAAAAATCAATCACTTACAACACGCCGTCGTGACAATGTGTTGCCAGATTGATGCTGATTGCCGCAGGCTCAGGCGCCTGTAGCGGACCCGTCTTCAGGGCGCAAACAATGCGATTGACTCCACGTGGGCCGTATGCGGAAACATGTTTGCCACCCCTGCGCCAAGCAGCCGATAGCCCTTTTCGTGCACCAGAATTGAGGCGTCACGGGCCAGCGTGGATGGGCTGCAGCTCACGTAGACCAGCCGTTCCAGACGCCCGCTTGACGCCTCGGGCAACGCCTTGACGACAGCCAGTGCGCCGTCGCGCGGCGGATCAATCAGCAGCTTGTTGAGCTGCGGCAGCGTCTCAAACCAGTCATCAGCGATCTCGAACAGGTTTGCCACTGCGTAATCCGTCCTGCCCGCCAACCCGTTGCCAGCGGCGTTCTCCCGTGCCCGCTGAATCAGCGACGCCGAGCCCTCAATGCCAAGCGTGAATGTCGCGCGCTGGGCAATCGGCAGCGTGAAGTTGCCGAGCCCGCAAAACAGGTCGCCCACACGATCCGCTGGCTGCAAATCAAGCAGGCGCATCGCCCGCCGCACCAGCATCGCATTGATGTGCGGATTCACCTGTGTGAACTCGGTCGGCTGAAAGCGGTAGCGCAGGCCAAATTCTGCGAGCATGTAGCCCAGCGTGTGCTCTTCGCCCGGCAGCGGATGCGCCGTCTCCGGCCCTTTCGGCTGCAGATACCACTGCACCGTGTGCTCATCCGCAAAAGCCCGAAGCAAGGCCATATCGCCCTCTGACAGCGGCTCAAGGTGGCGTAGCACGAGCATTGGCAGCCCGTCGCCCTGCGCGTACTCGATTTGCGGCGCGCGATCGCGGATGCTCAAGCCGCCGATCAGTCCGCGCAACGGCACCAGCAGATCCGACACGTCCTGCGGCAGCACCCGGCACTCGCGCATGTCCGCCACATAACTGGATTTCTTCTCGTGAAAGCCGACCAGCACGCCGCCCTTTTTCTCGACGTGACGAACTGAAAGTCTTGCCCGGTGACGATAGCCCCAATGCGGCCCTTCAATCGGCGGAAACACCTGTTCCGGCTTCACGTTGCCGATGTGCTGCAGATTGTCTTCCAGCACGCGCTGCTTCGCCGCCACCTGGGCGCGTGCGTCAAGATGCTGCATGCTGCAACCGCCGCAGACGCCGAAGTGCGGACATGCCGGATCCACGCGAAACGGGCTCGACGACAACACCTGTTCAACCACCGCCTTGTCGTAGTTCGGTTTCGACCGCGTGATACGGACTTGAACCGTTTCGCCCGTTAGCGCGCCCTCGACAAAAACCGTCTTGCCCTCGTTGCGGGCGATGCCCTGCCCTTCGTGGTCCGTGGATTCGATCGTAAGCGTCAGGGACATGATGCGGTTTCGACAGCGCAAGCAGCGGAAAAGACGGCCAACGCCGACGAAGCCTGCGATTTTATGGGGCGCAGCCGCATTGAGCACACAGCGGGTGTACCACACGCACCTAAAATGACTTGCAATGTCCAGCATCCTCGCCATCGAAACCTCCGCCCATATAGGCGCTATCGCGCTGATGCCGGATGACACACGGCCGGATCACGTGTTCTATGAACTGGTTCGCAACGAGGCGAAGCTCTCCGCGTGGGTGCTGCCAGCCTTTGGTGCAGGACCCGGATCGTTTACCGGCGTACGGACCGCATGCGCCACGGCGCAGGCGCTGGCGCACGCCTGGCAAAAGCCGCTGATCGCGGTCGACTCACTGGAAGCGTTGGCAGAAGCCTGCGGTGCCGCCCGCATCAGCGTCGTGCTGGATGCCCGGATGAACGAGGTTTTCGCCGCTTCATTTGAGCGTACAGCGAGCGGCCCCCTTGTTCGGCTTTCCGCAACGAGCGTAGGGGCACCGCAAGCATTTCAGCGGCCCGACGGTGC
>JGI24770J26754_10003116_pt1 | contig 11174 bp, 8 predicted proteins | sample LakOneMetagenome_FD_26754 | JGI IMG/M metagenome (IMG submission 26754) | reverse complement strand
CGGCGGCCGGCATTGATCTATGTGGGTCTCGATGTGGTGGCGAACGGCCATAGCTGCGAAGACGAGGTGGGGTGGGCGGTACTTCTGCACCTGAGTTCGGACAAATGGCTTAGTAAGCGATTGTGATGCCGAGGCTGGCGATGATGGCGCGTTGAGCTGCGGGAATGTCGGGCGGGATGTCGGTGATGGTGCCGTTGACGGCCACGGTGCTGGTCCGTAGTGGCCGCAGCTGTTTGAGGACGTTGCCGATGGCTAGGTCGGTCTGGTTCTGGATCCGGCGTGCCACCGCCAACGCGGCGAACGCGATGGTCAGGTGCGCGTCGATCGCGTCACGGGTCCGGTGGTAGATAGGGCGGGTTGCCAGGTCGTGTTTGGACATGCGAAAAGACCGTTCGACCTGCCACAGGTCGTGGTACTTCGCGATGACCTCGTGGGCTGGCATCACGGTGGCCGCGACGTTGGTGACGTAGCCCTTGAGCCCGACGAGTCGCCGTGCCCGTTGCAGACTGGCCTCATCGAGGATGCGTTCATCGCCAGTGAGGGTGACAAACCGGGTCGATTTGGCGGGTTTGGTGCCGTCGATAACTGCCTCGGCGCGGGCCTGCTGGGCGTCGAGGGTACGCATGTCGCGGCGAGCGCGGCCGGCCGAGTACTGCCAGACCGCCCGCCACGCTTCCGGATGCTTCTCGGGGTCCCAGATCGGCTCGGCCCTCAACTTAACGTTGTTGACTTTGCTGCGCGCGTGCCGTGGGGTGACGGTGTCGATGATCTGCCCGTCCGTGAAACATTCACCGTACCAATGAAAATGCGACTCGAGATCGTTTGGGGCTTTGGCCATGCGGGACCCGACGATGAACGAAAACCCCGCAGCATCGAGTGCTTTGAGATTGTCCCGTGACAACATGCCGGCATCCGCGGCGACGACGAGCTTGCTGTCTTTGGTGATGTCATGACGGGTGCAGAACCTCTCAATCACGGGTACGATCGTCTTCGTCTCAGCCGTCGCTCCATCGAAACAGCTGATTTCCAAAGGGAATCCGAGCCGGTCCACCAACAACCCGACCACGATCTGCGGATCGACACGCCGTTCCTTGGAGTACCCGACCTTACGCAGATCGTCTTCCTTCTCAGCCTCGAAATACAATGTGGTGACGTCGTACAAAACCAAGCTCAGTCCGCCCGTATCACGGGCTTGCTCAAAGCATTTCGCGGCAATCAGGTCTCTGTACCCTTCGGGACCGACCCGCGCCAGCCGGCGTTGAATTGTCCGGTACGACACCGTGTGCACGCCCAGTTCAGCCAGCACCCGTATCGAGTCGGCCTTGCTGGTGGGCTCAATGATCCGGGCGATCACCAAGTCCCGGAACACAGCATCGCCGACAACATCGAAACCCAGAGCGTCGTAGACGGCGCCGATCACCTCGTAGAGCAGCCGAGAGCTGGCCGCCACCGTGCGCGCCGCCCCCACCACTGCCGCTGGCGCTGGCACAGCCACCGGGACGGGCGATACCAGTTCACCGGCACGCCAATCTGCGACATCGGCCATCCGCGCCACCGGGACCGGCACCTCGAAATCGAGTACCTGCTGACCGTCGGCGGCGATCTCACCCGCACGAGCCAACAAGATCCCCAGATCGGCATCGGTATGCGCCGACCCGACATGAGCGACCACCACATCGCGGCCGTCGACTTTGCGCATCACCTGCACCGTCACCGCACCCGACGAGCTGCGGGTCTTGCGCACGAACACGCCCCAAAAACTACCCGCTTAGTAAGCTAAACAGCCACCACCGCCACTCAAAACAGCAGGTCACAACACTACCCGCACAGAAATCGGCAAATCGTGTCCGAACTCAGGTCCAACGGTCCCGTCGAAGCCATCAACGGCCGCCTGGAGCACCTACGCGGCATCGCCCTGGGCTTCCGCAACCTCAACCACTACATTCTGCGATCCCTGATCCACTCCGGCCAACTTCAAGAACGGATCAACGCACTCTGAATCCGGAAGAGCCCGTTTAAAGCCTGTCATCACTGGTCAAGTGCCTTTTAGCTGCAGAACAATCTCATCGAGGGGCGCGGGGTACTCAGCCCGTCGGAACGGCGCGTCGCACCCGTCGGTCCGGGGCGCGGGACCTCAACCGAGACAGGTCTGTATCCGCGATCACGTACCGGTCACCACCCGTGGCGTAGCTCATCGAGCTGAGATTGTCACAGGGTCCGGCAAGGTTTGCGGCACCGCCACACAGCTTCCGCAAATTCGGGAGCCACCCCACCGATCGGGCAACTCAGCGTCAGTTTCCGGGTACTTGGCCTGGATACGGCGGCCGGCATTGATCTATGTGGGTCTCGATGTGGTGGCGAACGGCCATAGCTGCGAAGACGAGGTGGGGTGGGCGGTACTTCTGCATTCCGTGTTCAACCCACGCGTAAAAGATCAACACCTAACACTTGATGAACTTCGTACCCCCACGGACTGTCAACTCCCGTGAGCCGCAGAACTTCGTCGAACCACTCCTTCTGAGCAGTACGCGACACGGCCGCATACAATTTCGAGGGGGTGATGCAAAATGGGAATATAATGCCTGATGCCGCAGCCTCCCAAATGGCTGCAGAAACGCCCGGCGTATGCGGTGAACGATAGTCGTCCAAAGCTATTACCGCATTTTTGACACTGCAATTAACCGCCGTACGGATATCGTCGCGAACGCACTTATACGCGTGGGATCCGTCAATATGAATGAAGCGGCAGCTCTGACGGCCAACGCGATCTTCGAGTTGCGCAGAAGGGCAGACTTCAACGACCGGCCGACGGGCGTGGAACCTATCGTAATTATTGTAAAAGGAATCGATGGTCAAGCCCGAATAGGCGTTCACCTGGATTTTTCGCGAAACTCTGCGTGACACGGTGATGAGTTAGCGAAAGTGCCTGTCCTGCAAGGAATAATGAGACTTCTCAAGGGTCCAAAATTCCGAGCAGGAGGCACTTTCTAAGTGAAGAGTAGCGCAGCAGTTTCTCGCGTGAAAGTGTCCGCGGACGGTCATGGTGTCGTGTCGCATGCCGGGATCGGGATGCTGCGTGAGCTCGCTGATCTGACCGGACTGTCTTCGCAGGTCACGACCGTGTTGGCCGACACCTATAAGGGGCCTTGGATTCATGCGCCCGGTGATGTGTTCGCCGATCTGGCCGCCGCGGTCGCCGATGGCGCGGACTGTGTCGACGGTGTCGGGCAGGCCTGCGGGGACCGCGAACATGTCTTTGGGCCGGCGGCGTCGACGACCACGATGTGGCGGTGCGTCGATGAGCGGATCGATGCCGCTCACCTGCCCGGCATCCGGGCCGCGCGTGCGGCCGCCAGAGCCGCCGCGTGGGCGGCCGGGGCCGCCCCGCCCGCTGAGCAGTGGCTGCATCTGGATGTCGATGCCACCATCACCATCGATCATTCCGACAACAAGGCAAGCGCGGCTCCCACCTGGAAGAAGACGTTCGGTCACCATCCGCTGCTGGTGTTTTTGGACCGCCCCGAGATCGCCGGCGGGGAAGCGCTGGCCGGGCTGCTGCGCCCGGGTAACGCCGGCTCCAACACTGCCGCCGACCACGTCACCGTGCTCAGGTGGGCGCTGCAATCGCTGCCGGAAGGCTATCGGCCCAGCCCCGAGGATCCCGACCGACAGAAGATTCTGGTGCGCTCGGATTCGGCCGGGGCCACCCACACCTTCGCCAACGCGTGCCGTGATGCCGGGGTGGGGTTTTCCTTCGGGCACCCCGTCGATGCCCGGGTGCGCGACGCGGCGGAGATCCTCAACATCGCCAACAGCTGGTATCCGGCAATCGAGACCGGTGGCGGTATCCGCGAGGGTGCCTGGGTCGCTGAGGCCACGCACCTGGTCGACATGAGCGCCTGGCCCGCCGGGACCCGGCTGATCCTGCGCAAGGAAAACCCGCACCCCGGAGCGCAACTGCGGTTCACCGACTCCGACGGGCTGCGGGTCACCGCGTTCATCACCGACACCGCACCCGGGGTGATCCCCGGCCAGCTCGGCGGCCTGGAACTGCGGCACCGCCAACACGCCCGCGTCGAGGACCGCATCCGCGAGGCCAAAGCCACCGGACTGCGCAACCTGCCGTTCCACTCCTTCACCGCCAACAGCGCCTGGCTCGAAATCATCCTCACCGCAACTGATCTGGCTTCCTGGTCCAAACTGATCGGCTTCACCAACGACCCCGATCTGGCGCGCTGCGAGATCGCCACCTTCCGCTACCGGGTGCTGCACGTGGCCGCTCGCATCACCCGCGGCGCCCGCCAGGTGCACCTGCGCATTGACGCCACCTGGCGCTGGGCCAAAGCCATCACCGCTGCCTGGCTCCGAATCCGCGACGCGTTCCGATGAACCTGCCGCCCCTGTCCCGACGAGACGAAAGACCCCACCGGCTCCAAGGAAGCCCGCACACCGGAGCGACACCGGGCGGCCTGTCACACCCACGCACCAGAATCGCCATCACCGGCCGGCCAGAACCGGCTTCAACTCCGTGAATCACGCCGCGCGAAAAATTGAGGTTCATTCCCTCTGCAGGCAGGTCAAAATTATCGGGACTCAGGCCGAACAGATCGCAGACCACTAAATTTTCGTCACCCCGTAAGCCGTACGCCAGCAGTATCGCGCTCTTTCCCTGATATGCGCCGACTTCGAGGACGTCTCCCCTGATATCGTTCTCCAACTGGCAGTTCAGTACAAAATCAAAGAGTCGAACGTCCTGCGGATAGAACCATCCCGGAATCGTGTCCAGCGCCTGCGTGAAAACTTCGGCTCCAGGCAGCAGCAAGGGTATTGTCTGCTGCGCACCGCCGGCTGGAAATCCCATGACAGCAGAGTACACAGTTGCGGGAGTCAGGGATGACGCATACGCCGCACACTTCGGACGCGCAGCAGGGTCGGGTACCCCGGTCGCAATAACTACGCGGGCGGTGCAGAAATTTGAACACTGCACAGCACCTCATCGAGAGTGGCGGTACACCAGCCCACTCGGCCCAGCTCCCCCACGACATCAGCATGCGCGACGGTCGCGGCGGTGGCCTGATCCAGACGGGTCGTGTCGAACATCGCCGGCCCCATCGAGATTGCGCCGGAGCGCAGATAACGCCCCGTGCCGGCACTCCGGCGCACCATGGGCTCGGGCGCGCACTCGCCGATCAACTCAGTCGCGTCGCCGACATTGACACCGACCTGAAAAACCTGCGGTTCGGCCTGCAGAACCGACCTCAGCCGGCCCATCAGATGATCCGGTGCAAAGAATTGCCACCCACGGCCCAGGTGCAACCAGAACCTGCCCGGGACCCGTCCACGAAGCTCCCGAAGTTGGTCGCCCGGCGCACTGTACGGGTCGGCATCAATGACATCGACGAATCGGTATCGGTCGCGCAGCATCCGACGATCAGCGCCCGACAGACCGGTATCGAGAACAAGGAACCGCTCGACGAGCGCGAGGTCCTGGCAGCAGTTCAGGAACGAGTTCAAGGTGCGCTCCAGCGCGGCACGATCCGCGTCGGCGATGACGGTGACCGTCACATCGGCCCCGAATCCACCGATGGTGAGGTCAGCGAGCAGCCCCTGCGGGTAGGCCGACGCGGCCTCCAGCATGACCGGAACCTCGAGGTCGCGGTTCTTTGCGATTCGCTGTCGATCCGGCTCGGGGAGATCCGGTAACGCTATGAGCTTTCTGCACAGGTCAAAAGCCTCTGCCTTCTTGCCGATCCACGCCGCGCACACGGCGAGTTCATCCATCGCACGCCAGTGGTCCAGCGCATCATCGACGGCCAGATGGTCGTGCTCAGGACGCGAGATCATGGCCGCTCGACGTGCGAAAAGGTAGCCGAGGTGGTAGCTGCCGGCGCTGCGGTAGCGGCGTGCAATCGCATGTAGCGGCTCGGCCCGGCTCGGTAGCTCCGTCCAGGCCCGAAGGTAGGCGTCTTGAACCTGGGGCCAGGGCTCAGCGAGCTTGTGCATGGAGGCGGCCAGCCGGTACTTCGCAAGGAAGAGCTCCTCGCCGCTACCGCCCATCTCAACCCGTCGTGCGTACCACTTTCGCGCGTTGGCGAAGTCGCCGAACTCAAAGTAGCTCTGCGCCCAGCCGAAGGCGGTTTCGGCGTTCACGGTCTGGCGATGCACAGCACCTCGTCCAGCGTCGCTGTCTGCAGGCCACCGCGTCCGACCTGATGTCGTAGCCGAGCGATCGGATCCGGGTCATCGACGTCAATGCCGTTCAGCCGATCCATATCGAACATCGCCGGACCGGCGGTGATCGCATCGCCCAGCGCGTAACGTCCCCCGTCGGGTGTTCGCCGCACGGCGTCCTCGGGAGCGCACTTCCAAAGGCGGTCCGTGGCGTCGGCGAGATTGATCCCGACCTGCATCACGCCCGGCTCGGCATCGAGCACAGCGGCGAGCCGACTCAGGTACCGCTCCGGTGCGAAGAATCGCCAACCCGCTCCGAGGTGCAGCCAGAGCCGGCCGTGGATCTGGCCGCTGAGCCGGCCACGTTCGGTTATCCCCTCACCCGCGGCCGGCTCGATGAACTCGATGAAGGGGTAGCGACCGGCAAGAACGGCACGGTCCGCTGCCGATATTCCGGCGGGCAGAACCAGGAACTGCCGGATCCGGTTCAGATCAAGGCAGCAGCTCAGGAACGAATTGAGGCTCTGCTCGGTCGCTAAACGATCCGGCCCCGCGATCAGGCTCACGGTGACATCACCTGCACGGGTTGCCAGTTGTCGTACCCGCTCACCGGAATACGCCGACGCTGTCTCAAGCAGTGCAGGAACCGAGAAGTCACGATTCTTTGCGATCCGCTGACGCTGTTCGTCGGGGACATCCGGCACCGCGATCAGTTCGCGACACAGCGTCATGGCCTCGGAATGATCACCCAGCTGGGATGCGCAGATCGCCTGTTCGTCACGGGCCCGCCATAGGTGGAGGCTTGCGTCGACGAAAAGTATGTCGTCTTCCGGCAGTGGAATCTGAGCTGCGCATTCTGCGAACAGATGGCCAAGCCGGTATTGCTCCTCGAGACGGTATTTGCGTGCGATCTCGACCAGTGCCTCGCCGCGGTTCGGTCGGAACGCCCATGCGCGCAGATAGGCATCCTGCACGTCGGGCCAGGGCATATCGGACCGTGCCATCGCCTGGGCGATCTGAAGCATTGAGTAATAGATCTCCTCAACCCAGCCGCCCAATTCGACTCGCCGCGCGAACCACTTGCGCGCGTTGTCGTAATCCCCCAGATCAAAGTAACTCCGCGCAAGATAGAATGTTGCCCGGACATTTTCAGGGTTACGCTCGACTTCGTTGAGCAGCAGGTCTCGGTCTTGCGTAAATTTCTCACCGGAGATGTTGCGGAAACTCGTATGACGATCTTCAATCAGGTGGTCTCCGCCTAGATTGCCGGTCACCCAACTGGACGGGGCATCAACATATTCATGCGTGACGCCCTCATAACGGATCTGCAGGCCATCGCGAAATAACACCGGATACCAGTAGATGTGGCCGCCACGGCGCCCATGCCTCATCCGGTAGATCTCGTCGGTGAGATGGCTGAAAGCCGGCGTCCCGGACAGCACGTCATCGGCATCGTTCACCCAGATGTAGTCCGCGTACCCCTGGGCGAGTGCCACCGCTTCGGTTCGGTTGTGGCCGAAATTCACCCACGGTCGCTCATGCAGCACCCCGGGAATGCCGAGTTCAGCCATGTGGCTGGTGATGAGTTCCTGCGTCCCGTCGTCGGAGCCGGTGTCGACGATCACCCAGGTACTGATATACGGGGCAACGGAATCCAACACTTCACGAACGACGTGCGCCTCATTGCGCACGATCATGCTCAGACAGATCGTCGGCTGTGTACTCTGCACGTTCGGCACCGGGGCTTCGAGGCGTTGGCGGCTACCAGCGAAATCCGACAACATCGCCGTCTTGGGTCACTCCGCCGCGACCATGGCCATTCACCTGACGGCTCCTCCAGTTCGGTATCACAGCTCCTGAGCGCCGCTGTGTTCCAGGTGAGCCTAATGAGGTGCATTTTTCGGGTCAAGGATTCCGGTAGGCAACACGTGAGGTCACCGGGGCACCGCCCGACACCGGGCCGCCGCTGGGAACTGTCCGCCCAGCTCACCGGGGTGCAATTTCCGCTCTGAGGTGCCGATGCGCTAGCCTGACCAGGCGTCACGGCGAGGGCGGCCACCCGATACGGCCGCCGTTATCGGCGAGGACCTTCCTAGATGGTTGTCGCGATCTGGCCGTGCCTCATGCACGCCGTAGCAACCGTAGGAGTAACGATGGCCAAGGCCCCGACCACCAACCAGCTGACCGTTTCGGTGCGTTCCGAGACCGGCAAGGGCGCGTCGCGCCGGGCCCGCCGTGACGGCAAGGTCCCCGCGGTTCTCTACGGCCACGGCACCGACCCGCAGCACCTGGCGCTGCCGGCCCACGACTTCGCGGCCGTGCTGCGTAACTCCGGCACCAACGCGGTGCTGGTCCTCGACATCGAGGGCAAGGAGCAGCTGGCGCTGACCAAGGCGCTCGACATCCACCCGATCCGTCGCACCATCCAGCACGCCGACCTGCTCGTGGTCAAGCGCGGCGAGAAGGTCATCGTCGAGGTCAACGTCGTCCTCGAGGGTGAGGCCTTCTCCGGCACGCTGGTCACCCAGGACGCCACCGCGGTGGAGATCGAGGCCGAGGCGCTGTCGATTCCCGAGCAGCTGACCATCTCGATCGAGGGCGCCGAGGCCGGCACCCAGTTCACCGCCGGCAGCCTCGAGCTGCCCAAGGGCGTCACGCTGATCTCGGACCCGGAGATGCTGCTGGTCAACGTGGTGGAGCCCCGGGCCGAAGAGGAGTCGGAGGAGGCCGAAGAGGCCGCTGCGGAGGCCGGCGGCGAGGCCGCCGAGGCCGCACCCGCCGAGGCCGAGTAGGCCGAGCACCGCGTGGCCGAGTCACCGCCGATACTGGTGGTCGGCCTGGGCAACCCGGGCCCGACATACGCCCGCACCCGGCACAACGTGGGCTTCATGGTCGCCGACCTGCTCGCGCAGCGGATCGGGTCGGCGTTCAAGCTGCACAAGAAGTCCGGCGCCGACGTGGCCACCGGGCGCCTGAGCGGGCGCTCGGTGGTGCTGGCGCGTCCGCGCTGCTACATGAACGAGTCCGGCCGCCAGGTCGGGCCGCTGGCCAAGTTCTACTCGGTGCCGACGGCCGGTGTGGTGGTGATCCACGACGACCTGGACCTGGACTTCGGCCGAATCCGGCTCAAACAGGGCGGTGGCGAAGGCGGTCACAACGGCCTGCGGTCAATCGCAACAGTGTTGGGCAGCAAGGACTTTCAGCGCGTTCGGTTTGGGATCGGCCGACCGCCCGGGCGTCAGGACCCGGCGGCGTTCGTGCTGCAGGCGTTCGGATCACGCGAGCGTGACGAGTTGCCGACCATCTGCGAGCAGGCCGCCGACGCCACCGAGTTGCTGATCGAGTTGGGGCTGGAGCCCGCGCAGAACGTCGTGCACACCTGGGATTGATCCGACTGTCTCCGGTTGGCGTGCGCGTTTGTACAGTCCCGCACGGCGTTTCGCGTGCAAACACGAACGCTCGCGGGAGAGGGCCGGGAAAGAGCTACGTGACCAGGGCGACGGAGTTGGCCCGGCGCAGCTTGCCCGACGGCGTCTTGGGGATGGTTCCCGGCCCGAGCACCACCACGTTGCGGGGCCGCATGTCGACCTCGGTGACGACCTCGTGCGCCACCTGGTGCTCGATCCGGCGCACCTCGGCGGGGTCTTTCCAGTCGTTGGACTCCACCGCGACGGCGAACGTCTCGCGGGAGTGCCCGGCGTCCAGGCGCACCGCCACCGCACAACCCGGCCGCACCCCTTCCACGCGGCCCGCCGCACGTTCGATGTCGGTGGGGTAGATGTTGCGGCCACCCATGATGATGACGTCCTTGACCCGGCCGCACACCACGATGTGACCGTTCTCCATCTGGTAGCCCAGGTCACCGGTGTCGTACCAGCCGTGCTCGTCCTGGGCAGGCAAGAAACCCGCCACCGTGAGATAGCCCGACGTCACCGACTCGCCGCGCAGCTGGATGACGCCGACCCCGCGCGGCGGCAGCACGTTGCCGTCGTCGTCGACGATCCGGCCCTCGATGCCCTCCAGCAGCGGCCCCAGCGAGGCCAGCCGGCGGGTGTTGCCGCGGGTGGCGGGGACGGCCTGCCGCAGCGCGGCCAGCAGGTCGGCGTCCACCTCGTCGACGGACAGGCCGGTCTCCACCGGGGTGAAGGCCGTCGCCAGCACCGTCTCGGCCATCCCGTAGACCGGCATGATTGATTCGGGCTTGAGGCCGAACGGCCGGCCCGCATCGATCAGATCCTCGACGTCGTTGGGCTCGACCGGCTCGGCGCCCGACATGGTGATCCGCAGCGTGGACAGGTCGAACTGTCCGGGCTGGGCCTGCCTGCGCAGCCGCTTGGCGAACAGCGCGTAGGCGAAGTTCGGGCCGCAGATGAAGGTGCCCTTGTATTTGTCGACCAGCTTCGCCCACAGCAGCGTGTCGCGTAGGAAGTCCATCGGGGTGATCTTGACCAGCTCGGCGCCGAAATACATCGGCGTGGTGAGGAAGCCGACCATGCCCATGTCGTGGAAGCACGGCAGCCAACTGATCATGACGTCTTTTTCGATGTCGTACTTCGCCCCGACGAACATTGCTTCGAGGTTCGCGTAGATGTTGCCGTGGGTGATCAGCACCGCCTTGGGCGAGCCGGTCGATCCCGACGTCAGCTGCATCAGCGCCAGATCGTCCTCGCCGGCCTCCACCGGGTCGATCGGCTCATGAGCCAGCAGGTCGGCGACGGTCAGGACCTTCAGGCCCTTTTCCTGCAGCACCGGCATCGCAGCCATGAACGGCTCCGAGATGATGACGGCCTTGGCGTCGATCATGTCGACGACGGTCATGGTGTCTTTTGCCCAGGCAACCAGGTCGGTGCGCGGGGTGGGCTGGTGCAGCATGGTCAGGCTGGCGGCGCGCATCCACAGGGCTTGGGCGGACGGTGCGATCTCCACCGGGGCGCCGGCCAGCACGCCCACCGCGTCGCCGTGGCCGATTCCCGCGGCGGCCAGCCCGCCTGCGATGCGGCGGG
>JGI24770J26754_10003115_pt1 | contig 11175 bp, 4 predicted proteins | sample LakOneMetagenome_FD_26754 | JGI IMG/M metagenome (IMG submission 26754) | reverse complement strand
AAAATAATTGTTCTGCAGCTGCGTGGCCATCACGTGTTCGATGCCATTGCCGGCCGCGTCCGCCGCGCCATACAGGCGCACGCGGCTGCCGCGGATGAACAGCGGGGCGAACATGGGCAGGCCGTGGATATGGTCCCAGTGGCTGTGGGTGATCAGGATGTGGGCCGTGGCGGGTCCTGGCGGCAGTGCGCCGGCCAGGGCAAAGATGCCGCTGCCGCCATCGAGTACCAGCAGGGCGTCGCTGGCCGTGCGTACTTCAATGCAGGTGGTGTTGCCGCCGTAGCGCACCGTGTGCGGGCCGGGCGAGGGGATCGAACCGCGCACGCCCCTGAAGGTGAATTTCATCGCTGCCTTGTTATAGTGTAACGATTGTTGATTCTATTCTAATTGTCGGGCAAGAAACGGCATTTTTAATAGTTGTTGCGTTTCGGAAATCTATTTTCAGTTGTTGCCTTTTTGTAATGTACAGCCGGCAGCTGGCAACGGTACACTTGCGGTTGTTGCCACTTCCCCAGTCCTCCATCATGCTCCAGCTGCACCCCGAGCAAATCGCCCAGCGGCTCGACCAGCTGACTGAACTGAGCGTCGAACTGGGCCGTGGCGCGGCGGCAGGCATGCTGCACGGCGGCGATATCACGCTCCTGCTCGAACGCATCGTGCTGGTCGCCAAGGACATGACGGGCGCCGACGGCGGCACCTTGTACCGTCCCAGCGCCGATGGGCACAGCCTGGAATTTCATATCAGTATCAACGACAGCCTGGGGCTGCGCCAGGGCGCCAGCGCCGGCGTGGCGGTCGGCGTGCCGGGCGTGGCGCTGTGGCTGGAAGACGGCGCGCCCAACCTGGCATCGGTGGCGGCGTATGCCGCGCATCGCCGCGTGTCGGTCAATATCGACGATGTGTACCAGTCGGGCGANTTCAATTTCTCGGGCATGCGCGCCTTTGACGGCCATTATGGCTACCGTTCCACGTCCTTCCTGACGGTGCCGATGAGCGATCATGAAGGTGAGCTGATCGGCGTGCTGCAATTGATCAATGCCCAGGATCGCGCGACCGGCGCGGTGCAGGCGTTTTCCGCNACCGACCAGCGCTTTATCGAGGCGCTGGCGGCGCAGGCGGCGGTGGCGCTGACCAATCAATTGCTGCTGCGCCAGCTGGAACAGTTGCTGGAGTCGTTGGTCAACCTGATCAATATCGGCATCGATGAAAAGTCGCCNTACACGGGCCGCCATTGCCAGTTCGTGCCGCAACTGACCATGATGCTGGCCGACGCCGTGCATGCGGTCGATACGGGGCCGATGGCCGCTTTCCAGCTGAGCGAGAACGAACGCAAGCAGCTGTGGCTGGCTGGCCTCTTGCACGATTGCGGCAAGATCACCACCCCGGTGCACGTGGTCGACAAGGCCACCAAGCTGGAAACCATCCATGACCGCATCCACCTGGTCGACACGCGCTTCGAAGTACTGCTGCGCGACGTGGAAATTACCGCATTAAAAGAACAACTGGCGGCTCCCGAACGCCAGCAGGAGATCGCGCAAGCATTGCNCCAGCAGCAAATGGTGCTGCGCGAAGAGCGCGACTTTTTACGCCATGCCAATATCGGCGGCGAAGGCATGTCGCCGGCCGACCAGGAACGGGTGCGCACGATCGCGGCGCGGCGCTGGACCGGCCCCGANGGTGTCGAGCGCGATTTCCTTGACGCCAATGAGCTGGAGAATCTGACGATCCGTTTCGGCACCCTGACCGATGCCGAGCGCAAGATCATCAACAACCATATTGCGGTGTCGATCCGCATGCTCGAAGCATTGCCGTGGCCCAAGCATTTGCAAAAGGTGCCGGAATACGCGGGCGGCCACCATGAACGCATGGACGGCAACGGTTATCCGCGCGGGCTGACGCGCGAGCAGATGTCGGTGCCGGCGCGGCTGATGGCGATCGCCGATATTTTCGAGGCGCTGACGGCGCGCGACCGTCCCTATAAAAAGGGCAAGTCGCTGTCCGAGTCGCTGCGCATCCTGGGCCACTTCAGCCTGAACGGCCATATCGATCCCGACCTGTTCGATGTCTTTATTCGCAGCAAGGTGTACCTGGCGTTTGCCCGGCAGCACATGCATCCCGAACAGATCGACGCCATCGACGAGGCGGCCATTCCCGGTTACGTGCCCTGATGCGCTGGCTTGCGGTAATGAAAAAGCATGGCGCGCGGCTGCTGCTGGGTGCGCTGCTGACGATGCTGGCCGCCTGCGCCAGTATCGGTCTCTTCGGCGTCGATACCCTGGGCCGGCTGGACGCCATGCTGGGCGACATGCGCATGCGTGCCGAAGCGCCGCAGCTCGACAAGCGCATCGTGATCGTCGATATCGATGAAAAAAGCCTGAACCAGATCGGCCGCTATCCCTGGGGCCGCGACGTGCAGGCGCGGCTGGTGACGCAATTGACGGGCCACTATGGCGTGGCCGCGGTCGGCTTCGATATCTCGTTTCCCGAACCCGACAGCAGTTCCGGCTATGGCGTGCTGGCCGACCTGGCCAAGGGCGAACTGGCCGGCGTGCCGGGCTTGAGCGAGCAGCTGGAACGCCTGAAACCGCAGATGGATTACGACGCCCTGTTTGCCGAGGCGATGCGCGGCCAGCCGGTGGTGCTGGGCTATAGCGTGTCGGACCGGCAAAAGAAAGGCATGCTGCCCAAGCCGGCGTTCAGCGTGCTTGATCTGAACGGGCGCACGGTGACGGCGTTTACGTCGCCCGGCTATGCAGCCAACCTGGCGCAGCTGCAACAGGCGGCGCAAGGGGCCGGCATCTTCACGGCCCTGACCGACAGCGACGGCGTGCTGCGCTCATCGACCCTGCTGCAGCGCATCGGCGACGCGTATTACCCGTCGCTGTCGCTGGCCACGGCCAGCGTGTACCTGAAGGCGCGCGCGATCGCGCCCGTGTTCGGCCAGACCGCCGACAAGTTGTCCGAGGCCGAGCGCGAGCACGGCGGCCTGGACCGCATCGCCGTATTTACGCCGCGCGGACGCCTCGATATCCCGGTCGGCGAAGCCTTGACCACCACCATCGAGTTTCGCGGCAAGGGCGGCCCGGACGGTGGCGCCTTCCGCTATGTGTCGGCGGCCGACGTGCTGATGGGGGCGGTGCCGACGGACGTGCTGCACGGCGCCATCGTGCTGGTGGGCACCACAGCCGCCGGCCTGAACGATATTCGCGCCACGCCCGTCAACGCCGAGTTTCCCGGTGTGGAAGTGCACGCCAACCTGATCAAATCCATCCTTGACGGCCATTTCAAGTCGCGACCCGACTATGCGCTGGCGATCGAGTTCGGCCAGGTGGTGCTGGTGGGCTTGCTGCTCGGCGGCGCACTGGCGCTGGCCTCGCCGGCGGCGGCCGTGTTGCTGGCCGGCGCGGCGCTGGCCGGCGCGCTGGGCCTGAACTGGTGCTTGTATCACCACTTTGACACGGCGCTCGATGTTGCCGTGTTGCTGCTGTTGATCGCGGCGCTGTTCGTCGCCAATCTGGCCTGGGGCTATTTTTTCGAAGTGCGCAAGGGCAGGGCGCTGGTGTCGCGCTTCGGCCAGTACGTGGCGCCGGAACTGGTGGCGCAGATGGCCGACAATCCCGACCGCTACAGCATGGATGGCGAAAGCCGCGAACTGACGGTGCTGTTTGCCGACGTGCGCGGCTTTACGGCCATTTCGGAACAGATGACGCCGCAGGAGTTGCGCGAATATATCAACCTGTACCTGACGGCCATGTCGGAAGACATCCGCGACAGCCACGGCGGCACGCTGGACAAATATATCGGCGACGCCGTGATGGCGTTCTGGGGGGCGCCGGTGGCGTTTCCCGACCATGCGGGCCGTGCCGTGGCCAGCGCCCTGCTGATGCAGCGCAGCGCAGGTCGTTTGAACCAGCAATTCCAGGCGCGTGGCTGGCCGCCGCTGCAGATCGGCATCGGCCTCAACAGTGGTCTGATGCATGTGGGCGACATGGGCTCGCGCATCCGCCGCGCGTATACCGTGATGGGCGACGCCGTCAACCTGGGCGCGCGCCTCGAAGGCATGACCAAAGTGTATGGCGTGGGCATCGCCGTGAGCGAATTCACGCGTGCGCAGGCGCCGCAATTCGCCTACCGCGAACTGGACCGCGTGCGGGTCAAGGGCAAGACCGAACCGGTGGCCATTTTCGAGCCGCGCTGCTTGCTGGCCGAAGTCGATGCCGGCGAACTGGCGCTGCTGGCGCGTTGGTCGCGCGTGCTGGAACTGCTGCGTGCGTTCGACTGGGATGGCGCAGAGGAAATCTTGTCGGAACTGCCAGACGATGGGCTGCGCCGGCTGTACGCCGGACGCCTGCGCCAGTATCGCGCAACGCCGCCTGGCGAAGACTGGGATGGTGTGACCAACTTCCAGACCAAGTAACCATCGCCAGCGGAGATATTTCTGACTGGAAATCAAAATCCGTCTAAACTTTGCTTTTAACCAATTGATGGCCCAGCCGCGCCTGGCTGGCCATGCAACCACAAGAACTCTCTCTCATGAATTATCGTCTGGTGCGCCTGCTTGCAGGTTCCGCGCTGTTGTTCTGCGCGGCATGCGCAAACGCCCAAACCCCCNCCGCCGACAGTGCCGTCCCGCTGTTTGATATCGCCAGCTACGAGGTCAGCGGCGACACCNTGCTGGGGCCGCAACTGGTGCAATCGCTGGTGGCGCCGTTCGCCGGCCGGCAGCGCGACTTTGGCGCCATCCAGCAAGCCGTCGAGGCGCTGGAAAACGCCTACCGCGCGCGCGGCTACACGCTGGTGCAGGTGGCCTTGCCGGAACAGGAGCTGGCGCATGGCGCCGTGCGCCTGGAAGTGGTGCAGACGCAGGTTGGCAAGGTGGCCATCACCGGCAACCAGTATGTCGATGACGCCAATGTACGGCGCGCCTTGCCGGCNCTGGTCGAAGGGCAGACGCCGAACATGCCGGCCCTGGGGCAAAGCCTGAAGCTGGCGAATGAAAATCCGGCGCGCAAGCTCGAAGTCAAGCTGGCTACCGGCGAGGCCGACGGCACGNTCGACGCCAGCATCGCGGTGGCGGACGAACGCGCCTGGAAAGCCACGCTCAANCTCGACAATACCGGCAGCAAGGACTCCGGCAAGACCCACGCCAGCGTGGTGCTGCAGCATGCCAACCTGTGGGGNCGCGATCATGTGGCCAGCCTGCAATACACCACNTCGCTNGAGCANGCCAACCAGGTCGNTGTGTACGGCCTCGGCTACCATGTGCCGCTGTATGCGCTGGGCGACTCGCTGGACTTTTTTGCCAGTTATTCGAACGTCGATTCGGGCAGCGTCGCGGCCGGTATCTTCGACCTGGCCGTCAGCGGCCGCGGCACCACCGCCGGCGCGCGCTACAACCAGAACTTCGGCAAGCGCGACAACTATGAACCCAAGCTGGTGTATGGCCTGGACTTCAAGGCCTACCGCAACAGCCTGCAGTTCTTCGGCATGGAGCTGGGCACCGACGTGACGGTGCACCCCGTCAGCATCGCCTATATCGGCGCCTGGAGCTTGCCACGTGGCGAGGCCAGCGTGGGCCTGACCCTGGCGCGCAATATTCCCGGCGGCAAGAATGGCAGCCAGCAGGATTTTACGCTGGCACGTTTCGGCGCCAAGGCCGGCTACAGCACCTTGCGCCTGAGCGCCAGTCATACCCAGGTGCTGGACAACGACTGGCAATGGCGCGCGTTGTTCAACGGCCAGTACACGCCCGATGCGCTGGTGCCGGGCGAGCAGTTCGGCGTCGGCGGCGCGGCCACCGTGCGCGGCTTCCTGGAACGCGAAGTGGCGAACGATTCCGGCGCCAACCTGAATCTGGAACTGTACACACCGAACTGGTGCGGCGATGGCGGCTACCAGTGCCGCGCGCTGGCGTTTTATGACACGGGCTGGGTGCGCCGCAATCATGCCTTGCCCGGCGAAATCGACAGCATGGCGATTGGTTCAACCGGCCTGGGCCTGCGCATCCTGCTGAACCGCTACGCCAACCTGCAACTGGACTATGCGCATGTGGTCAACCCCGGCCAGACGGGGCGCCGCGACGCCAACCGCCTGCATTTCAGAGTTGCGCTGTCGTACTGATGTACTGAGTTCCAAGGATAAAACACCATGACCAAACAAAAACCACTGCGCAGCGTGTCTGCTGGCGGCCCTGTCGAGCTGCCGCTGCGCCGCACCGCGCTGGCGCTCTTGATTGCAGCCTGTTTCAGCGCCGCCCACGCCAATCCGGTCTTGCCGCAAGTGGTGCATGGCCAGGCTACGTTCAACCAGCAGGGCAATCTGTTTACGATCACGAACACGCCCAATACCATCATCAACTGGCAGAGCTTTTCCGTCAATCCGGGCGAAATCACGCGCTTTCTTCAGCAAAACGCCGGTAGTAGCGTACTCAACCGCATCACCGGACAAGACCCCAGCAAGATCCTCGGCTCGCTGCAATCGAACGGCAAGGTGTTCCTGATCAATCCGAACGGCGTGCTGTTCGGCCGTGATGCGCGGGTTGACGTGGCGGGCCTGGTGGCGTCCAGCCTGGCGCTGTCGAACCAGGATTTCCTGGCCGGCAAGATGCATTTCAATGCCGGCGAGCAGGCCGGCGCCGTCATCAACCAGGGAACCATCCATGCCGGCAGCGGCGGGCAGATTCTGCTGATCGCGCCGAACGTGGAAAACAGCGGCATCATCACCGCGCCGAACGGTGACGTGTTGCTGGCCGCCGGCCACAGCGTGCAACTGGCCGACGCCGCCAACCCCGACTTGCGCGTGGTGCTGTCTGCCCCCGCGGACCAGGCCATCAATGTGGGCCAGATCGTGGCGCAGGGCGGGCGCATCGGCATGGCCGGCGCGCTGCTGAACCAGCGTGGCGTGCTCAACGCCAATAGCGCGGTGGTGGGAGAGAATGGCAAGATCGTGTTGAAAGCCACCGGCAAAACATTGCTGGAAAATGGCAGCGTCACCAGCGCCACCAGTGCCGTGGGCAAGGGCGGCGAGATTACCGTGCTGGGCGACCAGGTCGGCATGCAAGGCAATGCCAAAGTGGACGCCAGCGGCGCCACGGGCGGCGGCACGGTGCTGCTGGGCGGCGACTACCAGGGCAAAAACCCGGCGATTGCCAATGCGCGCCAGGTGGCCGTCGGCAAGGATGCCGCCATCGCCGCCGACGCGATTCAAAGCGGCGACGGCGGCAAGGTCATCGTCTGGGGCAACGAGACGGCGCGCGTGTTCGGCAGCATTTCGGCGCGCGGCGGCGCTGCCGGCGGCGATGGCGGTTTCGTGGAAACCTCGGGGCACTACCTGGCCGTCGACGGCGCCAGGGTCGATACGCGCGCCCGCGCGGCGCGCGGCAAGACGGGCGACTGGCTGCTCGATCCGTATGACATCGACGTGGTCGCCGGCAATGGCGGCGCGCTGAGCGGCGTCAACGATTTTACGGATGCGCCGACGACGGGCACCACCACTATCGGCGCCGGCCTGATTTCGGCGGCCACCAGCAATGTGGTGCTGCAGGCGCAGCACGACATCAACTTCAACGCAGCCGTCGCCATCACCCAGGCCAGCGTGGGACTGAAGGCGCAGGCTGGCAACAGCATCAACGTCAACCAGGCCATTACCACCAATGGCGGCGCGCTGATTCTGTCGGCCAACGACAATGGCGGCGCCACGGCACAAGGCAGCTCGGCCGTCTTGCATGTCGATGCGGCCCTCTCCAGCCAGGGCGGCAGCGTTGCCCTGACGGGCGCCGATATCGTCTTCGGCGTGGCGGGCAGCTTGAATGTCGGCGGCGGCAATGCGGAACTGCGCGCCAACAAATTCGACGGACGCATCGTCCTCAATGGCAGCGGCGGACAGATCGTCGGCACGGCGGTGGGGCAGACATTGCTGTTGCAGGCCGATAACATGAATTTGCAGGGCGGCGTGGCCTACGGCGGTGAGGCAGGCGGCGCTGCGGTGACCTTGCGCGCGGAGTCGGCCAACCGTGAAATCAATCTCGGCAGCAAGGCGGTTGGCAAACTCAGCCTGTCCAGCGCCGACCTGAATGCCATTTCCGCAGCGAACCTCACGCTCGGCCATGCCGCCATGACAGGCGCCATCGGCGTCGACCAGGCGGTGACGGTGGCGAGCGGTGCCACGGGGCCGGCTACCTTGCAGCTGGTGACGGGCGGCGCCATCGCGATCGATCATGCGCTAGCTGTGGCCGGCAGCCTGAGCCTCACTGCGGGATCGACAGTCAGTGCGGCGGGCGCCGTCAATGTGGGGGCGACCTTCAGGTTGGCCAGCGGCACCTGGACGCAAAATACGACCGGCCTGCCAGCCTTTTCAGCCGGCAATTTCATCATCGCTCCCGGCGCCAGTTTCTTGCGCGCTACNAACGGCGACGGCAGCGCGGGCGCACCGTATGTCATCGCCGACGTGTATGGCTTGCAAGGCATCGCCAGCCTGGACCTGAGTAACAGTTATCGCCTGGCCGGCAATATCGACGCCAGCGGCACGGGCGCCTGGAATGACGGCGCCGGTTTTCGTCCCATCGCGCATAGCGACTCGGGCGGTTTTTCCGGGGTGCTGGACGGCGCCGGCTATGCCATCAGCGGCTTGCAGATCCACGGCGAGAGCGCGCCGAACGGCAACCTGAACACCGGCCTTTTCGGCAAGCTGGGTAACGGCACGACAGGCACGGTGCGCCAGTTGAACCTGCTGGGTGGCAATGCCAGCGGCAACAACAATGTGGGCNCCGTGGCCGGCGTGGTCGCCGCGGGCGGCACGATAGAGCAGGTGCAAAGCAGCATGAGCGTGGCCGGCCAGGATGGCGTCGGTGGCCTGGCGGGCATCAACCAGGGCCGCATTGCCGTGTCGTACGCCAGCGGCGGCGTCAGCGGCGCACGCAATCTGGGCGGCCTGGTGGGCAGCAACCAGGGTACGCTGGCTGATGTCTACGCCACCGGCGCGGTCGGGGCGGCAGGCAATGCGGATGCCGGGATCACGCGCGAGCATATCGGCGGCCTGGCTGGCGAGAACACGGGCAGCATCAGCAATGCCTATGCCAGCGGCGCCATCGCTGGCGGGGGCTTCAGTGCGGTGGGCGGCTTGGTCGGCAGCAATAGCGGCGCCTTGGCGAGCACCTACTGGAATATCGACAGCTCCGGCCAGGCGGACGATGGCGGTACCAGNATCGGCCGCACGGCGGCGCAGATGTCGCGCCTGTCGAGCTTCGACGGTTTTGCCTTCGGCGCCTCGCCCATCTGGCGCATCTATGACGGCTACACGACGCCGATGCTGAAGGCTTTCCTGAAGCCGCTGCAAGTGACGGCGGCGGGCCAGCCAGCCAGCCAGGTCTACGATGGACAGTTCGCCAGCTTCAACGGCACGCTCGCCTATCTGGGCTTGCTCGATGGCGACACGGCGGCCAACGGCAGCCTGGGCTTCCAGTCGGCGCGTAATGTGGGCAGCTACGATGTGACGGGCCTGTGGTCGACCAAGTACGACATCAGTCTGGGCGGCACGACCACCCTGGTCATCACGCCGCGCGCGCTGACGGTCAGCGTGGGCGGCAGCAAAGTGTATGACGGTCAGCTCGGCTTTGCCAACGCGACCTTCAGCCTGGGCAACACGGTCAGCGGCGATACCGTGGGCGTGACCGGCAGCGCGCAGTTCGTCGACAAGAACGCCGGCAGCGATCAAGGCCGTCAATCTCAGCGAACTGACCTTGTCCGGCGACGCGATGGGCAACTACAGCCTGGCTGCCACCGCCATCGGCACGGCCGAGATCACGCAACGTACCTTGAACCTGGCCTTTGCCGGCGCCAATAAAGTCTACGATGGCGGCATCGCCGCGTCATTGACGATTACCGATAATCGTATCGCCAACGACGTGCTGACGGCAACGGCCAGCGGCGCATTCGCCGACAAGAATGCCGGCAGCAACAAAGTCGTGACGGTGCAAAACGCCAGCCTGTCCGGCCTTGACGCAAGCAATTACACCTTGGGCACGACCGGTGGCACGGCAATGGCCAGCATCGCGCAGCGTACGCTGAACCTGGGCTATACGGGTGTCGACAAGGTGTATGACGGCGTGACCGGCGCGCAGGTGGCGATCAGCGACGACCGCATCGCCGGCGATGTGCTGAGCGCATCGGCCAGCGCGGCGTTTGCCGACAAGAATGCAGGCAGCGGCAAGACGATAACGGTACAGAATGCCAGCCTGTCCGGTAACGATGCTGGTAACTACCGCCTGGCCAACACGACTGGCGCGACCACGGCCACTATTGCCCGCGCGGCATTGACCCTGGCCAGCGTCAGCGCCAGCGACAAGGTGTACGACGGCACGCAAGTGGCCAATGTCAGCGGCACCGTGGCGGGCGTGATCGGCCAGGATGCCGTCAGCCTGGNGGGCGGCAGCGGCACGTTTGCCGACCGCAACTATGGCAGCGGCAAGACGGTCAATGTCAGCGGCTTTGGCCTGTCGGGCGCGGATGCCGGCAACTACGCTTTGACCTCGACCGGCGGCGTGGCCCAGGCCAGCATTGCCCAGCGCGCCCTGTCGACCTGGATCGGCGCGGCCGGTGGCTTGTGGAGCGACGCCGCCAACTGGGAAGGCGGCGTGGCGCCAAGCGGCGCCAATGTGCTGGCGGCCGATTTCGCGGCCAGCACCGGCAACGTGGTGTACACGGCGGCGGCCGGCGACACCGTGCTTGATCGCTTGAGCTCGCGCGGCGGCCTGAACCTCACCGGCGGCAGCCTGCTGGTCAATAATGCGCTGACGGTGGCCAACTATGCGCAGACCGGCGGCTTGCTGGGCGGCCTGGGCAATNTNACGGTCAGCAACAGCTTCAGCCAGAGCGCCGGCGCCATCCATATCGGCGGCAACCTGGCCGTGACCCAGGCCGCCGGCGACCTGCGTTTCGCGGCATTGACCGCCAATGCCATCAGCCTGAACGCTGGCGCGGGCGCCATCAGTCAGAGCGGCGCCGTGGTTGCCGGCAGCCTGACCACGCAATCGCAAACCGGTACCGTGCTGAACGACGCCGGCAACCGTGTCAAGAACTTCAGCGCCGGCAACAGCGGCGCCGGTGGCATTGCCCTGACCAATAACAGTGCGCCTGACGTGCTGGTGCTGGGCGGCCTGGCGACCGGTTCCGGCGACGT
>JGI24770J26754_10003114_pt1 | contig 11175 bp, 7 predicted proteins | sample LakOneMetagenome_FD_26754 | JGI IMG/M metagenome (IMG submission 26754) | reverse complement strand
GGGTGCGCCTGCTCGAACCGCGGCAGCATCCGCGCCACCGCCTCGCCTTCCTGGCCCATCGCCCACAACTGCACGACCTGCCTGCGGTCGGCGGCGTCTCGCGCGCACCCCGCGAGGCAGGCGAGCAGCACGCACGCGGCGACGCGCCAGCGCATCGCTCAGTCGCCCCTGCCCTGCTTCGGCGGCGCTTGCAGCCAGCCGCCTCCGAAACCCGCGCGCTCCAGCCCGCGGCGGATGTGCGCGTTGCCGCGCATCACCCGCCAGACGAATTCGCTGCGGTAGTTCTCGATCATCAGCACGATCGGCCCCTGGTCGATGCCGAGGTAGTCGCCATCGACCCAGCCGGTGCCGGGCACGACGCGACCGTGGTGCAGCGGCGCGTCGGCGAAGGTGAAGCTCGGGTTGAACGAATCGAGGAACCCGTATTCGCCGTAGATGTCGTCGCCGTAGCGCCTGCGCATCTCCTCGATCGCCGGGATCGCGATCTCCGGTGCGAACGCGATCGAGCCCGCCGCGGCGGTCGGTGCGATCGTGCCATCGTCGAGCACGTATTCGATCCCCGCGCCGCGCGCCGCGTAGGTGCGGAACAGGCGCGTGGTGCCGTCGAAGTCGTGGCTGGCGTCGACCGGTCCGTCGCAGGCGGTCAGGCCCCAGACGTCCTTGCCGTAGCCCTTCCATCCGGAGGGATTCTCGATCGCGTAGGCCTGCTGCGAATACACCGCGCGGCGGCTGTTCTCGAAATAGTCGATGCCGCGCCTGCGCATGTAGTCGTCGCGGATGCCGCGGAAATCGATCCACGCCTGCGAGTACTGGTGGCCGAACATCGGCGGGAAGCTCAGGTGCTCCTGTCCGTGGAACCTGCCCCAGGTGCGGTCGTAGGTCGCGGCCCATGCGTCGTAGGCGTCCTTGCCGACCGGATGNGTGGGCGAACCCAGCGCCAGCACGTACACCAGCAGCGCCTCGTTGTAGCCCTGCCAGTCGTACTTGAGCATGCCCTCCTCGGGCTTCCAGCCCATCGAGATCAGCGGCTTGCGTTCTTGCGCCCAGGTCCAGTCGACGCGGCCGTAGATCTTCTCCGCCAGCCGGCGGATTTCGGCTTCGCGGCGATCGTTGCGGTCGTAGTAGCTCTGCGCGAACAGGATGCCTCCAAGCAGCAGCGAGGTATCGACCGTGGACACCTCGTTGGTGCCGCTGCGCAGGCCGTTGTCCATTTCGAGGAAGTGGTAGAAGAAGCCGTGGTAGCCCGAGGCGCCGCGCTCGTTGCTGCCCTGCGGCGCGCGCGCGAAGAAGCGCAGCGTGGCCAGGGTCCGGTCCACCGCCTGGTCGCGGCTGATCCAGCCGCGTTCCGCACCGATGCCGTAGGCGGTGAGCCCGAAGCCGACCGCGGCGATGCTGGACGCCGACGGCGTCGGCCAGCGGTCGGGCACCAGGCCGTTGTCCGGATTGCCCAGCTCCCAGAACCAGTCGAAGCTGCGCCGCTGCAGGTCCGCGACCGCGTCGGGCAGCTCGCGCGCGTCCGGCTGCGGCGCATGCGCCCGCGGCGCCGCCGGCGGCGGCGCGACCGATTGCGGCGCACGGTCGCAGCCCGTCGCGAGCAACGCGACGAGCAGGAGCGAAGTCCATGCGGCCTTCATGCGTTGGCGGCCTTCATGCGTTGGCCGCCTTGCAGCGGCGGTCGATGAAGGCCTGGTGCGGCGGCATCGCGTCCACGCAGTTGGAAATCGTGCTGCCCACCTCCTCGATGAAGCGGAACAGATCCGCCTCCGGCACCTGGTCCACCAGCGGGTGGTAAGTCCGGGGCTCAACCCCTTGCCCGAGCATCACTTCGATCCAGCTCACGTCGCCGAACATTTCCTCCGCGTTGCGATAGAACTGCCCGCTGTCGCGGAACAGGTTCATCTTCTCACGCAGTTCGGGCGTGATCGCCATCTCCCGGCACTCCTTCCAGAATGGCTCGTCGCGCAGGTTCGCGTGGTAATGCAGTACCAGGAAATCGCGGATGCGGTCGAATTCGAACGCCAGCCGCGCGTTGTATTTCTCCGCCAGCACCGGGTTGAAGCCCTCGCGCGGGAACATCTCCAGCAACTTGGAAATGCCGGACTGGACCAGGTGGATGCTGGTCGACTCCAGCGGTTCCATGAAGCCGCTCGACAAACCGAGGGCGACCACGTTGCGGTTCCAGCAGGCCGCGCGCCGACCGGTGGTGAAACGCAGGGGCCTGGGATCGCCCAATGCCTTGCCGTCGAGATTGGCCATCAGCGTCGCCGCGGCCTCGTCGTCGCTGACATGCCCGCTGCAGTAGACGTAGCCGTTGCCGATGCGGTGCTGCAGCGGAATTCGCCACTGCCATCCCGCCGGGCGCGCGGTGGAGCGCGTGTAGGACGTCGGCGGCCCTGCGCTCTCGCACGGCACCGCGAGCGCGCGATCGCACGGCAGCCAGTGGCTGAAATCCTGGTACGGCGTCCCCAGCGCCTCGCCGATCAACAGCGCGCGGAAGCCCGAACAATCGATGAAAAGATCGCCCTGGACTTCCTCGCCCGATTCCAGACGCAGCAGGCGCACGAACCCGCTTTCCGGATCCAGCACCACTTCGCGCACCATGCCCTCGATCCGCTTGACCCCGCGTCGCTCGGCGTGGCCGCGCAGGTAGCCGGCATAGAGGCCGGCGTCGAAATGATAGGCGTAGGCGATGTTGGACAACGGCGAGCCCGGCGGCACGTCGCTGGCCGACACCATGAATTTCCCGCGCTCGGCCGCGAGCGTATTCAGCGCGTAGTCGCCGATGGGGCCCGCTCGCCCGTGTCGTCGCGCCTTGATCCAGTAGTGGTGGAACGGCAGCAACCCGAGGTTGCGGCCGATCTCGGTGCCGAAGCCGTGGATGTAGGTGTCCCCGGGCCGCAGCCAGTCGACGAACTGGATTCCCAGCTTGAACGTGCCCTGCGTCTTGCGGACGAAGTCCGCTTCGTCGATCTGCAACAGGTTGTTGAAGGCCTTGATGTGCGGGACCGTGGCCTCGCCCACCCCGACCGTGCCGATCAGGTCGGATTCCACCAGCGTGATCGCGCATTGGTCGCCGAGCACGCGCGACAGCGCCGCCGCGGCCATCCAGCCCGCCGTTCCACCGCCGACCACCACCACCGTCCCGATCGCGCCCGCGCCCATCGATTCTCCGTTCGCCAACAAGGCGAGACCCGCATGCGCGGGTCTCGCCATCACGCATGGCCTACCCGTTTACCAGAACAGCCGCAGGCTGGTGAAGATCGTGCGTGGCGGCGTGAATTGCGAACCGTAGGGGTTGAAGGTCACGTCCGGGTCGTAAACCCCGTTGCTGCCCCAGTTGATGTTGTACTGGCTGAGGTTGTCGTTGTCGAAGACGTTGATGACATCGACGCGCCCCTGCAGCGTGAACATGCCGAGGTGGAAATCCTTCGACAGGGTCAGGTCCAGTTCCTTGGTGCCGAACGTGCCCGGGGCGTCCACCGCGACCGGGCGCGGCGGACCGACCGGGGCGCCATAGTTGTACCAGCCGACCACCTCGTTCAGAGGCGGCGGCGTGGCCAGGGTCAGCTTCGCCGACAGCGTGAAGTCCCACGGCAGGTCGTAGATCCCCGTCAGCACCAGGCGGTGCTTGGGCACCGACTTGAGCGAGATGAAGGGGTAGTCCCCGATGGTCGCGGCGTCGAAGGAATAGTGCTCGTCGCCACCGCGGTTGCCGATGGCGTGCGAGTACGTATACGCCGCGGACACGCCCCAGCCCGATTCCTTGGTGTAGGGCTTGTCGGCCGACAACAGCAATTGTGTCGTCTTGGTCTCGATGCCGTTGTCGCCGAGGATCAGCGCCCCGAAGCCGGGCACGGCGTTGCCCCATGGCTGTCCGCCGTTCTGGAAGAAATCGCCGTTCGGATAACGATTGCCGAGGGTGAAGACGAATCCGTCCTTGCTGTGGATGTAGGCGATGGTCGCCGAGGTGTTCCACTCGCCGACGGTGTTGCGCATGCCCAGCGAGAACTGGTCCGAATACGGCGTCCTGAGGTCGTTGTTGAGCAGGTCGATTTCGCCGTTGCGCGTGCCGGTCGGGACGAGCGAAGCGAGCAGGGTCGGATCGTCCAGCAAGGCCGGGTTCCAGTTGACGCATTGGCCCGGGCTGGGGGTGCAACCGCTGCTTTCGACGAATCGCAGGGTGTACGACGCCAGCGCCGATTTCACCTGCTCCAGACCCATGTAATCGTAAAGGTTGCGGTCGTAGCTGCGACCCGCACCGCCGAAGATCACGTGACGCTCGTCGCCGTTGATGTCGTACGAGAAACCGAGCCTCGGGGCAATGTTGTTGTCATCGGTGTGGCGATTGTGCCCGGTGCTGATGTAGTCGTTGATGTCGATGCCGCCCAGCGCCAGCTGTTGCGCATAGGTCACGCCGGCGGGCGCGTTCGGATCGTGCCCGTTGAGCAACGCATTGACGACTTCAGGCGGGGTGACGTTCTTGGTATAGGACGGAATGTCCTCGACATCCCAGCGCACGCCGAGGTTGAGCTGAAGCTTGTCGTTGACGTCCCAGTCGTCCTGGATGTACAGGCCGAGCTGCCGGTCCTTGGTGGTCACGGAAGGCGTGCCACCGGCGAACGGCAGGTTGAACCTGACTTCGTAGGGAATGGTCGCGGTGCCGACCGGCGTGTACGGCGTGACGGGCTGGCTGATGCCATCGTTGACCGAGTAGTAGTACGACGGGTTGACCGTGGAGTTTTCGCTCTGGGTCAGGTCGACGCGCTTGTACTTCACGCCAGCCTTGACGACATGGTTGCCATGCCATTCCAGGTTGCTCCAGGTGACGTCGTCCTGGAACGCGGGGCCGCGCTGGCCCTTGCGCTGGATCGCGAGGCCGCTGGTCGCGTCGTCGAACAGGATCACCTGGTTTTCCTGGATCCCCAGCGTGTACACCGACTGGTTGCCGATGGTGTAGGCGGTCGGATTGAACAGCACGTTCTCGTAGGTCATCCGCGCTTCGTTGAGGTAGTTCGCACCGTAGTGCTCCCACTTCAGGTCGTAGCGATCTTCCTTGTTCGCGTTGTTCTTGGCGGCATCGGCGGTGGTGATTCCGCCCACGCTGTCGCGGCTGCTCTCGCGACGGATCTTCGCGGTGAGCTCGAACTTGTCGTCGTCGGTGGCCTCGAAGTCGAGCTTGCCGAAATACAGGTCTTCGTCGAACGGCCGGGTCACAGGGCCGAGCTTCGACTGCACGTCCGCAGGGAGGAAGGCGCCGATGCCGGTCACCGTGCCGGGAACCACCGGATCCGCCGGGATCACGAATTTCTTGGCTTCGTAGCTGACGAAGAAATGCGCGCGGTCTTGCACGATCGGACCGCCCAGCGCGGCGCCGTATTCCTCCTGGTGGGTCTTCTGTTTCTCCTCGCCCGGGGCTTTCTCGCCAGCCGTCTTTTCGCGCCACGCGGACTTGGTGTATCGCCCGAACACTTCGCCATGGAACTCGTTGCCGCCGGACTTGGTCGCAGCGACGATCGCCGCGGAACCGACCTGGTCGAACTCGGCCTTGTAGTTCGAGGTGATGACCTTGTATTCGCCGATCGCCAGTTGCGGGAACGGGTTGCCCGCGCTCTGCTGCTGGCCCGACACGCCGCCGAACAGGTAGCTCTTCTGGCCGACGCCGTCGATGTACACGTTGACGGCGGAGGTCTGCTGCGCGCCCCCGCGGATGTCGCTGTGGCCGGACCCGTCCGTCTGGAACTGCATGCCCGGGACCGTGTCGGCGAATTCGAGGAAGTTGCGGGTCAGCTGCGGGATCGTGTTGATCTGCTTGAGCGAGATGTTGGTGCCGACTTCCGAGGTCTTGACCTCGGTGAGTGCCGTGCCCGTCACCCTGACCGCTTCCAGCGTGGCGCCCTCGCCCGTTGCCGGCGCGGATGCGGTGCCACCGAGGTCGAGGCTCACGGAGGTCGCCACCGCGAGGGTGACGGTCTGCTCGGTCCCGGGGCCGGCGTCGACCCGGTAAGTGCCCGGCGCCAGGCCGACCAGCGCATAACTGCCGTCGGGCGAGGTGCCGACCTTGCGGACCGCGCCGGTAGCGACGTTGGTCGCGGTGACCTGGGCGCCCGCCGGAGCGTGCCCACGCAGGGTCGCGTTCGCCGACTGCGCCAGCGCCGCCGGCGTCGCCGCCATCGCCATGCACCCGGCGAGGGCGCAGCTCAACAAGGTCCGATTGAAACGACGCCCGCGATTTCTCGGTTGATTCATGGCTGGTCCCCTCCCAAGGTGCGCATGCAAAAAAGTGTTTTGGAGCTGGTGTTGTGTGCCGACGTGGTGGTNTGGCGTGCCGCAGCTGGTGCCGTCCGGCTCAGGAACTGTCGACCGGCAGCGAAGTGGAAGCGCGCACCACGAGCTCGGGCTCGATCTGCGCGGGTACGGCGAAAGGCGCATCCGGCGATGCGATGCGCTGCAGCAGCAGGCGCATCGCGCGGGCGCCGAATTCGGCGATGTCGACGCGCATCGTCGTCAGCGCCGGATGCACGTAGCGCGCGAGCGGAATGTCGTCGAAGCCGGCCAGTGCGATGTCGCCGGGCACGTGCACGCCGGCCTGGCCGAATGCGAACAGGCAGCCCAGCGCCATCATGTCGTTGGCCGCGAACACCGCATCGGGCGGTTGCGGCGAGGCCAGCAGCTCGCGCCCCGCGCGATAGCCCGAGGCTTCGTCGAAATCCCCGGGCAGCACCCACGGCTGCGCGCCGGGCAAGGCGCGCGCGAGCGCATCGCGGTAACCGCGCAGGCGTTCGTGGGCATCGTGGTTGTCCTCGGGACCGGCGATGAAGGCGATCCGCCGGCGGCCGCGCTCGGCCAGGTGCGAGAGCATCCGCATCGCGCCGCCGTGGTTGTCCACGCACAGCGCCGGCATGGCGGCGCCGGGCACGCTGGCATTGAGCAGCACCACCGGCATCGCCGGCACCGCGCTCTTGATCGGATGCTCGGCGCCATCGGAGTACGGCGACATCAGCAGCAGGCCGTCGACGCGACCGCGCATGGCGCTCAGCGCCGCCGCCTGTTCCCCCGGATGGCCGTGGTAGCTCGACACCAGCAGGTGCAGCGCGGCCTCGCGCGCGACCTGGTCGATGCCGCGCATGAGTTCGGAGAAGAATTCGCCGTGCAGGTCGGGCAGCACCACGCCCACGGTCTCGGTGCGGCGGCTGCTGAGGCTGCGCGCGGCGTGGTGCGGCGTGTAGCGCAGTTCGCGCGCGGCGGAATGCACGCGCTCGCGGACCGCGTTGGCCACGTTGTCGTGCCCGTTGAGGGCGCGCGAGACCGTGGCCACCGAGACGTTGGCCCTGCGCGCGACATCCTTGATCGTGGGATTCATGACGCGCTTCCGCCCTCCGCGGCTGCGGTCCGTGACCGGTTATGAAAACGTTTTCAGCGGCCGACTCTACAACGATTTCCTAACGTGGGCATGCCGCATCGCAGCATGAAACCGAGAACCCCGTCACGGCTCCGTTCCCGGCGATTCCACGTCGAAGCCGGCCTGCAGGGTGGCGTCGGAACTGCCCCCCGCATAGACCGTGAAGTGGCCGGGTTCCACCCGCCACCGCATGTCCGCGTCATGGAAGGCCAGGTCCTCGGGCCGCAATTCGAAGCGCAGGGTCCGGCTTTCGCCCGGCAGCAAGTGGATGCGCCGGAACCCGCGCAGCATCCTCACCGGGCGGCTCACGCTGGCAACGTCATCGCGCAGGTAGAGCTGCACGACCTCGTCGCCGGCGCGCGCGCCGCGGTTGCTCACCGTTACCTCGGCCACCTGGATGTCGCCCGCGCCCATGCGCTGGTGCAGGAGCGACAGCGCGTCGTAGTGGAAGGTGGTGTAACTGAGGCCATGGCCGAAGGGGTATTGCGGCGTCCATGGCGCGTCGATGTACTTCGAGGTGTATTTCTCCCGCGCATCCGGCGGCCGCCCGGTCGGGAGGTGCGCGTAGTAGATCGGCACCTGGCCGACGTTGCGGGGGAAGGTCATCGGCAGGCGCCCCGCGGGGTTGTAGTCGCCGAACAGCACGTCGGCGATCGCGTGCCCGCCCTCGGTGCCGGGGAACCATGCCTCCAGGATCGCCGGCATCCGCTCCGGCAGCGCCCCGAGCGTCAGCGGCCGGCCGTTGAACAGCACCAGCACCACCGGCTTTCCGGTCGCCTGCACCGCGAGCGCGAGCTTTTCCTGCACCCCGGGCAGGTCGAGGCTGGTGCGGCTCGCCGCCTCGCCGCTCATCCCGGGATCCTCGCCGAGGAACAGCACCGTGGCATCGGCCTGCCTCGCGATGGAGAGCGCTTCGTCGAAACCGGATTCGTCGTCGCCAAGCACTTGAGCGCCCTTCGCGTGCAGCACGCGCGCGCCGGGCAAGGCGTCGCGGATGCCCTGCAGCGGCGAGATCGCGTCGGCTGCCCTGGCATCGCCCGCCCAGTTGCCGTTCATCGCGGCGGGATCGTCGGCCAGCGGGCCGATCACCGCGATCGTCTTCAGCGACTTCGCGAGCGGCAGCACGCCGCCCTCGTTCCTCAGCAGCACCATCGATTCGCGGGCGATCTCGCGCGACGCGCGGCGGAACGCCGGCGTGAGCGTGCGCGCCTGTTCGCGCTTCGCATCGCAGTAGCGATACGGATCGCGGAACAGCCCGAGATCGTATTTCGCGCGCAACACCCGGCGCACCGCCGCATCCACTTCCGCCACCGGCACCTTGCCGGCGCGCACCGCGGCCGGCAGGTCGCCGACGTAGAAGCCGCTGACCATGTCGATGTCGACGCCGGCGTCGATGCCGCGGACCGCGGCTTCGGTCGCATCCGCGGCCGCGCCGTGGCGCAGCACCTCCATCAACCCGGTGTAGTCGCTGACGACGATCCCGTCGAACCCCCATTCCTTGCGCAGCACGCCCTCGATCAGCGGCCGGTTCACATGCATCGGTGTGCCGTTGAGCGCATTGAACGCGGCCATCACCGTGCGTGCGCCGGCGTCGACGGCTGCCTTGAACGGCGGCAGGTAGACCTCGCGCAGGGTGCGCTCGGACATGTCGGTGGTGTTGTAGTCGCGCCCGGCCTCGGCCGCGCCGTACGCGACGAAATGCTTGGCGGTGGCGAGGATGGTGTCGTCGCGCGCGAGGTCCCCGCCCTGGAAGCCGCGGACCCGCGCGGCCGCAAGCGCGGAACCGAGGTACGGATCCTCGCCGGAGCCTTCGGCCACGCGGCCCCAGCGCGGATCGCGCGCGATGTCGACCATCGGCGCATAGGTCCAGTGCACGCCATGCGCGCTGGCCTCGATCGCGGCGATGCGCGCCGCGCGTTCCGATGCCACGGGGTCGAACGCCGCGGATTCGCCCAGCGGCTGCGGGAAGATCGTGCGGAACCCGTGGATCACGTCCGAACCGAACAGCAACGGGATACCCAGGCGCGACTGTTCGACCGCGATCCTCTGCAGCGGGCAGACCTCGGCGACGCCATGCATGCCGAGGATCGATCCGACCATGCCNTCGCGGATCTGGTCCTCCCCNGCGGCGCGCGCCTTGGGCCCGGTGTCGTTGCCGATGCCCGGCGGCTGGTTGAGCTGGCCGAGCTTTTCCTCGAGCGTCATCCGCCCGAGCAGTCGTTCGATGAAGCGCGCCTCGGTATCCGCTGCGTCGGGCGCCGGCTTCGCGCCGGCCGAGGCCAGCAGCGCCAGGCCGATGCCGGCGATGAGGGCGGGCAGGCGACGCGGGATTCGTCCCGTACGAAGCGGCATGCGGGGTTTTCCGATCAGGCTGGAAGCCGGAATGTAAACGTTTCCAGCGGCTCCCGGGAAGCCGGTTCGCAGCTTATGGCGCCTCGGCCCGGATCGCCAGCGCATGGATGTCGGTCTGCATCATCNCTCCCAGCGCGGCATACACCGCGCGGTGCCGCGCGACCGGCGACATGCCCGCGAACGCCGCGCTGACGATATGCACCGAGAAATGCCCGTGGCCCTGCGCGCCGCCGGCATGCCCGGCGTGCCTGTGGCTGTCGTCTTCGATTTCGAGCGATTGCGGCGCGAACGCGGCTTCCAGCAGCGCGCGCATGCGCTCGATCCGCGCGGGGTTCAGCCGCGGGATGTCGGCGGCGGTGTGGCCGCTCACGGCAGCACCGGTCGGAACGGGCGCACGTCGACCCGTGCGTAGACGCCGGCTTCGACATAAGGATCGGCGCCGGCCCAGGCGCGTGCCGCTTCCAGCGACTCGAACTCGGCGATCACGATACTGCCGCTGAAACCGGCCGGCCCCGGATCCTCCGCATCGATGGCCGGGCACGGGCCGGCGAGCAGCAGGCGCCCGGCATCGAGCAAACCCTGCAGCCGCGCCAGGTGCGCGCCGCGCGCGGCCAGCCGCCGTTCCAGCACGCCCTCGCCGTCGTGTCCCTCGATCGCGTACCACATGGCCGTCTCCTGATTCCCGAACGAGTCCGCGCCGGAAGCCACGCGGGCGATGGCGACCGCGTGGCGGTCGCGGCGCACTCGCCGGGGACAACCGGACGTCGGGCAAGGCGCAGTGTACGGGTCGGCCCCTGGCATTCCGGGCAGGGATGCGCGCGAGCGCGGTGCGCGACAGCCGGCGGACGGGGCTGGAGGCGGCCCGCTGGACAGCCCCCGGCTCAGCCCGTACCCTTCGTCCATCGTTTCGAGGCCGGAGCCGGCCCGTGGTGCGAAGCCTGCACCCCGCCGCCCTCGCCATCCGCGCAACCACCGCCACGCCGCCGGCCCTCCCCACGGCCGGGTCCGCATGCGGCATTGCGCAAACCGCGACCCGCAACACCGNAATGCCCGCCCACGCCCGTGCGTGCGCTTTCGGCAAGATCGAGTGGCCCGGAGGGGGCCGCCCCGCATGACCGCAGACCCCGCGCCAGACGCGACCCAGCACGATTCCGAAGTCCACCCGCAGCAGCGGGCCCCGCAGCAGCACGAGATGCCGCTGGCGATGGTGCTCGGCCAGCCGGTGGTGGAGATCCCGAAGGACCTGTACATCCCGCCGGACGCGCTGGAGGTCATCCTCGAGGCGTTTGAAGGTCCGCTCGACCTGCTGCTGTACCTGATCCGCCGCCAGAACCTGGACATCCTCGACATCCCGGTGGCGGAGATCACCCGCCAGTACGTCGACTACATCCAGGCCATGCACGAGATGCGCTTCGAGCTGGCCG
>JGI24770J26754_10003112_pt1 | contig 11180 bp, 11 predicted proteins | sample LakOneMetagenome_FD_26754 | JGI IMG/M metagenome (IMG submission 26754) | reverse complement strand
GTCCTGAACCGGCAGGCGAGCAGCCCGTCCGGCCATCGCTCTTTCTTGACAGTGGGGGCTTCTCCCCCATATGCGCCATCGCCGCAGCGCAAGCGGCCCCTTCGTCTAGCGGTCTAGGACGTCGCCCTCTCACGGCGAAAACACGGGTTCGAGTGCCGCATGCGGCCGCCCCGATCCGGTTATTGCCCCGACGTCCGGGCGGGCGATCATTCGGACCCGCCGCGCCATCGCTCTTGCTTGACAGCGAGGGCTTCTCCCCCATATGCGCCGTCGCCGCAGCGCAGTGCGCGGCCCCTTCGTCTAGCGGTCTAGGACGTCGCCCTCTCACGGCGAAAACACGGGTTCGAGTCCCGTAGGGGTCACCAGCGATTCCGGCGAGTTAGCCGGTTTCGGTGCGCGTANNTCGCNAATTTCCGCAAAAATCTCCCGAATATNCGCACCCGNNGGGCGATCGACGCTGGCCGGCAGATTCATTCATCCTGCAAAACCGACACGGCTGCCCCGGTGCCCCCGCGCCTCAGCGAATCCGCGGTGATGACGACAGTCGTGCCGGGCTGCAGGACAGGTTCCACCGCGCGCCTGAAGTCGTCGGCGACATGGATCCGGCCGCCCAGGCTCTCGGCTTCGCCGGTCTGCCCGGGCAAAGCGATGCGTAGCCAGTTGCCGCCAGCCTGCAGGAGGTACGCCGAGGTTCGGGCAATCGGGCGGTCGATCACCACGGGCGCGCTCCCGATGGTGACGCCATTGCGCAAGACCACGACCCGTCTATCAGCTGCGCTGACCACGATGGAAACCGGGCCGGTCCGTGCCGCTTCCGGGTGCCACGTCGGCGCGTCGCCCGGTGTTGGCTCGATCCGGCCGCGCAGCAGGATCTCGGCCGGCGCCACGCGGGGCACCGCGGCCTCGTTGGTGATCACCACCGTCATGCCGAGACGGGTCACACCGTAGAGCAGGCGGGCGAATTCGCGCGGCAGGCGGATGCACCCGTGGGAAGCCGGGTAGCCGGGGAGGTCGCCGCCATGGAGAGCGACGCCATACCAGGTCAGCCGCTGCATGTTGGGCATCGGTGCGCTGTTGTAGATGCTGGAATAGTGCACGGCCTGACGCTCGAGCACGGTGAAGATGCCGGTGGGTGTGCGATGGCCGGGGCGTCCGGTCGAGACAGTCGTGATCGCGATCGGAATGCCGTTCCGGTAGAAGACCCCCCGCTGCGTCGCCAGGCTGATGACGAACAGCATGGGGCCTTCCGGCGCCACCTCCGGCGCCCACAGGAACTCGCCCGCCCTGAGCCGCCGGGCGGCTTCGAAAACCGACCCCGACTGCAGAGAGGGCTGGGCCAGCAGCATGGTTTGGCCAAGCAGCGCCGTGACGGCGAGTCCGAGCAGCATGAGGAGGCGCATCTCAGGCCGCCCTCTGCGTCACCGGGGCCAGGCGGCGGCGCAGGAACTCGGCGATCCGCGCCCTCACCTCCTCGCCCTGGCCGCAGAGGAGATGACCGCCGCTCTCCAGCACCATCAGCTCGGCGTCGGGCACATGCTCGGCGGTCCAGCGCGCGGCCGGCAGGGTGTTGAACAGGTCGTCCCTCGCGCTGATCACCAGGGTCGGCGCCTTGATCCTTTCGAGCGGCCGGGGTTCGATCCGCGCCTCCCCGTCGGCGACAATGCCATGCACGCGCCGGGACAATGGCAGGACGTTGCGGACGATCCAGTCGAGGCGGTCCCGTTCCAGAGGATCGGCGGCATCGTAGACCGCTGTGGGAACGCCGAGGAAGCGAAGGAGCCGCCGGCGGGCGACCTTCGCCGCCGCCCACCAGGCGAAGTCCTGGCCCTTCATGATCATTTCGAAGATCGGCCTGTTCGCCGCGACCCGCTCCGCAGTGACCTCGACGTCCGGCGCATAGGCCCGCGGCACGACGAGGATCAGGGCGCGCACATGCTCCGGGTGCCGCAGAGCGAGCTCGATCGCGCTGGGCGCCCCGGCGGAGATGCCGAGCACGACGGCGGCGGGGGTCTGCAGATGGTCGAGCAGGGCGGCGAAGGCATCGGCCTGGATGTGCGGCTGCGGATCGGCCGGCCGGCAGCTGCGCAAATAGCCGAAACGGGACGGCGCGATCATGTCATGACCCTCGCCGAACAGCTCGCGGCCCACCATCAGGCCTTGGTCGTAGCCGCCGCCGGCGCCGTGGATCAGCAGGACCGGCGGCCCGGAACCTTCGCGGCCATATTCGATCAGGCCGTGATAGAGCTCGACCAGGCTGCTGCCCTTGTCCAGCGCGGCGTTGATGTCGGCCATATCGTGACGGAACATCTTGCGGATGGCATAAGCAGCGATGCCGGTGCCGGCCAGGGCGGCAAGGCCGAACAGCTTGAGCGCGTCCATGACGGCCTCCTTCGGGGCCATGGCTAGCGCCGCGCAGGCCAGTTTGCCCTACGCATTGTCCCCTAATGTGGCAGCGCGCTGGCCAGACTAGGCGGACAGGATGCCATCGCAATCAGGCTCCACAATTGACGCGCTGCTGCCCGGTCTGGCGCTGGCGCTCGCGATCGGCCTACTGATCGGCGTCGAGCGCGGCTGGCACATGCGCGCCGAGAAGGCCGGCGACCGCGTCGCTGGCATCCGGACGTTCGCTCTGCTCGGATTGCTGGGCGGTCTGCTCGGCACCCAACTGGACGGGGCGGCGATGCCCTATGCGGTCGCGCTCGGACTTGGCGCGATCGGGGCGCTGCTGCTCGGTTATGCTGCGGAAATGCGCCGGAGCCGCGAGGTCAGCGCAACCTCGACGCTTGCGGGCGTGATCACGCTGGGCCTCGGCGCGCTCGCGGCAACCGGACAGATGGGGCTCGCCTCCGTTGGCGCGGGGGCCACAGTCCTCCTGCTCGCCGCGCGCGAGCCGCTGCACCGGGCGATTGGCGCCACCAGCGAGGCCGACATTACGGCGCTGCTGCGGCTCGTCCTCGTCGTCCTCGTCATCCTCCCGTTACTGCCGGATCGTGGCATGGGGCCGTTCGACGCGATCAACCCGCGGCGCCTCTGGCTCGTTGTCGTGGTGACTGCTGGCATCTCCTTCGTCGGCTATGCCTTGTCCCGCGTCCTCGGCGAGCGCCGCGGCACCCTTCTGACCGCAGCCGTCGGCGCATTGGTGTCGTCGACCGCGGTCACGGTGGACAGCGGTCGCCGGATCCGGGCGGGGGCGGAGGGGCCCGCGGATTGCGCCGCAGTGGCGGTCGCCTCGGCGATCATGTTCGTGCGCGCCTTCGTGCTCATCGCCTTGCTCGCCCCGCTGACCTTCTCACGTTTGCTGGTCCTGATCGGGCCCGCTGCCCTGGTGGCCCTGGCCGTCGCGGGTCTGCTGGTCTGGCGGAGCGGCACGCACCCGGATGGCGTCGGCATGCGTGATTCAAAGCCGCCGGGTCTCGGCCTGGCCCTGATCTTCGCTGCCACTGTGGCGATCATCGCAATCGCCAGCGCGTGGGCGGAGGGGCGTTTCGGAAGTGAGGGCGGTGCGATCGTGATCGCGCTCGGCGGCACCGCGGACATCGATGCCGCCATCGCCGCCGTAGGCAGCCTGTCGCCCAGAAGCCTGCCGGCCCCTCTCGCCGCCCTCGCAATCGCCGCACCCATTCTCTACAACACATTCACCAAAGGCGTGGCGCTCCTTCTCATCGCCCGCTCTCGCCGCGCTCTGCCTGGGGCCGCTGCGCTCGGCGCCACATCGATCGCGCTATTGATCCCGATCCTCGTCGCATTGCGGCTAACCTAAGGAGCATTGCGTATGCAGGCTGCCCGCGACGCCCCCTATCCTGAAATCAAAGGAAGAGGGGAAAGGCCGTGATCCTGCAGTCTCATGCTCGGCTTCGCGTTGGCGACCGCCCCATCTCTGGAGCGTCTCGCCTGCGCATCGGATCGATTATGCTGATCAGCGTGGTCGCACTGTTGGGCGTCCTCAGTCGGATTGCAGGTGCCGCATGAGGCGCATCTTGCTCGCCACCGACTTCACGAGCCAAGCCGACCATGCGCTTGACCGCGCCGTCAGGCTTTCCTCGCAGACTGGCGCGACGCTGGACGTGCTGCATGCACACCCGGACGACAAGGCCGATGTTTCCGCGCTACACGCCAGGCTCATCGCCGATGCGCACCGCGCGGCGAAAGGTGCCGGCGCCGACAGGGTGGAGATCCGATCCGTAGTCTCCGTGCGCGACCCACGGGAAGCGATCCTGCACCGCATCGAACGGATTCCCACCGACCTTGTCGTGCTTGGCGGGCACGGGGAGCCGCGCTTTCGGGATGCGATCTTTGGCACCACGGCCACGCATATCGTGAAGCACAGCCCGATCCCGGTCCTGGTCGTCCAGACCGATCCTGCCGTGCCCTATGCAAAGCTGATGGTGGCGGCCGACAGGCCCGAAGGTGCCCCATACCTGGTTGAAAATGCGCTCTCGATCGCGCCGGCGGCCGAGGTCTTCACAGTCCACGCATTCCGGACCGGCTTTCTCGACCGCCTGGACGATGCAGAAGTCATGGATGATCTGGCCGCGCGTGAGGTCGCAGCGCTTCAGTCGGCGCTCGCCCGCGTCGCCAAGACCCATCCAAGCGCGTTGCTGGGCGCGCATCACCACATCGTCGCCGAGCCCGGCGACGCGATAACGGTGCTGATGGATGAAACCGAGCAGCTGGTGCCGGATCTGGTGGTGATGGGAACTCGGCACCGCGACAGCTTCCTCGGCAGCCGGGCGGTCGACGCTTGCTTCTGGTGTCCGACCGATCTGCTTGTCGTGCCCGAACCGGAATTCGCACGCGTGCCGGTCGACGCATGATCGCGCCGACCCTGACCTTCCACGGCGCTGCCGGCACCGTCACCGGTTCATGCTTCGAGGTCGGCTTCGCCAGGCGCCGGGTGCTGGTCGATTGCGGGTTGTTCCAGGGCCCACGTAGCCTGGAGGCGCTGAACTTCCAGCCATTCACCTTTGACCCCGCCGGCATCGACGCCGTGCTGCTGACCCATGCCCATCTCGATCATTGCGGCCTGTTGCCCCGGCTCGCCGCCGAGGGTTTCAAGGGGCCGATCTGGTGCACCGAGGCAACGCGGGACCTGCTCGGCATCATGCTGCCCGACGCCGCCCGGATCCAGGAGCAGGAGACAGAACGGCGCAATCGGCGCGCCGACCGCGCGGACGAGCCGCCGGTAACGCCGCTCTACACGCTCGCCGACGCGGAAGCGGCGCTCGAGCTCGTCAGGCCGATGCAGATGGATGAGCAGTTCGAGGTGGCGCCGGGCTTCCGCGCGCGGCTGTGGAATGCGGGCCACATCCTCGGCTCGTGCTCGATCGAGCTCTTCGTCGGCGGCGCGCATCTGCTTTTCTCTGGCGACCTGGGCCCCGACAATAAGAGCTTCCATCTCGATCCGGCGGGGCCGCACGGCATCGATCATCTGCTCTGCGAGAGCACCTATGGCGACCGCAGCCGCGATCCAATCACGCCCGAGCAACGCCGCGCGCTGCTGGAGACGGAGGTCATCGAGGCCCGACGCCACGGGGGCAATCTCGTCATCCCGGTCTTCGCGCTTGAACGCACGCAGGAACTGCTCCTTGATCTGGCCATGCTGATCGACAGTGGGAGCATTCCCCACCAGCAGGTCTTCATCGATTCCCCGCTCGCCAGCCGCGCCACCGAGATATTCCGCAAGCATCGTCGCGACCTGCAGGACGTGACCGGCAAGGATGTCTTCCGCCATGCCGGCTTCCATTTCGTCGAGAGCGTTGACCAGTCGATCGGTCTTAATCGGCTTTCCGGTGCGGTGATCCTGTCGGCGTCCGGCATGTGCGAGGCCGGGCGCGTTCGCCACCATCTCAAGCACAATCTGCCCCGCCACGATTCAACGATCCTGTTCGTCGGCTTTCAGGCGCAAGGTACGCTGGGGCGAACGCTTCTGGATGGCGCGAACAGGGTGCGCATCTCGGGACGCGACGTGGCCGTCCGGGCCCGCATCCGCCGGATCGATTCCTATTCGGCGCATGCGGATCGCGACGAGCTGATCGCCTGGATCAAGGCGCGCCAGCCCATCGCCGGCGGGCTGTTCCTCACGCACGGCGAACCCAGTGCGCTCGCGGCGCTCAGGCAAGGGACCACCTGGCTCGCGCCGAATGTGATGATTCCTGAGATTGGCGAGACCTGGTCGTTGCCTGCCGGCGCGCCGCCCAGGCTCCTCAAGGCCGGTCGAACGGAGCTTCGCCCCGTGCTGCAGCGCGATTGGCAGAATGACTATGCCGATCTTGCGACCCAGCTGAAGCAACGCCTGCAACGGATTGAAGGTGAGCGAAACCGCCGCGAGGCGATCGCCCGGATCAAGGACCTGCTCGATCGCTACGGCCGCGTCCGCAGAGCTCGCGGGAAGAGGCAGGCGTGAACCAAGGGTAGCAGCGCGGCGGCAACTTGTCCGGCAAGACCTAACAGCGCAGCCGGCTGTCCATAACTGGCGCTCCTGCCAAGCAGTGAAGCGAGGCCGACCTCGGCCGCCACCAGAACCAGGAAGCCGACGCCGCCCATCAACAAGCGGTCGCCTGGCCGTCCGGCAACAGCGCATCGGCGGACCAGCGAGGTACACAATAGCCAAGCCAGGCCGAGCATCAGCGGAAGTTCCAGCACGGTTGCGTCCAGCGTGCCGAAGCGAGGTTCAAGCGCGAGCACACGTACGACACCTACCGCGCTTCCCACCAGAAAGAGGGCCAAGGCATAGGCCAACCCGGCAAGGGCAGCGCGCGCCAGGCCCGGCATCTCAATGCGCCAGCAAGAGCGGCACCGCGCTATGCCGCAGGAAGTCACGGGTGACGCCCCCCAGCACGGCTTCGCTGAAGCGCGAATGGCCATAGGCGCCCATCACGACATAGGCGGCGCCGAGCGTCGCCGCGGCATTCCGCAACGCGTCGGCAACGCTGCCCTCGCCCGCCGGCCACTCGTGCAGCTCGGAGGCGAGACCATGGCGCGACAGATAGACGCTCGCGTCAGTCGGCGGGAAGGCCTCCTTTCCCTCTGCGATGGTCACGATGTGAATGGCCGAAGCCTTGTGGAGCATCGGCAGGGTCAGCTGGAGCGCATGGGCCGCCTCGGGGCTGCCGTTCCAGGCGATCATCGCCGGACCGAAGCAATTGAAGCTGCGCGTCTCACGCGTAACGGCGAGCACCGGCGCCCGCGCATGCAGCGCAACATCGGCCGCGAGCGACCGGGGACCGGCATTGCCGCCCTCGTCGCCCGGCAAGCTGACCACTATGAGATCCGCAAGGCGGGAGCGCTCCTCCATGATCTGCCAAGGCTGGCCGATGTAGCGGAACCAGTTCCAGCTCGCCCCCTCCACCGTCAGACGTTGCTCGATCCGGGCCTTGTGCGCGTCTTCGGCTTCCTCGACCGCCGCGACCACGTTGGGCAGAGCGTAGACGCCGCCGAACGCGTCTCCCATGATGACAGAATCGTATGGCGTCACCTGGACGCAATCCAGATGCCCTTCAAAGGCGCGAGCCACGTCAAGCGCGACCTGCAGCCGGCTCTCCATCCCGTTGTCCTCGGTGGCATAGAGCAGAATGGTCTTCATCTNATGTCTCCATCGGGCAGCAGGTTCGATNGAGATCGGGCTAGGAGGCCGGCCCNGACCCGTCACTACGCAGATTCCCGGAACGCCNCACTCAGTACCTTCCCTTATTCAAGCTGCGGTTGCGGGCNGTCAGAAGGGTCGCATGAACTGGCAATCCATCCGTCTTGAGCTGGCACGCACGCCGGATTTTCCCGAAGGCTCGGCGAGCCGCGCTTATCTTCTGCACCTGCCGCTCGACGATCGGGGACTGATCGACGAACCGCAGCGCAAGGCGTTTCCGGGTCGGGCGACCGTCCGGCGTTACTGGCCCAACCAGCCTGACCTCTCCGGCTACGTGATCAAGCGGAAGGGCGGTTGGGCCTTTTCTTATGTCCCCGGCGAGGCAGACGACGAGGTGATTTTCCATCTCGAGAACCACCCGATCCGGCTTGGCGAGTATCTGACGCTGACCGAGCCGGACGGCAGCCGCCTGCCCTTTCGCGTTACCAGCATGAAGGAACTGCTGGCGCCACGCTGCTAGTCCCCGTCGCCCGCCTCGCCTTCGTCTCCCAAGCCGGCGGCGAAGGCGATGCGCAGCGCATCCGACAGGCTGTGCACTTCCAGCTTGGTCATCAGATTGGCGCGGTGGATTTCCACGGTGCGCGGGCTGATCTCGAGATCATAGGCAATGGTCTTGTTGGGATGGCCGCGCACCAGGCCTTTCATCACATCCAGCTCGCGCGAGGTGAGCGCAGCCAGCCTGGCCCGCGCCTCATCCGCGCGAACATGGCGCTTCGCGGACTTGTCGAGGCGCTCCAACGCGGCCTCGATAGCGCTCAGCATCACCGCCTTCTCGAAGGGCTTTTCGACGAAGTCGACGGCGCCGAGCTTCATCGCCTCGACCGCCGTATTGATGTCGCCATGGCCCGTCATCACGACGACCGGCAGAAGGATGCCGCGTTCCTTCAACGCCGCCTGGACCTCCAACCCGTCCATTTCGGGCATCCGCACATCCAGGAGGACACAACCGGGCACTGCCTCTTTGGCGCTTGCCAGGAACTCGACGCCCGATGTGTAAGTCTTCACCAGATAACCCGACGTCCGCAGCATGAAGCTCGCCGAGCGTCGAATGGCCTCGTCGTCGTCGACGAGATGAACATGGCGATCCGAATCAGCCATCAGTGTCCCCCGATGCATCGATCAATGTGAAGTGGAACGCGGTGCCGCCGAAGCCGCTGGCTTCCGTCCAGATCCTTCCGCCCTGCCCTTGGATGATAGTATGGCAGATGGACAGGCCAAGCCCCATGCCGTCCGATTTGGTGCTGACGAAAGCCTGGAACAGCCGCTCCGCCACGTCCGGCGCAAGGCCGGGGCCGCTGTCCTCGATCGAGACCTGAACGAAGCCATCGCCCGCCGGTCGGGAACTGATGCGCAGGCGGCGGACTGGGCGGTCCGCCATCGCCTCCATGGCGTTGCGCACCAGATTCAGGATGACCTGCTGGACCGGGATTCGGTCGATCAGCACCCGGTCGAGGTCGGGATCGAGCTTCAACTCCAGCGCGATTCCGCGCTCGCCNGCGCCAATCATGGCGAGAGCGCTCGCCTCATTCACGACGCGCGCCAGACTCTCNATCCGCCGCTCGCTCTCACCCCGCGAAATGAAATCGCGCAAGCGTCTGACGATCTGCCCCGCCCGCAACGATTGCTGCGCGCAATCCTTCAGGGCCTCCCGAACAATCGCCACTGTCTCCTCGTCGGGATTCTCCAGCAATTCCTCCGCTGTCTCGACATAATTGGCGATCGCCGTGAGCGGCTGGTTCAGTTCGTGCGCGATCGCGGTCGCGAGCGTGCCCATCGCCGTCACGCGCGAGACGTGCGCGAGCTCCTCCTGCAGGTCGTGCAGCCTCAGCTCCGTCTGCTGGCGCTCGGTCAGGTCGCGAATGAAGCCCGTGAACACCCGCTGATCGCCGATCCGGCCTCGCCGATGTGCAGCTGGATCGGAAAGGTGGTGCCGTCGCGATGCCGCGCCGTGGTGACGCGGCCGACGCCGATGATCTTGCGGTTGCCGGTTGCCAGATAGCGGCTGAGATAGAGATCGTGCCGTTCGCGATCCGGGGACGGCATCAGCGTGCTGACATTCTCGCCGCGCACCTCGTCCTCCGCGAAACCGAACATCGCCTCCGCGGCGGCGCTAAACGAGAGGATGTGGCCCCGCTCGTCGATCACAATCATCGCGTCCGGGATCGTGTCGAGGATGGAGCGCAGATGGGCCTCGCGGGCGAGCAGCCGCTCGTCGTCTCTCGCAAGGATCCGTCCCACCGGCATTGCGGCGACTCTCCGCGTGTCGAAGGTGGAAAGCAACCTGAATCAGGCGGCATCCAGGCCGCGACGCAGCGGCGCGGCGCCGAGCCAGCGCCAGGCCTCCCCTTCCTTGTCCGTTGGAAAATGGCGGACCTCGAGCTTGAGGAGCGGCGCGACCGCCGCCACCCAGGCGGTCAGCCAGAGCGGTCCGCCGACCACGGCGTAGCGCTCGACCTTGTGCAGGGCCTTCAGTTTCATCCGCACGTAGCTGCCGTCCAGCCCGCCAGGAGCAGGCATCCGGAAATCCTTGAACCGGGCCAGGATCCGCACCGGCCCCGGCCGGCGCTCCATCAGTTCGTCCATCTGGACGACGAGCGCGTGCATTTCCTCCGCACCGATTCTGCCATCCAGCTCGAAGCCGAACACGTCCGGCCTGTCGGTCTCGATCAGGGTCAGCGCCCGACCATGCGGGTAGGGGCTGCGACCCTCGACCCAGGCGAGCGCCTGCTCGCGCTCGTTCATCAGATAGGTTTCGTAGCTGAGTCCGGGGATCAGCGCGCTCTCGACGCGGCTCGCCCAGCGAATCCAGCCGAGGTCGCTCACGATCGCGATCCGGCCGAACTTCTCCCGCTGGCCAAGCAGGCCGAAGGCGTGCGGCAGATACTCTCCCAAGGCGGTCCACTCGAAGCCGTGATAGTCGCTGATCTCGGCATAGATNTGGGTCTTCTCGTTCGCGGCNANCGCCCGCTCGAGGCGGTCGACAATGCCCATCAACTCNTCGCGGGACAGCCTGCCCTCGATCTTGACGGCGATCACGTCGGCGGCGGAATTGAGATAGACGAGCATGGCGTTCTCCGGGAGGGTCGGCTGGGCATTTAGCTTTCCGGGAGGCCGTGCCGGATCCGGATGACTACGTATCCCGGCATGCCTGCGTTGGTGCGACGGGAGGTGCATGGCCCGCATCACGATCATCGATGGTCATCCGGATCCTGACCGGCAGCATTTCGTCCATGCCATTGCTGACGCCTATGCCGAGGGCGCGGAGACGCGGCATGAGGTGATCCGCATCGAAGTCGGCGCGCTGGACTTTCCGCTGCTGCGCAGCCCGAAGGCGTGGCTGGAGGACAAGCCGCCGCGCGCCATCGCCGCCGCCCAGGAGGCAATCCATTGGGCGCAACATCTGGTCTTCGTCTATCCGCTCTGGCTCGGCGATGTGCCCGCACTGTTCAAAGGCTTCCTCGAGCAGGTCGCGCGGCCGGGGTTCGCACTGGGCAGGATGAGGAAAGGCTTTCCCGAGAAGCTGCTCGCGGGCCGCTCG
>JGI24770J26754_10003111_pt1 | contig 11181 bp, 9 predicted proteins | sample LakOneMetagenome_FD_26754 | JGI IMG/M metagenome (IMG submission 26754) | reverse complement strand
ATGCGCCATGCGGTCGAGACCCTCGAGCAGCTTGGCGTCGCCTGTGAAGTGCGCGTTGTTTCCGCACACCGCACGCCGGATCTGCTGTTCGGTTATGCCGCCTCGGCGCTGGACCGAGGGCTGGTGGCGATCATCGCCGGTGCCGGCGGCGCGGCCCATCTTCCGGGCATGCTCGCCGCAAAAACCCGCGTCCCCGTGCTTGGCGTGCCGGTGCAGTCGCATGCGCTGAACGGGATGGATTCGCTGTTGTCGATCGTGCAGATGCCCGCCGGCATTCCGGTCGCGACGTTCGCGATCGGCCGTGCCGGGGCAGTGAATGCCGCGCTGTGCGCGAGCGCGATCCTCGCCTTCACAGACTCCATGCTGGCGCAGCGCCTCGATGCCTTCCGCGCCGAGCAGACCGCGAACGTGCTTGCGAATCCCGATCCGCGGGTTCCGGCATGAGGCACGCGATGGTCGATGGCACGCATTGGTCGGAAAGCCTCCGCACATGGCGACGATAGGTATCCTTGGCGGTGGGCAACTCGCGCGCATGCTCGCGCTGGCCGGCGCGCCGCTTGGCTTGCGTTTCCTCGTCGTCGACAGCGCCGAGGACGCGTGCGCGGCGCAGGTCGCACCGTTGTTGCGCGCCGACTGGCGGGATTTCGATGCGCTCGCCGACTTCGCCCGACGCATCGACGTCGCGACTTTCGACTTCGAGAATGTGCCGGCCGACACCGCGCACTGGCTGACCGAGCACACCCGGGTCTTCCCGAATCCGCGCGCGCTGTCGATTTCGCAGGACAGACTCGCCGAGAAGAGCCTGTTCCGCGAAATCGGGCTCGATACGCCGTCATTCGCCGCGGTCGACAGCCGCGACGATCTCGCGCGCGCGGTCGAGAAGATCGGCACGCCGTCGATCCTGAAGACGCGTCGCCTCGGCTACGACGGCAAGGGCCAGTTCCGCCTGAAGTCGCCGGCCGATGTCGACGCGGCGTGGCAGGCACTCGGCGGCGCGCCGTCGATCCTGGAAGCGTTCGTGCCGTTCGAGCGCGAGTTGTCGGTGATTGCGGTGCGCTCCCGCGACGGTGAGTTCCGTACCTGGCCGCTGACCCAGAACTGGCACGCCGACGGCATTCTCTCGGCCAGCCTCGCGCCTGCGCCGGGCACCGACGCGCTCGCACCCATCGCGTTCGCGCACGCACGAAGGATTGCCGANGAGCTCGACTACGTCGGCGTGTTCGCGCTCGAACTGTTCGTNCGCGAGGGCAAGCTGCTCGGCAACGAGATGGCGCCGCGCGTGCACAACTCCGGCCACTGGACCATCGAGGGTGCGCCCGCNAGCCAGTTCGAGAATCATGTGCGCGCGGTACTCGGCCTGCCGCTCGGCGACACCAGCGCTCTCGGCGTCANCGTCATGCTGAACTGGGTCGGCGAACTGCCACCCGCCGATCCCGTGCTCGCCGAACCGCGCGCGCACTGGCACGACTACGGCAAGAGNCCGCGCNTCGGGCGCAAGGTCGGTCACGCGACGTTCTGCGCGAACGATGCCGCCGGGATGCGCGAGCGCCTGTTGCGTGTCGGCCACGCGCTTGGCCGCGAGAGCCAGATAGCCCCCGTGCTCGACGCACTACGCTGAGCCTTCCTTCAGTGCTTGCGCACGCAGCGGGGTCCTGTACGAAAAAGCCGCTCACGGGAGCGGCTTTCTCGTACGGTTCGCAACATCGACGAATCAGGCCATCTGGCTCGCGGCGAAATCCCAGTTCACGAGATTCCAGAACGCCTCGACATATTTCGGACGCGCATTGCGGTAGTCGATGTAGTAGGCGTGCTCCCAGACGTCGCAGGTCAGCAGCGGGCGGTCGGCGCCGGTTATCGGCGTGCCCGCGTTCGAGGTGCTGGCGAGCGCGAGACTGCCATCCGGTCGCTGCACCAGCCAGCCCCAGCCGGAGCCGAACGTGCCGACGCTGGTCTTGGTGAACTCGTCCTTGAACTGGGCGAAACCGCCGAACGCCTTGTTGATCGCGTCGGCGAGGCGGCCACTCGGCTCGCCACCGCCGTTCGGCTTCAGGCAGTTCCAGTAGAACGTGTGGTTCCAGATCTGTGCGGCGTTGTTGAACATGCCGCCGGAAGACTTGCGGATGATTTCTTCGAGCGAGAGGTTCTCGAACTCGGTGCCCTTGATCTGGTTGTTGAGATTGGTGAGGTAGGTCTGGTGATGCTTGCCATAGTGGTAGTCGATGGTTTCCGCGGAAATGTGCGGAGCCAGCGCGTCGCGCGCCCAGGGAAGCGCAGGCAGTTCGATCGCCATGGGGACACTCCTTGCCGATGGGTAGGGTCTTGCAGTCTAGGCAGTCGGCGNGCGGCAAATCAACCGCGGGGTGCGGGTGGTATCATCGGCGATTATGCCGCGTTAACCCGAAAGGTCAGCAATGGACGTCATCGAACGCATCAAGGGCACCCTCGCGGGCCATCCGATCGTGCTTTTCATGAAGGGCACGCCGCAGTTCCCGATGTGCGGGTTCTCCAGCCGCACCTCGCAGGCGTTGAAGGCGGTCGGTGCCGACTTCCACTCGGTCAACGTGCTGGAAGACCCGGAAATCCGCGCCAACCTGCCGCGCTATTCGAACTGGCCGACGTTCCCGCAACTGTTCATTCATGGCGAGCTGATCGGCGGTTGCGACATCGCGCTGGAACTGTACGAATCGGGCGAGCTCGAACGCCTGGTGCAGGACACACAAAAGGCCTGAGCATGCTCGTTCCGGTGCAACTCGCGGACGGCGTCGCCACGCCTGCCGCGGACTCCCTGCGCGAGCGGGTCGTGCTTGTGACCGGCGCGACCGGCGGACTCGGGCGCGCGACCGCGCTTGCCACTGCCGCCGCGGGCGCTACCGTCGTACTGCTTGGTCGCAAGGTGCGGCCGCTCGAGGCGCTGTACGACGAGATCGAGCGCCTCGGTGGCGCCACCCCGGCCTTGTATCCGATGGACCTCGCGGGTGCCACGCCGAACGATTACGCCGATCTCGCTGCGGCGGTGATGCGCGAATGCGGCCGCCTCGATGGCCTGGTACATGCGGCGGCGCACTTCGACACCCTGCAGCCGTTCGAGCAGCAGGCGCCCGAGGAGTGGAACCGGACCCAGCAGGTGAACCTGACCGCGCCGTTCCTGCTGACCCGCGCCTGCATGCCCGTGTTGCGGCGTGCGAACGACGCGGCGGTCGTGTTCGTGTTCGACGACCCGGCGCGCGTCGGCAACGCGTTCTGGGGGGGCTATGGCGTTGCCAAGATGGGGCTGCAAGCACTTGCCTCGATCGTGNACGAAGAAACCGAAAGCTCGAGCGTGCGCACGCATGCCGTGCTGCCTGGTCCGATGCGCACGACCCTGCGTCGTGCCGCGTACTATGGCGAGGACACCCTGGCGCACCCGGATCCCGCGCATGCGGCGCAGGCGGTGACGTGGCTGCTGGGTGCCGGCGCGCGCGACGTGCGAGGCAAGGTCCTCGACCTGCGCTAGATGGGTTGGTGGTGAGGCAGGTTTGTTCACTCTCCCACAACGATGAAACCGTTGCGGGAAGAGGGGAACGCGTGGTGTCGCGCCGAGCGCGGCGGTAATTCCTGAAGGGGGCGCCATGGAAAGTTCGATGAGCACGGTGTCGGCAGGCCTGCTGCTGTTCCTGATCATGGACCCGCTCGGCAACATTCCGTTGTTCCTCGCGTTGCTGCGCAATGTCAAACAGGAACGCCGGAGACTGGTGCTCGTGCGCGAGATGCTCATCGCGCTGGTCGTGCTGTTCGTGTTCCTTTTCTGCGGCCAGTACCTGCTGCATGTGCTGCAGCTCAAGCAGGAGTCGGTCGGCATCGCCGGCGGCATCGTGCTGTTCCTGATCGGCGTGCGCATGATCTTCCCGCAGCAGGGTGGCGTGTTCGGCGACAGCGAAGGCGAGCCGTTCATCGTGCCGATGGCGATACCGGGCGTCGCCGGGCCTTCGGCGATGGCGGCGGTGATGCTGCTTGCAAACAGCAACCCGGGCCGCACGGTCGACTGGAGCGTCGCGTTGTTCGTCGCCTGGTTCGCTACCGCGCTGATCCTGCTGTCGTCGACCTACCTGTACCGGTGGCTCGGCAGCAGTGTCCTGACCGCGCTGGAGCGCCTGATGGGCATGCTGCTGGTCGCCCTTTCGGTGCAGATGTTCCTCGACGGCATCGTCGCCTACGTGCAGCCGTTGCGCTGAGGCGGGGCGGGGGCATGCGGCAGAACGACGCGCCGTCGCGCAAGTACCATCGGGATGCGCGCATGTCTGTCACAAATCGGCGATAGTGTGCGCCGCGTCAGCAGAGGTGTCCCTTGATCAGCGTCGAACGCAGTTTCTACCGCAAGTTCCCGCGTCTGGCCGAGGGGCGTGCGCGCGCATTCGCGCAGCCGGTGGTCGGGCTGCTGCGCCGGATCGCCTGCGAGGAACGCATCAACGCGATCCTGCAACAGGGCGCGCAAATGACCGGGTTGGCTTTCGTCGAGCATGTGCTCGACAGCATCAAGGTCAGCTACGCCGTCGCCAATACGGATCGCGAGAACATCCCGGTCGAGGGGCCGGTCGTGATCGTCGCCAACCATCCGCTCGGCGCGCTCGATGCGCTCGCGCTGATCCATCTGGTCGGCTCCGTGCGTCGTGACGTCAAGGTGCTCGCGAACGACGTGTTGATGCAGCTCGAGCCGATGGCTCCGCTGCTGTTGCCGTTGCCGGTATTCGGTTCGGGCAGCGCGCTTGGTGGCGCGCGCGAGGCCTATCGTGCGCTCGATCGCGAAGAGGCACTGATCGTGTTCCCGGCCGGCGAAGTCTCGCGCATGCGCGCGCAGGGTGTGCGTGACGGCAAGTGGTCGAGCGGGTTTGCCCGGCTCGCGTTGAAGTCCGGTGCGCCGGTCCTGCCGGTGCATATCCGCGCGCAGAACTCGCCGATGTTCTACGGCGTGTCGATGCTGGCCAAGCCGCTCGCCTCGCTGATGCTGGTGCGCGAGATGTTCGGCGCCGAACACACCCGGATCGGCTTCCAGATCGGGCAGATGGTGCCGAGCGAAGCTCTGGCGGACGGTGCCGAACAGCCGGAGCGCATCGCGGCGCAGATGCGCCGTCACGTCTACCGTCTCGCGCGGCGCCGGCCTACCGTGTTCCCGACTTCCACCGCGATCGCCCATCCGGAATCGCCGCTGGCCGTGCGCAGTGCGTTGCGCAAGGCCGAACCGCTCGGCCACACGGTCGACGGCAAGCAGATCCTGCTGCTCGATGCCGGAGTGGATTGCCCGGCTTTGCGCGAGATCGGTCGCCTGCGCGAACTCGCATTCCGGCGCGTTGGCGAGGGCACCGGCGCGCGCCGCGACCTCGATCGCTACGACACGCATTACCGGCATCTGGTGCTGTGGGACGAGCATGCGCTCGCGATCGTGGGCGCCTATCGTCTCGGCGAGCCGGGCGGATCCTGCGCGAACGCGGCATGGATGGCCTGTACTCGGCCAGCCTGTTCGATTACGCGGACGAAGCGCGCCCGTTCCTCGACCAGGCGGTTGAACTCGGTCGCAGTTTCATCCAGCCGGCCTACTGGGGTTCGCGCAGCCTCGACTACCTGTGGCAGGGCATCGGTGCCTATCTCGCCAGCCGCCCCGACGTGCGCTACCTGTTTGGCCCGGTCAGCCTGAGCGCCTCGCTGCCGTTCGAGGCGCGCGAATGGATCGTCCACTACCACCGGCACTATTTCGGATCGGACGCGGGGCTGGCGCGGCCGCGTAACCCGTTTGTCATTTCGCCTGCGGTCGCCACCGCCGCAAGCGCAGCGTGGAGCGGACGCAGCGTGGTCCGAAGGGCTGCCTGTCCTGCGCAAACAGCTGGACGCGCTGCAGGCGCAACTGCCGGTGCTGTATCGACAATATGCCGACCTGTGCGAGCCGGAAGGGGTGCGTTTCCTCGGCTTCGGCATCGATCCGGCGTTCGGTGGCTGCGTCGACGGCCTGGTCCAGCTAGATCTGGCGCATCTGCGCCCGGCCAAGCGCGCGCGCTATCTCGACCGCGCCATGCGCCAGACGGTTGACCCTGCCAGTTGACTGGTTGTTACAAATCCGTCACCGAACCCTGTTAAACTAGGGTTAAGGATGCGGCTCCGTACGGAGCCTGCATCCGGGTCGTCCCGGGGGCGGCCAACGAAATCAACGAAACGACCGCAACCGCTCCGCCCAAGCGCGAGTGTTGCGGCTTTCGTGTCCGGCACTTCGACGACGTCCACGAGGGATAGGCAACAATGAACAAGCAGCTTCGCATGCGGCTCCTGCCGTTGGTGATCGGTTCGCTCTTCGCGGCATCGGCCGCGTACGCGCAGAACACTTCTTCGTCCCTCAGCGGACGCATCCTCGACGCAAGCGGGCAGGCTGTCGCCGGTGCGACGGTCGAGATCATCCACGTGCCGTCGGGCACGTCGCGCACGGTCGTGACCGATGCGAACGGTCGCTATTCCGCGCAGGGTCTGCGCGTCGGCGGACCGTTCGAGGTGAAGGCCGCCGGCAGTCACGGCGAGAGCGCCGACCAGCCGGACGTATACCTGAAGCTCGCCGAGGAAACCACGCTGAACCTGACCGTCGGCGCCGCTGCGGCGCAGACGCTCGAGGGCATCACGGTCACGACCGTGGCTCCGGGCGCGACGTTCCAGGCCGACAACAAGGGCATCAGCACGAACATTTCCGGTCGCGATCTCAAGAATGCGCCGGCGCCGAGCCGTTCGGTGCAGGATATCGCGCGCCTCGATCCGCGCATCGTGATCTCCGATCGCGGCGACGGCTCGATGTCGGCGATGGGCCAGAACAGCCGCTACAACCGCATCACGGTTGACGGCGTCAACATCGGCGACCCGTTCGGTCTGAACTCGAACGGCATGCCATACGTCGGCTCGCCCGTTTCGGTCGATGCGATCGAGGAATACAACCTGTCGACGGCGAACTTCGACGTCACTTCCGACACGGTCGGCGCCAGCATCAATGCAGTCACCAAGAGCGGCACGAACGACTTCCACGGTTCGGCCTACTTCGCGTACCGCAATGCGCACAAGCTCGTGGGCGAGGCCGGCTGGCTCGACAGCAGCAACCAGTTCTACGACTACAAGGGCTACGGCATCGATCGCACCGCCGGCCTTACCGTCGGTGGTCCGCTGATCAAGGACACGCTGTTCTTCTTCCTCTCGTACGAAGACCAGAAGACCACCGATGTCGGTGCCGATGCGGCGAATGGCCTGAACGAATCGCTGGGTGGTGGTCCGTCGACCAGCAACCAGATCTCCCCGGGCGACCTGCAGCGCATCACCGACGCCGCGACGGCCCTCGGCCTCGTGCCCGGCACGTTCGGCGCGGCCGCCGGCAACCAGACCGACAAGCGCCTGCTGGCCAAGCTCGACTGGAACATCAACGACAGCCATCGCGCGAGCCTGAGCTTCCAGCGCACGAAGGACTTCCAGCCGATCGTGCAGGGCAACAACGCGACGTCGATCGGCTTGAGCAGCTACTACTACAACAAGAACAGCACGACCAAGAGCACGGTCCTGCACTTCTACGACGACTGGACCGACAGCTTCTCGACCGAAGCCTCGTTCATGCGCACGACGTTCGACCAGTTGCGCTCGGGCCCGACGCAGCAGCCGCAGGTGCAGATCCGTCTGAATCCGGACGGCACCGGCCCGACCGTGAACCTCGGCGAGGACCAGTTCAGCCACTACAACGTCCTCGACGTGAAGGGCTGGAACGCGTTCTTCGCCGGCACGTACAACGTTGGCGACCACTCGATCAAGGGCGGTGTCGATTACGCCAACAGCGACATCTACAACCTGTTCGGCCGTACGCAGTTCGGCGCGTACACGTTCTGGGGCATCGACAATTTCGCCGCCGGCAACTACCGCCAGTTCGACCTGTATCGTCCGGCGAATGGCCTGACGATCGACGACGTGGCGGCCAAGTGGAAGTACGCGCAGTGGGGCTTGTTCCTGCAGGACACCTGGCAGGTCACCGATGCGCTGTCCGTGCAGTACGGCATCCGCACCGATATCGCCAAGACCAACGACGTGCCGCGCTACAACCCGCAGTTCCAGCAGGCGTTCGGCATCCCCAACAATTCGACGATCAACAATTCGAAGCTGTTCGAGCCGCGCGTGTCGTTCAATCTCGACCTCGACGGCGAGCGCACCACGCAGTTGCGCGGCGGCTTCGGCCTGTTCCAGTCGAATCCTCCGATCGTGTGGATGACCAATCCATACCAGAACAACGGTCTGACCACCTCGGTCTACAGTTGCCAGCCCGCCGCGTCGAACACGACGTGCACGACCCCGCCCGACTTCAGCCCGGACCCGTTCAACCAGGGTCTGCCGCCCGCGGGCAGCCGCACGATGGCGGTCGACGCGATCGAGCCCGGCTTCAAGCTGCCGTCCGCGTGGAAGACGACCATTGCGCTTGATCGCAAGCTGCCGTGGTGGAACCTGGTCGCGTCGGCCGAGTTCCAGCACATCTCGACTGAAGACGGCATCTGGTACCAGAACCTCAACATCGGTGCGCCGACCGGTACGCTGCCGGACGGACGCCCGACCTACTTCTCGAATCCGACGGGTGCCCCGGGTGGCAGCAACCGCTCGCGTGCGAATGCCAACCCGGCGTTCGCCCAAGGCGTGACGCTGCTGCGCAACACCGACAAGGGCAGCGCGGACAGCCTGACGCTGGCCCTGCGCAAGCCGTTCGAGGACAACTGGTCCGGCAATGTCGCGGCGACGTTCGCGCGTGCGACCGAAGTGAATCCGGGTACGTCGAGCCAGGCGACCTCGAACTTCTCGAACAGCGCGTGGGTCATCCCCGGTGAGGACGTGGAGGCGCCCGCCAACGGCTCCATCCGTCAGCGCCTTAGTGCCTCGCTGACGTGGCAGCACAACTTCTTCGGCAACTACGCGACGGCGGTGACGGCGTTCTACGACGGCCATACCGGCAACCCGTACAGCTGGACCTTCGGCAACGACGCGAACGGCGACAGCTACAGCGGCTCGGACCTGGCCTACATCCCGCGCGTCAACGACCCGATGGTTGCCTTCACGTCGGCGACGACGCCGGAGCAGATCCAGCAGTTCTACAACTTCATCCAGAGCGACTCGTACCTGAAGGATCATCAGGGCATGGACGCTGGCCGCAACCGCGCGCGTTCGGCGTGGGTCAACCAGGTGGACCTGAGCTTCCGTCAGGAAGTGCCGGGCTTCTTCCCGGAAGGTGCGAAGGGCGAACTGCGCTTCGACATCTTCAACTTCATGAACCTGCTCAACAAGGACTGGGGACAGCAGGAGTACGTCGGCTTCCCGTACAACCGCACGCTGGCGAACTTCCAGGGCGTCAACTCGAACGGCCAGATGGTGTACGGCCTGCCGACCGATCGTAACGGCAACTACCAGCCGGGTGGCCTGACGGTGTACGACGCCGGTCGCGACATCAAGACCAACGTCGTCTCGCGTTGGTCGATGATGGTCACCTTGCGCTACACGTTCTGATCCCGCTGCACGCTTGAAGCAGACGGCCGGCCTTTGCGCCGGCCGTTTTGCTTGGGGGCAAAGCGTCTGCGGGAGCGATGCTGCCGGGGCCGCTTCAGGCGCGACCGATGCCTCGCACGCCGAAGGCCGGTCGCGCTGCGCCGCTCCTGCGCAGCGGAGGGCGGCGCGCATCGTGTGGGGGACGAAAGCCGCGATGCTCTTGACCACGGCGCGGCATGGTGGCATTGCTAGCAGTCCACATGACGAAGAACAGCCAAGGAACACGAATGGAGCAGCAGATCCTGACCAAGTCCGCCACGTTCAGCGCACGCATCTCGCCGGTTGCCGGGCTGGATGTCCTGTCGCGCCACGAAGTCGCGCGCCTGCGCGATGCGGGCGCCGGCGGCCTGCACGAGCTGCTGCGGCGATGCGCGTTGGCCGTCTTGACCCAGGGTACCGGAAGCGACGATGCGCGTGCGCTGCTCGACCGCTACCCGGACTTCGACATCCAGATCCTGCAGCAGGATCGCGGCGTCAAACTGGAGCTGAAGAATGCGCCGGCCGAGGCGTTCGTCGACGGTCATCTCATCCACGGCGTCAACGAGCTGCTGTTCGCGGTCGTGCGAGACATCGTCTACGTCGCGACGCAGATCGAAGCCGGCGCGTTCGACCTCACCGAATCGCCCGGCATCACGCACGCGGTGTTCGACATCCTGCGCAACGCGCGCGTGCTGCGTCCGAACACCGACCCGAACATGGTCGTCTGCTGGGGCGGCCACTCGATCGGGCGCGACGAATACCTGTACACCAAGAAGGTCGGCTACGAGCTCGGCCTGCGCGCATTCGACATCTGCACCGGCTGCGGCCCGGGCGCGATGAAGGGGCCGATGAAAGGCGCGACGATCGCGCATGCGAAGCAGCGCCGGCACAGCAATCGGTACATTGGCATCACCGAGCCGGGCATCATCGCGGCCGAGTCGCCGAACCCGATCGTGAACAACCTCGTGATCATGCCGGACATCGAGAAGCGCCTCGAAGCATTCGTTCGCATCGGCCACGCAATCATCGTCTTCCCGGGTGGCGTCGGGACCGCGGAGGAGATCCTCTACCTGCTTGGCATCCTGCTGCATCCGGACAACGCGCAGTTGCCGTTCCCGCTGGTGTTCACCGGTCCGAAGGAATCGGCGGGGTACTTCGAGCAGATCGACCGCTTCCTGCGCCTCTCGCTCGGCGACGAGGTCGCGAAACACTATTCGATCGTCGTCGACGATCCGCGCGAGGTCGCGCGCCAGGTGCGAAAAGGCATCGAAAAGGTGCGTCTGTACCGCCTCGAAAACCAGGACGCATTCTTCTTCAACTGGGCGTTGCACATCGAGCGGGAGTTCCAGGTGCCGTTCCAGCCCACGCATGCGGCGATGGCCGGCTTGAACCTGCATCGCGACCAGCCGCCGCACCGCCTCGCCGCGGACCTGCGCCGCGCGTTTTCCGGCATCGTCGCCGGCAACGTCAAGGAAGAGGGCATGCGCGCGATCGAGAAAAATGGCCCGTTCGAGATCCACGGCGACCGCGAGATCATGCAGGCACTGGATGCGCTGCTCGCAAGCTTCGTCGCGCAGCAGCGCATGAAACTGCCGGGCTCGCGCTACGTGCCCTGCTACCGCGTACTCACGGACTGAT
>JGI24770J26754_10003106_pt1 | contig 11188 bp, 8 predicted proteins | sample LakOneMetagenome_FD_26754 | JGI IMG/M metagenome (IMG submission 26754) | reverse complement strand
TGACGTACACCAGCTTCTGCTCGGCGGTGAGGGTGCCGGCGGCCGCCGTGTCGGCCAGCCCTTCGAAATCGGCGGTCGGCGACAGGCTGGCGGCGGCAACCAGGTCCAGGCCGGACCCGTAGTCCTCCACCAGTTCATCGGCCGCCCAGGCCGCCTGCCCGCCCTCGAAGCTGCCGAGCGCGGCCCATGAGTTCGACGTCGGCACGGGCACAAGGGTTTTGGCCGCCCGGACACCGTCGATCATCACGTAGCCGGCGGTGGTGGAGTCCAGGTACGGGTGATAGGTGACCTTGTCACCCGTCGGCTGTCCCAGACCCTGGTAGTCGGGGACGAAGACCACGTACCCGGCATCGAGCAATGCCCGTGCGGCCGCCGAGTTGCCGAGCAGATCCGCCGACGATGACGCGGCGCATTCGGGTGCGGTACCGACGGACCGGGGCGCCAGCGCCACCACGGGGAAGCCGCCGGCGGGTGGATTGCCCCTGGGCACGAACACCGAACCGGTGACGTGGGTGTTGTCGTCGTCGATGCCCGAGCGGGACCGATAGGTGATGCCACGCGCCCAGGCGGCGGCATCCCGCAGCGCCGGGTCGAGGTCGGGCAGCGCGGCGGCGGAGACCACCGTGCCGGCCCCGGGCTCCCCCGGGCCCGCGGGCTCGGGGGAGCTCCCGCATGCGACGACGACAAGGAGGATCAGCCACGACAGCACGAGGACGCGAACCACACCGCGTCCCGCACTCTCGGTCACCGGCACCGTACTGATGCCGTTCAGACTATGGCGTCACGCGAACGCTATCGCTCCGGCAACTCGGCGAACCGCTTCTTGACATCGTTGTACCAACCCATCGACTTGATCGGGTGACGCCAGCGCCCCTTCATGTCCTCGCGGGCGGCCCGGTGAGCGTCGTGGCCGGCCGCGACGGCTTCCTTCAGATGACGGTCCTGGGCCTTGATGATCTCGTCGGCGCTCGCACCGCGGTGCATGAGGTCGCAGGGGCCGCCGAGGTCCTGACAGGTCATGGTCTTCACTGGGTCATCCTTCCGTGGTCACACCCGGCGTTCCGGGTACGTCAGGATGGTGACGCGCCCGACGACGAAAGTGTGACCGGCATGGTGAGCGACGCCCATCTCGCGGATTTCGAGGCCGAACGTGCGCGGCTGCAACGCATTGCCACCGGAATCCTCGGCGACGCCGACGGGGCGCAGGACGTGGTCCAGCAGGCGTGGCTGCGGCTGGACGGCAACACCGAACAGATCGACAACCTGGCGGGCTGGCTGACGACGGTGACCTCGCGACTGTGCCTGGACCGATTGCGGGCGCGTACGCCGGTGCCCACCGAGTCGATCGAGGTCGAGGCGACGGCGCCCGATCCGGCCGATGACGTGGTGCTGGCCGACACCGTCGGCATCGCGCTGCAGGTGGTGCTGGACCGCCTGACGCCCGCCGAGCGGGTGGCCTTCGTGCTACACGACAGCTTCGGCGTGGATTTCGGGTTGATCGCCGCGATGCTCGACACGACGCCGGTCGCGGCTCGCAAGCTGGCGTCCCGGGCGCGCGCCAAGGTGCACCCGCCGGCGCCCGAGGACGCACTGGCCGACTGGGAAGTCGTGGACGCCTTCATGACCGCGGCCCGGGAGGGCGACTTCCGGCGGCTGCTCGAACTCCTCGCCCCCGACGTGGTGGTGTCCGCCGACGCGGCCGCCGGTGCGCTCGGCACGCCGACGCGCCTGGAGGGACGCGACGAGGTGGCCGGCTTCTTCAACGGCGCCGCCAAGGCCGCCTTCCCCGTATTCGTCGAGGATCGTCCGGGCGCCGCCTGGATTCACCGCGGCGAGGTCAAGGTGGCCTTCGACTTCACGGTCGAGGCCGGCCGGGTGCGCCGCCTGCGGTTCCGTGCCGCCGCGGACATCCTGGCCGGGGTGCGCCGCCGCCGGGGCGGGGACCCCGCCCAGCAACCCTGAGCGCCACCGAAAGCTATTGCGACTAACCAATGTTCGCGGCCTGAACTCCTGCTGAGAACTCACCGAAACCTTTCGAGCCGCCGATCGTGAACCTAGGCTGGGTTTCAGAAGGCCTTCAATCCACCGACATAGGGGGCAGCGATGCCTGACGGAAAGCCCAACATCCTGGTCATCTGGGGCGACGACATCGGGATCAGCAATCTCAGTTGTTACAGCGACGGCATGATGGGTTACCACACGCCGAACATCGACCGCATCGCCAACGAGGGAATGCGCTTCACCGATTCCTACGGCGAGCAAAGCTGCACGGCGGGCCGGGCCGCGTTCATCAGTGGACAAAGTGTGTACCGGACCGGGATGAGCAAAGTCGGCGTGCCCGGTGTCGACATCGGGTGGGCGGCCGAGGATCCCACCATCGCCGAGCTCCTCAAGCCACTGGGCTATGCCACCGGCCAGTTCGGCAAGAACCACTTCGGCGATCTGAATAAGTTCCTGCCGACGGTGCACGGCTTCGACGAATTCTTCGGCAACCTGTATCACCTCAATGCCGAGGAGGAGCCGGAGAACTTCGACTACCCCCACGAGGACCGGTATCCGCGGCTCTACCAGCTGGCCAAGCCGCGGGGGGTGCTCAAGTGCTTCGCGACCGACACCGTGTCGACCGAACCCGACGATCCGAAGTTCGGGCCGGTCGGCAAGCAGACCATCGAGGACACCGGGCCGCTGAACACCAAGCGGATGGAGACCATCGACGACGACATCGCCGATGCGACCGTCGACTACATCAAGCGCCAGCACTCCGCGGGCAACCCGTTCTTCGTGTGGTGCAACTTCACCCACATGCACGTGTTCACCCACACCAAGCCCGAGAGCGTCGGGCAGGCCGGCCTGTGGCAGTCTCCGTACCACGACACCATGATCGACCACGACCGCAACGTCGGGACCGTGCTGGACGTGCTGGACGAACTCGGCATCGCCGACGACACGATCGTCATCTACTCCACCGACAACGGGCCGCACCGCAACACCTGGCCCGACGCCGGCACCACACCGTTCCGCAGCGAGAAGAACACCAACTGGGAGGGCGCGTTCCGGGTGCCCGAGATGATCCGCTGGCCCGGGAAGATCAAGGCGGGCAGCATCTCCAACGAGATCATCCAGCACCACGACTGGCTGCCGACACTGCTCGCGGCGGCCGGCGACCCGGATGTGTCGGACAAGCTGAAGAAGGGCTATCAGATCGGTGACACCGAGTACAAGGTGCACATCGACGGGTTCAACATGCTGCCGTATCTGATGGGTGAGGTCGACACCAGCCCGCGGCGCGGCTTCTTCTACTTCTCCGACGACGGCGACCTGGTCGCAATGCGGTTCGAGAACTGGAAGATCGTCTTCCAGGAGCAACGCTGCAAGGGCACCCTGCAGGTGTGGGCCGAACCGTTCACGCCGTTGCGGGTGCCCAAGCTGTTCAATCTACGCACCGATCCCTACGAGTACGCCGACATCACGTCGAACACCTACTGGGACTGGATGATTCGCCGGGACTTCTTCGTGTTCTACGCCACCGCCATGGCGACCAAGTTCCTGGAGACGTTCAAGGAGTTCCCGCCGCGGCACCCGCCGGCCAGCTTCAGCGTCGACCAGGTGGTCGAGAAGCTCCACGAGTTCCTGGCGAAGGATTAGGGTCTGTTCGTCACGCCACCGCGCGGACAACTCGAGAAGGGAATCGCAATGACTGGCTCCAGGCCGAACATTCTGGTGATCTGGGGCGACGACATCGGCATCTGGAACCTGAGTTGCTACAGCCGCGGGATGATGGGCTACTCCACGCCCAACATCGACCGGATCGCGGCCGAAGGCATGCTCTTCACCGACAGCTACGGCGAGCAGAGCTGCACCGCGGGCCGGTCGTCGTTCATCACCGGACAGAGCGTCTACCGCACGGGCCTGTCCAAGGTCGGCATGCCGGGCTTCGATGTGGGCCTGCAGAAGGAAGATCCGACGATCGCCGAGGTGCTGAAGCCGCTGGGATACGCCACCGGCCAGTTCGGCAAGAACCACCTCGGCGACCTGAACAAGCATCTGCCGACCGCACACGGCTTCGACGAGTTCTTCGGCAATCTGTACCACCTCAACGCCGAGGAGGAGCCCGAGCACGAGGACTACCCCACCGCGGAGGAGGCGCCGCTGCTCTACAAGGCGCTGCTGCCGCGCGGGGTGATCCACTCCTGGGCCACCGACGAGGACTCCGGCGAGGTCGACGATCGCTACGGTCCGGTGGGCCGCCAGCGCATCGAGGACACCGGGCCGCTGACCAAGAAGCGGATGGAGACCATCGACGACGAAACCACTTCGGCCTGTGTCGATTTCATCAAGAGGCAGCATGAGGCCGACACGCCGTTCTTCGTCTGGATGAACACCACGCACATGCACTTCCGGACCCACACCAAGCCGGAGAGCCGGGGGCAGGCCGGTCGCTGGCAGTCGGCGTACCACGACACCATGATCGACCACGACGGCCACGTCGGCCGACTGCTCGACCTGCTCGACGAACTTGGCATCACCGAGGACACCATCGTGGTGTATTCCACCGACAACGGCCCGCACGCCAACAGCTGGCCCGACGGCGCGACCACCCCGTTCCGCAGCGAGAAGGCCACCAACTGGGAGGGCGCCTTCCGGATCCCGGAGATGATCCGCTGGCCCGGTCACATCGAACCCGGTTCGGTATCCAATGGGATTGTGCAGCATCATGATTGGCTGCCCACTTTCCTGGCGGCCGCCGGCGACCCGGACATTGTCGACAAACTGAAGGCCGGCCATTCGATCGGCGATACCACCTACAAGGTGCACATCGATGGGTACAACCTGCTGCCCTACCTGACCGGCGAGGTGGACGAGTGCCCCCGGCCGGGAATGATCTACTTCTCCGACGACGGCGACGTGCTGGGCATCCGGTTCGGCAACTGGAAGGTCGTCTTCATGGAGCAGCGCTGCCCGGGCACGCTGCAGGTCTGGTTCGAGCCCTTCACGAAGCTGCGCGCACCGAAGTTGTTCAACCTGCGCACCGATCCGTTCGAGCGGGCCGACGTCACGTCGAACACCTACTGGGACTGGATGATCGACCGGATCTTCCTGATGTTCTACGCCTCGGCCCTCGTCAAGCGGTTCCTGGACACCTTCAAGGAGTTCCCGCCGCGGCAGGAGCCGGCGTCGTTCACGATCGACGCCGCGGTCCAGGAGCTGGAGCGCTTCCTCGGTTCGACCGCCGGCTGAGCATGAGCGACCTCGACACCTGGAACGACGGGCCGGCCAAGGCGGCGATCGTCGATTTCGTGACTCGCGCCGTCGCCGAGCTCGCACCCGAGGAGCGGGTGGCGGTCTTCGACAACGACGGCACGCTGTGGGTCGAGAAGCCGGCGTACGTGCAGCTCGACTTCCTGGTGCGCCGCCTGGCCGAACAAGCCGCGGCCGATCCGGCGCTGGCCGCCACCCAGCCCTATCAGGCCGCGGCGTCCGGGGATCTGGCCTGGTTCGGCGACGCTGTCACCAAGCACTACAACGGTGACGACTCCGCATTCAATGCCCTTGCCGGCGCGATCTTTTCGGCCTACCAGGGCCTGTCGGTCGAGACGCACGCCCAGCGGGTACGTCAGTTCTTCGACGCCGCCGTGCATCCCACGTTGAAGCGGCCGTACACGGCCTGCGGGTATCAGCCCATGGTCGATCTGCTGCGGTACCTGGACGGTAACGGCTTCACCAACTACATCGTGTCCGGCGGCGGCCGGGACTTCATGCGCCCGATCACCACGGCGATGTACGGCGTTCCGCCCGAACGCGTGATCGGCAGCTCGGTGGGCCTCGACTACGCGGACGGGAACCTCGTCACCACCTCGACCCCGGAGTTCCTCAACGACGGCCCCGTCAAGGCCGTCCGGATCTGGGGCCGGGTCGGGCGCCGGCCGGTGTTCGCTGCCGGCAACTCCAACGGCGACATCGCGATGCTGGAGTACGCCACCTCAGGCCCGGGCCCTTGTATGGGCCTGCTCGTGCTGCACGACGACGCCGACCGCGAGTTCGATTACGTTGTGGGAGCCGAGAAGTCACTCGACGCGGCAAAGGCTCGCGGCTGGACGGTGGCCAGTGTCCGGAACGACTGGACGCATGTCTTCGCCTGACCCCACCACGCAGGACCGGGTGGATTGGGCGTGGATTCCGGGCCAGACCGCCGTCGTCGGTTCCGACGATCATTACCCCGAGGAAGCCCCCGCGCACCAGGTCACCGTCGAGGGCTTCTGGATCCAGCCGAGGCAGGTCACGAACGCGGAGTTTACCGAATTCACCTCGGCCACCGGCTATCTCACCGTGGCCGAACGCGAACTCGATCCCGCCGCCTACCCCGGCGCCCCACCGGAGAACCTGCAGCCCGGCTCCATGGTGTTCCACCGCACGCCCGGTCCGGTGGACCTGCGGCACCTGTCCCAGTGGTGGACGTGGACGCCCGGCGCCTGCTGGAACCATCCCCGCGGACCCCGCTCGGGTCTGACCGGACGTGCGGACCACCCCGTCGTGCACGTCGCCTTCGAGGACGCGCAGGCGTACGCCGACTGGGCTGGTGCGGCGCTGCCGACCGAGGCGCAGTGGGAGATCGCCGCCCGCGGCGGACTGCCGCACGCCACCTACACCTGGGGCGACACCCCGGAGGGACCCGACCGACAGATGGCCAACTACTGGCACGGCGAGTTTCCCTACCTGCCCGCAACTGGTTATGGCACAACGAGTCCCGTCGGAAACTTCCCACCCAACGGCTACGGCCTGTTCGACATGGCCGGCAACGTCTGGGAGTGGACCACCGACTGGTATGGCGACGACCGCGCCCACACTCCGTGCTGCGCGCCGGAGAGTTACGACCCGAATCAGCCACAGTTCCAGATCGGTCGCAAGGTGATCAAGGGTGGATCGTTCCTGTGCGCCGACAGCTACTGCATGCGCTACCGGCCCGCGGCCCGGCGCCCGCAGGCCATCGATACCGGCATGAGCCACATCGGATTTCGCTGCGTCAAGACCTAGGAGGAAGACATGACCGAAGCATCGAAACCCTTCAACGGCGTCATCAAGCTCGACGTCCGGGACTCCGTCGCGGACTGGACGCCCTACACCCTGCCGAAGGCCCCAGAGGGCGCACCGAACGTCCTGGTGATTCTGTACGACGACACCGGGCAGGCTTCCTGGTCGCCGTACGGCGGCCGGATCAACATGCCGACGCTGGACAAATTGGCCGACAACGGCCTGACCTACACCCAGTGGCACACCACCGCCCTGTGCTCACCGACGCGGTCGACCTTCCTGACCGGACGCAACCACCACGTCAACCGGTTCGCCTCGATCACCGAGGGGTCCAACGGCTTCCCCGGCGCCGCCGCGCGCCTGCCCGCCGAGTGCGCGACCATCGGTCAGGTGTTGCAGGACAACGGGTTCAGCACCTACTGGATCGGCAAGAACCACAACGTCCCGACCGAAGACATCTCGGCGGCCGGCAACCGCTCGGAGTGGCCGCTGTCAAAGGGATTCGACCGGTTCTACGGCTTCCTCGGCGGCGAGACCAACCAGTGGTATCCGGATCTGGTGGTCGACAACCAATTCATCGAGCCGCCGGCCACGCCCGAAGATGGCTACCACCTGTCCAAGGACCTTGCCGATCAGGCGATCACGATGTTGCGCGATCAGCACTCGGTGGCGCCGTCCAAACCGTGGTTCATGTGGTTCTGCCCCGGCGCCAACCACGCGCCGCACCAGGCACCGCGGGAGTACATCGACAAGTACAAGGGCAAGTTCGACGACGGCTACGAGGCCTACCGGGAGTGGGTCCTGGCCCGGATGACCGAACGGGGCGTGGTTCCCGAGGGCACCGACCTGACCCCACTGAACCCGATGCCCGAGGATGCGGCCAACCCGGCCGACTACGTCCGGCCCTGGGCCGAACTCAACGACGACGAGCGCCGGCTCTTCAGCCGAATGGCCGAGGTGTTCGCCGGGTTCTCCGAGTACACCGATGCCCAGATCGGCCGGATCATCGAATTCCTGGAACGCACAGGACAACTCGACAACACGCTGATCTTCTACTGCGCCGATAACGGCGCGTCGGGCGAGGGTACGGCCAACGGTTCGGTCAACGAGAACAAGTTCTTCAACGGCTACCCCGACGATCTGGAGGAGAACCTCAGCTACATCGACGCGCTCGGTGGGCCCGACGCCTACAACCACTACCCCACCGGATGGGCAGCGGCGTTCTCCACCCCGTACCAGATGTTCAAGCGCTACTCGCAGTTCGCCGGCGGCACCTGCGATCCGCTGATCATCCACTGGCCCAACGGAATCAAGGCCAAGGGTGAGATGCGCCACCAGTACCACCACTCCACCGATATCGTGCCCACCATCCTGGACGCAGTCGGGCTGGAAATGCCTGCGGTGTACCGGGGCGTGGACCAATACCCGCTGAGCGGGGTATCGATGCGCTACAGCTTCGACGATGCCCACACACCGACCACCAAGAAGCGCCAGTACTACGCGATGCTCGGCACCCGCGGCATCTGGCAGGACGGCTGGAAGGCATCCGCCATCCACGCGCCGATCAGCGGCAAGGGCCATTTCGACCAGGATCGCTGGGAGCTCTACCATGTCGACGAGGACCGCGCCGAGGCGCACAACCTGGCCGATGAGCATCCGGAGAAGTTGCAGGAGCTCATCAAGGCCTGGTTCGAGGAGGCCGATACGAATTTCGTACTGCCCCTTGATGATCGGCCCGCCGTCGAGATGATCACGGTGGAACGCCCACAGAGCGAGCCGCCGCGGTCGCGCTACATCTACTACCCCGACACCACGCCGGTGCCGGAGTCCGTCGCGGTCAACATTCGCGGTAGGTCCTACAAGATCCTGGCCGATGTCGAGGTGACGCCCGATTCGCAGGGGGTGATCTTCGCGCACGGCGCCCGGTTCGGCGGGCACACCCTATTCATCAAGGATCACAAGCTGCACTACGTCTACAACTTCCTCGGCATCAAGCCCGAGCAGACGTTCGTCTCACCCGAGGAGCTCCCGGCCGGTCAGTTGGTGCTCGGCGTCGAGTTCGTCCGCGAGGGTGCCGGCGACCACGGCGAATCGCTGGGTACCGCGAAACTCTATGTGGGCGATCAGGTAGTGGCACAGGGCCCGATGCGGGCGCAGGTCGGTACGTTCACCCTCTGCGGTGACGGGCTGTGCGTCGGCTTCGACAGTGCCGATCCCGTCAGCCGGGACTACCCGCCCGGTTTTGCGTTCACCGGCGGCAAGATCCTGGGCGTCGGGATCGACGTCGGCGACGACCAGTACCTCGACCTCGAGCGGGAGGCCGCCGCCGCGTTCTCCAGGGACTGAGGACTGGCGGGTCAGCGTGCGGCCATATGCATATCACGACTGTCTGAATGCATATGGCTGCACCGTCGCGGTCTAGTCGAGTCCCGCGATCCACTGCGTGCCACGGGCGACGGCCTCGTCGAGCGCGCCGAAGACGCGGGTGGACGCCGGCACGATCGCGTCGGACCCGATCAGTTCGGCCACACCGCCCGCGGTCAGTTCACGGGCGGTGGCCGGGCTGACCCCGGCGATGATCAGCCGGCCGCCGTTGTCGTGTAGGTCAGTAGCCCACCGCCGCAACGACTTCAGCACCTTCGAGGACGGCACGTCGGGAATCGTGCCGAGGCTGAGGACCACCACGGCGTGGTGGCTGTCGTCCACCGTCGGCCACTCCTCGTCGATCCTCGGCACCTCGGCGAACAAACCGATGCCGTTGGTAGTGCAGCACGGTGACCGCATTGCTGGGCGCCCGGTCGGGTACCGCGCAGCGTTCCCAGCGGCCGTCGCCGGTCGGCCGCAGTGCCACCAGGGATGCGGACTGGGCCGCCTTGACGCAGTAGAGCACCAGCGACGTGATGGCGCCGATCAGGATCGCGGTGTGTAGCGGCAGTTGCGTGGTGGCCAGGAACGTCACGATCATCGCGACCGCCGACAGCGGCGCGGTGCGCAGGACCAGGGTGATGTCGGCCCAGCGGCCCGCGATCAGCTCCGCGCCGATCACCAGGATCAGCCCGCCGATCACCGGCATCGGGATCACCTCCGCCACCGAACCCGCGAGCAGGACCAGCAGGGCCAGCCAGATGCCGGCGAAGATCCCGGCCCAGCGGGTCTGCGCGCCCGCCGCCACCGCGACGCCGGTGCGCGACAACGATCCGCCTGTCGGCAGCGCCCCGAAGAACCCGCCCGCGAAGTTGGCCGCCCCCTGGGCGACGAAGTCACCGGACGTGCTGGGGCGGCTGCGGTCGGGATTGGGCACGGCCGCGGAGATCCCAGCGGCCTGCGCCAGACCCACCAACGCCACGGCCAGTCCACCGACCAGCAGATCGGGTATGGCCCAGAAATGCGGAACAACGAACGGCGGCAGAGCATTCGGGATCGAAGCGATATCGCCGACCGTCTCGACGTCCAGGTGCAGCAGTGTCACGCCGACGGTGACGACCACCAGAGCGATGAGGGTGGCGAACGCCTCCAGCGGCCTGACGAACTTCAGCGCGATACAGATGAGCACGGTCACCAACGCCACCACACAGGGTGTCGGCTGCCAGTCCCCCACGTGCCGCAGGGCGTCGATGAACTTGCCGATGGTGTTGTGGCTCTGCGGCGTGTACGCGGTGGCGTCCTTGATGACACCGGCGATGATCTGCAGTGCGGTGCCGGTGGTGAAGCCCGTCATCACCGCGTTGGAGACGAAGTTCATGATCGAGCCGAACTTCAGCAGGCCGAACGCCAGCATCACCACGCCGACCACGATGGCGAGTGCGGCGACGTTGCCCGGGTCAGCGGGATCCAGCCCCGCCTCGGCGAGCACGCTGCGCGACGACAACGCCAGCGCGCTGGTCAGCGTCGTCACCATCAGCACGGTCCGGGCCAGGACCGATCCGACGATGGTCGACACGACGCCCGAGTACAGACCGGCCACCGGGTTGAACCCACCGATACTGGCGTAGGCCATCCCCTCGGGGATCGAGAAGAGTCCGGTGACCAGGCCCGCGATGGCGTCCCGCGCGGTCGGCCTGCCCAGCTTGCGCGCCACCGCTCAACCCTGCCACCCCCGCGGACCGGAAGCCGGAAGAATCCGGCTCGCATCGGTGCCGATTGTGCTGTGCTGAGAACA
>JGI24770J26754_10003105_pt1 | contig 11189 bp, 7 predicted proteins | sample LakOneMetagenome_FD_26754 | JGI IMG/M metagenome (IMG submission 26754) | reverse complement strand
TCCCGGTAAGGCACGCCATTCAGGCCATTGCCCTTGGCCAGCGAATAAACGTCAAAAACATCGGCCCCCTCAAGCGGCTGATCCGGCGGGCTGGCATAGCTGCGCTTGCCCCAGGTCTGCGCTGCCGACAAATCCGGATCCGTGGCAAACGGGTCGCGTGGCAGGCGACGCAAGAAGTAAATCTTGCCCTTGTTCGGGTCCTGAACGTTGTCGACCCCNTTGGCCAAATCTTCCANCCGGTGGGGGTAGCCGCTTTCATCGGCTTTCTTTTCCAGCTTGCCATCCTCGACTGCGCGACGATAGGCATCAATGCCCGTTCGAATCTCGCGCAATGCGGCCCGCAAATCTGTTTCTTTTTGCCGCCTGGCCGTCATTTCAATCATCGGCATCGCCGTCATCGCCAGAATGCCGACGATGGCGACGGTGATGACCAGTTCGATCAGGGTAAAACCCCGGCCAGGCCTGCCCCTCATGGCGAATTGATTTTGAGAATGTGCGAACCGATTGCCCCCGGGTACGGCTCTCCGCCTTCCAGCGATGCGCCGATGACGTCAACCCGCGTCTCCCCTCTGGCACCAGGCAACACCTGGAAGCGCAGGTTGCCCCGTCCCTGATCAACGCGCATCATCAGGCGCCCCGGCGAGCTGGCGGCAGGTTGCCTGGCGTCAAGCATGGCTGGGTCGTAGGCTATCTCGACCATCAGGGTACCGCTCTGTCCGGGTGCGACGAAGCCGAGTTCCAGCTCACTGCCGCCGATGGCATCGCTCGGCCCGATGAACTGGAATGGTTCTGGTGACGGCACCGCGACCACCGCGTCGCCACTACGGCCCGGCAGATCGTCCACAGCGCCGCCCATGGACGGAACAGCCTGCCCCCGGCCTCGTCCGAACGATACGCTGTTTCCTGAACCGGCGCCGGGCGCCACGCCCAGCGACTTCGGCCCTTGTGATTTGATCATCATCGGTGCCGATCCGATTGCCGACTCGGTCCCCGCCGGCAGTGCTGGCTGACCGAAATCAGGCCGGAGGATATTGCGCAGCACGCGCGGCGTGATAAGCAGGATGATTTCAGTCTTCACCGATGAATCGCGCTGGGTGCCAAACGCACGACCAATGACNGGGATTTCGCCGAGTCCGGGAATGTGGTTGGTCGTCTTGCGNTCTTCGTCGTTGATCAAGCCNGCCAGCACCTGGGTTTCNCCGTTTTTCAGGCGCAGCACGGTACTCGCGCTGCGCGTGCCGATCTGATAGGCCAGCGAATTGGACGGCCCGGGAATTTCCTTGACGATACTGCTGACCTCCAGACCGACCTTCATCGACACTTCATCGTCGAGGGTCACGTTCGATTCAACATCCAGCTTGAGTCCAACATCCAGGTAGGTCACCGAGGCCGAAACGCCAACATTGGCAGTCGACGTTGTCGTAAATACCGGCAGCTTGTCACCAATGTGAATCTTCGCCTTCTCGCGATTCTTGACACGAATGCGGGGGTTGGCCAGCACATTGGTGTCACCATTCTGTCCCTTGAGGTTCAAGGTCAGTCCTGGGTTGGCGACGAAACTGGTCAGATTGCCGCCGCCCTTCAGGCTGATGTAGCCCGGCGCCAGCGTACCGCCCGGCGTGATGCTCTGCACGATACCGGCAGCGGTCGCAGTCGTCGTCGACAACGATTGTTGCAACGCACCGTACCCCACACTGTCCGGCCAATCGACACCAATCTCGTTCAGCCGGCTACGCGTTACTTCCAGCACCTCGACCTCCAGCATCACCTCCGGTTCGGCCAGGTCGATCGACTCGATCAAGCGCTCGACCAGACGCATGGCATCGGGCGTATCTTTGACAATCAGCAGGTTCAGCTTCTCGTCGGCAAAGACATCCTTGCTTTTGGCGACGGTCTTGACCAGCGTCTGAGCCTGCTTCACGTCAGCATTAGCCAGATAGAAACTGCGTACCACCAGCTCCTGATATTCCTTCGATTTGGCGGGCGTATTCGGATAAATCAGGAAACTGTTGTCGTTCAGTTGCCGCTTTTCGAGCTGATTGGTCGTCAGGATCAGCCGCAAAATGTCGTCCAGCGGGCTGTTGCGAACAAAGAAAGTTACCTTGGTGTCGCCCTTGACGTCCTTGTCGAAAACAAAATTCAGCCCGGATGAGCGCGACAGCACTTCGAAGACCGACTTCAGCGACGCATCGCGAAACTCCAGCACGACCGGCTTGGCCAGCGCCGCCTTCACCGCCGGATTGGATGAAGGATTCATTTCCTTCTCGCGCATCGTGTCGATCTGCTGTTGCAAGCGACGCGCCAGAGGATTCTGCGAGTCCTGCACACGCACGGTCCGAACCAGGCGCTCGGCACCCAGCAGGTCGCCCTTCTTCAGCAACTGCTCAGCCTGGGCCAGTTGTTCAGCATTCTTGCGGTCAATGACCAATTGTTCCACGCCTTGAATGGCGCGAGTGTTTCGTCCGTCGATGGCGAGCGCACGACGGTAGGCAGCCTCGGCAGCTTCAGGCTGTCCGGCCTCACGCAGACGTTCGGCGTCATCGAGATAGGCATTCACGGACTCGCCCTTGTGGCGGATCATCGCAGCCTTGATCTCGGCATCACGCGGCCGGTCACGGGCGGCCTTCTCGAGCGCGGCGACGCCCTGCTCTCTTTTGCCGGCAGCCATGAAATCAAGCCCGTCCCGATAGTCGACGTTCGTACATCCACTCAGCAAAACTGCCATGAGCAGAAAAATCCGGCTTTGTTTCAAAGAATTATTCAATCGGATCTGCATCGTGGGGAAACCGTGACAAAAGCTTATTATGCTAGGAAGGCTGCGTTACAGGTGTGTTAAAGACAATCAAATATTCATGCTGCAGCCTAGACCTGGCTTCATACGCGTGAAACCTGAAGGCGCAATACTCTCCGAAATCACCCGGACGGACATCAGTCGCACGTTCCGGTCGCGATCAATGGAGCCCGCATGAGCCATTCAACCAGCACATTGAGCAATACCTGCCAAGAGATGCAGGCGCTTCGTCAACTGATCACCCGATTGGCAGGTCAGTGCAGACTCGATCTCAGCGATCGAATCGCCGTGCGCCAGTTCCTTGACGACACCGAAATGCGCAGCCGCGGCGAAAGTCTTGACCCGAAGGTCTGCCAGGAACTGCGCACCATGCTGATCCTGCTCTACCGGCTAGAGGCCAGTAGCAGCGAAGACCTTGGCGTCGACGGCTTGCGCCGACTGTGGCACCAGCACGGCGAGATTCTTGCGCGATTTCAGTGCACGATAAAAATCCCCACTCAATAAGGAATTACTTTTTAGTCCGGAAACATGAAATGGCCTCGCTTCGCTTTTTGTTGCAGCGAGCTATCGCAAATAATCCGTTCGGCTCATTTTATTCCCCCCCGACAAGTCAGCGCATGTCACGCCGCCTGCCTAAGCTGATGCTCACTGATTTTCGTCTGTCATTTTCAATTGGGGGTAACAAACATGATTCGCAAGACCATTCTCTCCCTGCTGCTGGCCGCCACCGGCGTCAGCGCGCAAGCAGCGCTGTCTGCCGGCGATATCGCCTTCACGTCGTTCAATGCCGACGAAGACGGCCTTTCATTCGTCACCTTCACCAATATTGCAGCCAATACCACGATCTACTTCAGTGACAACGAATTTGTCGGCAGCGCCTTCAATAGCGGCGAAAGCTACAACCAGTGGAATAGCGGCACCAGCGCTATCGCGGCGGGTACTGTCGTTCGCTTGATCGCTTATGACGCGGCCACACTCAGTACATCGGCCGGCACCCTGAGTCGGGTATCCGTATCCGGCAATACCAATTGGGGGCTAGCCGCCGCTACCGAGACGGTCTATGCCTATCTGGGCAGCAGCGCTACCGCACCGACCACGTTTCTTGCTGCTATTACCAATGGCAGTTTCACCACTGACGGGCCGCTGACCGGTACCGGCCTCACCGAAGGTGTCAACGCCATTCGCCTGAACACCAATGCACCCTCGGCCTCGCCGGATTATGCCGGGTACATCGGTCCACGTACGGGTGAAACGACATTTGACGGCTACAAGTCGAAAGTGGCCAACGTGAACAACTGGACAGTGGACACGACCAACGGCAGCTACGCGGCCACCATCCCCGATACGACAGCCTTCACCATTTCTGCAGTGCCAGAACCGAAGCAGTACGCCATGCTTCTGGCCGGCCTTGGNCTGCTGGGCGCCATTGCCCGACGCCGGTCTTCACACTAAAAGCCCATACCAACCCCCCTTTTAAAAAATGGGGGTTTTTTCCTGTTGACCGTAGCACTCGTCCCCAAGCGGAAAAATCCATGAAAAACATCGATCCAAAGGCATTCGTTCCTGCCCCCCGCAAGATGCTCGCCGTACTGGCTGCTGCCGGCCTGCTCNCCNNCNCCGGCCCTGCAGCCGCCGCTGGTGCCGTCGTCATCAGCCAGGTTTATGGCGGTGGTGGCAACAGTGGCGCCACACTCAAGAACGACTTCATCGAGCTGTTCAATCGCAGTAACTCCGCAGTCAGCCTGAACGGCTGGTCTGTGCAGTACGGTTCCTCGGGCGGTAGCACCTGGGCAGTAACCCTACTCGGCAACATCACCCTGCAGCCTGGCCAGTATTANCTGGTACAGGAAGCNCAGGGCGCGGGTGGCACGACCCCCCTGCCCACCCCGGATTCAGTTGGCACTATCGGGATGTCCGGCACCGCCGGCAAGGTCGCCCTGGTTGCCGACACGGTNGCANTGACCGGCGCCTGCCCGACTGGCGTCGTAGATCTTGTCGGCTTCGGCGCAGCCAATTGCGCGGAGACCTCGCCTGCGCCAACCCTCAGCAACACGACAGCCGCGCTCCGCATTGCCCCTTGCGCCGACACCGACAACAACAACGCAGACTTCCAGACTGCCCCCCCCACGCCGCGCAACAGCGCCAGCCCCCAAACCGCCTGTAGCGCAGTGATTAACGCACCCATCGTTGCCATCTGCCCGTCCCTGACAGTCGACCTTGGCACCAGTGGCAGCATCAATGTCAGCGCGAGTGACGCCGACAGCACAGTCACCGGTATTGTCGCCAATGCGATCCTGCCCCCAGGCATCACGCTTGACGCTGTCACCCCGGCTACAGGTGACGGCACCACCGCATCGGCGACCGTCAATGTCGCGGCCAGCGTGGCCAGCGGCAGCTACAGCGTACCGCTCAGCTTTACCAACAATGAAGCACAGAGTGAAACCTGTACCGTTGCAATAACTGTTCAGCCGGCAGCGTCGATCACTCCCATCTACGACATCCAGGGCACGGAAAATGCCAGCCCGCTCATTGGTAATTCCATCACCACCGAAGGCATTGTCACCGCCGTCTTCCCGAATCTGAACGGCTATTACTTGCAAGACGAGTCCGGTGACGGCAACATCCTGTCCTCCGACGGCGTGTTCGTTTATGCGCCTGGTAACACCGCAGTGGTCGGCCAGAAGTTGCGACTGAACGCCACAGTCGCAGAGTTTATTTCGGTCACCGAGCTGACCGGCCCGAGCAATGTTCAGATACTGGGCACCGGCTTTGTCGTCGCGCCGACCGATATTTCACTACCGGAGATGGTTGACGGAGACCTTGAGCGTTACGAAGGCATGCTGGTGCGTATCATCACACCGTTGATCGTCTCCCAGAATTACTTTCAAGGACGTTACGGTCAGGTCACCCTGTCGGCGGATGGCCGCATGGAAATTCCCACCAATCGCTTCCTGCCAGGCTCCGCCGAAGCCATTGCCCTGGCTGACGAAAACGCTCGTCGCCGGATCATTCTTGATGATGGATCGAGTGCGCAGAACCCGAATCCGATCCCCTTCATCGGTGCCGACAACACGCTTCGTGCCGGCGATACCGTCACCAACCTGACCGGTGTCATCGACCATGGCCTGATTACCTCGAACAGCGCAGGCCCGCGCGACTACAAGCTGCATCCAACCGTGTCCCCCGTCTTCAACCGCGACAATCCGCGCACGGCCGCGCCGGCCAGCGTGGGTGGCAGCCTCAAGGTAGCCAGCGCCAACGTACTGAACTATTTCACCACCTTCACCAATGGGCAGACTGCCAGCGGACAAAGTGGCCAGGGCTGTTCGCTGGGCGGCGCATCGTCGGCCGGAAACTGCCGCGGCGCCGACAATCTTGTCGAATTCCAGCGGCAGCAGGCCAAGATCGTCGCCGAATTAAAAGCGATCAACGCTGATGTCTTCGGCTTGATGGAAATCCAGAACAACGGGACTGTCGCTCTCCAGAATCTTGTTTCTGCCTTGAATGCAGCGATCGGCAGCAATGCCTACGCAGCCATCAGCAACCTGAACGGCACGACCGGCGACGACGCTATCCGTGTCGCCATGATCTACAAGCCGGCGTCGGTCACGCCGGTCGGTGCAGCTATTGCCGATGGCAACGCGATCAACAACCGCCCGCCGCTGGCACAAACCTTTCAGGCTGCCAGCGGAGAGAAGTTCTCGGTGATCGTCAACCACATGAAGTCGAAGGGCTGCTCCGGCGCCAGCGGCGTCGATGCCGACCAAAATGATGGTCAGGGTTGCTTCAACGACCGACGCAAGCAACAAGCCACGGAACTGCTCGGTTTCATCGAAACCGTCAAGAACAATGCTGGCAACAACAATGTGCTGGTTATCGGCGATCTGAATAGCTACGGAATGGAGGATCCGATCCGCGTTCTGACTGATGGTGGATTGACCAATGTGATCAGCCGCAATATCGCCAGTCCCTACTCCTACACCTTCGATGGTGAAAGTGGTTATATCGACCACGTCTTGGCCAGCGCAGACTTGACGGATCAAATCACCGGCATTGCGGAATGGCATGTCAACACTGACGAGCCGTCGGTCATCGACTACAACACCGAATTCAAGCCACAAGATCTGTACAGCGCCACGCCCTATCGCTCCTCCGACCATGATCCGGTCATCGTCGGCCTGCTGCTGATGAAGCGTATCGACGGCTCTGGTGTTCGCGACTTGCTCAAAGGCACGGCTGCTGACGAGATCATCTATGGCGGCGTCGGCAACGACGTGCTGAGCGGTGGCGCCGGCAACGATGTGTTTGTCTATCGCAACCTCAACGAGGGTGTTGATACCATCACCGACTTCACCCCCGGCCAGGATCGCATTGACCTGCGCAGCTTGCTTGCAGGCATCGGTTATACCGGCACCAACCCGTTCGACGACGGCTGGGCCCGTGTCGTGAATGGCAACGCAGGCGCCAGTATTCAGATCGATGCCGACGGCCCGGGAACGGTATTCGGCTTCAGCCAGCTACTGATCTTGCGCGCACTCCCGGCAGGACAAATCGACGCGATCCGCGACTTCCGCTTTTGAGCCTCAACACACCGTGCAGCAATACGAGCGGGGCCTCCCAACAAGGAGGTCCCGCTCATTGCCACATAGCCATCATCACCGTTTTCCGAATCCGCCCGGCAACGTAGCCACAATAAGCCGAATGGACTAGCCCCCCCAGCACAACTGACACCTCATTTCCCTATCGTTTTGGAATGCTGGCGTGAGCCAGCCCACCTTCCCTTCCGGAGTCGCCATGAAACCCGTCCACACCCTGCTTGCCGCCGCCATTGCAGCCTTTGCCATCAATACCCACGCCGCTTCCATCGCTACTGACGGTAGCTGGGCCGAGTTTGATTTTGATGGCGCCGGCTCCGCACTGTACGATCTGAACACGTTGGATACGACATTCAGCTTCACGCTGGATCAGTCCGCCATTCTTCGCGTCGTTGACGCCGGCTTTAGTGGCGACCGCTTCAGCATCGTTGCTAACGGCNCCGCACTAGGCGCAACATCTGCGCCCGTCGCCCAAGGCAGCAGTGAATATCCCATTTTCGACCCGGCGATGGCNTGGAGCGACAGCCGCTTCAGCAAGGGAAGCTGGACGCTGGNTGCCGGCGCCTACACCATTACCGGTAGCGCCACATTGTCGCCATTCGATTCCGGTTTTGGCTACGTATCCGTCACCGCCGTTCCCGAACCCGAGTCCTACGCCATGCTTCTGGCTGGCCTCGGCTTGGTGGCTGCCGTTGCAGGTTACCGTAACCGTAATACCTGATCAGGCGCCTTCCATCATGAAACTCACGTTTATCGCTTCACTTCTCGGGCTGACCTTCAGCGCCGGTGCCGCACACGCAGTCGTTGCCACACCAGTTTGCGCCGTGCCGAATGGCCAGTCGGTAGTCACCATCGGTCACATTGCAACCACAACGCCCAATCTGGACGCCGATGGCACAGGCACGAGCAAGTGCACNATCAACGACCTGATCAAGGAAGAAGGCAGCTACNCCAACCAAGCCGCCTGGCTATCTCACGTCAATGATGTGCTGTCCAATCAGGTCAGCGCAGGCTTGCTCAACAGTGCTCAAGTTGCTGAGATTCAGGCGGCCGCGGCCGCCTATGACATCAAGCGCTACGCACGTGTCAAGATCATCGGCTTCAACGATTTCCATGGCACGCTTCGTTCGCCAGGCAACCTGACTTTCAGTGGCGTGGCCACGCCGATCGGCGGTATCGACTATTTCGCCGGCTATGTCGATGCCATGCGTGCCAAAAATCCGGCCAATACTGTCATCCTCTCGGCTGGCGACCTGATCGGTGCCAGCCCGCTCGTTTCGGCCCTTTTCCACGATGAAGGGACGGTTGAGGCAATGAACCGCCTCGGCCTGCAAGGCGATGGGAGTGTCGCCTACCGCCTTGATTACGATGCAGTGGGCAACCACGAATTCGACGAGGGCAAGGATGAACTCAAGCGCATGCAGAACGGGGGCTGCCACCCGACGGATGCGCTACACACCTGCCAGGGGAACCTGGTCGGCACGCCAAATCCTTTCGAAGGAGCCAAGTTCAAGTTCCTGTCCGCCAACGTCGTCGAAACTGCTGCCGGCAAAACGCTGTTCCCGGCTTTCCAGATCAAGATCGTGAACGGTATTCGCATGGCCTTTATCGGCCTCGTTCTGGAAGGCACGCCGAGCGTGGTCACCCCGACCGGGGTTGCCGGCCTGGAATTCAAGGATGAAGCAGACGCTACGAATGCGCTGATCCGTCAGTTGCGCAACAGCGGGGTCGAAACCATCGTGGTCAGTATTCACGAAGGCGGCTTCCAGAGCTCCACTCCGAATACGATCGCTGGTTATAACGCCTGCAGTGGGTTCTCCGGCCCGATTCAGGACATCGTGGCCCGACTGGACCCGAACGTAGACCTGGTGGTATCTGGTCACACCCACGCGGTTTACAACTGCGACCTGCCGATCGGCACGGCCGCCCCGTTCAATATTGCCGGCAAGACAGTCAAAGTCACCAGCACCAATGCTTTTGGCCGCGCGCTGACTGAAATCGATCTGACCATTGACCGGACAACGCGCAATCCGGTTGGTATAGCGGCCTGGAATACCATCACCTTCCGCAACAATCCGGACATTGAACCGAACGCTGGCCTGAATAATCTGGTGGCCAGCTACGAAAACCTGAGCACACCGCTGGCCAACCGCGTCATTGGTTCAATCGCCAGCGATCTGCCAAACAGTGCCGATGCAATTGGACGCCAGAAAGCTGGCTTCGTCATTGCCGATTCTCAATTGGCAGCAACTGCACCGGCCCAATTTGGCGGCGCCGTCGTAGCCTTCATGAACCCGGGCGGCGTGCGCAACCCGGGCTTCATCTACGCCCAGAGCGGCACGGAAGGCGACGGCAATGTGACCTACGGCGAAGCCTTCACGGTTCAACCGTTTGGCAACAGCCTGGTGACCATGACGCTAACCGGTGCCCAACTCAAGAACGTGCTGGAACAGCAATTCTCTGGTTGTGGCACGCAGAACGCCAACCGCCTGATGCAACCGTCCTCCAGCCTATATTACGAGTTCACCCCCGCTACTGGCTGGGTCTACACCAGTACAGCGGTCAAGAACACGGCCTGTAACTGGGTCGACGCAGCGAGCATCAGGATAAACGGCATTCCCGTAAATGCGGCAGCCAGCTATCGCATTACCATGAACAACTTCATGGCTGATGGCGGAGACAATTACATCGAATTCAAGAGCGGCACCAACCGCCTGGGTGGCGCCGTCGATATCGATGCCCTGGAAGCCTATTTCAGCGCCTATGGTGGCCCGGTTGCGGTCCCTGATTACAACTCCCAGCCGCGCGTGATTCAGAAATAAGACAAAAAAGTGGCCGGAAATATCCGGCCTTTTTAATTTCTGCATGGGGGCACAAATTGCCCCCATTATCCAATCAGGAACGATTGTTACGGCGACGGGTAACGACGCCCATCATCATGCCGAAACCAGCCAGCAGCATGGCGTATGAGGCTGGCTCCGGTACCGCAGACAGGATGAAACCAAGTTCAACGTTTTTCTTCTCGATGAAGGCATAACCGGCAGTCGGAACGTAGGCNCCAAGAATATTTTCGATGCTGACGGTNGCGGAAGTCAGCGCTGCAGCCGGATGAATACTTGCATGCGCTTCCCAATCCGTCGTCGCGTAAGACATGAATGACGTCTTGGCTGTCAACGACGCAGTTGTTGTGATCGGGGACGTCATGGCAGAAACACCCACCGGCTTGACACGCAACTGGCCGGCAGCCAAGACTGCACTGGTATCGCCGATCACGGCGTAGTCACCCGCTTCGTACAGATTGAAACCGGAGAGGGTGTAACCCTGATCAGCGGTAATCGTGAAGGCGAAGGTAGAGTTGGTAAACTTCATGCCGCTACCGGTTTGCGCAGAAAAGCCTGGTGACCCGCCAATATTGCCAAAGACGAGATTCGAATTCACCAAAGACGGCATGCCAAACAATCCAACCACGGCATCATCATAAGTAATCGTAAAATGATCGCCGTCCAGTGTGTTGGTCGCCGCGTAAGCTTGGGCGGAAAGCGCTGCTGAAAGAACAGCGACAGCCAAAGGCTTGATTTTAAAGACCATGTGAAAACTCCCAGAAAACGACATCACTCAAAGTAAGAAATTGTGGTTTGCATTTATCCTGTTCGCGCCATCCTAGCATTCACGCCATGTCAAAAATATGACAACCGCTATCGATGCAAATGCGAAATTCATCGCTCTTCATGCCTACATTCTGCAACAGCGCCATGTCATACGTCTATTCAAATTACTTAAAAAATTCACATTGCGTGAAAAAA
>JGI24770J26754_10003103_pt1 | contig 11198 bp, 6 predicted proteins | sample LakOneMetagenome_FD_26754 | JGI IMG/M metagenome (IMG submission 26754) | reverse complement strand
TGGACTGCAACAAGGCGCTAAAAGCGTGGCTTGCGGCACGGTCTGCTCGCGGCAACACGATGACAAATTCGTCGCCACCCAAGCGCGCGAGCCACGGCGTGCCGTGCCGTGTGGTTTGGCTTTCGCAGAATGAAGACAATCGTGTCGCCACCCCGGACAGCAGTAGGTCGCCAGCGCTGTGACCCAGCGAATCGTTAACCCGCTTCAACTGGTCGAGATCGATAAAGAACACCGCAAACGACGCGTTCAGCTCACGACAATGAGCGATCAAAAAATTGAGCTGGTCGTCGAGCTGCGCACGGTTAGGTAGACCCGTCAGAGAGTCGTGAAGCGCCAAGAAGCGAATCCGAGCCTCGGCCGCGCGACGCTCCGACAAATCGCGAACGACGACCAGGCGCTGCTTTCGGCCCTCCCAGTCAAAATCACGGACGCTGTACTCGACCGGCAGGGCGCGCCCGTCTTTATGTTGCGCAAAGCTTTCGTACGCCAACTCGGCGCCGGACTGCAATACTTGGCGGACTCTGTCCTGCGCTTCTGGTGGAACAAATTCCAGCGTGGAACGACCGACCATTTCATCCACGGTGTAGCCCAACATCTGGAGCAGCGGTGGGTTGACATCGGTGATGACACCGCCCACATGAAACGCGATGCCTTCGACGCTTGCTGCCATGAACCTGCGCAAACGTTCGCCGCTGCGTCGGGTCTCCGAGATGTCGGTGATCATCACAAAAGTGCGATCCAGCTCGGGGGAGCTCGACGGAATCAAACTCACCTCAATCCAGCGCTCAACGCCATTTGGGGTGAGCGTGGACCGCGTATAAGTGACCGCAATTTTTTCGCTTTGCACCCGATCAACCATGGGTTGAATGCGCGTCGCAGCCTCCGTACCAATGATTTCCGTAAACGTTTTTCCGACGGCCTGATCGACCGTCAGTCCGCCGAGTTGAGCGTAGCGTTGATTCGCGAACACGCAGCGCTTAGATGCTGCGTCGAAGCAGGCGAGCATCACCGGAACCTCGTCGGTCAGTCGCTTCAATTCTTCTAGCGTAATGGGTGGGTGATCAGCTGTCACAGGTTTCAGTGGAATAGGCAGTTCAGTCAGAGAATTTCGTGATTCCGCAACGAGGCCACGCAGTCTACGCGAACATCTGATCCTGTCATCATTTCGTTGAGTGATTAAGCGATCATTAAAGGCTGATTCGCGGAGCTTGTTTAGTGGACATCTCTGCGCTCATCGACGACAGGCGTTGTTGCATAAATCGAAATGCCAGGGTCATTTCACGGGACTGGCATGATCTTGGACTTTTCCAATCACAAGAATAGCCAGTGCCCTTTAAACATAGCGAGAGCCGCAGCCACAAGTTCACCAGGCCAAAGTACAAGGTTACCAACTGGCCCGAGTACAACGATGCGTTGCGCCAGCGCGGCGACATCACGATCTGGTTTACTGACGCGGCGATCAATGAATGGAAACCCGCAAAAGCAGGACAGCGTGGCAGACCACAGGCGTATTCCGATCACGCCATCGAGACGGCCATTTTGATCCGGCAAGTCTTTCATAAGCCACTGCGTCAAACCGAGGGCGTCATGAATTCACTGACCCGCCTCATGGGCGCTGCCGTCTGTATTCCTGACTTCAGCAGCATCTCGCGGCGCAGCCTCGAACTGCCCCGCCATGTTTTGAGCAAAGCATTGCAACAAGGCAGTCTCGTGATCGTTGACTCCACGGGCTTGAAGGTTTACGGCAAAGACGAGTGGCATCAGGAGAAACACGGGGTTCTCCCTCGCAGAACCTGGCGCAAATTGCATTTGGCGGTGGACGAAAACCGCGTGATTCTGGCGTGCGAACTCACACCCCCCGAGGTTGGCGACCCCACTGCAGTTCCTGATTTGCTTGATCAAATTGACACACCTTTTGAGACCTTCATGGGCGATGGCACCTTCGACGGCGTACCCACTTCGAAGGCCGTATTGAGCAAACAGCCGAATGCCAAAATTGTCGTGCCACCGCACAAAACGGCTGTGGTTTCAAGCGCGGGAGACACCCAGCGCGATGAGCACATTCGAGAGATCGCAACGCATGGTCGAATCGCGTGGCAAAAGAAGAACGGCTATGGTTTACGTTCCCACGTTGAGTTGGCAATTCAGCGCTACAAACGCATCATCGGATCGGTTATGAAAGCGCGTGCGTTGCCGCAACAAAAGACCGAGGCATGGGTCAGCGCGTCCGCGCTGAACATGATGACCAATCTTGGCACGCCGGTTTCGGTGAAAATCTGAAGTGGGTCGAGAAATGCGCTCGGTTGAACTCAATTACGATTTATGCAACAACGCCCCTTCGCGGGAGGAACCAGTTCTACTTGAATAATTTCAACGAATCAAGGATCGACTTTTCCGAAAACGCGCAAGAGCGCACTGGAACAGGCAGGGTGTATCCGCTGCTCTGCGCAGTGATCGCGGACTCCCGTGTTGGCAAAAACGTTCGTCAATCATTGAGGGATCTCAATTCAGTGGCAGAGGGAGACACGCGGCCTGTTCCAATCCTCGCGCACTTCCTCGGCGAGAAAGCTGAAAGTGAAGTGATGCGATTAGCAACCAATGCCAAGACTGACAGTGGCAAGCGTGAGCAGCAACGTGAAGCCAACTTCTTTCTGGGACAACTGCGTTTAGCAGAAGGTAACAAATCCGCCGCGATCAAGCACTTTGATCAATTGAACGGTCCGTATGCATCGATTGCATATTTCACAGTCGCCACTGTGCCTCGCGCTAAACGCGCTTCGCCTCGATGACCGAGAACTCGTGCCGGGTGGGAGATACCGAGAGCATCTCGAACCCACCAAGCTTTAACAAGTCACGGAACTCCCCCTCCGATCGCTCTCTCCCGCCCAATCCGGCAAGCATGTTCAAATCCGTACGGACAAGTGCCTCGTCGTGGCGTGACGCCTTCAGACGATCTGGGCGTATCCGCTCTATAACCAGCAATCTTGCTTTTGGACCCACTGCGGCAGCGCAGGTCGCCAGAATTCGACCGCACGCAGCATCATCCCAGTTGTGGAGGATGCTCTTAAGCACGTAGCGCTCAGCCCCTGCGGGAACGGTGACAAAGAAATCGCCTTGCACAAAGCTCGCCCGTCCGTTTTGTGTAAGTTCGGCGAACGGAGAGCCGGCCGAAGGTTCCGCATCGGGCCGATCCAACACGGTCACATGCATAGGAGGATGTGCGGTAGCAAGTGCCGCAGCGAGGGTGCCATTGCCACCACCAATGTCCACCACGCTATGAACGTCACGCCACGTAGCAAGTCGCACCACGTCTGACGTGATCAGTGCTGTCATTGCTTGCATCGCGTCATGAAAGAGATTCGCGACGCTTGGCTGCTTGTCCAGAAAGGCGTAGTTCTGCGTGCCCGTCTGCCGAGACCGTGCACTCTGACCCGTGCGCACACTGTAGGTCAGATCGCCCCACATTGGCCACATGGCGTCTCCCCACCACAAGGCGAGGGCACGCAGGCTCCCGGCCCCGTCGGACGGGTCTCGGCGCAGCGCATCACCGGCAGCGGTAAGCTCGTAGCGGCCGTCGCGCCGTTCCCGGCACACCCGAAGTACGCACAATGCACGCAGTAGGCGTTGCAGTCCGTCGGGCTCGCATTGGCAAGCTTGAGCAAGGCTCGACATTTCTGCCGGTCCATTTGCCAGTTGATCAGGCAGGTCAATTTGCACGGCCGCATGCAGCACCTGCGTGCGCCAGCATGCGGTGATCTGCCTGACCAGGTGCTGTCGCGAAGCGCTTGCGCGGTCGGGCGATGGTGGCAGCGTCGAGTGTATCATTGCTCTTGCGGTATGTTGTACTCGCGCACGAAGTCGCGCCACACCGTGGTTGCCGATTCGATTGCCGCGCTCATCTGCTGCGGTTTGCCGCCAGTTACCCGGAAACCCTGGGCTTCCAGTGAACTACGCAAGGCTGGGTCGTCCAGTGCGCGGTTGACGTCCTCCGCGAGTCGGGCCGCAACACCGGGTGGGGTACCTGGCGGTGCCAGTAACCCGTTCCATGTTGGCAAGGCCTCAGTGGCAATGCCGGAGTCCGCGAGCGACGGCACGCCGCCGACAACTTCGCCTCGATCGGGCAGCGTGGCCAACAACCGCAGCTTTCCGCTCTTCACATGTGGGAGACCCGGTGCCAGCGGCCCAATGTTGAACTGCAACTCTCCACTCATCAGATCCGGCATCACTTGTGCACCACCCTTGTAAGGTATGCGCGCGGCTCTCACCCCTGCGCCGTGAAGGTAGTGCATCGTTATCAGGTATTCACTCAGTACCCCGGTTCCGTAATTGACCCGATCCGGGTTTGCCTTAAGGTAAGCAGTCAGCTCAGCCACCGTCGTGGCAGGTACTTTGGGGTTGACAAAAATTCCGTACATCAGGTTAACGACGGGTACTACTGGTGTGAATTCAGCCATTGATTTCACGGGGGATGACTTGACGAGCTGCGGCATTCCGGTCATCGATGACATTGCCCACAAGAGCGTCTGTCCGTCGGCCGGTGCAGCCAGGACGGTCTGTATTGCCGGGATACCGTTGCCGCCAGGCTTGTTCTCCACAACCACTGGGTAACCCAGATTTTTCGAGAGAGACTGCGCCAGTATTCGCGCGGCTGTGTCAGACGCTCCGCCGGGGGGAGTCGCCACCACAATCTTTAACGTTTGCTTCGCCGTGCTAATTTGGGCGAATGCGGGTTGCTGGGTGGCGGCCCACAACGCCGCGGTGCTCAGCGCGAGATGAAGGTAAGTTCTCAATTTCATAAATGTCCTTTGCAGTTGCGGTATGCGCAATCTATAAAAGTTTGCAAAGTTGGGAAAGCCGTTTACAGTTGCACGCAGTGTTAACTTTTGGTTGTGTGTCGAGTTCCCGGCACCTGATCGGAAAGGCGTGCGATGGATAAACTCAAGGCGCTTCAGTACTTTTTGGCTTCAGCTGAAGAGGGCAGCTTTGCACGGGCTGCCCAGCGGCTGGAAATCAGCGTACCCGCCGTACAGAAGCTCGTTGGCGCGCTCGAACGCAGCTTGGGTCAGGCCTTGCTTGAGCGGGGAGCTCGCGGAGTTCGCCTGACTGCCAGCGGCAGCGAATACCTTGATCGCTGCCACGCGCTGTTCAGGGAACTCGAGGAACTGGGTCATGCCGAGCGCCTGCTCAAAGGTTTCGGCGAACACCCCAGCGGAATGCTCTCCGTTGCTGCGCATCCGCAGCTCGCTCACCACATTCTTCTCCCTGCGTTGCCTCGCTTTCACGCCCTGTACCCTGACATCGAGATTGACTTTCGGTCTGTCAACCGGATCAGCGATGCTGATGCCCTGACGGCGGACGTTCTCTTGTTGCATGGCTGGCCAGAAGTTCCTCCTGACTACGTGCATCGCAAGCTTGGCGGTGGCCTGAGCCTTATCATGGCTGCACCCGACTATTGGGCGAAAAATGGCGTTCCGAAACATCCCTCAGAATTGTCAGGGCACACCTGCATTCTGATGCGAAACCCGGCGGGTATCCTGCTTGATTTATGGGAGTTCAAGCGCGACACCGAGACCGTGCAGGTACCCGTGCGCGGATGGATGTCCAGCAATGCACGCGAAGCAACGCTGGACCTGGTGCTGCGCGGCCACGGCGTCGGCCGTTTCACTGAAATGACCACACGCGGCCCGGTTCAGGCAGGTCGATTGGTGCCGACGCTGCTTGATTGGCAGGTACAGGGTGGACCGCCTGTCAATCTTTTGTTCAGGGGTAGCGCGCGGCGACGACCGAGAACGCGTGTCTTCATCGATTTTGCGCTCAAGTGTCTGAGTGACATGGATGAACAGGCGGCCTCGTTTCTGCCGAATACGGGGGCCGAGCGACCCGCCTGGCACCAACGCGGATACGGCCGTGCATCCGCCACCGTACGCGGGACACGATAAACGGCAACGGGTCGGCCTTTCGCACGGCGACGCCAAATGAATTCTGCCCGTTGCGCCGCTGAGATTTGGTCAGCCTTACAACGAAGTCGGTTCCTGTGCGAGCAAGTCGCACCACTTTGCATCGCGGCCAAATTTTTATTGCCGACGCTCACGAAAACTCGAAATCGCTTTGTATATTTCTGGGACTACGTTTGCGCAGCTGTGCGGAGAATGGGTCTCACGCTTTTGGCGCAATCCGCTGGCAAAGGGAAAGCGCATGGTGAAGTTCGTCACATTTTCAAAATTGATCGCGGTCGCTGGATTCGCGCTGCCGCTACTGATGTCATCCGTGCGAGCGCAGACCTGCCCGTTCGATGATGGCGGGTCCTCTCTCGCGGTTGAGGGCGTGGTGCTCACGCGCTATGCGCTGGGGCTCACCGGCGCGCCGCTGGTTGCGAACACCGGGATCAACGCAGTCGACACACCCACGGTGGAGGCAGCGATCAACTGTCCGGCATGTGGCCTCAACATCACGGGCAACCCCACGATGACGGTGGCCGATGCGACGATCATCAGCCGCAAACTCGCGGGTTTCAGTGGTGCCGCGCTGACCAACGGTGTCGCCCTCGGCAGCGGCACGCGAAACACGCCCGCGGCGGTGCAAAGCTTTCTGCTCGCAGGCTGCGGCACCGCCCCGTCGAACGCGTTTGTGAACGGAGGAAATTCATTTAACAACACCGATGCAGTGATGGGCACCAACGATTTGGGTTCACTCACCGTTCGCAGCTTGGGGAGTCAGATGAACGTGCTGCTGGGGGCGTCGAGCGGATTAAAGATACGCAAAGCGAACGTCGCCGCTCCTTTAGATGACAACATTAATGTGACCAACGGGTCCGGAAGCGTTCTCGTAGGCGACATTTATGGAGTGACCATTGGTGGCGGGGTGAATAACACTTTGGGGGACGGCGGTGCCGGTAGCCATGGGGCAACAATCAGCGGAGGCATCGGAAACAGGGCATACGCTTATGTCTCGACCGTGTCAGGCGGGGACAACAATAGGGCGAGCGGATCCTACTCCACCGTTTCAGGGGGAGCAAGCAATATAGCTTCGAACTACAACGCAACTGTGTCAGGCGGTAGTTTCAACTCCGCCACGGGCTTTCACTCGTCCGCAGCGGGCGGGCAGTACAACACCTCGGGCGGGTCGGCCTCGACGGTCTCAGGCGGAGACAGCAACATAGCGTCGGGTAATTTCGCAACCGTTCCTGGTGGCGGCTACAACGTTGCGACTGGTATCGCCAGTTTTGCCGCCGGATATCGAGCAATTTCTACGGCCGTGGGACAATTTACCTGGGCTGATGCAACTGGATTCGACTTTAACACCGCTGCGATTTTTCCCACTACCGACCGAGCAAATACCTTCAATATCCGCGCTACAGGCGGTGTTTATGCTGCGGTCGCGATCAACGGCAGTGGTGTGCCCACTTGGGGTTGCTATCTAACGTCTGGCAGCGGCTGGGTCTGCGCAAGCGACCGCAACATCAAGGCGAACCTAAAAAAGCTGGACGGCAAGGACGTACTCAAGCGGCTGCTCGCGATGCCCGTGTTTCAGTGGCAGCCGAAAGACGGCATGAACCAGCACCTCAAGCACTTTGGCCCAATGGCGCAGGATTTCTACAAAGCGTTTGGTGGTCTCGGTGGCGATGACAAGGCCATCGGCTTGCAGGACGCCGACGGGGTAGCGCTGGCTGCGATTCAGGGGCTCAACCAAAAACTCATTGAACAGGTGAAAACGAAAGACAGCGAAATGTCTAAGCTTCGCTCGGCCCATGATGCGCTTCGCTCAGCGCATGACGGGCTTCAACGAAAGATTGCAATGATAGAAAAGCGATTAGGCATGACGACGAAGTGACCGAAACGACAGTGCCGACCGTAAATCCCTCCGGTCCGCCTGACATCATTCGTAGCTTGTTCTAACTAGGTTCGGGCTTCGGTGGCGGAAGCGCTTTCACCAAGTGGCGCCAGTCGCTCCCGTCCGTTATGCAGCGAAAGCGGCCTCTCAACCAACCCCAAAACACAGCACCAAGCCACAACTCTGTTTGCTCCGCCATCTCAAGCGCATCATCGACATCAACGCCGCGATAGCGCACCGTCCTCTCAATCTTCGAGTGCCCCAGCTAGAAGCGAAACCAGAGCGGACGAAAGAGATTCTGCAACCCATGCCGGTTGAAGCGTTCATCAGCGAGCCTGCACCGTTGCCGCCAGGTCCCAAAAAGCCCAACTCGGAGGCAATTTACCAATTTCGAGCGCACCAGTTCAAAGCTGGTGACGCTATTCGCGCAGAGCAATACTTCAACTCACGTTCACGGTTTCAACAGGTCGATAGCCGAGAGCACATCCGCATTGCTGCGGCTTGAGTTTTTGACACCCTGTGTAATGGCGGCCGAATTGGTGATGCCGAGCAGACGGCGCAAAATCATCACGCCATCGGATGTGGCTAGCGTTGAGCCATCGCCGTCCACGTCGAAGCGGGTCAAATTGGCCGCGATATGTGCCGCGATTTGCGTGGCATTGCGTCGTGCGCTCGGGCTGATCGCCCCGGTTATCAGCGCGGCGTCACGATAACCGAGCAGGTAGCGAATTAAGAGCACGCCGTCGCTCGCCGCATCGTATTGCGTTGCCGGCGCGCTGTCATCGATGTCAAGAATAGGCGGCGCCGGGGCGACGCTAAACGTCTGCGTTTGCTGCGGCGCAGAGTTGTAGTTGCCGTCGCCCAGTTGATCGGCGGCGATGATGCAGCTGCCTGTGCCGACCCCCGTCACCGTAGCACCCGACACGGTGCAGACTGGCGCTGTCGTGCTGGTGAAGGTCACTGCATTGCTAGAGCCGCCGCCAGTGGCGCTCACGGTTCCGGTACCACCTACGACTAACGTCGGCGGGCTGCCAAACGCGAGCGCCTGATTGGCTTTGTTGATGGTGATTGACTGGGTGACCTGTGGGGCAGCCGCGTAGGTGGCGTTGCCGGCCTGGTCCGCAGCAACGGTGCAGGTGCCCGCTGAAACGATCGTGACTGTCGTGCCGCTCACGCTACAGACGCTTGTCGTGGTCGGGACGGTGAAGGTGACGGCGTTGCCCGACGCACCCCCGGTGGCACTCACCGTGAAGGTGCCGGACGGCGCATACGTTACCGGGCCAGGGTTAGTACCAAAGTTGATGCTTTGCCCGTTGAGGCTGGTAGTAATTGCAAGACCGGTGGAGCTGGCCGCGTTGTAGTTGGTGTCGGCTGCTTTGGTGGCAGTGATGGTGCATCCGCCTGCCGAGGCTGCGGTTAACGTGGTGCCGATGACGGTGCAGTTGGCGTTGTTGCTCCCGAAGGTGACAGCACCCGTTCCGCTGCCGCCTGTGGAGCCTAGTGTGGCGGTCTGGCCGACGGTGAGGGTAGTTGCGGTGGAGGTGGCGGTCAACGTGGCCTGATTGGCTTTGTTGATGGTGATGGACTGGGCGACCTGCGGGGCAGCCGCGTAGGTGGCATTGCCGGCCTGGTCCGCGGCAACGGTGCAGGTGCCCGCTGAAACGATCGTGACTGTCGTGCTGGAGATCGTGCAAACACTCGTTGTGGTGCTGCTATAGCTCACGGCCAAGCCTGATGAGGCAGTCGCCAGCGGATTGACGGCAAAGGTAGCGCCGGGGCTGTAGGTTTGTGCGCCTTGCGCGTTGAAGGTGATGGCCTGCGCCAGTGGATCGATCACCGAAAACGCATACGCCGCCACGCTTCCCACGACCGGGCTGTTGCCCGAGCCGGCGCCGCTGCTGCCTGCCGTGGCGCCGCCCTCGAGTCCATCGACCGCATAGGCGAAGATGACATGCTGCCCCTTGGCCTGCGTCGGCAGGGTCGCCGTGAAGGGGCCGGCGCCCGTGGCCTGGGTCCAGTTCCCGCTCACACTGTCGATCTGGTAGTAAACGGTTCGGATCGTCGGCGCGGTGGGCGCGTAAGTACTAGTGGCAGCGAAGCTAAAGGCGGGCGTGGTGCTGGTGGTGGCATTATTCAAACTCGCAATCGTGCTGCTGCTGGCGATGGCGGTGGTCAAGGGCAGGACGGTATCAATCGACGGGGAAATCACGGTCACGTTGTTACCGCCCTGGTTGGCCACATAGACCTTGTTGGTCACCGGGTTCACCGCGATGGCGAAGGGATTGGCCCCCGCCGCGACGGTGGCAGGGGTATTGCTCGCCCCGTCGATCACGGTCACGCTGTTGCTAAGCTGGTTGGCCACATAGACCTTGTTGGTCACCGGGTTCACCGCGATGGCGGTGGGAACCGAACCCGTCGTGACGGTGGTAGTGGTATTGCTCGTCCCGTCGATCACGGTCACGTTGGCGCTGCCGTTATTGGCCACATAGACCTTGTTGGTCACCGGGTTCACCGCGATGGCCCAGGGAGTCGCCCCCGCCGCGACGGTGGCAGTGGTATTGGTTACCCCGTCGATCACGGTCACGTTGTTGCTATTGACATTCGCCACATAGACCTTGTTGGTCACCGGGTTCACCGTGATGGTGAAGGGACTCGTCCCCGCCGCGAAGGTGGCAGTGGAGTTGCTCGCCCCGTCGATCACGGTCACGTTGTTGCTATTCAGGTTGGCCACATAGACCTTGTTGGTCACCGGGTTCACCGCGATGGCGGTGGGAGTCGTCCCCGCCGCGACGGTGGCAGGGGTATTGCTCGCCCCGTCGATCACGGTCACGTTGGCGCTGTCCCGATTCGACACATAGGCCTTGTTGGTCACGGGGTTCACCGCGATGGCCCAGGGACTCGTCCCCGCCGCGACGGTGGCAGTGGTATTGCTCGCCCCGTCGATCACGGTCACGTTGGCGCTGCCGTTATTGGCCACATAGACCTTGTTGGTCACCGGGTTCACCGCGATGGCGGTGGGATTCGACCCCGCCGCGACGGTGGCAGCGGAGTTGCTCGCCCCGTCGATCACGGTCACGTTGTTGCTGAGGTAATTGGCCACATAGACCTTGTTGGTCACCGGGTTCACCGCGACGGCCCAGGGATACGTCCCCGCCGCGACGGTGGTAGTGGTGTTGGTCACCCCGTCGATCACGGTCACGTTGTTGCTGCTGTAATTGGCCACATAGACCTTGTTGGTCACCGGGTTCACCGCGATGGCGCGGGGATTCGTCCCCGCCGCGACGGTGGTAGGGGTGTTGGTCACCCCGTCGATCACGGTCACGTTGTTGCTATTGCTATTCGCCACATAGACCTTGTTGGTCACCGGG
>JGI24770J26754_10003101_pt1 | contig 11199 bp, 9 predicted proteins | sample LakOneMetagenome_FD_26754 | JGI IMG/M metagenome (IMG submission 26754) | reverse complement strand
AGCGAATCTTTAGAAATTTTATCCGCCTGATAGCCCGCAGGTAACTGGCACCAGAGAAACATACCTGCTTTAGGTAACAACCAAGGGTGAATATCCAGTTTTTTTAAGTTTCCTGCGGTTTTACTCATAGCCTCTGCCAGATGCAGGCGCAGCCAGTCAAGATGCTTGCGGTAGGCTGAATCTGTCAAGGCATGATAAATAATTTCAGTATTTAAATGATTGCTGTTAAAACAGGTAGCAATCTTAAGATCGATCAGGCGTTCAACCCATTCCGGTTTGGCAGCGATATAACCGCAGCGAATAGATGCTGACAGGGTTTTAGAAAAGCTACCAATCTGTATTACCTGATGAAAGCCATTTAATGCTGCATAACGGGGTGCCGGAATTAATTCAAGATCAGCAAAGATATCATCTTCTATAATAATCAGTTGAGCTGCCTCGGCCAGTTTGAGTATCTGGTATGCAGTAGAAATCGAGAGGCTGGCCCCGGTCGGGTTATGTATACCGGCATTGGTAATATAAAGTCGCGGCCGTTTAGCCAGTGCAGCTTGAAACGCTGCTATATCTGGACCCTGAGCTGTAAAAGGAACAGCTATGGTTTCAACTTTATGCACCTTGAGTAACGCGTGAAAGTTAAAATAGCAAGGGTCATCAATCAGGACAACATCACCTGGATTTAAAAAGAGCCGACAGATCAGGTCGATTGACTGTGTACCGCTATCGGATAAAATTATCTGCTCAGGTAGACTGTATACTCCTGTCATCTCCATACGTCTGGCAATCAGATGGCGTAAGGGTGCATAACCGGCAGGTGTAGAATAGCTGACCAGACCATCAGGTTCAGTTCGTGAGGTTTTTCTCAGTGCTTTTCGTAAAGCAGCTTCTGGCATCCAGTTTGCCGGCATCCAGCCACATCCTGGTTTGAGAGAATCTGGCTTTGCTTCAAGAGATTGCCGTGAGATCCAGAGCGGATCTATTTCCCGGGTCAAACAAGGTTCAACCGTATTTAAAGGATAAGCCCTGACCGACGAACAAACAAAATAGCCCGCTCCGGCACGTGCTTCTATAAGTTCTTCCGTGACCAGCCGTTCATAAGCCTCTACAACGGTAGAGACCGAAAAATTAAATTCCTGGGCCATTGCCCGTACTGAAGGTAAGCGTGCCCCTGAGACCAGATGGCGGTTTGCCACTTTTTCACGCACACTTTGCATGACTATTTCTATTTTTGTTTTCTTTACATTATTTTCCATAACAGTGCCAATTTCTAGAGCAATACAGTATGTTTAAATTGTATGGGGCTGTATCTGTTAGTACAACTATAAGATGTCTTATAACACATCAACCGTTATAGGAAGATAGAGTATGTATAAGTCATCTAGAGGCTGGTTAAATGGGCTGATTGGCGTAATTATTTTTTCAGGCTCCCTGCCTGCAACCCGAGTCGCTGTAGCAGGTTTTACCCCAGAGTTTTTAACTGTTGCCCGTGCAGCAATTGCCGGATTGCTGGCCTTATTGGTCTTAAAAATATTGAAAGAGAAATGGCCTAAACGTACTCATGTGAGCTCTCTGGTAATTGTATCTTTAGGCGTTGTTATAGGCTTCCCTTTATGTACTGCACTTGCGTTGCAATACATTAGTGCATCATATTCAATTGTCTTTATTGCTCTGCTGCCCCTATCTACAGCTATTTTTGGGGTAATACGTGGTGAACAGTGGCCCCAGCCTTTATTTTGGCTATTTGCACTTCTGGGGAGCAGTGGTGTCATGGGTTTTATGCTGCTTAAAGTACAGGGTGAAAATAGCATGTCTGGAAACCTTTGGATGCTAGCTGCCATAACGGTTTGTGGACTGGGTTATGCTGAAGGAGGAAAACTGTCGAGACAGCTTGGCGGGTGGCAAGTAATTTCTTGGGCTTTGGTAATTTCTTTACCGCTTATGCTCATGCTGAGTTATGTCTATCTACCACAAAGTTTTAGCCAGATTACTATTTCTGAGCTACTGGCGCTGTTATATGTCGCTTTCTTTAGTATGTTTCTCGGTTTTATTTTCTGGTATCAAGGCTTGGCACAAGGTGGGGTNCTGGCAGTAGGACAATTACAACTGCTACAACCGTTTTTAGGTTTAGGCTTGTCTGCTTGGTTNTTGAATGAAACCGTAAGCCCGATAATGTGGGGGATTTCACTCATGGTTGTCATTTGCGTAGCAGGAGCTAAAAAATTTTCGGTATATCCCTCGTCTACTAATTCTATAAACAATGTAAAACAATCTTAATTATGAAGATGATCATTTCTTTTAAATAATAAAAAAGAGAGCAATAAACTCTCTTTTTTATTATCAGGTATTAAATTATTCAACAGTAACGGACTTGGCTAAATTACGCGGCTGGTCCACATCAGTACCACGTAACACTGCAACATGGTAAGACAATAGCTGCACTGGAACACTATATACAATAGGTGCCAAGCAGGCAGTTACAGTAGGAATGCTGACCACATGCTGACGCTCTTTTTCCTGTATACCGCTGTTCTCATCTGCAAAAACAAATAATTCTCCACCACGTGCCTGTACTTCTTCCATATTCGATTTTAATTTATCGAGCATGTCATCTTGTGGCGCGAGAATAACTACTGGCATATCGTTATCTACCAATGCCAGTGGGCCGTGTTTTAATTCTCCTGCTGCGTAGCCTTCAGCATGGATATAGGAAATTTCTTTCAATTTAAGCGCGCCTTCTAGCGCGATCGGATAATGAATTCCCCGGCCTAAAAACAGACAATGCTGTTTTTCTACAAACAGCTCAGAGAGACGTAAAATCTCACTGTCATGTTGCAAGGTATCCAGTATTACTTTTGGACAGTGCCATAACTCTGCCGTAATCTCAGCAATCTGCTGAGCACTAATACTTTGCTTGACCTGACCGACTTTTAATATTAACAGCATTAATGCCGCCAGCTGGGTAGTGAAGGCCTTGGTTGAGGCGACACCAATTTCTGGCCCTGCCAAAGTCAGCAGATAATGATCTGTTTCACGTACCATTGATGAAGTTGCAACATTACAAATCGTCATGGTGGTAATAGGGATATTTTTCTCGGCAGCCCGTTTTTTGGTATCACGCAGGGCAGCAAGTGTGTCGGCAGTTTCACCAGACTGAGAAATACAGATATATAGGGTATTTGCTATAATTACCGGCGAACGATAACGGAATTCGCTGGCGATTTCGACTTGGCAGGACAGCCCGATAATCTGTTCAAACCAGTATTTGGCAATCATACCGGCATGATAGCTGGTGCCACAGGCAATAATCTGTACCTGCTGGATATTCTTGAAATCATTTTCAGCACTTTCCAGAAAATCTTCACGCAGGTGGTCACTATTTAGAGCCTGAGATATTGTCTGCTGAATCGCTTCCGGCTGCTCATAAATTTCTTTGAGCATATAGTGCTTATATTCACCTTTAGATGCATTGCTTACTGTAGCATCCAGCTCTTTTACCGGACGGTCAATACGCTGGCCATGAGCATAAACTTCAATACTGTTACGGGTGAGGCGTGCAATATCACCTTCTTCCAGATAGATAAAACGGTTAGTGATCGGAAGCAATGCCAGCTGGTCAGAGCTAATAAAGTTCTCGCCAATACCTACTCCAATCACAAGAGGTGAGCCTTCACGTACTGTAATTAACTCATCCGGATGATCAGTATGGATAATTCCCAGTGCATAGGCACCTTTTAACTGTGGAACCACCTGATTAACTGCTTCCAGCAGATTTGAGGTTGATTTAAGGGCATCATTAACCAGATGTGCCACTACTTCGGTATCGGTCTGTGAGGTNAAAACATAGCCGAGAGCTTCCANNTCATCTTTGAGTTCCTGGTAATTCTCAATAATACCNTTATGAACAACTGCAACATTACCAGAGATATGCGGGTGAGCATTATCTTCAGTCGGTTTACCATGAGTGGCCCAGCGCGTNTGAGCAATACCGACCGAACCGCTAATCTGGCTNTCACGAACTGCTTCTTCCAGCATGGCTACTTTACCGACACGGCGTTCGCGTACAATCTGGCCATTATGCAGCAGGGCAACACCGGCTGAGTCATAACCCCGGTATTCAAGGCGTTTTAGGCCTTCAATTAAAATATTAATAATATTACGTTCAGCAACGCCACCAACAATACCGCACATAGTTTATTCCTCTATTTTTTAATTTTTTGTGGACGCTGATAGTTTTCTTTGGAGAGCTGTTTGGCACGTTCAAAAGCCAGAGAATAATCTTCAACATCACGGGTAATGACTGAGCCTGCACCAACTGTTGCGCCATTACCTATTCTGACCGGGGCAACCAGTGAGCTATTTGAACCGACAAAGGCCTCATTACCAATAATGGTCTTATGCTTGTTGGCACCATCATAATTACAGGTAATTGTGCCTGCACCAATATTGGAATTTTCGCCGACTTCAGCGTCCCCTAAATAAGTAAAATGATTGGCTTTCGAGCCTGTACCGATAGAGGTATTTTTCACTTCAACAAAATTACCAATATGTACATCATTGCCAAGTTTTGCGCCCGGACGAAGGCGGGCAAATGGCCCAATCTGGGTATTTTCACCCACTACCGCGTTTTCAAATACGCTATATGGCTGGACTTTGGTTCCAGCCGCAATTTTAGTATTTTTGAGAACACAGCCTGCGCCAATCTCGACAAAATCACCGAGTTCACAGTCGCCCTCAATAATGACATTAATATCAATTCGCACATCTTGGCCGGCTTTTAATGTTCCACGTAAATCAAAGCGTGAAGGATCAATCAAATGCACCCCTTGCTGCATAAGATCTTTCGCCTGCTGCTGCTGAAAATCGCGTTCCAGTGCAGAAAGTTGCAGGCGGTCATTTATTCCTTCAACTTCAAATGCCAGTTCTGGTTGAATTGATGCAATCTCCAGACCGTCTGCCACGGCCATCGCTACAATGTCAGTCAGGTAATATTCACCCTGTACATTGTCATTGGAAAGCTGCGGCAGCCACTGATGCAGCTTGGCATTACTAACACAATAAATACCGGTATTGATTTCATTAATCAGACGCTGCTCATCCGACGCATCTTTGTGCTCGACAATTGCCTGAATTTTGCCACTTTCACGTACAATTCGGCCATAACCTGCTGGATTGTCTACAGTTAAAGTAATCATGCCAATACCGGTTTCTCTGGATGCCTCCAGCAGCTGTTCTAATGTCTGCTGGCGCACTAACGGCACATCACCATATAGAATCAGGGAAATACCTTCTTTAGGTAATACTGGTAGCGTCATTTGAACCGCATGTCCGGTTCCGAGCTGTTCTGCCTGTTCTACCCATTGAATTTTTTCTTCAACAAATGCATCTTGAACCAGTTGGCCACCATGGCCATAAATCGTAATAATATTTTCAGCTTGTAGTTTTTTTGCGGTCTCAATCACATGACCAAGCAATGGACGCCCTGCCAGAGGTTGTAAGACTTTAGGTAAATGGGAACGCATTCGGGTTCCTTTACCTGCCGCAAGAATAATAACGCTTGTAGACATGAGTAATCCTAAAAAATAGGGTTAAATCCTGGAAAAATATAAATAAATTAATATACAGAGTGCAGCCCAGATACCCGCGATAATATCATCAAGCATAATACCAAAGCCACCATGTACCCGGCGGTCAACTACCCGGATTGGCCAAGGCTTCCAGACATCGAACAAACGGAACAGGGCAAAACCGATAAGAACCCACAGCCAATTCATCTGACCTAGATACACCAGTGGTAAAAATGAAATAGACTGTCCAGCAAATTCATCCCAGACAATGCGGCCATCGTCATGTACACCCATGAGTTCAGCAGTACGCCCGCACAGATAAATACCTAGCAGTGACATCAGTACAATGATCAAGACACTGTTAAAAAAACCTAGTGCCAGCCAAGCGGGTATAAACAGCAAGGCAAAAGCAGAACCAAACGTACCCGGAGCCTTAGGTGCTAGACCTGAACCGAAACCTACGCCACAAAATACAATACAGCGCTGTGTCCAGGTCATCTGTTTAAATTTGATGGAAGGTTTATGCAAAATGTTGATATCCGTGAAACTGAAACGGATGGTCTATGCCATCTTTTTCAAAAGTTAAGCCGAGCCGCTCAGTAATATGCCCGATTTTGCTAATTTTTACATGACTTTGTTGTTGTAAAAGTTTTTCATAAGCTGTCGGACTCAGCGTAAAGCAAAGCTCATAGTCATCGCCACCAGCTAAGGCATACTGGAACTTTTCATTTAAAGAGAGCTGCTGTAGTACAGGATCAAGTGGCAGACACTCGAGTTCGATCTGTGCGCCTACATGCGATGCCTGTAAAATATGACCTAAATCCTGTGCCAGTCCGTCTGAAATATCGATCATGGCTGAGGCCATGCCTTTAAGCTGCTGGCCAAGTTCACAGCGTGGTGTTGGATAATCTAGCCGTTTTTGCAGAGGATGTCCGGGATGTTGCAGACCATAAGCTGCATCTCCAACCTGCCCACTTACACAGATATAATCACCTGCCTGGGCTCCGCTACGTGTAATGGCNTGTCCGGCTTCAACCCAGCCCAATGCAGTAATACTGATAGTTAGATGTGGACCCTGAGTGGTATCACCACCAATCAGGCTGACACCAAACTGCTGGCAGCAGTCAAATAGGCCTTGGCTAAAAGCCTGTAACCACTCGTGATCTACCTGTGGCAAAGTTAATGCCAGTAAAATACTGTGTGGTTTGGCACCCATGGCAGCAATATCAGAAAGATTTACCGCGACACTTTTCCAGCCAATGGCATGGGCAGAGGTCGAGAGCGGGAAATGACGGCCGGCCACGAGTGTATCAGCACAAATGACCAGTTGCTGGCCAGGAGGAGGGGAGACCAGAGCCGAGTCATCTCCAATACCTAAATCAACCTGACTATGATGATCACGGTTAAAGTAGGTCTGAATTAAGGAAAACTCGGCCATCGTCAACAGCTTTTATTCAGCTTGCTGTTTTTCTGCCGCACGCAGACTTTGTGCCAGACGGTCAAGTACACCATTAATGTATTTATGACTATCTGCACCACCAAAATGCTTGGCTAGTTCGATCGCTTCATCCAGTACGACCCGGTAAGGAATTTCAAGATGATCCCATAGCTCGTAAGCGCCCAGACGTAACGTAGCCAGTTCTACACCATCAAGTGCACCAAGCTCACGGTCAAGTACCGGAACCAATAAGGTATCAAGTGCTTCATGCTGGGCAACAACTTGCGTAAGCAGCTCATGATAATAGCCAAGGTCGACCTTATGCATGGCATTTTCAGCACGGGTACGAGCTTCAATTTCATGCACTGGATTATGGCTCATTTGCCATTCATATATACCTTGTACAGCAAAACGGCGTGCTTTGCGTTTTGCTGCATAAGTTGCTTGAAGAGTTTGCGACATCTTTTAGATTGCCTTTAACAAGTTAACCATTTCAATAGCAGTCAGGGCAGCTTCGCTACCTTTATTACCTGCTTTTGTACCAGAGCGTTCAATNGCCTGTTCAATACTNTCCGTAGTTAATACACCGTTGATCACTGGCAAGCCAGTATCTAGNCCAACTACNCCCAAGCCCTTGGCACATTCACCGGCTACAAAGTCAAAATGTGGTGTACTGCCGCGAATCACTGCGCCTAGCGCAATAATNGCATCAAATTTGTNTGTTGCAGCTAGTTTTTTTGCAACTACTGGCAGTTCCCAAGCACCCGGTGCGTGAACAACAGTAATATTCTCTTCAGATACACCATGACGTTTCAGTGTATCAATCGCACCTTCTAACAGATGTTCTACAACAAANCTGTTAAAACGGCCGACCAGAATCGCGTAACGGCCTTCGCTCGCGAGATGTAATAAACCTTCAATACGGCGAATCGCCATAGCAACCTCGATTATTTAACTAAAGTTTGATCTGCGGTGATATATTCCACCACTTCCAGATTAAAGCCGGACAGGGCATTAAAGCGTAATGGCGAGCTAAGTAGCTGCATTTTCTCTACCCCCAGATCCCGTAAAATTTGTGCCCCTACCCCAATAGTCTGATACTGCTGCGATAACGCTGCGTTCGATTTGATCGGTTTAGGCTTGTTCAGGCTTTCAAGCGCAGGGCCCAAGTCCTGCAAGTGACGCTGTCCGATCCAGACCAGTACACCACGTTCGCTATCAGCAATGGTTTTTAAGGCACGGTCCAGATTCCAGGCTGGCTCGCCTTCCTGCTTGTTCAGTTTCAGCAGATCACGAGCTGGATTAAAACCATGCACACGAACCGTAGTGACCCCTTCTTTAGGCTCACCTTTTACTAGCGCCAGATGAATATCCGGGTTACCGATTTCACGATAACGATACAGGTCAAAAGTTCCATATTCAGTGTCGATACTTTGCTGGTCAATACGTTCGATAGTCTGTTCATTGGTCATACGGTAATGAATCAGGTCTGCAATTGTACCGATTTTCAGTCCATGTTTTTCAGCAAAAATTTCCAGATCCGGACGGCGTGCCATTGTACCGTCTTCTTTAATAATTTCACAAATGACTGAAGCNGGTTCCAGTCCTGCCAGTCTTGACAGNTCNCAGCCTGCTTCTGTGTGTCCGGCGCGGTGCAAAACACCTCCCGGTTGAGCCATTAATGGAAAAATATGNCCTGGCTGGACAATATCACTTGGTTTGGCATGGGCAGCTACGGCAGTACGAATCGTATGAGCTCGTTCAGCTGCTGAAATACCNGTTGTGATACCCTCTGCCGCTTCAATGGACAGCGTAAAGTTTGTTCCGTGCTGGGCACCGTTAGAATCCACCATCAGTGGCAGATCTAACTGCTTGCAGCGTTCGCGGCTTAAAGTCAGACAAACCAAACCACGCGCATGCGTAATCATAAAATTAATATCTTCAGGGCGTACGTGCGTGGCGGCCATCACTAAATCGCCTTCATTTTCACGATCTTCATCATCCATCAGGATGACCATTTTTCCTGCACGGATATCTGCAACGAGCTCTTCTACAGTATTGAGCGGCATCTATCTAGACCCTCTTTTTTTGTCTTGCTGACAATAAATTGCATTGATAAGCCATAGTCTAACGTGTTTTAACTATATTTGCCTATGCTTATAGTATGGATGTTCCGGTTCTCTGTTATACACACCCTGATAGCCCTTTGAAAAGAGTGAAGATTTTAAAACAGAGCTGAATATGCTTAATCTTTGCTCACCTGGAAGATTTTGGGCCAGTGTGCCAAGGGTTTTAGACTGAAATAAAAAAACCTGACCTATATACAGATCAGGTGTATGTTTTCAGAGAAACTAGACTTGTTCTGAACGTACTTTTTTACCCATCAGGATTTCAGTACGGATTTGCTGTGCAAGTTCAGCAGACTCAGTATTTAAACCATTGAGCATAAATGCATTTCGGGTAAGGACATTACTCGGATTTGGCATTGGCATCAGCTGGTAATTCTGGCTGATGTCTTTAAGCTGTTCATTATTGAGATATAAAGCAGTTTCCTTGGCGTTGAGCTGCTGGGCCAGACGTTCAGCAGCTTGCTGGGCGTTGAGCTGCATTGCCTCAACCGCGGTTGCAACCGCACTCCGTGTTTGCAGGGCAAAGCGTTTGTCTTCACGGTAACGTTTATACAGTACATCTGAGAGTAACTGGAATACCGTGCCTACCATAAGTAGGCACTCAACTGCTGGTTTGGAGTCAGCAGAGACAGAAACGACTGCACCATTCTGGTTAAATTCCTGTCGAATTTCCAGATTGCTACTGCGTAGATGATAATGCTGTGCACACAGCTCAATACTTTTATTTAGAAAAATCTGACAAAGCTTAAAGTAAGGCACAGAAACGGACTGGTTTACGCTACTAAGCAACTGTTTTGGATCATAGAACTGAATGTTTAATGCCACTCGCTGATCATTATCTGAAGTTGTTTCGGCAGTTCTGGCTTTAGGTAATGGCTGGGCTTTAGCCTGCTGCTGTACTTGGGCCACCATCAAGGCAGAATTATGTTTCTCTAGTTCAAGGGCCTGGGTCAACTGCTGAATTTCATGTTTCAAGCGTGACTCATTGTTGATCCGTGCCAGATATTCGCTACGGCTTGGACGCGCAACTGCCCGGTAAGCCAGCCATAACAGCATATGTATAAACAGTGATGCCAGAATTGCCAGCCATTGGGTCCGTAAAATTTCACCAATACTGGGTTTAATCAGACTGACTTCAATACTGCCCACTTTCTTTTCATTCTGCAGCGCATCACGCACAAATACTTCACCCTGACGGGTTTTAGCCATNCCACTTGATGCTAAAAGCTGGTTNTTGGCATCCAGAATGCGAATAGATGCCACACTCGGATTGGTCGCATAACGGTTGGCGACCAATGCCAGCGAAACCGGGTTGGGGGGGTCCAGCTCTGCCAGAGAGTCACTGACCAGTTGACTGGTCATCAGCTGGCCTTGGCTGGCCCGATTCTCATTGAGTTGATGGGTTGTTGCAAGAACCAGTAAAAAGGTATGCAATGCAAAACTTATTATCAGCAGGCTAGCAAATAGCCCTTGTCTAGGCGCATTCAACGTAAACTTCCAAGGCAATTATATTTGATTTCGATTATGATTCTTACAATAGTTGTAGCTCAGACCCGAGTCAATTCATGCGAGAAATCATTCTTATATCATTTTTAGGACCTGATCAACCCAACCAGTTTACGCGATTAATGCAGGTATTGTCCGTACATTCCTTGCAAATTCTGGATGTGGGGCAGGCCGTTATTCACAATCAGCTCACCTTAGGNATTGTAGTCGCGTCAAACGACCAGACTGCAACAGCTCTGGCAATGAAAGAGATTTTGATTTTAGCACATGATATTGGTTTAACTGTGCGCTTTAAACCAATCTCAAGCACAGAATACGAACAATGGGTAAATGAAGGTGGCCGAACCCGTTATATTGTCACGGCTTTAGCACCTGAACTGTCAGCTTCGCATTTACAAGCTGTTACGAATATTGTCTCAGGGCAAGGCTTTAATATCGAAACAGTCACCCGTCTATCGGGACGGCCTCATCTGAATCATGAACAGGTAGAACCTAAGCGTAGTTGCATACAGTTTGGCTTGAGCGGACAAATGCTTGATGCCGCAGCTATGCGAGCTGCCTGTCT
>JGI24770J26754_10003097_pt1 | contig 11208 bp, 12 predicted proteins | sample LakOneMetagenome_FD_26754 | JGI IMG/M metagenome (IMG submission 26754) | reverse complement strand
TCCTGGCGGTGGGTTGCCGGGCTCCAGACCGCCGGAAAGACCTACCTCGCGACGGCATCGAACATTTCTCGCTACACCGAGGGCCGGTTCTCGCCATCGGGGCTCGCCACGTCGGCACGAGCGATCATCGAAGAGCCACTGCCAACGCGGGCACCGATTGCTCCGGCCGAGTCCACCCCATTGGGCGCCCGGGTGGGGCTGTTGCTGCACGAAGAGGATCTGGACGCGGCAAGCCTGCGCGCCGAGTTTTCCTGGTTGGATTCGAACAGCAGACTCGTGGCTATCGCCGGATCCGCCGATCCCGAAGAGCGCTCGCCTTCGGGCGCCTCGGATGCCGTGCGTCGATTCACGGCATCGGCCCTCGATGACGCTGCCACGCGGGCCGAAGACGCCCTCGGGCGACCGGCGAGAGTGCTGCCTGACCCGCTCCCCGGCACCGTTCTGAAGTGGGCGGAGTCCGAACGCCTCGATACGGTGGTTATACCCAATGCACCGGTCGGCCCGGTGCAGCAACGGATGCTGACGCTCGGCGCCGCTCTCGCCTCGGAGGGAATAACAGTCACGATCGTCAGGCGGCGCTGGGACACACTCGCTTGGCCCTACGCCGCGCGCGGGTTCTTCCCTTTCCGCGAGCGTATTCCTGAACTGCTGCGCCAGCAGGGCTTGTAGACCGGGAACCCCGACACCGGGGGACACGATCAGCAGAGTCGAGCATCCGCCCGACGCATCGCACGGCACAGTATTGCGGTGCAGTCCTCTCGAGACCTGAGCGTCTCTTCGCGGCCGCCGGTCTCACCCGTCACTATCCGTGCGCGGCCGACGCGGGGCGGTTCTGCTTGCCACCAGGCAGCGTGTGTCCGACGCGTCGCTGCAGTCGGCCGCCGGCCGGTTTGCACCAGGATCTGTCTCGATGGCCGTCCGGCTTAAGGACGCCTGTGACCGACGTGAGTTGGAGGGACCGTTTGCGGTCCTTAGATACNGTTGGCGGGTGACTCCCGGAACAGGTGCGGTCGACCGACCGGGAAAAAACCAGCCTCCAAACCAGCGTGCGCAAGGCGATTCCAACGACCCGGAAGCATGCCGCGGCTTTCACTGAGACAGTCACCACGCACCCGTTGCCTGTCCCGGATGCCCGGGCCTAGACTCCGGTCAGGCTGGTTCCTTTCCAGTTCTGACGATGACTGAGGAGATCACGGTGGCGCTCAAATTTGGACTGCTTGCAATGGTTGAGGCAAAGCCCGGCAAGGAGCAGGAGGTGTGGGACTTCCTGAACGGTGGCCGTGACATTGTGCTCGGCGAACCGGGCACGCGCACGTGGTACGCCTTCCGGGCCACCGAAACCACTTTCGGTATTTTCGACACTTTTGACACTGAGGAGGACCGGCAGGCGCACCTTAACGGGGCCATTCCGGCTGCCCTCAGCGAACACGGCCCGGCGATGCTGGCAGGGGACCCGGACATCCGGATGATTGAGCTGATCGCGGTTAAGTAGCCCCGATCATCCGGTCTGGCCGCCTGCCCGGTGGTCACGTTGGCGTCCTTGAGGTCGGAGCTGATTGTTTCTTCGGTGAGGTCGCGGTGAGATGCTAGTTCTGTGGAATTGGACAAAAGCAGGGATACTCAGGCCGTTGCCATTCGTTCGTACGGTCATGCGGATGCCGCAGACACATTGGCAGTATTTCTTGCCGCGGTGACCGAGACCGCGGCCGCCGACTATTCGCCGGAGCAGATTCAAGCCTGGGCTCGTCCAGAAGATCGCGAACTGTCCACATGGCATGCGGCTATGCAGGCGCGGAACAGTTACGTGGCGACCATCGACGGCGTACCGGCAGGTTTCTCGGACGTGAACCCTGCGGGGTACATCGACATGCTATTCATTGCCCCGCGACATCAGAGACAAGGGGTAGCGCGACAGCTGATCGGCTACGTGGAGGCTCACGCGCGTGAGGCCCACACGGCAGCGCTAACGGCCGACGTCAGCATTACAGCCCGCCCGTTCTTCGAACGCTACGGATTCACCGTTGAGGCAGAACAACACCCCGTGAAAGCCGGCGTGCAGCTGACCAACTACAGGATGAAAAAGTGCCTACTCGGCTCTGAGTTGCGCCTGACCGGGCAGCTTGTTTGCCATACCGAGGACCAGATGCCCACTGTGTGGGATCACCTGCCCCTGCATCTTTCCCTGACCCGCGATGAACCGGGATGCCGATCCTTTAAGGCTTAGTTGAGCTTCTTGAGCATCTTCACCGAAGTGGTCTCGTAGCCGAGGGAATCGTAAAGCCCCCTGGCGCCGGTGTTGAATCCGAAGACGCTGAGGCCGAGAGAGTGCGCACCGTGTGAGCGCGCATAGTGCTCGCCGAGTAGCATCGCCGCTCGTCCATGGCCCCGACCACGCTTGTCGGCGTTGATGAAAACGTCCCAAACCCACCACGCCCCCGGATCGGTGGTGACGTCCTGCCCGATCCACAGATAGCCCACTGCCTCACCTGCCTCGTTCATCACGTGAAAGACCTCATGGTCAGCGCTCTGAGCGCTATTCGGGAACGAACGAGCCATGCTCTCGACCGCTATGCGCCGAGCTTCCTCCTCCGTTCGACCCTGGGCACGCAAGTCGCTGGCGTACTCAGTGCAGCTGTGCTCAATCCATGCCGGAAAATCGCTGGCGTGGATTCGCTGAAGGGTTACTGTCATCCCTCAAGTCTTCCATGGACTCGTGGCAGTCCGTCGGAGGGGGGTGCACCGATACAGGTTCACGTATTCCCTGCTTACGACATGACGTCAGCCCATTCACGGTTCCTGTTAAGGTTTGGTCCATGAAAAGTCCGTCTTGACGGGTGCGCTTCCCGCTCCCGTTGGCAAAGCGGAATCGGAGTCTGCCCTTTAGTAGAGACCCGCTGAGGCGACTGATATGCCGCTTCGGTGGGCGATGATTGCGGCGTGGGGTCGCTTGCCCGGATCGGTTCGAGTGTGCACCTCGTGAACCGTGAATCCTGCGGTCTCGAGCTGTACGCTCATCTCGCCGACGGGCCAGAAATACGCGGTGGTGACGGCGTGGGGAAACGGCGCAACAGCGTCGCCTTCGAAGAATCCGACCAGCAGACTGCCGCCAGGGCCAATGCATCGAGCGAACTCACGCAAGACCGATGCCAACTCATCAGGGGCAAGGTGGATGACGGAATACCACGCAAGGACTGCACCTGCGTACCCGTCGGGGACGTCGAGATCGCCCAGTGACCCGATTCGGAATGGGACCGCCGGAAATCGTGCTCTGGCTTGCTCAATGAATTCGTGAACCTGATCGAGGCCCTCCGCCTCGATACCGAGCTTCCTGAGGAAATCCGTCCAGTGCCCAGGACCGCATCCCGCGTCGATTACTGGCCCCCGCAGGTCGCTCGCCCACGTGGCGACAAGCCGTTGATCCGATTCGTGCGTATTCGCCATCGATCCGAGCAGCGCCGTGTACTCCTCAGCTCGATCGGCGTACGCCTCTCGAATCACATTGCCAGTCACGTGATCGAGTCTAAGAGAATCCCAGTTGGGGTTGGGCTTGTGGAGCGCCTGCCAAGTCCCTTTGGTCGTCGTGCAGCTTGGGACTCCTCGAACCGGTTGACATGCCGTCGATTCGACTATTCACTTTCTGGTCTGGAAAATGAACGCTCTGCCGACAATGCACTGACAGTCGCTGACGAGTCACGTCGACTGGCTGTGGGACACGCTCGGTCGCCGTGGTGGTTCTACCCGTCGACCGGCGTCGTTATCGGTGCGGTCGTCTGCCTGATGCTATTGGCACTAACACGGGGTGGCCGGACGGAGTACAAGTCCCACATGCGGGCTCTGCGCCAAAATGACACGGCGTCGGCTCGCGCGGTGGCTGAATCCCGGATCCGTCGGGCCCAAGTCCGACGTGCAGGCTGCCGCCAATGACGAGCAGCTGGCACGCCTCTCAAAGCCTCAACTCCACCAGAACCGGAGGGTCCCCCTCTTCAATCCCGACTGTCACCACCCTGTCTGCTCAGTACAACTAGGCAGTAACCCGTTGTTTCTCTCGCGCCGGCGATGCAGGGCGCCATGATGGAATCAATCTCCTGACCCGATCGCTCACCAGGGTGTATCCGCTCCACATGATGACGCCAAGTGCGAGCGACAGCAGAGTACCGAGCCATGGCGCGCTCTGCTCGAAGGGCGGGTACACCTGCCAGTGCGTGAGATAGATGAACATAGACCCGCCGGCGAGTGCCGCGACGGTGGGTACGAGCCACCGAGGAACGCGAACAGCGGGTATCCAGACCAGCACCAGAGCACCGCACGCGAGGATCGCCCATCGCAACCAGTCGTCGAAGAACCCGACCGAACTCGCTACTGTGAGCACCGACACAAGCGCGCGGCGCGCCGTGGTGTCGGCTCGTGCGATCAGCCAACCGAGCGCGATCAGCCACACCACTACGGGGGTGCTGTAGCGCTCGACGTACTCGATGTGAGCGCCGGCGACGACGAATCGCATCCCCAGGGCGAGGGCGAAGCCGACGAGGGCGAAGCAGAACGGCCACCGACGCTCCAACCTGTCCACCGGGCGCACAGCGAAAACGGCTGCCAAGCCGACGAGCGTCCACAACAGTGCCTCGAGAAACCAGAACTGCCACTGCTCATTCCATCGGCCATCGCCCGGCACCAGGTTGTTCACGAGGAAGACCGTCGTGGCGTGGTATTGGCCCGTCAGCAGAGAGACGGCACCAATCCAGAGCACCGCGGGCACCGCAAGTTCGGCAGCGCTGCGGACGAGTCCACGGAATCTGGCACTCCCTGGCACTGCCGCGAGTTGGAAGCGGGCAAGGTTGTACCCAGCGACGGCGATCAGCAGGTGGGCGCCGCCCTTCAGCCCGAACAAATCGGCGTGGGTGCCGACAATGAGCACGATGGCGATGGCTCGCAGTACGGCGGGCGTCTCCAGGCGTTGGAGATTCGTGAAGAAGCGTGGACGCTCTCCACCGGGTGCGGTGCGGGCAGCAGGGTGATTGGCCGCGCCCCGATCGACTCCTGTGTTCTCGCGCACTGCTGCGGCGAACGCCGCCAGCTCCACCGGAGTGCGGGTCGGCCAGTCGCGGGGCAATTCGCCGAGCATCGCCTCGAGCCGGAGGGAGACCTCGATGTAGCTGAGTGAGTCTCCGCCGAGACCGGCAAAGGAGTCCTCAACGCTTACTTCTGGACGGGACAGCAACGTCGAGAGCAGATCTCGAATCATCTCGGGCGAGACACCGGCGGCGGAGGGCGCGTCGGGACCTGGCCTCGCACTGTCGGGTGTGGAGGTGCGATCCTGATGCGCGGCAAAGCGCACCAGGGCTGCTGTGTCGGGTTTTCCACTCGAGGTGCGGGGAAATTCCGTTACCGCATACGCACCGATGACCCGTAGAGGAAGTCCCGCGAGCACGGCGGCGCGTTCATGACCGCGTCGGGCCGAGCGGTCTGAGGTGGCGAATAGCAGCAGTCGTTCATCGGCGCTGGCGACCCGCACTTCGATTCCCTCGTCGGCGAGGAGGCTCTCAACGCGATCGAGGTCGATCCGCAGTCCGAAGATCTTGACGAAACGGTTCATCCGTCCGACGATCTCGTACAAGCCGTCGTCCCGACAGCGCGCGAGGTCGCCCGTTCGCAGCTCGTGCACGGTTCTACCGAGTTCAAAATCCGCCGGTGTGTGTGCGTAACCCAGCATCACGTTCGGCCCCTCGTAGACGAGTTCCCCGGAACTGCCGGAGGGAGCCTCTGTGCCGTCGCCGGCGTCGATTCGGAAGCGGCCGCCGGGAATGGTTCGGCCGATGGCGCCGGCGGACTTTTCGATGAGCTCGGGAGGCAGGTAGGCCATTCGAGCGGTGGCTTCGGTCTGGCCGTACATGACAAACAGCTGGAAACCGCGGTCCTCGCCCAACCGGGCGAACCGGCGAACCACCTCGGGCGCCAGTCGGCCACCCGCCTGGGTAAGGTACCGCAAGCTCGGCAGCGCCCGTTCGGCGAACCGGCCGGCCTCGAGCATCTCGAAGGTGTGGGGCACTCCCGCGAACGATGTGATTCGATGATCGGATGCGTCCTGCCAGAACGCATCCTCAGTAACCGACCGCTCGGTGAGAAGAATGCTGGCACCCGCAAACAGGTGGCTGTTCACGACAGACAGTCCGTAGCAGTACTGCAACGGGAGGGTCGTCGCCGCGCGATCGTGAGGGTCAAGACGCAGATACTCGGTGATGGCTGAGGCGTTGCTGCGTAGGTTGTCGTACGACAACCGCACGAGCTTCGGAGATCCGGTCGAGCCCGACGTGCTCGCGAGCAAGGCCAGTTCCGGGTGAAAAGTGTGTCGACTGCTGGGATGACGTTCTGAAAGCGTCCACCCCTCTGGGCCATAGTCGGCGACGACATCGGGTCGGAAACGCTCGGTGAGAGCGGATCGGTGAGCGACACTTGCCTCGTCTTGCCCGTCGGAGACGAAAAAGACCGGGTGCCCGCCCTCCAGCGCGGCCAGATAGGTCACGATCGGGTCGAGCGTGTTGGCCGCGGTGATCATCACCAGACGTCGGGTCTGACCGAGTTGCAACCTGCGCTGGTGGATGAGCCGCGCGAGTTCGGCATAGCTGATCGTCTTGTCGTTGGTGACCAGGGCCGTCGCATCCGGTTGGCCGCCGAGCAGGGACAGGCTGGGCGCAGAAACTATCGAGGGCATGACTGGAATGACGACTTTCGGCTGGCGGCACGACACCCAAGAACGGGTTAGGTAAGTCTAACCTAACTTTTATGGAGTTCGACGGCTAAGACCTCATGACCTGGTCGAGGACCGGGGGCCGATCCCCAGGGTCTGGGGGCGAATGTTGCAGCAGGGTCGTTTGGTGAACGGGTTGACGCAGCGCGAGCCGGCCAAGAAGCTCGAAACGGATCAGAAGTACATTTGGGTTTTGGAGTCGGGCAAGAAGGGGAGCCACGCACCACTGCCCTTGCCCCGGTTGACGTGGCCGAGGTCGGCCGAATGCTCACCAACACTCAGGCCGCCCCGCTCGGCAACCGGCCGGAGAGCGGCCGCACGTCCCTCGCGGGTGTGCAGGACAAGATCGTGCTCGCGCGGCAGGATGAGCCGGGGTTTCAGGTGCTTGAAGAGTATCCGTCGACCCACATCGTGACGCCGCCGTCGGTGCGCTTCCCGACGATCACGTTCGACGAGGAGTGCGGCTTTCGTGCCGCCACGGCTGCCGGCTTGACCATGCTCAATGCGTGGCGTGAAGACTTTGGTGGATTTTCCGGGCTCGTCATGGATCGGTTCGACCGGTCGCCGGATGCGCCACAGGGACGCATCCACCAAGAAGACATGAACCGGGCCTGGGCGCCTCAAAGAACGAGAAGTTGCTCACACTCCCAAGAGGCGCGCAAGCGCTGGGCAACCTCGACGTGCATGGCAAGAACGTCAGCATGGTTCGACTTCCCGGCGGCACCACCAGCATCACCCCGGTGCACGACGTCGTCCCGCAAACGCACCGTGATAGTGACGGCAAGATGGCCCTGGCCATCAACCGAAAATATGTGCAAGCCACCATCACGGTGGACGATCTTGTTGCCGAGGCGGAGTCTTGGGGCCTGCGTATGCCGGACTTCAGGACGACATTGCGCACTTCACGAGAAACTTCCGGGATGGACGCCCGACCGTCGCCAGCCGCGAACTCGCGTACCGGCCCATGATCGTTGCTGAGCCCCTGGCGAGATTCGCGCCATCCTTAACGATTTTGGTCATGCTCAATCTAGGATTGCGCGGAATGGCACCCGGGTTCGCCTGGAGATCTACTGCGCGCACGCTTATTCAGCGTTAATTCCATCCAATCAGGTCTAAAACCGTCCGGGTGCTTCGAGATACCTGCGGTGACAAGATCAAAGAAGTGCTCGTCAGCTCGTGATTATTCGAGGTGTCTACGCATCCACCGCAGGGTGAAAAAGAGTTCGGCGCACGTCGTCGGACCTCAGTTCACGTCTCAGTTCGTTGACTAATACTGCACTGGATCGAGTCTTTTCCACCAGTGTGGGGGAGCCTCAGTCGCTGCCGATGACTGTTATCCACTGGTTATTCAAGGATTGGCCCATTTCGGCCCTTTCTTGCGTAAGCGCAAAATCGCATTGGCTTGATCTGAGTCCACCTCGAGCAGCTCCGCGTTGTTGAGACGTGAAGGGTTTTCCGTTCACTCGTGAGCTCGCCAGGCATCGATTGACTTGAGAACGAGGGTCGTGGTTTCGGAAGGATCGGAGTGGAGGTTGGCTTTCATTTGAGCGAGTAGCTGCAGAGTTCACAGGGTGTCGAAGCATGTCGGAGCCGCGGGGGCCGGATGTTGTCGCGGGTGAGAGCTGAGTGGAACTTAGGAGATGCCCTCAGCGCTTCTTCGCGACGAAGAGGGTCGCGATGAGGACGGCTNCGGTAGCGACGAGGCCGTCGAACAGGTAGAGCTGGTAANGCTCGCTGCTCAAGCTGCTCCAGCTGCCGAAGGGGGGCGGGCCCAGGGTGGCTTCTTCCTGATGGGCCCCTCCCGTTACCGAGCGCGAACGCCTCCTGCTGGCACCCACTTGAGAACGCGCTGATCCGTCTGGAATTCTCATTGTTTTCAGAGTTGACGAAAGATGAAATTAAGAATAGAAATTANATAGTGTCGGCGCTGCTCGGCTGTCTGGGGACTGGCCCGCTTCATTCGGAGCGGTCTCACGTCGTTCTGGTCTCCTGGTGAGAGCGCGTCAATAAGATTTCACTGAACCCGAAAGACGGAACGCACATGGCGATCAGCCTCTCCACCCTCGAACTCTCGACTCTCGACAGTCTGGTCACCCCTGTCGACCCCGCTGATGACTGGGTCGTCACGGACGGCGGTTCAGCCATCCGCTGCGACATAGAGGGTATGAGCGAAGAGCTGGCAGCAGTTCCGGTCGAGCACCGATCGGCACAGACGTTGGAGGTCCTTCGGGCCTACCGAGCACGAGCGAGTGCCGCTCGATCGAAATGATCTGAACTTTGTTTCATATACTCAAGTCATCATCAACAGCTGCCTACGACCAGAATCGGAAAACGATCCCGCTACTCGTGCGTCAAGTCGCTTTCGTTACAAACTGTTCGCCGACCGATTCGTTCTGAGGAAAATTACACGATGATTGATGTTGCTAGCTCCGTGTTCGGCGTTATGGGAATCGTTGTTTTCTCTGTCTGGTTTTTATTGACGATCGCATTTCAGAGAAATAATGGGCTCAGCCGGCTCACAAAACGGTTTGACCGATTCACACTCGTCCCAAAATGGGCATTTTTTACGCCAGATCCTGGGGCAACTAACTATCACTTTGTTTATCGCAGTCGCGACGATGAAACGAGCAACGGTCCATGGTTGGAGTTGAATTTATCCCCGAGGGGACGTCTCGATTCCCTCTGGAACCCTCGAAGACGCTACCGCGAGGGCATGATCGAACTGTTTCACCTGGTGGCGCTTTTCAGCATCAGCAGCTCTGCAGAGCGGCTCCAGTTCACCGCACCGTACATAATCTTGCTTGACGTCGCGCGCAAGCAGCTGGGACGTTCATTGTCGCCGCAGGCGTTCTATCAGTTTGCTTTGGTTGAAACACGCGGTCCAANCGGAGCTGCCGTGCCACTCGTTCGTTTTTATTCGTTGAATCACCCGGTGGCATAAACCATGTTGACAATCGAAAGCGCCGCACGAATTACCGCCGTCATCGTAGGTATAGGCATTCTTCAAGGTTCCCTGCAATTGCTTTTCAGCTTGAAAGAATTCGGCTCGAGCGGGCTGTTTGACTGGAATAGCAGGCAGGTCCTCGCTCGGTCACGCGGTGCCTCNCGGAGATGGATGGTCGGGCACAGCGGCTCACTGTGGCTGCGTATCGTTGTGATTGCTCGAATCGTGTTTTCAATCGCGCTCATCATGCCGTTTCAAAGCAACCTGCTNTACGCCAGTTACGCAACGATTATTTTGCTATCAAGTCTTTTCTTGGCCTATCAAATTCACTACGGCAGAGATGGCTCGAATCAAATTTCGGTCATCATCCTGGCTGGCTTGGCATTCACTTTCTTGCTCCCAACGTCGAGTTCTTTTCAAGCCGTGGGATTGTATTTCATCGCCGCCCAGGCATTGTTGGCTTATTTCGCTGCGGGAATATCGAAAATATCCAATGCACAGTGGCGTCAAGGATCAGCGATGCAAAGCATTCTCAACACCACCACTTANGGCCACTCCATGGCCGCTGCCGTACTTCGCCGACAGCCGTGGATTGGAGGCTTCGTCGGATGGTCCGTTATCGGCGTGGAGATTGTTTTTCCTGTGGCGCTTGTAGCTCCGCCCGGAATACTGGTGGCGCTGCTTATTGCCGGGGCTATACTCCATCTCGCAACATCCGTGCTGATTGGCCTCGACACGTTCTTTTGGGCCTTTACCGCGACATTTCCGGCGATTATCTTTGTGCATGGGGTTCTCCTCGCGAGATAGAACAGCGTTGCCGTGTGAGCACGCTTCCTCGCTTTTTCGGTGGCAAGACGCTGGTGATCGAGCTCCTCTCCCCGTTTTGGTTCTCGATTCGGACGTTCGTTATCGTGATGATTTGCGACGTAGATCTCTGCGGTGACCGGTATCACCTGGGGGTCGACGTCGACGCGGAGGTCAATTTTTCGGGATCCGGTGCCACTGGGCAGAGCGTCGGTAGTGGGGCAGGAAAGACCGGGGTCGTGCGGCCGGCGGCCTTGTTGTACCAAGCCATCAGAGGGTGGCACCCGACTGAGCGGTGTGGTTCCGGTGCCGCATGGTGCTTGGTCTTACGTAAACACCTCGTGGAAACGGCGACTTCAACCGGTCGTTGCAACGATTTGTCACAGCTGGATCGCGCGCAGGAAGCTGCGGAGGTCCTCGATGAGGAGTTGTGGCTCTTCGAGGGCGGCGAAGTGGCCGCCGCGGTCGCCGATATCGCTCCAGCGCACGATGGTGTTCGCTTGGGTCGATTGTGAGTGGATGCCAACGTCGTGCGCGAACTGGATCGCCGCGGTCGGCACACCCGAATTTCGCGGCGCGGCACCCCAAGTGCTCTGGGCGTAGCCGACGTACGCGGACGACCCTCCGCTAGCGGTGAACCAGGACAGCGACGCGTCCGCGAGGATCCACTCGCGTCCGAGGATCTCATCCGGTAGCGTCTCGAGCGGCCAGGTCCAAG
>JGI24770J26754_10003096_pt1 | contig 11212 bp, 3 predicted proteins | sample LakOneMetagenome_FD_26754 | JGI IMG/M metagenome (IMG submission 26754) | reverse complement strand
GCCATGGCGCCGGAGAGCGAGGCCACGAAGCGCTGCTGGCGGTTGGTGTTCTGGTCGCCGCGCGAGCCGTTCGGCAGGTCGCGCCACTTGACGTTCAGGTAGCCGGGCTGGACGCCGGCGGGCAGGCCGGTGCCGGCGAACAGCGGGTCGACGTAGGTCGGGTCGATCGCAAAGCCGGCCGGAATCGCACCCGGGTTACCCGGGAAGAAAGGATTCAGCGAGCCATTCGGGCGCAGGCGGTTCATGTAGAGGCCACCGTAGGGAACCGGTGCGATCAGGCTGGCGACCTTGCTGCGGCTGGCCAGGTATTCCAGGCCCAGCTCATGGTTCTGCGGCAGCTTGAAGGTGCCCTTGAACAGGCCGCTGACGCGCTCGCTCTTCGGGACGTAGTCGACGAAGCTCGAGGTCGTCATGTAGCAGTCGGTGCCGGTGTCGCCCGGGATCAGGTTCGGCGCCGAGGTGCAGTCCGGCGCGGCCGGGTTGAAGCTGTCGCCGTCCTGGAAATAGTTGGCCGGGCTGGTCGTTGGCGACAGGCCGCCAGGATAACGCGTGTTGAACGGACGCTGCAGGCCATTGACGTTGCCCTGCTTCTGGAAGTCGCCGATCGCGAAGAAGTTGAAGCCATCGGTATCGAGGTCGCCGTAGCCGAAGCCGACGTTGGCGTTCTTGGCGATGCCGCCCGATTCTTCCGGCTTGTCGTAGCCCAGGGTCACGGTGCCGCCGGTGAAGTCCCTGCGGGTGATGAAGTTGATGACGCCGCCGACCGCGTCGGAGCCGTACAGCGAGGAGGCACCGTCGCGCAGCACTTCGACGCGCTCGAGCGCGGCGAACGGGATCATGTTCAGGTCGGGAGCCGAGCTGTCGAAGGCGTTGTTCGCCAGGCGGCGGCCGTTCAGCAGGACCAGGGTCTTGTTGGCGCCAATGCCGCGCATGTCGGCGAACGAGGCGCCGCCGGTGCTCAGGCCGACGACCTGGCTGGTGCCTTGCGAGGCCTGGACCGGAGCCAGGTTCGACAGCACCTGCTCGACGGTGTTGATACCTTGCTTCTTCAGGTCTTCCATGCGCACGACGGTAACCGGCACCACGGTTTCGGCGTCGATGCGCTTGATCGCGGAGCCGGTGACGACCACACGCTGCATCGGCTGCTCGGTTTCCTGCGCAAGGGCAGGGGCGGCGGCCAGCGCGGCGCCGACTGCGCCGGCGGCGCACAGCAGCCGTACGGCGCGGGACAAGACTGTTTCTTCCATAGTGCAATTGCTCCTGGTTTGTTGCAGCGAACAAGATGTTGAGCTGCGTAACATTAAGAAACTACAGGAGTATGAAACACCTTAAATGTATTAAGCGTCAATTTCCTTTAATGAAATTGATTAGACAATTCACACTAACTTTGCGTAAAAACAACAAGCTTTCAAATTGTTTGGGGTAGAGGCATTCAGGTATGCAGACGGTGTCGGTATGGGGTGTGTATGCGCGGTATAGCAGGGCACCGGGATGGTAAGTTGGCGCTTGTGGGGCTGTTGCCTGTCCGGTTATCGGTTTATTGAATCCGCGTGGGCACAAGTGCCTAGCGCGGCCCGGCCCACCCTACAGTCACAGCAAACAGCGAGATCATACCAACCCCGATGACCGCTACGAATGTCTGATCGTACGAATACCGGATACGCGCCGTGTCCCGTAGGGTGGGCACTTGTGCCCACGCGGATCATGCACACGACGACCGGCACAGGCAACAGCCCCACCCACGCCGCCCACCCGGTTTTCGCCAATGCATACGTAAAAAAGGCGCCGCCCCACGCGGAGACAGCGCCCTTTTTCCTGGCCAAGCAAAAACCTTATTTCGGCCAGGGCGTCAGGATCTCGAACCCGTTCGCCGTCACCGCGATCATGTGTTCCCACTGCGCCGACAGCGAGCCGTCGGCCGTGACCACGGTCCAGCCGTCGTCGAGCTGGTCCACTTCCTCGGCGCCGATGTTGATCATCGGCTCGACCGTGAAGGTCATGCCTTCCTTCAGCAGCAGGCCGGTATTCGGGCGGCCGTAGTGCAGCACCTGCGGATCCTCGTGGTAGACGCGGCCGATGCCGTGGCCGCAGTAGTCGCGCACCACCGAGTAGCCGGCGCTCTCGGCCAGCTTCTGGATCGCATGGCCGACGTCGCCCAGGCGCGAACCCGGGCGCACCGTGCGGATGCCCGCCATCATGCATTCGAAGGTGGTGTCGACCAGGCGCTTCGCCTCAAGACTCGGGGTGCCGGCGTAGTACATGCGGCTGGTGTCGCCGTGCCAGCCATCCTTGATGACGGTGACGTCGATGTTGACGATGTCGCCGTCCTTGAGGATATCCTTTTCGCTCGGAATGCCGTGGCAGACCACGCCGTTGACCGAGGTGCACAGGGTCTTCGGGAAGCCGTGGTAGCCGACGTTCGCCGGGGTGGCCTTCTGCACCTTGCGGATGTAGTCGTTGCAGCGCCGGTCCAGCTCTTCGGTCGAGACGCCGGGGACGACGTATTCCTTGATCATTTCCAGTACCTCGGCGGCCATGCGGCCGGCGACGCGCATTTTCGCGATGTCCTTGTCGTTCTTGAGTTTGATTGCCATGTGTTTGATAGTCAGATCGCCGAACGGTTGTGCCGGCATCCCCCTATGATAACCGGGCGGGCATGCGGAGCGCGCCGCAAATGAAAAAAGCGCCGGGCGAACCCGGCGCTTCAGCATCCCGAAAGGGAAGGATCAGAGCTTGACGCGGATGCCGGCGTACCAGCGGCGGCCGATCGGATCGTAGGTGCCGGCGGCGGTTTCGGCGCCGGTATCGCTACCTGGCAGGCCCGAAATGATCGCTGGCGGCTTGGTGGCGAACGCGTTGTTCAGGCCGAAGTACAGCTCGGTGCCCTTCATCAGCTCGTACGATGCCTGCAGGTCGGTGTAGGTGCGCGAGCCGAACTTGACCGAGTTCGGAGCCATGTCGAGACCGGCCAGGAACTGGTCGTCGAGCGCCGAGCGGCCGATGTAGGTCGCGGTGCCGCTGATGCTGAACTGGTTCCACTTGTAGCCCAGGTCGAACATCGCCTTGTTCTTCGGCGCGCCGATTTCGCCTGCGAACGGATCACGGTCGGCATCCGGGGTCTGCTTGACCCAGCCTTGCTTGACGTAGGTGTAGGACACCTTGCTCGACAGGCGGCCTGGGCCGACGCGGTCGTTCCACGAGGCGGTCAGGTCGATACCTTCGGTGGTGAAGCCGCCGGTGTTCGACACGGCGGTGTCAACCAGGTCCAGCGAGCCGGCGCTGTTGCTGCCGGTAGCGGCCGGACGGCGGGTGATGAACGAGCACATTGCCGGGTTGGTGCCGTTGTAGCAGCTCTGCAGCGCGTACTGGCGGCCGGTCGACAGGATGGCGTCGGCGATCTTGATGTTGAAGTAGTCAGCCGTGAAGGTAAAGCGCTTCAGCACCTCGATCGAACGCGGGGTCCAGACGACGCCGATGGTGGTCGAACGGCCTTTTTCCGCTTCCAGGTCTTCGTTGCCGCGGTTGTAGCCGCTGACGCCCTGGATGTCGGACTGGTTCAGGCTGAACGCGCCATTGGCGGCGATGTTCGCTGCCACGCCGGCGTTGGCACGGCACAGTGCGTCGTACTGGCCGTTCGAGGTACCGGTCACGCCCAGGCAAGGATCGATCAGGCCGGACGGGAAGTCCTGGCTTGGCGCCTGGTACAGTTCGTTGATGTTCGGCGCACGGGTCGACAGCGAACGGGTACCGCGCAGTTTCACGTCGTTGACGACTTGCCATTCGATGCCGGCATTCCAGCTGTTGGTGCTGCCGACCGACGAGTAATCGCCGTGGCGGAAGGCGCCCAGGAAGTCCAGTTGCTTGACGAACGGTACGTCCTTCAGCAGCGGCACGCGCGACTCGAGGAAGATTTCCTTGACGCTGAACTCACCCGAGGTCGGCGGGGTGGCATTGCCGGCGTTCAGGCCAGCCTGGGTCAGGGCGTCCGGTACGGCGCTCGAGAATTCCTTGCGCCATTCGAAGCCAGCAGCCACGCCCAGCGGGCCGGCCGGCAGGTCCCAGACTTCGCCGTTGATCTGGCCGCCCGCCATTTTCTGGGTGGTGCGGGTCATCAGCGAGCCCGGTGCGGTGACGTATTGCAGCGCTTCCGGCGAGATCGTGTTGTAGCCGAAGATATTGATCGGTACGCAACCCTGTGCACGTGCATCGGCGCTGGCGCAAATCGGGGCGCCGCCGTTCTGGCCAGGGATGGCTTGCAGCGCGTTGGCGAAGTTCAGGACATTCACCTGGCCGGTCGACTGCTGGGCTTCCTTGGTCTGGCCATAGCCGCCGTAGACTTCATAGTTCCAGGTCTTCCAGGCGTCGAATTCGCCCTTGATGCCGGTCACGAAACGGAAGGTGTCGCGTTCCGCGGTGCTGCCGCGGGTGCCCACTTCCGACAGGCGGCGGGTGAAGTAGTAATCCGGAATGCCGTCGCCGTCGTTGTCGCTGATGCGGTCGTGCAGGTACTGCGGAACCAGCGGGTTGCGGACCAGGACGCCGTTTACCAGGGAGCCGGCCGGTACCTGGCCGGTGGTTGGGAAGATGTCTTCTGCGCCCAGGCCGAACGGTTCGATCGTGGTCGAGACGTGCGACGATGCATAGGTGCCTTCCATGAAGGCACGGGTCTTCTCGTTGAGCTTCAGCTCGCCGTTGGTGGCGAACAGGTAGCGCTCGACCGGCACGGCGATCGAACGGAACTCGTTACGGTTGAAGCCGGTTGCCTGGCCGCCGTTCGTACCGTTGGTGTTCCATGGCGCGATGTTGCCGTTGCGGTCGTAGGTAAAGTCGTTAGTGTCCGAGTAGAAATGGCCTTGTGGCGCATAGCTCGAGTAGAACGGACGGATCACGCCGCTGACGCCGTCGGCCTGCTGGTCGACTGCCGAGCGCGCACGGTCTTTCGACCACACCTGGCCCTCGCGCGAGTAGCCCAGGTGGCCCATCAGGAAGCCGCTGTCGTTGCTGGTGCCGAAGGTTGCCGAGAACTTGCGCTTCTTGTCGTCGTTCTTCGAGCTCTCGCCCATCTGGGCGTCCAGCATCAGGCCGTTGAATTCGCGCTTGGTGATGATGTTGACCACGCCGGCGACCGCGTCGGAGCCGTAGGCTGCCGAGGCGCCGCCGGTCAGGAGTTCGACGCGCTCGATGAAGTCGGTCGGGATGGAATTCAGGTCGACTGCGGATTCGCCCGGGATACCCGAGACGAAACGGCGGCCGTTGACCAGGACCAGGGTACGCGAGGTGCCCAGGTTACGCAGGTCGACGGTGGCAACACCGACGCTGGCGGTCTGGAAAGCCGAGTTGGTGCGGCTGATTGCCGGGCTACCCATGGTCGGGTTGTTCAGCAGCACTTGCTGCAGGTTCGTCGCGCCCGATGCGGCGATGTCGGCTGCCGACAGCACTTGCAGTGGCGATGGCGAGTCGGCATTCGGCGAGCGGATGCGCGAACCGGTCACTTCGATGCGCTGCATGGCCGGTGCTGGTGCCTCGGTTGCCGCGGCGGCCTGCTGCTGGACAGCGCCGCTCTGATTCTGGCCGTTTTGCGTCTGCATTTCCTGCGCATGCGCTGCGCTGAAGGTGACAGCGACGCCACCCATGCAGATCAGGCGAATCGAACGCGACAAAATTGTTTCCATCATGTTTGTATTGCTCCTCATTGGTATTGGATGCCCCCATCGTGTGCGGGCACTCTTGCTCTTGTTTCGAAGCTGCATGCATCGAAGTGGCGCATGTTGCAACAAGACAATGGAATCATTGATGGAAGACGCTGTCAACAGTGTAAAGTCAATAACTTGCAGATGTTGCGAAGTTGCGTAAATACAAACATTTTTATGATAAAAGGTGCTTGACGCGAGGGTGGGCAGGCGTTAACGAAAAATGCCCGCCGAAGCGGGCATTCCAGAGCTGACCCGCTTGCGCGGGCCAGGCAGGGGTGCTTAGAACGACTGGTTGTAGCGAACCCAGACGAAGCGGTCCAGCGGCAGGTCTGCATCCACAGGAGCCGAGGAGGCGCCGGCGTCGTAGTTCACGCGTGGGCCCTTGGCGAAGATGTTGTTGACACCCACCATGATCTTGCCATTCCATGGGGTTTTGTAGCCAACGCTCAGGTCCGTGAAGGTCTGCGAACCCAGCTTGTTGTAGCCGTCGAAGCCGGTGCTCTGGCCAGTCGGGTTGTTGCACTCGATCGGTGCTGCTGGATCGCAATCCCAGCCGGTCGACTTGACGCCGCTGAAGTAGCGGGCGCCCAGGGTCGCGCTCCAGTTGCCCAGGTTCCAGTCGAGGCTGGCGTTCGACTTCACGCGGTACAGCGGGTACTCGCCTGCGTAGTTCAGCACTTCGGCGTCGTTGGTCGACTGGGTGTTGTACTCGTCGACGTACGAGGTCTGGCTGCGGAAGGCGAACTGGCCGTACGCGGTGCGTGGGAAGCGATAGTTCAGCTCCAGGTCGACGCCCTTGGTCGACATCGAACCCATGTTCGTGTTGCCGCGGTTCAGCTGGGTGATCTGGCCGGTGGCGTCACGCGAGAAGTTGTTGCAGAACTGCTGCACGCCTTCGACGTAGCACTGGGTCAGGGTGTAGGCGGTGCTGATCGTCGAGACGCGGTTCTTGACTTCGATGTCGAAGTAATCGACCGCGATCGACAGGCCGTTCACGAACGACGGGTTATAGACGAAGCCGACGGTCTTGGTTTTCGCCGTTTCCGGGGTCAGGGTGTCGTTACCGACGCCGCTGTTGAATGCCACCGGAGTCTGACCGCCGCCCGCAGGGACGTTGGCGCCAGCCTGGTTCTTCTGGCGGAAGCCCGCCGGTACGCCGGTGGAGGCGCAGCGTGCCGCGATGGCCGGATCGCGCGCTGCACGGCCGAACTGGCTGTCGCAAGGGTCGAGATAGGTATCGAAGGTCTGCGAACCGCCGCCGAAGGTGTCGCCCAGTGCCGGAGCACGGAAGCCTTCAGCCCAGGTGCCGCGAACCAGCAGGTCGCTGATCGGTTTCCAGGTCAGGCTGACCTTGCTGTTGGTGGTATCGCCGAAGTTGCTGTAGTCCGAGTAGCGGCTGGCCAGGTTCAGGCCCAGCGACTGGACGAACGGCAGGTCTTTCAGCAGCGGTACTTGGAGTTCGGCGTAGGCTTCCTTGACCTTGTAGTCGCCGACGGTGGTGCGGGCTGCCAGGTTGGTGGTCAGGGCCAGCTGTTCCAGCGAGTCCGGCTTGTCGTAGCCGCGCACTTCGCGGTGTTCCAGGCCGGCTGCAAAGCCGAGGCCGCCTGCCGGCAGGTTCAGCACGGTGCCGCTGATGTCGGCGGTCGCGCTGTTGACGGTGCTGCCGTAGCTGCCGCCGCCGCGGTGGTTGATGTATTCCAGCGCTTCCGGCGTGGCCGCGTTCGGGCCGCCCAGGATGTCGAACGGTACGCAACCGGCGATGGTGTTGGTCGCGCTGGTGCCGCAACGCACGACGCCGTCGGCGCCCAGGTAGGATGGGCCCAGGGCCTTGGCCAGGTTGACCAGGTTGATGTTACCCGAGCTGGCGGTGGTGCCCGATACCGAGCTGTGGTTGTAGCCCACGCTCCAGTCCCAGGCCGTACCGGCCAGGTTCACGCTGCCTTCCAGGGCGGCGTCGATGTGGACGGTCTTGTTCTTGTTGTCGGTGCTGCGTGGATTCTCGATCACGCGGCGATAGAAGAACAGGTCCTGGGCGGCAGCGGCGCCGACGACCGAGGCGCCGAGCGGGTTGTAGTAGCTGTTGCGGCTGATGTAGACCGGGTTGTTGACTTGCGAACGGCTGTTGATGCCGTAGCCGGCCACCGTGGTATTCGCGTTACGCTGTGCGAACATGGCGGTGGTGGTGAAGCGCATGTCGTTCGTCAGGTTCAGCGTGCCCTTGGTGAAGATCGAGGTCAGCTCGTTCGGCGCCTGGAACTGCATGTCCTGGGTCGCGTTGTACAGGTCGTCCGCTGCGCCGGCATAGGTATGGTAGTTGGCGATGTTGCGCGAGTTCGCGCCGACGCCGACGCCGTCATAGCTGCCGGTGTGGTTCAGGATGTAGTTGACGCCGCCGGCGGTGCTTGCATTGCCGTTCGTCGCGTTGACGCCGGCGATGCGGCCCCATGGACCGACGCCCAGGTTGCCGGTCGGGTGATCCGGACCGTAGCCGTAGCTGGTGATTTCGCGGTCGCGGGCCCAGACGGCGCCCTGTTTCGAGTGCGACAGGCCGAACATCATCGAGCCCTTGTCGCCGACCACGCCGTACGAAATGCTCCAGTCCTGGGTGCGGCCGTCGCCTTCTTCGTTGCGGCCCATGTAGCCGCTGAACTGGCCGCCTTCCATGTTGGTTTTCAGGATGATGTTGACCACGCCGGCGATTGCATCCGAGCCGTAGATCGCGGAAGCGCCATCCTTCAGGATTTCCATGCGTTCGACCATCGACGACGGGATCGTCGACATGTCGGTGTAGCCGCCGATCGACTGCGTCCAGCGCTTGCCGTCCACCAGCACCAGCAGGCGTTCCGAGCCCAGGTTGCGCATGTCGAGGAACTGGCCGCCCATCTCGCGGTTCGAGGTCAGCACGGCACCTTTCGAGAAGGCCGGGCTACCCGAGGAGGAGAGAGTGTTCAGGATGTCGCCAACGGTTACCAGGCCGCTTTTCTGGATCTGTTCCTGGGTCATGACCTGGACAGGCTGGGCCGTTGCCAAGTCGACCGCGCGGATACGCGAGCCGGTCACTTCGACGCGCTGCAGCGACGGTTCGCTGGTGGTCGTGGTGGTGGGGGTGGTTTGGGCAAAGGCGGACATCGCGCTTACAGCCAGGGTAACGGCTACCGCGATTTTTGTACGTTGATGCATGGACTCTCCAAAATTTATTTTCAGTGTTTCGTCGACTGCAGTACTTGATCGAGCACGCCAGAAATGTCGGCTTGAGTGAGGCAAAAATAGCGCTACCACACTTTCCGTTTCTGCGTTTGACTGGCGGCAAGATTTGTACATCAGACCACTTTTGTTCTGACAGTGTCAATCACGGATAGAAACATTTCGACACAAAAACAACACAAAACTTTATTTCGTTCTGTTTATATTTTTTGGAATAAATTGCTGCACTGCACTCATGCATACATGCACCAAGATGTGGCATAAATTGTCACTTTCCTGTGCATACGAATGAAAAATATCGGCGCGCGGCACGATGCTGCAGCGCCGCATATTTACGTGAAGAGAAATTGCCAGAGAGTTAATGCTTTGGCGGCGCCAGGCGCTACCAGTCCATGTTCGACGCGCGCTTCCTGGCCCTGCAGCCGGCGCTGGTGCTGCAGCTTGCGCATCAGGCGGTAAGCATCGCCGACGGCAGCAGCGAGGGCGGGATCGATCAGGCCGAGCTCGCCGGCAATGCGCAGCAAGGAGATATTGCCGAGGTTAATCACCAGTTGCGGGTAGTTTGCCGCATGGCGCAAGACCAGGTACTGGACCATGAACTCGATGTCGATCATGCCGCCGGCATCCTGCTTCAGGTCGAACAGGGCGGTCCGGTTCGGGCTGGCCTCGTGCATGCGCCGGCGCATCTTGAGCACCTCGTCCTTCAGTGTCGCTTCGCTGGCGCCGCGCTCCTGGCGCAGCACCTGGTTGCGGATCGCCTCGAAAAGCGCCCCGATGGCGGCGTCGCCGGCGCAGAAACGCGCGCGCGTCAGGGCCTGGTGCTCCCAGACCCAGGCCGACTGGCGCTGGTAGCGCTCGAAGGCCGCTACCGAACTGACCAGCATGCCGCTGGCGCCGTCCGGGCGCAGGGCGGTGTCGATGTCGAACAGGATCCCGGCCGGCGTATGCGCCGTCATCCAGGTAATGAAGCGCTGGGCCAGCCTGGCATAGTTCGAGGGCGCCATCTCGTCCTCGTCGTCGAACAGGAAGATCACGTCGAGGTCGGAGACGTAGCCGAGTTCCTTGCCGCCCAGCTTGCCGTAGGCGATGACGGCAAAGCGCGGCTCCTCCACGTGGCGCGAGGCCACCGTCTTCCAGGCCCAGCGCACCGTGGCCGCCACCACCACGTCGGCCAGCGCCGACAGATGGTCGGCCAGGCGCTCGACCGAGAGTTCGCCGGCCAGGTCCAGGGCCAGCAGGCGGAACTGCTGGGCATGGTGGGTTTCGCGCAGGATGTCGAGCTGGCGCTCGGTGTCGCCTTCGGCTTCCTGCATGCGCGCGTCGAGGCTGGCCGCTACCTGCGCCGGGTCGTCGATGCCGCCGCGGTCGTCGAGCAGCTCGTCGAGCAGGATCGGGTGCTGGGTCAGGAAGGTGGCGGCCCAGCCGCTCGCATGCATCATGCGGATCACGCGTTCCAGGGTGTGCGGGTATTCGGTCAGCAGCGACAGGTAGGCCGAGCGGCGCGCCACCGCTTCCAGGAAGTCGAGCAGGCGCCCCAGGGTCGCGCCATGGCTGCCGACTCCGCTTTCCTTGACGGTCGCCGCCACCTGGGGCAGGGCCAGGTTCACCAGCGACAGCAAGCGCGCGCGGCTGGCGTCGGGCAGGCTTTGCAGGCGCGGCGCCTGCCAGGTGGCTACCAGGCGCCGTGCGCCGTCCGCCGGGTCGCCGAAGCCGAGCGCCGCCAGGTGCGCCTCGATGGCGACCACCTGCTCGGGGTCGGCCGCGATCGCCTCCAGTTCGGCGCGCTCCTCGTCGGGCGCGGCGCTCTTGTCGGCGAACATGTCGTCGAACTCGGCCGCCACGAAGGCGCGCTGTTCTTCCAGCCGGGCGAGCAGGGTGGCCACATCCGGCAGGCCCATCATGTGCGCCACGGTCTCGCGGTCCGTGTCGAGCGGGGGCAGGGTGTGGGTCTGGGCGTCGTCCAGGTATTGCAGGCGGTGCTCCAGGTTGCGCAGGAAGGTATACGCTTCCAGCAGCCGTTCGACGGTGGCGGGCTGCATCAGGTCGCGCTCGGCCAGCAGGCGCAGGGTCTGGCGCGTGGAACGTTCGCGCAGGGCGGGGTCGCGCCCGCCGCGGATGAGTTGGAAGACCTGGGCCAAAAATTCGATCTCGCGGATGCCGCCGCGCCCCAGCTTGACGTTGTTGCTGCGGTCCGGGTGCAGGCGTTCCTGGCGTTTGACTTCGGCGCGGATCTGGGCGTGCATGTTGCGGATCGCGTCGATCACGCCGAAGTCGAGGTAGCGCCGGAACACGAAGGGCCGCACGATGGCGTCCAG
>JGI24770J26754_10003093_pt1 | contig 11217 bp, 11 predicted proteins | sample LakOneMetagenome_FD_26754 | JGI IMG/M metagenome (IMG submission 26754) | reverse complement strand
GGAGCGCAGCTTGACCGTGACCGGCTTGCCGGAGCCCTCGCGTGCCGCGCGGGCGACCGCGACCGCGGTGTCGGGATCCTTCAGCATCGCCGCGCCCGCACCCGTCTTGCACACCTTGGGCACGGGGCAGCCCATGTTCAGATCGATGATGTCCACCTCGGGCACGTGCTCGGCGACGTGCGCTGCGGCGCTGCGCATCACCACCGGGTCCTGCCCGAACAGCTGCAGCGCGAGGGGGCCCTCCTCGGGGTGGACGCGCAGCAGCTCCGTCAGCGTCTTCTCGTTGCCGTAGTGGATCGCGAAACTGGAGACCATCTCGCTGAACGCACCGCCGGCGCCATGGCGCTGCGCCTGGAGCCGCACGAACCAGTTGCCGATCCCGGCAAGCGGTGCGAGCAGCACGCGGTTGGCGAACTGCACGCCGGCGATCTCCAGCGGTTCGGTGAGCGGCGGCTGCGGCACGCGTTCAGGGTAGAACTCCTGCTGATGCGCGGCTATCTGACACTCGGCTCCAACCTCGGTGACCCGGTCGAGCAGATCGAAGCAGCGCTCGCAGCGCTGCCGGGACACGGCATTCGTGTCGTGGCGCGCTCCGCGTTCTACGCCACAGAGCCGGTCGGTGCGGTCCTCGACCAGCCGGCCTTCGTCAACGCTGCGGCGGCGATTGCGACCGAGCTCGATCCTGACGCGCTGCTCGGCGCGTTGAAAGCTGTCGAGCGGGCTACGGGCCGCGTGACCGACCCCCATGCGCCCGAGTACGTCGCCGACGGGCCACGCCCGATCGACCTCGACATCGTCCTGCTCGACGGCGTTACGCAAACATCGCCGGCGCTGACGGTGCCGCACCCGCGCCTGCTCGAGCGCCGCTTCGCCCTGATTCCGCTGCTGGAACTCGACGCCGAGCTGGTCACGCCTGATGGGACGCGCCTGGCCGACGCGCTCGCGGCGCTGCCGTTGGCCGGCCAGGAGGTACAGCGGATCGCGGGCTAGGTGTTGCGCTCGTGCAGGAGCTTCAGACCCTTCAGGGTCAGGAGATCATCCAGGCCGTCAATCTGCTCGGTGTGCGGAACGACCGTGCCGGCAAGGCCGCCGGTCGCGATCGTCGGCACATCCGGATCGCCGAGTTCCGCGCGCACACGCTGCACGATCCCGTCGATCGCGGCGGCGTAGCCGAAGATCATGCCCGAGCGGATCGCGTCGACCGTGCCCTTGCCGATCGTCTGTTTCGGTGCCGAGAGGTCGAGCCGCGGCAGTTTTGCGCCCCTGCTCGTCAGCGCGTCAAGCGAGATCTCCATTCCCGGCATGATCACGCCGCCCTCGTATTCCCCTTCGGCGTTGACGACGTCGAAGGTGGTCGCGGTACCGAAGTCGACGGCGATGCTCGGCCCGCCGAGCTGCTCGAAGGCTGCCACCGCGTTGACGATCCGGTCGGCGCCCAGCTCACGCGGGTTGTCGATCCGGATCGGCATCCCGGTCTTCAGCCCTGGCCCGACCGACAACGTGCGGTGACCGAGATAGCGCTCGCCGACGGCAACCCACTCCGGCTCCAGCTGCGGGACCGTCGAGGAGACGATCGAGGCGGCGATCTCCGCCAGGCCGACGCCGCGCAGCTCCAGCAGATTGCGCAGCGCCGCACCAAGTTCATCGGCGGTCGACGTGCGCACCGTCGCGAAGCGCCAGTGCTCCACCAGGTCCTCCCCGCGGAAGGTTCCGAAGTGGGTCTGGGTGTTTCCGACGTCGACGACCAGCAGCATTGGCCGTCAATCATGGCAGGAGCCCCCGGCGCCCGTTAGTCTGCGGGCATGCAGACCACCTTGTTCGTGATCAATGGTTCCCATCCGTGCGTGACGGTGGAACAGGCGCTGGCGATGAAGGGCGTGCCCTTCCGCAAGGTCGAGATCATGCCGGGCATGCAGCCGCTGCTGCGCCTGATGTTCCGCGGCCGTACTGTGCCGGCGATCCGCTTTGAGGACGGCCGCCGCGTGCAGGGCTCGCGCGCAATCCTGCGCGTGCTCGAGGACCGGATCCCTGAGCCCAAGCTCTACGGCAGCACAGCGATCGAGCAGGCGGAGCAGTGGGGCGACGAGGTCTACCAGTCGGTGCCCCGCACGATCCTCTGGCCGGCACTCGCAGGCCACCCCGAGGTCCTCCACGCGATGCAGGCCGGCAGCAAGCTGCCGAAGCTGCCGATGCCGATGATCAAGCTGGCGGCACCGGGAATCCTCGCGATCGAGCGACGCCTGAACGACACCGACGACGCCGCCGCACGGGAGGCGATCGCCGACCTGCCGACGATTCTCGACCATGTTGATCGCCTGATCGCCGACGGCACACTCAACGGTGCGAGCCCGAACGCCGCCGACCTGCAGATCGCGCCGACGACGCGGTTGCTGCACGCGATCGGTGACCTGCGGCCGCTGATCGCCGGGCGTCCGTGTGAAGCCCACGCGTTCCGCTGGCTGCCGCAGAATCCTGCGGAAGCCGCGCCCGGCGTGATTCCCGCCGACTGGCTGGCAACCGTCAGCACGCCGCAGACCGCGAGCCCTGCAGCTGCGGAACCCGTCACGCACTGACCTCGCGGTCACCTAGCCTTGACGTCGTGACGCATGACCACGGCTCACACGGCCACCATCATCACCCGATCGCTGTCGACGCCGATCGCGGCAAGCTGAAGCTCGCGCTCGCGCTGATCACGGCCTTCCTGGTCGTGGAGTTGGTCGTGGCGATCATCGCTCACTCGCTGGCCCTGCTCTCCGACGCCGGCCACATGTTCACCGACGCGGGTGCGATCGCGCTCGCGCTGCTCGCGATGCACCTCGCGCAGCGGCCGGCCGGCGGCTCCTACACGTTCGGCCTGCGCCGCGCCGAGATCCTCTCGGCCTTGGTCAACGGCGTCACGCTGCTGCTGCTCGGTGCGATCTTCGCCGTTCAGGGCGTGCGCCACGTGATCAACCCGCCGGACGTCGTCGGCGGACTGGTGCTGGCTGTGGCACTGGCCGGCATCGTCGTCAATCTGGCGGCCACCGCCGTGCTGGCCCGCGCGAACCGCCAGTCACTGAACGTCGAGGGCGCCTACCAGCACATCCTCACCGACCTCTTCGCGTTCATCGCCACGGCGATCGCGGGCGCCGTGATCCTGATCACCGGCTGGCAGGAGGCTGACGGGCTGGCGGCGCTGCTCGTCGCAGCCCTGATGTTGCGCTCGGGCTGGACGCTCGTGCGCGAGTCCGGACGCGTCCTGCTCGAGGCCGCGCCGCGCGGCACGGACGTCGAGGCGATCGGCATGGCGATGGCCGGACTGCCGGCGGTCGTGGAGGTCCACGATCTCCACGTCTGGGAGCTCTCGACCGGCTCGGCGGCACTTGCCGCACATGTCACCGTCGCCGCGCACGATGATTGCCACCGCACGCGGCTGGACCTGCAGCGTCTGCTCGACCAGCAGTTCCACGTGCACCACACGACGTTGCAGGTCGACCATGTGGCCGATCAGTTCGTCCAGATCGACGCGGCTCGCTGAGCGCGCGACTGGCGTGCGCTCACGGCTCGCCAGCCCGCCGTCAATGCTCCATCCGCCGAAGATGGCATGGTCGCCCGATGACCAAGACACGTAGGCCGCTGTTTGTTGCACTTGCCTTTGTCGCGCTGCTCCTCGTCGGCTCCAGCGTCGCCCCTGCCCCACCGGAGTTCGGCTCGAGCGCCGACGCGATCCGTTCGTATTACCGCGAGCACCAGGACGCGATTGCCCTACAGGCGTGGCTCGTGATGGCGTCGGTTCTCTTCGGTCCCGTGCTCGTCGGCTACGTTGCGCGGATCCTCGCGCCGGTCGAGCGCGTGTGGTTCATCGTGACCGCGGTTGCCGGGCTCAGCATCGTCGCGGTCGGCATGCTGTTCCGGGTCGGTCTCGCGGCCCATCCTGAGACTGCCGATCCCGGCGCAGTCGCCCTGTTGTCCGACGTGGAGGCCTATTGGGGGCCTCTCGCAACGCTGATCTTCGCCTCACAGGCTCTGGCGATCGTGGTCGCCGCACGCGCGGGTTCGGTGCCGGCGTGGCTCGGCGGTCTTTCGCTCGCGTTCGCGATCGAGCAACTCGCCGAGAGCGCGTCGATCTTTGGCAACTCCGGCTTTCTCGCGCCCGGTGGTGACATGAACGCGCTCGTGGGCCCGCTGTTCTACGCGATCTGGTCGGTCGGACTCGGCGTTGCTGCCGGGCGCGTCGCTGATGAAGAGGCGCCGAGCTAGCCGCGCGCTAGCTGGCGCCGACAGGCAGCAGGCAGCCGAGCTGCCGCGACTGGGCCAGCAGCGTGCCGTCCGGTGCCCAGAGCTCGCCGTCCTCGACGAAGTAGCCCTCGGCTGAGCGGTTCGTCGCGAAGCGACCGAGCAGCGGCGTCATCGCGTCGACGCCCGCGTGCGGCAGCGTCTCGCGGAACTGCACCGTCAGCTCCACCGTCGGCGCCAGCACGAATCCGTCGAGCATCATGAACGGCGTCGGCGCCCAGCCATCGCTGTAGAAGACCAGCGCCGCTGCGTCGAGCGGTGCGGGATCGTCGAGCCTCAGCCAACCGCCGCTGACCGGCACCTCGCCGCCGCGGTCCTGGGGATGGGCGCCGATGCAGGGCACCAGGCGCAGGCGGTGCACGACGGGCGGCAGCCAGACGCCTTCGGGCGCCCGGAACGGCGGCATCTCCGCGGGCACCGGCCCGACCTCGGGCATCGGCACGTTGGGGAACTGCGTCGCGCCGCTGAACGGGCGGCCGAAGGCGCCGAGGGCGATCAGCATCAGCTTGCCGTCCTGCCACATCCGGGCGCTGACCGTCACGACGGTGCGTCCCTGACGCTCGACCGTGACCTCGACCAGCACGACGCCGGGAGCGGGTGGCCGCAGGAAGTGCGAGGTCATCGATCGCGGTGCCAGCTCCTCGTCGCCGACGGCGCAGCTCATCGCCCGCAACGCCACTGCCGCGACGACGCCGCCGTTCGCGCCGCGGGGCACGCCCCAGTCCGCCGACATGACGGCCTCGTAGCGGCCGTCGCCGAGCGACGTGACGGCCGTCTCCGTGACGAAGTTCGTCACCTCGCTCATCGCGTTACTCCTCGTCGCGGCCGGGGCGCTGACGCCACAGTTCCACGCCGACCTCGTCGACCGGCAACGGGATCGGCGGCTCGGGCTTGCAGATCTTGACCCAGACCGCCTCCGCGCCGTAGTGCTCGAGCAGCCGGTCGGCGACGGCCGAGCAGAGGCGCTCAAGCGTCTTGTAGGACCGCTGCTGGGCGACCAGCGCGACCGTCGTGCAGACGTCCGCGTAGTCGATCGTGTCCTCGACCAGGTCGGTCACCGTCGCGTCACAGTCGCCGACCTCGATCCGGAGGTCGACGATGATCCGCTGACCGACCTCACGCTCAGCCTCGCCCACCCCGTGGTGGGTGTAGAGCGACAGGCCGCGGATCTCGACCATCACCTCGGTCGTGTCCACGACGTCGTCGTCGTCAAAATCGTCGTCGATGTCGAGCGGTTCGTCGGTCATGGCGTGGGCTCAACGTAGCGCCACCGCTGCGGCGACCGCCAAGGCCTGGGCGTTCTCCGCAACGTCATGCACACGGAACACCTGTGCACCCCGCTCAAAGGCCAGGACGTTGGCGGCGATGGTGCCGGGAACACGAAGCCGCGGCCCGTCCACGCCGCTGACCGCCCCGATGAACGACTTCCGCGACACACCCACCATCAGCCGGAAGCCCAGTCCAGCCAGCTCGTCGAGGCGCCGCAGCAGCGTCAGGTTGTGTTCGACGGTCTTGCCGAAGCCGATCCCCGGATCGAGGTCGATCCGGTCTTCAGCAATGCCCGCTGCGACTGCGAACGCCGCACGCTCGGTGAGGAACGCCTTGACCTCGTCGACGACGTCGTCGTACTGCGGCGCCTGCTGCATCGTCCGTGGCTCACCGCGCATATGCATCAGGCAGCAGCGCGCGCTGCTGCCTGCGACGAGCTCGACCATACGCGGATCACCGCGCAACGCCGAGACGTCGTTGACGTAGCCGGCTCCCGCTGCGAGCGCCGCCCCGGCTACTGCGGACTTGGTCGTGTCGATCGAGATCAGCGCACCGGTGCCCTGCACAGACCGGGCCAGCGCGCGCACGACCGGAATCGTGCGCTCCAGCTCTTCCGCTTCCGGCACCGCGGCAGCGCCGGGTCGCGTCGACTCGCCACCGACGTCGAGGATCGACGCCCCATCAGCGAGCATCTGCAACCCGTGACGCACCGCGTCATCGGCGCTGAACCACTCACCGCCGTCGGAGAACGAATCAGGCGTGACGTTCAGCACGCCCATGATCTCGGCTTCCACGCGGATCACGCTAACAACCAGCGGTGAGTAGCCGACGCTACTCGGCGTCGGTGTGCATCTCGACGGCGCCGCCGCCGGCGAGGCCCGGGCGCGGCAGCGGGCGCGTCTCCGGCCGCTCGGGCGATACCGGGGCGCCGGTAGCGGCGTCATCGCCGCTGGCCGGTGCGTCAGGGCCGAAGACGTCGTCCTCGGCCTTGCCTTCCAGCAATGCCAGGAATTGATCGGCTTCGATCGTCTCGTGTTTGAGCAGCAGCTCCGATGTGCGCTTCAGCGCCTCGCGGTGCTCGGTCAGGACGTCGCGGGCCTGCTGGTGGGCGCCTTCGACGATGCGCCGGATCTCACTGTCGATCTCGTGCGCGATCTCGTCGGAGTAGTCGGGCTGGGACGCGAACTCGCGGCCGAGGAACGGCTGGCCGGTGTCGTGCCCGAAGACCCGCGGTCCGAGCTTCTCGGACATGCCGAACCGCATCACCATCTGCTTGGCCGTCGCGGTGACCTTCTCCAAGTCGTTCGAGGCGCCGGTCGTGATCTCGCCGAAGACGATCTCCTCCGCCGCGCGACCGCCGAGCGTCATCGCCATCTGGTCGACGAGCTCTGACCGTGTGGTGAGGAACTTGTCCTCGGTCGGCATCGAGATCGTGTAGCCCAGGGCGCGGCCGCGGCCGATGATCGAGATCTTGTGGACCGGGTCACCGTGCTCCACGTAGTGGCCGACGATCGCGTGGCCCATCTCGTGGTAGGCAGTGACGAGGCGTTCCTTCTCGCCCATCACCCGCGTTTTCTTCTCGGGACCGGCGACGACGCGCATGATCCCTTCCTCGAGCTCGACCTGGCCGATCTCCTTGCGCCCGGTGCGGGCGGCGAGCAGCGCGGACTCGTTGACGAGGTTTGCGAGGTCGGCACCCGTGAAGCCCGGCGTCTGACCGGCGAGATCGTCGAGGTTGATCACCTTGGCCAGTGGCTTGCCGCGCGTGTGGACCTCGAGGATCTTGGCGCGGCCCTTGCGGTCAGGCCGGTCAACAGTGATCTGCCGGTCAAAGCGGCCGGGCCGGAGCAGCGCCGGATCGAGGATGTCGGGCCGGTTGGTGGCCGCGATCATGATGATGTTGTCCTTGGCCTCGAAGCCGTCCATCTCGACGAGCAGCTGGTTCAGCGTCTGCTCACGCTCGTCGTTGCCACCGCCCATACCGGCACCGCGGTGACGGCCGACGGCGTCGATCTCGTCCATGAAGATGATGCAGGGGGAGTTCTGCTTGGCCTGCTCGAACAGGTCACGGACACGTGAGGCGCCGACGCCGACGAACATCTCGACGAAGTCCGAGCCCGAGATCGAGAAGAACGGCACGCCGGCCTCGCCGGCGACGGCCCGAGCGAGCAGCGTCTTGCCGGTGCCGGGAGGTCCGTAGAGCAGCACGCCCTTCGGGATCCGAGCACCGAGCGCCTGGAATTTCTTCGGGTTCTCGAGGAACTCCTTGATCTCGTGCAGCTCCTCGACAGCCTCATCGGCGCCGGCGACATCGCGGAAGGTGATCTTCGGCGCGTCGGCCGCCATCCGCTTGGCCTTGGACTTGCCGAAGGACATGACCTTCGATCCGCCGCCCTGCATCTGGTTCATCATGAACAGCCAGAAGAGGATGATCAGCAGCACGGGCAGCAGCAGGGACAGCACGCTCAGCCAGGCGTTCGACTTGCTCGCCTGGATGTTGTACGTCTCGAGCTTGCCGTCGGCGACCGCCTGCGTCAGCTGTTGCTCCAGCTGCGGCGCTGCCTCCGGTGCGTAACCGGTCTGGTAGGGCTTGGAACCCTCCTCGTCGCCTTCCTTCTTCTTCGGCGTGACCTTGAGGACGTTGCCCTTGGTCTGCAGCTCGACCTTCTTGATCTCGCCGGCGGCCAGCTGGGTCTTGAAGACCGAATAGGGCGGCGGGTCCTTCTGCGTTGCTCCACCGATCAGCGACGTGGCGAGCAGTGCCAGCAGCATCACCAGCATGATCGGGACGATGGCGTTCTTGAAGAACCGGTTCATGATCGAGGCCGAGACTCGGGAGTCAACGGAGCCCGGAGGGTACCGCGGTTTCGCGGAAATTCGGTCATGTACCGCCGAGGGCGGCGACGTACGGCAGGTTCCGCAGCGCCTCGTTGTGATCCAACCCGTAGCCGATCGCGAAGGCGTCGCGGATTTCGAAACCGACGTAGCGCGGCACAAGGTCCACACGGCGACGCTCGGGCTTCGTCAAGAGCGAGCAGACCTCAAGCGATGCCGGCGATCGCGCGCCCAGATTGCGCATCAGGTACTGCAGCGTCAGGCCGGAGTCGACGATGTCCTCGATGATCAGGACATCGCGGTCGTCGATCGCCCGGTCGAGGTCCTTGATGATCCGCACGACGCCTGAGGAGTCGGTCGACGACCCGTACGAGGAGACGGCCATGAAATCGACCTCGCAGGGCACGTCGATCGCGCGCATCAGGTCCGAGAGGAACAGCACGGCGCCCTTGAGCACGCAGACGAGCAACAGATTGCGGCCCGCGTAGTCCGCGCTGATCTCTGCCCCGAGTTCCTTGACGCGGAGCTGCAGGGCTTCTTCTGAGACGAGTGTTTCGCCGATGGCGTCCGCGGTCATGCCGGCGGCAAGGTAGCAGTGACCGCGGTCGCGGGCAGTGGCGGCGTTCGCCCCATCCGGACCTCGCCGCCGCTGATCGTCACGCGCGCGCCATCGCCGAGATCCAGGCAACCCTCGCGCAGGGCCAGCACCTCCCCGAGCCGGCCTGCGGCGCGGGGACAATCCGCTCCGGTGGCGGTCTCCGCCATGCGCCGCAGAACCAGCCGCGCGAGGCCCGCCGGCAGACGGCTCAGCTGCTCATGCGTCACCCGATCGGGTCGCGACCCGAGCACGTCGGCGACGATGTCGTCGAGCGCCGCGGCCTCGTCACGCAGCAGCGCAGTGGTGCGCAGGATCGATCCCGCCGCGCGATCATCGACCGCCAGAAAGGCAGGCACGAGGCGCTCCCGTACACGCGTCCGCGCGTATCTGGAATCGGTGTTGCTCACGTCATCGCGCCAGGCGAGGCCGTAGTGCTGACACCAGGCCGTCGTCTCGTCGCGCGTCACGCCTGCTGCGAGCAGCGGCCGCACGAGCAGTCCTGATCTCGCCGACATGCCCAGCAGCGCGCCGCGCCCGGGCGACGTTGCGAGCCGGTAGAGCACCGTTTCAAGCTGGTCATCGACGGTGTGGGCCACCGCGAGCTGCCCGCCCTGCCTGCGGCAGCGCTCGGCGCCGAGCGCGTAGCGGGCGTCCCGCGCCCACGCGTGGAGGTTGCCGGTCCCGCCGGGACGTGCGACGCGCTCAACCGTCAAGGGCACGTCGAGCGCTGCGCAGACCTCACGGCAGGCCTGCTCGTCGCCGTCGGAGTCCTCAGCCCGCAGTCCGTAGTTGACGTGGAGCGCCTCGACCGCCGTGCCGCCGCGCAAGCGCGCGACGATGTCCAGCAGGCAGATCGAGTCGCGCCCGCCCGAGAGCATCACGACCGTCGGCCCGTCATGCTCGAGCAGCGTCGTCGCCGCGACCCGCTCGGTGAGCAGCCCCTCAGGCATGGTCGGCGACACCCTGCGCGAGCAGGATCTCCGTCGGCGACGAGAAGCCCTTGAGCCGGATCTCACCGAGTCGCTCGAAGCGCACGCCGGCGGGCTTGGCCTCGGCGATCGCAGCCGTCACGACGACCTCACCGCCGCCGGCGCGAGCAGCGACGCGGGAGGCGAGGNTGACCTCGCGACCGTAATAGTCGCCCTCGTAGAAGAGGGCCTGACCGCAGTGCACGCCGATCCGCGCCGAGACGTCCTGATCACGCGACTGCTGCTGGAAGCGCACCGCCCACTGCACCAGTCCCGCGACGTCAGGGCTGACGATCATCGCCTCGTCACCGATCGTCTTGATCACGCGAGCTTCGGACGGCAGCGAACTTGCCACGGCGGCCACAAAGCGTTCCACCGTGTCCACGGCGCGCGCGTCGCCGAGCTCCTCGGTCAGGCGGGTGTAGCCGGCGAGATCGGCGAACGCCACCGCGACGCGGACGCGCGTCAGCTGATCTCCGTCACTGTCAGACGCTGCTTCCGGTGGTCGGCCACCCTGCAGCTCCTCCATGTGACCGATCACGTCCTGTTCGGTGAACTCGCGCAGGTAGTAGTGGTGCACCAGCCCGAGCAGGGGCGAGGTCAGCGGCAGCACGTCGGTGACGAGACCCTGCATCTGGTCGACCACCTGTTTGCCGCTCAGGCCCGACCGCATCATCGGCTCGTGGACGTGGTGGTGGATCAGGCGCACCTCGGCGTCGGCGATCTGACTGATCGCCTGGCCGTACACGCGGGCGACCTGCAACACCACCGGCAGCGGAACGCCGCTCTCGAGCACGGCAGCAACCGCACGCAAGAGCTCCAGCTCCAGCGTTCCGACGTCCCGCAGCTCGCCGCTGACGCCGACCGCAGCGAGTAGCCGCTGGGCGAGCTTGCGGCTGAGCCCGACCTCCCGCGCAGCCTGCCCGATCGTCCAGCGCCGTTCCGAACCGGCCAGCGCCTCGATGTGACTGGAGGCGAGCACACCACGCTCATTCGCGCGCCGGATGTCCGCGAGGCTGTAACCCCGCTCTCGCAATCGCTGGACGACCCGCGCCTGCGCGGCTCCGCGCTCCGTGACCTCGCCCGCAGCGTCTTGGTCGATCAGCCCAACTGCCACCCAGCGGCGCAGCGTCGACGGTGACAGGCCGAGCTCACCAGCGACTCCCGCGAGCGAGCGGGGGGTCACAGCGACGACGCGGCGCTAGCCGCGCTTCGGTGCCGGGCGCGCGGCGGGCTTGCGGGCGGCCGGCTTCTTTGCCGCCGGCTTGCGGG
>JGI24770J26754_10003089_pt1 | contig 11223 bp, 10 predicted proteins | sample LakOneMetagenome_FD_26754 | JGI IMG/M metagenome (IMG submission 26754) | reverse complement strand
AAATATCAAGGCCAAAAAAAACCGAANCATTAGAAGAAATGCATGATCCAAAAACAGGAACGGATGAAAGCGACGATGATGATACAAGGATCATAAAAAAACCGGTAGTAGAGATCCCGGCAGAAGAACATACGAAGCCAATAAAAAAAGAGCCTGCAAAAGAAGATACACCGGTTGCTGCTAAAGAAGAGAGCCCATCGCTGCCAGTTACACAAAATGAAAAAGAACAGGGCAAGGTCACACTCTTTAACAGGTATGATTATTACCCGGCGAAAGACCTGATCGGCAAAGGCGGCTTTTCGAGGGTATACAAAGCGATGGACCAAAAGCTTGGCAGGTGGGTTGCCTTAAAAATTTATAAGACCAGTGAATTTTCCGACAGGCATAGCCCGATCGCTGAAATCAAAAGAGTGGTGAACCTCGATCATCCCAACATCTGCCGGTATCTTGATATTGAAGAGATCGAAAAATTAAATGCATTTGGAGAAGCGGAAAAGATACAGATATGCGTGATGGAATTATTGGACAGCGGAAATTTTTTAGAATACTTCAACAACAATGGCCGGAACCTTGATACATTGAAAAAATTGCTGGAAGATGTATTGAACGGTATATCCTATCTCCATAAGAATGGGATCATTCACCGTGATATCAAACCTGCAAATATCCTTATCAAGAAAACCATCGAGGGCCCTGCTGCCAAGATCACTGATTTTGGGATCAGTAAAGTTTCCGATTCGGTGAACAACAACAGTTCTTCTGCACTGATCGTATCTATACCGTACATGGCGCCTGAACAGTTCAACACCAAAAAATATGGTATTGATGAAAAGATATCTTTTAACCTCGACCTGTGGTCGTTGGGTGTTACTATTTATGAAGTGATCACCGGCAAAGTATTATTTAAGAACAGTGAACAGGATAGTTCGGAACAGATCATGGCAAATATCATGGCNCCTGAATTGCCTGAAAAGATCAATGAGCTTCCCCATCCTTTCAGGAATGTGGTTTCGCATTGCATTATAAAGAATGCCAATGAACGTGCACAAAAAGCAGAAGAATTATTGGTATTGCTGAACACAAGTAAACCGGAACCGGTTGCGCCCCCTGTTGTTCCGGTTGCGCCCGTTAGTCCTGTGCAAACTGCTGCGCCGGTAACTGTCATTGCAGAAGCGCCTGTTGCGCCCAAACCTGCAGCAGAAGCTGAAATAAAAAAACCGGAGCCTCTTGCTGTTGCTGCTGAGAAAACCGAGCAACCTGCATTAAAAAGAAAATTCCTCATTGCAGAAGCTACGCCGGAAATAGAAAAAAGATCAAAAAAACACATAAACTGGTTAAGGATATCGATAGCAGCTGCAGTTGTTTTACTGGTTGTTGCTTCTTTCTTTTATTTTAAAAAGAGCAGTGATGAAAATAAGCTGAATGATACCGCTGTTCATAAAGACACAACAAAAAATACGGTTGTGTCAAATGAGCAAACTGAAAATATAAAAACGCCGGCTACCGATACTGCAGGTTTAAAAAAGACCGTTGCCACAACCTTGCCAACAACTAAGGAAGAACCGCTAAAGAATATTCCCATTGCCGGTACTGAGAAAAAAGATGTGGCTTCCCGGGAAAAAAATGGGCCAAACCTAAAAGAGATCACTCCAGTAAAACAGGATAAGAAAAACGAGGCTCAGCAATCAAAACCTGTAGCAGAAATAAAACAATCAACCAATGATGGAATATTATCGTCCAAAAAATATATACTTAACATGGTGATCACAGAACCATGTACACTTACGCAGGATGGCATCAATAAGGGAGAATTTAAAAGTGCCGGGAAAATCCAAATATTACTTGAAGTTGGAAAACATACTATTTCTGCTGTAAATAAAGACGGGCGCACCTGGTCAAGAAGTATCGATATCAACAATGCACTTGCAGGGAAAAAAGCAACCTGGGCAACAAAGTTTTAGTGATCAGCCGCGGATAATAACGGTGTGCATGTAGTCACTCTCCTGCACTTCTTCCACGATCTTTTTGATACTGGTATTATTCATCCGGAAGATCAGTTTTGTTTCACCGATCTGGATGGCATCATTGTCATTGAGCCTGCATCTTTCTGTAACCCGCTGCTTATCGCCGTTTATAAAAGTTCCATTCTTACTCGGCTTGCCTTCATTCGACGAAGCCGAATCATCGATATAGCAGGCTTCCTCCTCTTCTACAAAAATAACGGCGTGCAGCCTGCTCACGAATTCATCGTCTTCCAACGCAATGAATGGCTTCAGCGATGAATGAACTTTTCGCCCGATAAAATTCTTACCGCTGTATAAAGGAAATGGCTTTACGGGCTTGTTCTCTGTATGCCTTACCAGGAAAGCAATTGGTTCATTCATTCCTTTTTTCCCCGCAGATGTCCTTAATGCAGCAGAAACAATAACCGGCATCGTGTTCGAATTATTTTCTTCAATGGCAGGTTCTGCTGTCACTTCTATTTCTTCTTCTGCTGCTACAGGTATGGTCAGCGGTTTTGGCAGGATAGATGCGATCTCTTTCCGTATCAACAAAGCCTTTGACAAATGCTGGTTATTCAGCCTGCGCAGAAATGCACTGGGTGAATGCTGGCTTAAGTGTTCGTAATGCGCCAGCTTCTCCTCCAGCCTTTTTTTGATCTGGGTATCTGTTGCGTTCTCAGGCAACTCAAGAAAAGTAAATGCATCTTTTGGGTTCATGAGAATTTATTTTTCCATCATAAAATGGCATTGCTGGTAAGCAATGCCTTCTAAAGTTATTTATTAATTTGTATACTTTCAATTTTGGCAACCACTGCATGCAACCCCAAGATCAGTTTTTCCTTTGTTTCATTACCGGGTAAGATATGGGTATACAATAGCTGGTCGCAGTCATGCAATAGTTTTTCAATTTCATTTCCTGCCTGTTGGTCATTCGCTTTCGCAGTTGCGGTCAGTTCATGGGGCCAGGCAGCAGGCATATTCAATTTTTCCTGCAGAAAGGCTATAAGTGCCTGTTTTAATTGAATGACCAGTTCTTCGCCAGGCTCCATATCATCAAGGCTTGCAATTGACCTGTTTATCCTTTCGGCGTTACCAGCTTTTAAAGATGCTTCTTCCTGCTTTTCAGCCGCAGCAGCAGCAAGTATTGCTACCTGCATTCGTTTTCTTTTATTGTTGCGATGAATTGCATAGGCGATCAATCCAAACAAAACCAGGCCCGCAATAACAATGTACAACCATAGATGGCTGGCAGCAGGAGGTTGCGGCATTATAACAGGAGTTGTTGCAACGGTTTTGGAATTCGTTAGCGGCGCTNTTACAACAAGCCGGATCATTGCTGAAACAGTTTTTTTGTATTTGCTTACAGAAGGGTCAAAGTAATNTAATTCAATAGAAGGAATGTTATAATTCCCCGGGTTATCTGCTATGAATGGAATGGATATTATCTTATTTCCTTTGGAAGGAAAAACCTGTTCATCGATCTTTGATCGTTCTGAAATAACAAAATCATGAAAGCCGCCGGGCCAGGAAACGGCCGGCGTTTGAAGAGAATGAAAATTTCCTGACCCGCTTATTTCGATCAACAGTTTATTGTTCTCTCCCGCCGGCACTGTATCTGATTGCAGCGAAGCCCGGATCGCAAAATTGCCGATGGCTCCTGTAAAATTTTCCGGCCTCCCGGCTGCAGGCAAGGGCAGCACTTTTAAAATAGTGGGTTTACTTTCTACAGTGCCTGCATAGCTTAGATCCTTTTTATTTTTTGAATAGCTTACTTCGTTGTTGACCGTTACCGGCCCGATTTCGATATCCCCTTCCCTGTCGGGGATGAGTTGCAATTGTTTTATTGTAAAAACGTTGAATGAAAGGCCACCTTTCTTCCTGTATTTTGGAAAATCATTATTCGGATCCATCTGAATGATCAGGAACCCGTCGAATGCAGGAAGCCTTTCTATGGTGGAAGTACTTTTTAAAGCAGATAATAATTCAAAGCTCAGCAAGATNGGTTCGCCTTTGTAACAGCTGGTCTTATTGAGAACTGCATTTACAAAAATATTCTTACGGATCTTTTCCGCTGCATTTTCGCCTGGGTTAAGGTATGAGTTTGCTGCCGGGTCATTGATAGGAAGGTCGCTGAATATATCAACAGCCTGCGATAAAGCCGTTTTGTTTTGAGCATGAGCAGCAGGTAAATGAACATAAAAAAAAAGAAGGACAAAGATGATATATCTGGCAGGCAGCATCCGTATAAATTATGAATAAAGGTTCGGGCTGTATCAATTTGGGCTGAAACCATTGCTGGCCGGGGCTTTCCTGTAAGCGTCCAGGTCCCTTTTTGTCTGGTCGAGTTCTCTTTGAAGTTTTTCAACCCTGTCCGCATCTCCGGTGCTGTTGATCAATTCTCCTTTGGCAACACGTAGCTTATCAAATTGCTCAACGATGGCTTTATTCATTTTGCTATACAGGGCTTTGCTGTTCTGCTGGTTGATCTGCATATCACCGATCAGGTTTCCAAGTGTCTTTTGAGTGAGGTCTGAATTGGTTGCATTTTTTTTATCCAATGTATCCAGTAAAATTACAGCCTGTTCCATTTTTGAAACAAATTTAGATTGGTCGGCATCCTGTTTCTGCATGTTTTCAAGCTGGTTCTGGAGCCATGCATTTTCCTTTACAGGAACCCTGAAATTAAAATACACCGCAGTTACAACAAGTATGATCGTGACCAGGAAGAATAGGAGGAATTTCAAGAAGGTCTGTGTCCTTTCTTTGCTGTTGAGTATCTGTTGCATGGTAATGGTCGTTTAAAAGTATTTTATTTTTAATCTGCAAGAAAGCTCCTTCTTTTCGGAGCAGGGCCATCGGGGCCTTGTTTGATGACCTCTTCTTTTACGAATATGCCTGCTTCCTTGCGTTTGCCGATGTATTCGAGTTTTGCCAGCCGGTGGAAAAGGCCCGATACGATCTTCGTAAATTCTGTAACCTTATCCATCGAGTTATTAATATCCAGGTGATCATATTGATGATTAGCTAACTCGATGATGATGCGCTCCAGTTCTCCCTGGCTCACATTACACCATTCTGTAAAATAATTTATAAGTTCTTCTTTGCCGGCACCCAGGTAACAGTCGATGGTATTTTTCATTAACCTCGACAAAGCAGAAACCTTTGTGATCATGGTAACCGGTGCACATACAACACCGGCAGATTTAAGTTCCGCAAGCTGGGAGGCTGTGAAGGCCAGTATATTCTCACAAAGTTTTTGAACGATCACTGCATATCATTCACCTGTTTCTTTTGAATGATCTTTTGCATGATCTGCAGTGAATAGGTTTCCATCTTTCCATAAAACTGTTCGAGGCCTGCGTGTATCTCCAGCAATTCAGGATGGCTGATAACAGAAGTGCATGGCGGTATATAATCTTCTTCCAGCAAAACTTTTTGTTCATCCAGCGACATTTTCCCAACAGGCAATTGGGATGGGCCCAAAATATTACGGGCAACTTCTTCTACCGGTACCAGGTCAACCGACATAAAAGGCACTGTATAAGGCAGGCGGGGCGGTATCTCAGCAGCATCCACCAGGCCATGCGGCAATCTTTTATAAGGGTTAATGGTAAGTACGATATAAAATTCTGAAGACCTTTTTTTAAGGTCTTTTAAACCGGCCGGTTCACTCACAACAGCAATGGTCAAAGTAGAACCAAGTATCACGGTATCTTCATTGAATTCGATGTAATGTCCACCAGCCGTAATGGCCCTGCATTGCTGAATCCTAACCTGTATCTTTTTCTGGTTGTCGGTACTCACGAAAAGTTTAATGCTTTGTCCGCCGCTAAGCATCGGCAGTAAACCATAATTCAATTCATTCAGCATGCAGCTGGTGTTTTGCGCCAGTTGGTATGCAAGCGCATTTTCCTGAGCAATGAAATGAGACTTATTGATCTTCATTCCATCTACCCAGTTCACCGGTAAAAAATGGTTTTCCTGCATAAGTTCTTTTTTTAAATATAAGATCGGGTGCAAATGATCACATCGTTCTCATGAATATGATTGGTAAAAATAGTTTTTTCCGGATCGATATACCTGGTGACCAAAGAATGCCATGTAGGTTTTTTATAGAACACCCAGCCCTGTGGCTCACCCCTTCCATCGGTATACTGGATCTTGCTATTGTCGTGCATCAGGTTATAATCGTTGATGAAATAATAAAAAAGCTGGCCCACTTCCATATCCCTGGGCGCCTTGGCCCTGAAGTTCGTAAGCAGGTCATCATTGGATTGTTTCTGGAATTCAAAACTGATGACCACCAGGTTCTTCATCTTGCTGTCGTCGGGTTCTTCAATGTCTTCTCCTACCGGGTAGAACCATTGTTTCAATACTTTTGGCGGAATGGCCATGGCCCGTTGAAAAGAATTATAGAAAAAGAAGGGGATCGAAAAAACGATACAACTGGAAGCCATGATGTATTCCATCCCGTTTTTATTGAGCTTATGGTAGATCGTTAAAAAGATCATGCAGCCTGCAAGGCAGATAATGATCGTAAAAAGCAATTCAGGAATAAAAACATCTTCCTCTCCTGTCCACGCCAATTTTTTATTCAGGAAAAAAATGTGAAAGCTTCCAAGCAGTAAAAAATATGCCTGCAGGAAAATAAAGCCGGTCATGGTTGAGTGAAACAATCCCGGGATCGCTGTTAACCCGATCACCGCAAAAAATAACAGGAANACCAACAAATACACTATTGTTGATTTTTGAAAGGGNTTGAAACTGCCTTTCACTTTTGCAAGCAACCTGGTCATAATGGCCATGATCGCCACTACACCCGCACCCATGATGAGCAAATATTTTAAAAGTTCATTTGTCAACAACTTTTCCATTTCTAAGTGTCTGAATTTTTTTCGTATTAATGCTATTCAATATTATTAATTTTTTGTCATCCAAGAACTGTTGAATATCCCAAGACCGGTTCTGCGCCTTTTTCAAGCATCATATCCTGTTTTTCATGCGGCAGTTTTACGGAAGTTATCACATCCAATCCTGCCGGGATGAAAAAACGGATGAATGTTTCCATCAGGGCTTCCCGCTTTCCGCCTTCAAGGTAATCTTTAACCTGCGAATTTTTAATAGGCCCTATCTCTATTTCAATGACCGGGTTATCTTCTACGAACTCTGTACCGCAAACCATACTAAAACCTAACTGTCCTTCCCCAAACCAGGGAAATCAATACCAGCGGCTGAAGAAGTTCCTGCATTTCTTTGTACCAGGTTCACTTTTTCCTTCAACAGGTAACCCAGGCATTGTGCCGTCAGTTTTAAATCGCCTGCTATCTTATTGGCATAAGGCAACAATAATATAAATGGCACCATGAACATTTTTGGAATAGAAGCAGGCAGGTTCCAGAAACTGATGAAATAATCATTCATGATCCCTGACCGCAATCCTTCCAGTAAAGCTGACTCCTCCTGTTCAAGGCGCAGTCGCTGTTCAAAGAAAGCATTGTCAAACGGGAGGAAGAAACGCCTGATCTCTTCTTCCTTTGATTTATTCTTTTTATAATTCAGCGCCGAATCATTAACGCTGTGCTGCCTGGATTCCTTTTGGGATATCTGGAAGAACAGNCCTTCCGGCAACTGATCGTAAAGCCCGGTTCGGGAAAGCTGCAATTCCAGCAATTCCAGTTTCTTNGAATCTTCTTTGATCACCGAAGAAAATACATCCTTACTGTATTCTCTTTTAAAGAAACGGTTGCAGCAAACCATGAATTCATCTGCACTTAATCCATTGGATAAAGCAAGCAATAACTGCAATTCAGCCTTGATATCCCAGGGCGATTGCTGCATTTCTTTTTGCAAAGATGATATGACGCTTTGTTTATCCATTTATTAAGTTATGCAGCCTGGTTGATAAATATCCTGTATGGCAACAACGCCACAGATTTTTCTTCCAGCAATAATTTAAGGTTTGCGGTCCAGAAATCCATTTCACCGTTCCCGAGCATTTCTTCATAATCGTTCCTGTTTACATCGATCTGCACATCTATCGTTTTAATAAATCCTTTCTGCTGATCAGGGTGTACCATCACGCCCTTACCAATATCAATTTTACGAACCCGCTCTCCCAATTGGTAATGACAAAAAGCTTTGATGTCTTCTGCGGTTATAAGCCTGTCACGTGAAAGCAATGCACTTTTAAATGCAAGTACGCTTTCCGTTGTGCTCAATTTGTTGTGGCCACCGATAGATGTTGTTACAAGTACGGCCCGGTTGCCTTCAAAGCTGCTTCCCCTGTATTGCAACAAACCGCTTCCTGCTTTTATGTTGTTGGCATCCATGCCGGCTGTGCTCCAGTAACGGATGAATATGTTCTTCCAGGGAGCTTTGGGATTATTCCTTACCACCAGGTATGGCGTTTGTTCCTGCCGTATCTCTGTAGAAAATATTTTTTGTTCCATCTTGTTGATGATCTGTTGGAGCTGCTTCATCTCGTTATTCATAAAATCATTCCCGATGGCAGAAAAAGCTGCGCTTTCATCACGCAATAACTGGATCAGGTAATTTACCACTGCAACTGCGCCACGCTCATCAAATCTTCCTACACCGCCATTCCTTAATAATATCTTGAATTCATCTTCATCTTTCTTCTGAAAGGTTCGCAGGTTTAATATCTTTCCTTCATCATTGCTGACTTCCTCCATGTCAAGGAAAAGGTCTTCTGTTTGCAAAGGGATCACGTTAACGAGGTCCTGCATCCTGTAAGTAAAATCATGCGCCTTCCTGTTGAAAACGGGAAAACAATTCATCACACAAACCACATCTTCCAATATGACCGAACTGATCGTTTGGGGGAAATCAACGCATATCCAGCGCAGCTTCTGGGCTTTCAGCAGTTCGGCAGTTTTACCGGTAAATGCTTCATCGATCATGACTGCGATGGTTTCATTCCCTTCGCTGACAGTGATATTCTCAGGATCGGTCAATGTGATGAATGAAGGTTTATAAAAAGCATTGATGTGTTTTTTTATCTTGCCTAAAACATCGTCTTCTTTTTGCAATATGTTTTTAAGGTCTATTTGTTCGCCGCTGATATACCGGTCGCCATAACCAGGTTCATGCGGAATAGCCCTGTCATCCCAATACCAGTTGGCTTTGGGTAGCTGGTGATAAAAAAGCTGCTTGTTGGCATCATTCCGCAGGTCAAAATAGAATGCAGTATTCTGAAGGGAATTGCCTGGTTCATCAATACCAAGCCACAGCGTATTGGCAGGTAATTCTTTCCCATTCTCAGAGCGGCCGATCATTTCCTTTGTAACACTGTTCAGCATCCGGTAAAGACGGCTGCCCGTGGCAATGAATTTTATGGAAGATTTATTGAGTGTAAATGATGCCGTGGGTGTAAAATATTTATCCTTTGATGCAGCAGCATCGTTTTCGGATTGCAATTCGGGATGAAAATATAATTGTGTGTTTTCCGGAAGTTCCGATCTTCTTTCCAAAGGAGTAGCAGCAGCGATGGCATGAGCAGGCAATGCCCCGGTAAATGCATCGGGCGAAAGTAACTGAACCATTCTTTCCAATACCCGGGCACGTGAAGCTTCTATTTCTCCCGAGATCTTTTCCAGTTCAATAGAGCATGCAGCCAACAACATCGACACCAATGGGTCGAAACTGCTTTCCGATTCCGTTTCCGGAAGTCCCCAGGCACGGGCTGCATTTTTAAGCATTCGGGTTTTTATATATTCCCTGGATTCCTGCATGTTTAGTTTTGGTTAATAAGATAAGGGACCTACAAAAAAACTGTCCCTGAACTGCAATTTTTCATTGGTGAGTTGCAAAACACCTGTTACGATAATGTCTATCCTTTTTTTAATGCTTTTAGTACCTCTGCCATCGGGCAATTCCTCCTGTATGATGTTAAGCTCTACCCTTACATTTCCCAGGCGTTTTTCTTTTTGCTGTATAGATTGTAATAATGACTGGCGGATGATCTCTTTTACTTTATGAGCGCTGGTAACATTATCGAAATCATGGTCCCAGATGCCACAACCAAAACTCTCATCACCCGGGAATTCGCCGAAGCCCGTAGTAAGAAGCAGGTGCAGGTGTTGCATAACAGACTGCTGCAGCGAACATTTAGCGTGTTCCCCCTTCTGCATTACCTTCTCCAGTGAAAGGGGCAGGGTAAAATATTCAAAATGCATATGTAAATTAATAACAGTTTACAGAAATGGCATGCTAAAAAACACTCTGAATGTGGTACAAGTTCAAAAGGATTTGTCTTGATGGGCTTGTAACGCTCTTAAGTAACAACTTTCCAGAGGATAAGGAGAAAATAAAAATACAATAAACTTGGCGTAATTCCAAAGTAAAAGAAGATAATTAATGGCTTAAATATTATATTTTTTTAATTTATAGGAGTTCCGATAAAGCCAGCACTGCTGATATGCTGTTTAATAACTGGATCCAAGCCAGGGTTGAGAATATTTTAGAGGTAATTTATCGTTGGATGATTATACTGTATATCCCCCGATCTCAGCCGGTAGCATATAAGAATTGTTGATCACTTCGAGGATAACTTCGCCATCGAAATCATGGATCGTTTTGTTCAATAATTTACGGCGCTCATCATTTTTTTCATCAAATACNAGGCAACCATCACTTCCCTTTGGCCCCGCCCCATGAATATAGAAACCTCCGCGTTTGTGAACGATCTCGGTCATTGAAAAAGGACTTTTTATGGAAAGTGCATCTTTTTGTTGTTCCAGGAAGATACATTCATGAAAAGGCGGGTGATTTTTTTTATACCTGCAAATATAATGGCCTGATGGGATGGCACCTCCCCTGTGTATAAATGTTGTTGTGTCTTTCTTACCCTTTTTGCCTTTTACAATATGTTCCTGCAATGGCGTCGTTGCCAGCCTCGACATCATAGTATCTGCTTCCGCATGCAGGTATGATAATGCTTTGCTTTTTGAAACTTTTTTATGCCCCCGGCTACCACCAGAATAAGCTTTCTCATTAAAATGAATATTCCCGATATTCCCTGATAATGTTTCTGTGCTTGCATAATAGGTTAAGAATGCTTTTTGTTTTGGTTTGGTAATGGCCTGTATCTTAACCCTCGAGGATTTATGTTGCAGTCCGGTTTTATGCAATACCGGGATATGTACTTTTTTAACCTGTGGCATATAGCCTTGATTTAAATTTTATTGTATACAAAAAGCCA
>JGI24770J26754_10003087_pt1 | contig 11226 bp, 8 predicted proteins | sample LakOneMetagenome_FD_26754 | JGI IMG/M metagenome (IMG submission 26754) | reverse complement strand
GGGAGCTCTATGTCCCGATCGAGCAGGGCGCCCGCTTGTGGGCGATGCTGCACGAGGCGGGCAGGCCGCTCGGCGCGATCCCCGTCGGCATCGGCGTCTATGGCACCACCGGCCGGATCGAGAAGGGCTACCGCGCGTTCGGCACCGAGCTCGATGCCGAGCGCTCGATCGTCGAGGCGGGCATGCAGCGGCCCAAGGTCAAGGCGGCCGACTTCATCGGCAAGGAGGCCTACCTCGCCCAGCGTGAGGCGGCCCCCAAGACGGTGCTGTGCACGATGACCGTCGACGACCACACGTCGGCCAGTGGCGTGAAGCGCTACATGCTCGGGGGCGAGCCGGTGCTGACCCGCGATGGCGGCACGCTCACCGACGGTCACGGTCGACACCCCTATGTCACCTCGGCCGGGTCGGCGCCCTCGCTCGGCAAGCACGTCCTGATGGCCTACCTCCCTCCGGAGCAGGCGACCCTGGGCAACCAGCTCGCCGTGTCCTACATGGAGGAGCTCTATCCCGTCACCGTCGTGTCGATCGACGCGACCTCGCCGTTCGACCCCGACAACGAGCGCGTCCGCGCCTGACGACTCCGGTGGTTGAGGAGGGCGCGCAGCGCCCGTCTCGAAACCACGAGCACCAAGGAAGGAAGCCATGACCAACGTCCTGGTCTGCATCAAGCGGGTCCCGGACTCCTCGGGTGAGGTGCTGCTCACCGAGGACGCCCAGGCGGTCGACGGCCGCCATGTCGGCTTCACCATCAGCGACCACGAGAACTGCGCCGTCGAGCAGGCGATCCAGATCGCCTCCTCGACCGGCGGCGAGGTCTGCGTCCTGACGGTGGGTCCGGCCGAGGCCGCCGAGCAGCTGCGCGGTGCGTTGGCGCTCGGCTGCCACGCGGCGACCCACGTGGTCGCCGAGTCCGCAGGTCTCGGGCCGGCCGACGTCGCGAGCGAGATCGCCGCGGTCGTCGCCGCCCACGAGGCGGAGGGTCGCCACCACGACCTCGTCCTGCTGGGCAACGACGCCGCCGACAGTGGCGACTTCCAGGTCGGCATCCGGCTGTCCTACCTGCTGGGTCGCCCGGTCGTCACGGGCATCGGGGTCATCGAGGTCGAGGGCGACGCGATCACGGCGACCAGCGACGGCCCGGCCGCCCAGGAGGTCTTCGAGGTGCCGCTGCCGGCGGTCGTGACCTTCCTCGAGGGCGGCGTGGAGCCGCGCTACCCGACGGTGTCGGGGCGGATGAAGGCCAAGAAGATCGAGATCGAGCAGCGCCAGCCGACCACGGCCGCCGCGGGCCCCAAGCGGATCAAGCTCAAGGTGCCGCCCCCGGTCCCGAGCCAGGTCCGGGTCCTCGGAGAGGGTCCGTCGGCCGCCGACGCGGTCGTCGCCCTCTTCGCCGAGCTGGGGGTGACCCGATGATCCTCGTCCTGATCGAGACCGAGGACGGCGCGATCGCCGAGGTCTCCCTGGAGACGCTGACCTTCGCCCGTGGCCTGGCGGCCGCCGGCGGCGGCGTACCGATCGATGTCGTCGCCGTGGGCGAGCTCCCCGAGGGGGCGCTCCCGCAGCTGGCGGCGTACGGCGTCCGCGACGTGCACCGGGTGACCGGTGACGCGTTCGCGGCCTACGGCGGCGCCGCGTGGGCGACGGCTGTCCAGGCCGCCCACGCGGCGACGTCCGCCGTGGTCGTCATGGCCGCCGGCACCAACCGCGGCTGCGAGGTGCTCGCGCACGTCGCCGCCCGGGCCGGCGTCGCGATGGCCGCCAACGTGGTCGCGTTCCAGGGCCTGGCGCCGTTCGTCGTCGAGCGCCAGGTCGTCGGTGGCCAGGTGCTGGAGGAGATGGTGCTCGACGAGCGCCCGGCGGTCTTCACCGTTGCCGGCCACGCCGTCGAGGCGCCCCCGCGGACGCGCCCGGCGCCGCCACCCTGCACGACCACGCCGCCGACGTCGGCCGCGGCCGACCTGGTCGGCCGTGCCGTCCGCACCGTGCCCCGGCCCACGGGCGAGGGCGCCGGCCTCAAGTCGGCACGCGTCGTCGTCGGGGCCGGCCGCGGTGCCGGTGGACCCGACGGGTTCGGCCCCTGCCTCGAGCTGGCGGACCTGCTGGGCGGCTCGCTGGGAGTCTCGCGCGTCGTGACCAGCCTCGGCTGGCGCCCCCACCACGAACAGGTGGGCCAGACCGGCACCCGGATCTCCCCGGAGCTCTACATCCCCTGCGGCATCAGNGGTGCCATCCAGCACTGGGCGGGATGCTCGAGCTCCAAGGTGATCCTGGCCGTCAACACCGACGCGGAGGCGCCGATGGTGACCAAGGCGACCTATGCCGTGGTCGGCGACATGCACGAGGTCGTGCCCGCAATCGTCGAAAGACTGCGGAATCGGTGATGTTCGGACCGTTCGGACCGTTGCGCCGCGGATAGCGCCGGTTCTAGGCTGACTCCGCTGCTGCCTCGTGCATGCAGCATGCAAGCACCCCGTCAGGGCCCGAGACCGGCGGGGTGCTTGCTGTCTCCAGTGATGTTTGCGGTCTCCAAGCATTCAGTCCCGGTGGCATCCTTGCCGCGTGGGGAGATGGCTCGCGGTCGCCGCGCTCGTGACGCTGACGGCGTGCACCGGGTCCGGAGGCGCGCCGCCAGGTCCCACGCCCGCCTCGGGCTCGGCGCTGTCCGGCTCGGTGTCGGCATCCGAGAGTGCGTCGGGCTCGCCCTCCGCACGTGGATCCGGAGCCGCCGACCCGGCCCACGCCGTGGCCCTGCCGGGACCGCTGCGGGGGCGCCTGTGGCAGCCCGACCTCCTGCTCGTCAGCGACCAGCCGATCGACCCCGTGCTCGCGTCGCGGGNGTCGGGGCTGCGGCGGGTCACCAACGTGGAGCGGCTGACCGTCGCCCAGGTCGCGATCGAGAACGGCGTCATCACGGTCGCAGCCGTCGACCCCGCGTCGTACCGCCGCTTCACCCCGCTCACCTCCGCCCGCACCCTCGGGGTCTGGACGCGGGTGGCCGAAGGGCAGGTGGCGCTCACCCGGCCGGTCGCGCGCCGGCTCGCCGACGAGCACGGGACCGTGCGGCTCGGCAACGACGTGTCGGCGCCCGTCCTCCAGATCGGTGCGCTGGCGCCCCAGATCCCCCAAGTCGATGCCGTGGTCAACGACGAGTGGGGGCGTGACCTGGGCATGCCGATGGGCAACGCGCTGCTCGTCTCGACGGGGCTGTCCTCGCCGCAGTCGGTGCGCCCGGCGATCGAGGAGGTGGCCGGTGACGGCATCTCGGTGCAGATCCTCGGTCCGGACCCCGACATCACGGTCGAGCAGACGGCGTACCTCACGGGCGGCTCCGTGGCGGCGGCGGTGGGGACGTTCTCCTACCGGATCCTCGACCACGGCCGCATCGCCCCCGACCCGGCGTGGGTGGCGGCCAACATCCGCACCGAGCGCGTCCCGATCCTGGGGGAGGTCACNTGTCACCGGGTGCTCTTCCCGCAGNTGCGGGCCGCNCTGACCGAGGTCGTCGAGGCNGGACTGGCGTCGTCGATCCANCCCGATGAGTACGCCGGGTGCTTCTATCCCCGNTTCATCGCCGGCACCCACCAGCTGAGCCTCCATGCCTTCGGCATCGCGCTCGACCTCAACGTCCCCGGCAACCAGCGCGGCACCGTGGGTGAGATCGACCGCCGCGTCGTCGCCATCTTCCAGAAGTGGGGCTTCACCTGGGGTGGCACCTGGCACTACACCGACCCGATGCACTTCGAGCTGAACGCGTTGGTCGAGGCTCGCTGACCACTGCGGTTTGGCCCAAAACCGCACGGAAACCGGGCGCAGACGTGCGGTTTGCGTCCAATGGGTGATCGGGGGGACCTGAGAAGAGCCTCCTTCCCCCGACTAGGCTCGCCGCCATGCGCGCTGCCCAGGTGACCAGTCTGACCGGCCCGGGGGGAGTCGAGGTCCGCGAGCTCGACGCGCCCCTCGCGCGCCCCGGCCACGTCCTCATCGACGTCTCGTCCGTCGGGGTCGCCTTCCCCGATCTGCTCCTCAGCCAGGGGCGCTACCAGATCCGGCCGGAGCCGCCGTTCACCCTGGGTGCCGACCTGGCCGGCGTAGTCGTCGAGGACGCCGAAGGCTTCACCCAAGGGCAGCGGGTCGCCGCCGTGATGCCCTTCGGCGGTGCGGCCGAGCGGGTGGCGGCGCCGGCCGACGGCGTGTTCCCGCTTCCCGACGTGCTCTCCCTCGACGAGGGTGCCGCGCTGCCGATGAACTACCTGACCGCGCACTTCGCGCTGGTTGAGCGCGCCTCGCTCGAGCCCGGCGAGACCGTGCTCGTCCACGGCGCCGCCGGGGGAGTCGGGACCGCGACGATCCAGGTCGCCAAGGCTCTGGGCGCGCGGACGATCGCGGTCACNTCGACGAAGGAGAAGGCCACACTCGCNCGTTCGGCCGGCGCGGACGAGGCTGTCGCGCTCGATGGCTTCAAGGACGCNGCGATGGAGCTCACCGGCGGCCGCGGCGTGGACGTCGTGATGGACGTCGTGGGCGGGGACGTCTTCACCGACTCGCTGCGGGCGCTCGCCCCCCAAGGGCGGCTCCTCGTCGTCGGCTTCGCCGCCGGACAGGGCATTCCCGAGGTCAAGGTCAACCGCCTCCTGCTCAACAACATCGACGTGCGCGGAGTCGGATGGGGCGCCTACGCGTTGGCGCGACCGGGCTTCATGCGCCGCCAGTGGGAGGAGCTGCTGCCGATGATCGAAGCGGGACACATCCGGCCGCCCGTCGGGTCGACGTACGCCCTCGACGACTACGCCCGGGCGCTGGTCGACCTTGCCGAGCGCCGGGCCCTCGGCAAGCTCGTGGTGCACCTGCGCTGACGCCGCACACGTTAGGGTTCCCAGGGTGAGCATTCTCGATGACGCCCGACCTGGGATGGACACCACGATCCGGCCGCAGGACGACCTGTTCGGCCACGTCAACGGCACCTGGCTGGCCGAGGAGGAGATCCCGGCCGACCGCGCCAGCTGGGGCCCCTTCGTCACTCTCGCCGACATCGCCGAGCAACAGGTCCACGCGATCATCGACGAGCTCGTGGCGCGTCGCGCCGCGGGCGAGGAGCTGACCGACGAGGAGACCAAGATCGCGGTCCTCTACTCCTCGTTCATGGACGAGGAGACGGTGCGCGCCCGCGGGATCACTCCCTTGACGCCGTTCATCGACGCCATCGAGGGCCTGCGCGACACCCGCGACCTCGCGGCGTTCCTGGGCGAGTTCGAGCGCAACGGTGGCGTCGGCCTGTTCGGGTCCTACGTCGACACCGACGACCGCAACTCCGACCGCTACCTGCTCCACCTGGTGCAGGGGGGGCTCGGTCTCCCCGACGAGTCCTACTACCGCGACGACAAGTTCGCCGAGATCCGCGAGAAGTACGTCGCCTACCTCGCCACGATGCTGCGTCTTGGTGGCCGGCCCGACCCCGAGGCGACGGCGCAGCGCATCCTCGAGGTCGACACGCTGCTCGCCCAGGGCCACTGGGAGCGCGCGGAGACCCGTGACGTCCAGAAGACCTACAACCTGACGAGCGCCGACGAGCTCAAGGCGCTCGCACCGGCGTTCGACTGGGACGCCTATGTCACCAACTCCGGCGGAGCCGACCTCACGATCGCCGAGAGCATCGTCAAGCAGCCGTCGTACTTCGCGCACCTGTCGACGGTGCTCGGCCAGGTCCCGCTCGAGGACTGGAAGGACTGGCTGATCTCGCGGGTGCTTCGGTCGATGGCGCCCTATCTCACCGACGACTTCGTCGAGACCAACTTCGACTTCTATGGCCGCACCCTCAGCGGCACCCCCGAGCTGCGGGCCCGCTGGAAGCGCGGCGTCGCCCTCGTCGAGGGCGCGGTCGGCGAGGCGGTCGGCAAGGTCTATGTGTCGCGGCACTTCCCGCCGTCGTCCAAGGCGCTCATGGACGACCTGGTCGGCAACCTCCTCAAGGCCTACCGGGTCTCGATCGAGAAGCTCGACTGGATGGGCGAGGACACCAAGCAGCGGGCCTACGACAAGCTCGACACCTTCCGGCCCAAGATCGGCTACCCCGACACCTTCCGCGACTACTCCTCGCTCGAGGTCAGCGACGACCTGATTGCCAACGTGCGCTCGGCCTCGCACTTCGAGACCGACCGCCAGCTGGCCAAGATCGGCTCCCCGGTCGACCGCGACGAGTGGTTCATGCTGCCGCAGACCGTCAACGCCTACTACAACCCGGGCACCAACGAGATCTGCTTCCCCGCCGGCATCCTGCAGAAGCCGTTCTTCAGCCCTGACGCCGAGCCGGCCGAGAACTACGGCGGCATCGGTGCCGTGATCGGCCACGAGATCGGCCACGGCTTCGACGACCAGGGCGCCCAGTACGACGGCTCCGGCAACCTGCACGACTGGTGGACCGCCGACGACAAGACGGCCTTCGAAGCCAAGTCGCGGATGCTGATCGAGCAGTACGACGCCTTCGAGCCGCGCGCGCTTCCCGGTCACCACGTCAACGGCTCCCTCACCGTCGGGGAGAACATCGGTGACCTCGGCGGGCTGACGATCGCCCACACGGCGTACTCCATCTTCCGCGGCGGCGAGGTGNCGCAGCAGGAGACCCAGACCCTCTTCCAGAACTGGGCNTACTGCTGGCGCACCAAGCGCCGCAAGGAGCTGGACCTGCAGTACCTCACCATCGACCCGCACTCTCCCCCNGAGTTCCGCGCCAACATCGTCCGCAACCTCGACGAGTTCCACGCCGCCTTCGGGACCCAGCCGGGTGATGGGCTCTGGCTCGACCCGGAGCTGCGTGTTCGGATCTGGTGACGCTGGGGTCACTGACGGTTCACCACGGTAGGAAGCCGAACCCTCACCTACCTAGCCCAATTCGCCTAGGTAGGTGAGGCCCGACCCACCTACCTTGATGAACCGTCACCGACGCCGGAGACTGCACAGGTGACCATCCCGAGCGCCCACCGCCAGCACGACGGGAGGGTCCGCTTCGAGTGGGGACTGGTCGGTGCGGAGGCCATCGTCGCCGGGGCTGACCTCGCCGTCGTGGTCGACGTCCTCTCCTTCACGACCGCGGTCACGGTCGCCGTCGAGCGGGGCATCGAGGTGTTTCCCTACCGCTGGCGCGACGCGTCAGCAGCGACGTACGCCGAGGCGCGCGACGCGACGCTGGCGGTCGGCCGGAGTGTCGGTGAGCGGACGGGTGCGGTGAGCCTGTCGCCGCCGAGCATCGCCCGGGCCGAGGGCGTACGCCGGCTGGTGCTGCCATCTCCCAACGGCTCGACCATCGCCGTGTCGCTGGCGGACACGGGCGCCACCGTCGTCGCGGCGTGCCTGCGCAACGCCGGCGCCGTGGCTGCCTGGCTGGCCCCGCAGGTGGCCGGCGGCGCGACGGTGGCGGTGGTGGCCGGCGGGGAACGCTGGCCCGACGACTCGCTGCGCCCGGCCTTGGAGGATCTCTGGGGCGCCGGAGCCGTCATCCGAGGACTCGTCCGTGCAGGCATCGCCGAGCTCAGCCCCGAGGCTCGTGCCGCAGCCGGCGCCTATGACGCCGTCGCGGCCAGCCTGGTCGACGAGCTCCCAAGCACGGCGAGCGGCCGCGAACTGGTGGAAGCCGGCTTCACCGCCGATGTCGCGATGGCGGGGCAGGTCGACGTCACCGCCGTCGTGCCCGTGCTGCGCGACGGCGGCTTCGGCCCGGCCTGACACACCCGGCGCCGTGAGCGCAGCGGCCGGTCAGGGCCGCCCCGGGATCCGGACGACGGCGCTCGCCGGGGACGGGCCCGCCTTCGACAACGCCCGGACGCGGCAGTCATAGGCGCGCCCGGCCCGCAAACCCGTGACCACGACCGGCGAGGCTTTGGCACTGGCCGTCACCACGTCCGAGCCCGCGACACAGCGCGCGGAGAATCCGGTCACCTTGGCACCGCGCGCCGACGAGGCCGCAAAGACCTTGCCCCGCCGTACGCCGGTGCGCGCGGCGTCGAGCTTGCCGGGCCTGGTCGGGACGATCGTTCCCGTGGTCAACCGGAGGTGCTGCTTGGAGAAGGTCATCCCGTCGAGCACGATGTCCCAGCCGCCGCCCGAGGGAGTCGACGTGGTCGTCCCGCTGGTCGCGGTCGACACGAGCGAGCCGGGGGTCATCGTGGCGGGGTTGGGGATCCCGTAGAGGTCGTGCAGCACCTGGTTGGGCAGCCGGATCATGGCGTGGCCGAGGAAGACGGTGGTGCCGTCGGGGTAGAAGTGGCTGTTCTTCATGGCCACGTCCATCGTCACGACCCCAGCCGGGTCGACGGTGATGGCTGGCGGGTACCACAGCAGGTTGACGTTGGAGAACACGTCGATCCCGTTGAGGGCATCGGGGTCACCACCCCCGTCGGCGTACCAGGAGGCATCGTCGACGTGGACACCCACCTGCGTGTAGTGAGTCTCGGCAGTTGCCGTGGTCGGGCAGGCCGTGTCGATGCAGCTCATCAGCATGTCGGCCGGCTGGACCGTGACGGTGACGTGCCAGTCGCTGCCGTCGAAGCTGCGGTCGGCCGCGCCGTCGATGCCCCAGCCGCTGACGACGCGAGGCTTGATGGACCCGGTGTTCATCGTGACGCTGAAGGTGTGCCCGAGCTCGCCGGTGAGCTGGTAGCTGCCGTTCTTGAGCAACGTGAAGCCGGTGTTGTGGGCATCCTCGGGCGGGGTGTAGAGGTCCACCATCGCCGAGTAGACCAGCGGGTCGACGGCCGCGCCGTCGCGAAGGATCGTCTCGAGGCAGGGCGCGGCTCTGCCGTCCGAGCAGAACTGGGGATCGGCAGCCTGCGCGGGCGCAGCCGGTACGGCGAGCAGGGTGGCGGCGAGCAGTAGACCGCTCGAGGGCAGGGCAAGACGACGCATGGGGCGCTCCTGGTGCGGGATGTGACCCCCACGCTAGGCCGTTGGGCGTCGCCGCGTAGGCGAAACACCTCGAGCGGTCACGCGTCGTTCAGACCAGCAGGATCGCCCACCCCGCGGGGCCATGAGTCCCACGTCGCGGGGCCGCGAGTCCCACCTCGGCGGGAGGTCAGTGCATCGGGGTGTGGTGGGCGTGACCGGCGGCGGTGTGCTCGGGGTCGGTGTCCACGGTGATGCGACGGCGGGGGAGGAAGGCCGCCGGGATCAGGACGCAGGCCACCAGGATGGTGCCGACGAGGAAGGCGCTGCCGAACGCGTCGGCCATGTCGGAGAGCGCCTGGGCACCCAGCATCTGGAGCTGGTCGGGAGTGACCCCGGCGGAGGCCAGGATCTGGCCGATCTTGGCCTGGTCGTCCCCGGCCTGGCTGACGGCCGTCATCACGGTGATGGCCTTGCTGTCGAGGTAGCTGTTGGTCAGCAGCACCGAGAACAGCGCGGTGCCGATCGAGGCCGCGACCTGCTGGACGATGTTCATCAGCGTCGACCCACGGGCGATGTTGTGGTCGGTCAGCGTCTGCAGCGCCGAGGTCATGATCGGCATCATGGTGGCGCCCATCCCCAGACCCATCACGAACAGCGCGCTCAGCAGCAGCGTGTAGGACGTGTCGGTGCCGACCTGGGTGAACGCGGCCATGCCGGCGGTGATGAGGACGACGCCGGTCATCACGATCTTGCCCGGTCCGATCCGGTCGACCAGGGCGCCCGCGATCGGCATGGTCACCATCGCGCCGAAGCCCTGCGGAGCGAGCAGCCAGCCGGTCTTGAGAGTGTCCTCGCCGCGGACGGCGATGAAGTACTGGGCGAAGAGCAGGCTCGCTCCGAAGAACGCGACGGCGAACAGTGACATCGCGATGACGGCGACGGCCATCCTCTTGTTCTGGAGCAGGTGCACGTCGACCAGGGGGTGCTCGATCTCGTCGAAGACCGCGCGCAACACGAACGCGACGATGAGCACGAGGCCGATTCCGCGGGGACCAGCACGCCCCGGTCGTTGATCGTGCCGGCACTGGGGATCGAGCTGATGCCGTAGAGGAACGCCGCGAGGCCGGGCGACAGCAGCGCCATGCCGATCCAGTCGAACGACTCCGACGGCGACGGGTTGTCCTTGGGCAGCGCCCACGCCGCATAGATGAGCGCGACGATGCCGATCGGCAGGTTGATCAGGAAGATCCAGTGCCAGGAGGCGATGTCGATCAGCCAACCGCCGAGGATCGGGCCGAAGATCGGGCCCAGCAGCATCGGGATGCCGAGCACGGCCATCACCCGACCGACCCGGTCGGGGCCGGCGGCGCGGGTCAGGATCGTCATGCCCAGCGGCATCAGCATGCCGCCGCCGAGACCCTGGAGGACCCGGAAGGCCACGAGCATCTCGATCGAGTTCGCGAGGGAGCAGAGCACCGAGCCCAGGGTGAACAGGAGGACCGCCAGCAGGTAGAGGCGCTTGGTGCCGAACCGGTCGGCCGCCCATCCGGTCATCGGGATCACCGAGGCGAGCCAGCGTGTAGCCGGTCATCGTCCAGGCCACCTGGGCCGGGGTCGCGTCGAAGACGGCCCGGAAGTTCTCCAGCGCGATCGTCACGACGGTGATGTCGAGGATCGACATGATCGCCCCGAGCACCACGACTCCGGCGACGATCAGGACCTTGCTGTCGAGCTTGTTGCCACCGGTGGCGGTGGACGGGGTCGCGGTCTCAGTCACTGGCGAAGCCTAAGGAAGGTTCACCTGAGTTGGCGAATCCCTTTCGGGTCTTTCGGGTACGGCGAGTGGTGCCGCGTCACTTCGGCGGTGCGGCGTAAAGCGCCCACTCGGGTTCGGCGTCCACGAAGCCGGCCCGGCGATAGAGCCCGATCGCGGGTCCCTCCGGATCGGCCACGATGACGAGATCGCCCGCGCCCTGGGCCTGCTGGTCGTGAGCGGCGAAGCGCAGCAGCGCGCCGGCGATCCCACGCTGGCGGTAGGCCGGGTCGGTCATCACCTGCTGATAGCGGGCGCGTCCGCTCGGCAGCCGGAAGAGGCCGAGCGTCGACACCGGACGGTCGCCGACCCAGGCGGCGTACCAGCTCCCGTGTCCGGCGGCCGACAGCTCGCGGTGACCGGCGTAGCGGCGCTCCAGGAACTCACGGTGCCCGTCGACGTCACCGCCCTCGAAGTCCAGCAGCTCCATATCGACCAGCGCCGCCCACGGTGCGTCGTTCGCCGGATCGACCGCCCGCAGCTCGACACCGTCGATCGGCTCGACGGGGAGCAGGCTCGATGCGACCAGCGCCTGG
>JGI24770J26754_10003084_pt1 | contig 11235 bp, 10 predicted proteins | sample LakOneMetagenome_FD_26754 | JGI IMG/M metagenome (IMG submission 26754) | reverse complement strand
TCACTTACAAAGATCCCGAAGAACCTGTTCAGGTACCTGCCGGATGCTGTAACAAAAAGTTTATCCAATATTGAAGAGATCAACTTCTCTGTTACCAAAAAAAATGAACAGCTCCATATTACCGGAATGTTAACAAAAACGAAAAACAGCCTGTCGTTGTTTAATTTCTGACAGGTAAATCATCGTTGGCTGTCATAAGGTCAACCTCTCCAAGCGCTTTATTCACAAGCATTTCAGCCGCTCACCGTTTCTTTGGATGAATCAATCCGTGTCATAAGTTGGTTTGCATGCATGGAAAAGACAACTTAGTTTTACATCATCAAAGCAATCGCATCCTGCCGGTTGCCCGTACTGCGGAATTGCTCCGCCTCCTTTTTTAACCTTCTTGCTGCATGATTTAATCCGGTTGTTTGTTAGTAAAAATTTTTATTAACCATTAAATTAAACTTTATGAAACTTAACAAAATCTTCATCGCAATCACTTTTTTTTCGGTAATGCTGTTCACTCAGGCAAATGCTGCCGACACAGCTACCGCTTACGGCATCAACACATTGCCTGTAGAACTTAAATATGCAGGCAATTATAAGAACCAGCCGTTGATACAGCTTAACTTCTCCGGAACAAAAGAAGAAAGCGTATTCAGTATCACAGTAACCGATCAAACGGGTGTTGTACTTTATTCTGCCGATGTCCGGGGTGAAAAAGATTTCTCAAAACAGTTCCTGTTAAACATCGATGATTTAGGTGATGCTGTTTTGAAATTTGAGATCACCGGGAAAAAATCAGGCAAGACGGCCATTTTCCAGGTAAGCAGGCAGCAAAAAGTTACCGAACAGATGGATGTGGTAAAATTATAAATTTTACAAAACCTATAAGGTTTGTTAGGTAAACCTATGAGGTTTGCCGGGCAGGCTGCAGCACCGCAAACCTCATAGGTTTTACTAATCCCCAAAAATAAAAAATCCCACCTGTTATAAAGCAGGTGGGATTTTTATGGATTGATGTGTAAGTTGTTAAGGGAAAATACCTAACTCCGCATAGCTGGTAGCCACTTTGTTGATGGCACTCACATACGCTGCGGTACGCATATCCGGAATATCGGGATTGCTTTTCCAAAGATCCATGATCTCCCTGGTGGCGCTGATCATGGTCTCTTCCAGACCGCTGTGCACCAGTTCCTGTTCATCGGCACCGTGAACGATCGATTTTTTTCCGGCATCGCTCACCTTTTTACCGGTGAGGGTTTCCATCTGGCTGATGATCTGCATATTCATATTCTCATTGAAACGCTTTTCCATACGGCCATAACGAACGTGACTCAGATTTTTCAGCCACTCAAAATAACTCACCGTTACACCGCCGGCATTCAGGTACATATCCGGTACGCAAAGAATTCCTTTTTGTGTAAATATCTCATCTGCTTCCGGGGTGCATGGACCATTGGCTGCTTCACCGATGATCTTTGCTTTTACTCTTGGTGCATTATCACCATTGATCACATTTTCCAATGCTGCAGGAATTAAAATATCACATTCCAGTTCCAGGGCATCCGTATTTTTTGCCAGGTTGGTTGCACCCGGGAAATTCAGGATGCTTCCTGTTTTTTTCCTGTGCTGGAATACTTCTTCTTCATTCAGCCCGGCTGGGTTCATGATAGCCCCTTCGTATTCGGCCAGTGCAATTACTTTGGCACCACCTTCGCGGAAGAATTTGGCGCTGTGATAACCCACATTACCCAATCCCTGCACCACTACTGTCTTTCCTTCAACGCCTATGCCGAGTCCAAGTTTTTTCATCACGTCTTCCATATTACACACTTCACGTATGCCAAAGAAAACACCCAGGCCGGTAGCTTCTTTACGGCCACGAACACCACCTTGTGTAATGGGCTTTCCGGTAACACAACCGGCTGAATCGATCTCTCCTGGTTTTAAAGAACCATAGGTATCCACGATCCACGACATTTCTCTTTCACCGGTACCATAGTCTGGTGCCGGAACATCAATGCCCGGGCCTATAAAATTTTTCTTAACTAATTCTGATGTGTAACGACGGGTGATCTTTTCCAGTTCGTACTCGCTGTATTTACGTGGGTTAATTTTGATGCCGCCTTTACCGCCGCCAAACGGTACATTTACGATGGCGCATTTGTACGTCATCAAACTGGCGAGGGCCATCACTTCATCCTGGTTCACTTCATCACTGAAACGGATACCACCTTTGCAAGGTGTTTTGTGCTGGCTGTGCTGCACACGGTAGGCTTCTATCACTTCAATACTTCCGTCGTCACGCTTTACCGGGAAACGCATTTGATAAACACTGTTACATGCTTTTATCTGTTCTAAGATCCCCAAATCCCACTTTGTGAATTTGGCGGCTTTGTCAAAACTTCTTTCCACGCTATGGAAGAAACTGTAAGGCTGTTGCGCACTCATAAAATTGGTTTAATATTAGCAATCGTTATTTCGAAATCGTTTAAAGGTTTAATGGTTTGATCGTTTAAAGATTCATGCCAACCACTTTACTTTATACCTTATATACTACTAATCTTTTCCTTTCTCCATCCTGGATATCTTCCTGTCTAAGGAAAAAACATAAAAGAACAGGCCTACGAGTATGGTGAGGCAAACAGCTACCACTACATATATCTTTCCATTGCTGCGCATGATACCCTCTGCCCCGGAATTATCCTGTGCAAATGAAATTGCACAAAACAGTAAACTCACAACACAAAACACCAAACGTAAAATAAACTTATTCATTTAGCAGGGTTTTATCTTTAATTAATTGTAACCGTATTTTCAACGTGGCGATCCATACCCCCAGCAAGGTCCAGCCTATAACGGCCGGGTAAAAGATCATGCGCATTCCGGCATCCAGGTCTTTCTGTGCATTCAATGCAGGATTACCGCTGTCGCTGCCCGGTGCACCAGGATGCAGACTTCCCACCAGCCGGGGAATGATCCAGATGCTGGGAAAAAGCATGGCAAAGGCAAAAATATTATACACCGCACTTACCCGGGCTTTTTTATCCATATCTGTAAATGAACCCCTCAGCACAAAATAAGCCCCGTAAATAAGTAAGGCAATGGCGGCACCAATGAGTTTGGGTTCTTTCAACACAGTTCCCAATGACTGACTTTGATCGGTGAGCCAGGTATAATTGGCCCAGATCGACCCGGTGATATAGCCCAATATCCCGAAGAAGGTGCCCACCGCTGCAAAGTGCTGGGCATATATATCGTTCCGCAGGTTAAAGCCGCGGAGGTATTTGATACTGTAAACAAAGCTTATAATGAAGAGGATCATCATCCCAAACCACATACACACATGGAAATACAGGTTACGGATGGATTGATGAATGATAGGAAGGTCGGGCACTGCAACCAGGAAACCAGCCACAACTGTGTAGATCAATAATAACAGGGACAATATTTTCCACCAGTTTTTCTTCAAAAAGAAAGAAATTTATAGAGGGGGCAAAGATAGGGAAGTTGTAGGTTAGGAGTTAGATGTTAGGGGTTATTTTTTCTGTTCTGGAATTTCTGCCCCTTCCTTTCAGATTGATTCAAATAAGCCATAAAAGCGCTGGTCTTTTTACAAAAAAGATCAATCATCTCATAAACTTCATTAAAAGTTTCACGAGATAAATATTTTCTGTCTAAACAGTTATGATACTGAGATTGAAGTTCAGCAGCAGATCCTTTTGCAATACTTAGGAAATTAACAAACTCCAGCCGTCCACCTCTTCCAAATCACTCAGCAATATTCGACATCATTGAACTGGAAGCGCCATTCATCTGATTCTTTAACTTATAATCCTGGGAGAGTTGGCCTTTTTGTGAATGCTCAAAAGTAAATTGCTCAATCTTTCTGGCCAATTGCCATACTTCCAGGTCTTCAAATTTTGTTACTGTTGGCATACCAGCATAATTTTTAATTGGCACAACTCCTAACATCTAACCCCTAACTTTTTCAGTCTTTCCAGAGATATGGAAACAATATTACCGCCATAGCAATTACCAATACGTCGAGCCCGGCGATCAACCCCGCCATTTGCAAGACCATACCTTCCCTGAAAACTTCTGAAAATGCTGACTTACTCAGGCGCATCAATAACAATAATTGTGGTAAGATGACCGGGAAACCGAGGATGGCAATGAGTGCTGCATTCTGTTGTGCCTTGGCTGCAATAGCACTCATTAGGGTGAATACGATGCTGATACCAGCACCCCCAAGTACCACGATCCCGGTAAAGCGAAAGGCATTATCCACCGGGTTGTCTAAAAACACAGAGAACATTAATAAACTGATCAGGCTCATCAGCACCATTAATACCAGGTTGTAGATGATCTTGGCCACAATGAACTCAACCGGTGATGCCACGGAATAAAAATACAGCATGCGGCCCCGGCTCTCCTGTAAAAAACTTTTGGCCACCGCATTTACACAAATGAACAATTGAATGGTCCAGAACAGGCCATTCCATACATTGGCATCGGGTTTATCTATTGACAGGTAAAGAACAAATATGGTGGAAGCGATATAAAGGAGTATACCGTAAAAAGTATGTTTCTGCCTGAACTCGAGCAGCACGTCTTTTGATACCAGTGTGAAGATCCTTTTTGTCATCATTGCAAATTACTAACATTCATCGTAGCATGATTTTTTTTCTATGTTGAATACCCGGGACTGCTTTTATGGGTTCCATTGAACAATGGATCCCTGCCCGGGCTAATTTATCCACAAGAATTCCAACATCGAAATCTTTCTACAATATGAAATAAGTATTAAATATATATTACAAAATATTTTTACTAAAACTAAAGCAATTATGAAAAAATGTTTAATGATCTGCCTGCTGATGACAGGCTTGATTTGTGCCGACAAATCAAAAGCACAGGATATCATGAAGGGGCAACCCGGCATGTATCCCGAACAAATGATCTTCAAAGCCAATGCGCCTGTCTTTAAAAAAGGAGCAGTACTGGTTGCCGATGCTGCAGGTAAAATAACGGCAAGCAATGATGCCCTGCTTAACCGGTTTGAAAAAGACAATTTGGGTATTGAGCACTACCGCTACCAGCAAACCTTTGCAGGCATCCCGGTAGAACATGCCACGTACGTTGTACATGTAAAGGATGGTATCGTTAGCAGCCAGAACGGAAAATGGATCAAAGATTTTCCTTCTTCCCTTCAGTCATCCCCTTCCATTAACAAGACCACGGCATTGAATAAGGCAATGGCTTTTGTTGGAGCAAGGGAATACAAATGGCAGGTACCTTCAGAAGAAGCATTCCTGAAAAAAGAGCAGAACGATCCCCATGCAACATTTTATCCTAAAGCAGAACTGGTTTATTACAGTGGCGAAGAAGAAGTGATCCCTGCACAACTGCGTCTTGCCTATAAACTTGACATTTATGCTCAATATCCGCTCAGCCGCCAGTTGGTATTTGTGGATGCGGTAAATGGAAAAATTCTCGGCAAACGGGAAATGATCCATACAACCAATGCCACCGGTACCGCCATTACTGCATACAGCGGTACCCAAACCATTACTACTGATTTTACCGGAAGTACATATCGCCTTCGTGAAACCGGCAGGGGCAATGGCATCAACACCTACGATATGCGTTTGGCGGGAACAAACTATAATGCAGCAGTTGACTTTACCGATGCAGACAATACATGGAATAATGTAAATGCCAATAAAGACCAGTATGCAACCGACGGACATTGGGGTACAGAAAAAACATACGATTATTATTTAAGCAAATTCAACCGCAACAGTGTTGACAATGCCGGCTTTGCACTGAACAGTTATGTGCACACAAACCTGGTGGCATTTGGCTATGGTAATAATATCAATGCATTCTGGGACGGAACCCGTATGACCTATGGCGATGGCGGAACAAGTGGTTCTACTACCTATACTCCGCTAACAGCCCTGGACGTATGTGGCCATGAAATAACACATGGTGTTACCGAAAGAACGTCAAACCTCACTTACTCAAATCAATCTGGTGCAATGAATGAAGGTTTCAGCGATATCTTTGGAACAGCCATTGAATTTTATGCAAAAGGTGCCAATGGCAACTGGAACATTGGTGAAAACATCGGCGCTGCTTTCCGTAACATGAGCAATCCTAATCAGTTCAGTCAACCCGATACTTATTTGGGAACATTCTGGTATACCGGCACTGCAGATAACGGCGGCGTGCATACCAACAGCGGCGTGTTGAATTTCTGGTTCTATTTATTGTCACAGGGCGGAAGCGGAACCAATGATATTGGAAATGCTTATACGGTAACTGGTATCGGTATTGATAAAGCAGCGGCCATTGCCTACCGGACCAATACTTTTTATCTGATCTCAACTTCCAACTATGCCAGTGCAAGAACCTATGCCATACAATCTGCAACCGACCTGTATGGTGCAGGAAGTGCGGAAGTAATCGCTACCACCAATGCCATGTATGCGGTTGGCATCGGCGCTGCGTATAGTGTATGTGGTACAGCACCATCAGGTTTAGCAACATCTGTTATAACAAACACCAGCGCTACGGTTAGCTGGACAGCAGTTAGCGGAGCTGTAAACTATGATGTGGATTACAAACTCAACTCCTCATCTACCTGGACAAATGCAGCAACAGCCACCACAGCTACTTCAGTTGGCTTGAGCGGATTGACATTAGGATCATTGTACGACTGGAGAGTAAGGGCCAATTGCAGCACAGGAAGCAGTGGATATACCCAGGCACAGTTTACAACCACCGGCGGTACTTCCTGCTCAACAGCCTTTGAGCCTAATGAAACACAGGCAACCGCGGCCACCATCAGTTCTGGTGTAACCAATACTTCAGCCATCAGTTCAACAACGGATATTGATTATTACAAGATCGTAACAACGGCCACCAGTAATAATGTTTATAACCTTGTTGGGCCTGGCGGTGTTGATTATGACCTGTACATTTATAACAGCGCAGGTACACAGATAGGTTCGGGTACAGGATCTACAGCTACTGAAACGGTAACATTAAACAGCCAGGCAGCAGGCACTTATTATATTAAAGTGATCGGGTACAACGGTGCCAACAGTGCAACATGCTATACCATTAAAGCAACGGCTACAACAGTAACAAGTTGCCAGAGTGCTTATGATGTATCTACCAACGGTACAATCTCAGGTGCTGCATTGATTCCATTCAATACAAATATTACCGGCCTGATCAGTCCTACAGGAGATAATGATTACTATAAGTTTGTTATCACCACCGGCGGCACTGCAACGGTAACGCTGACAACACTACCCGGCGATTATGATCTAACCGTTGTTAACAGTGCAGGAACCCAACTCGCCATTTCACAAAACGGCGGTACCAGCAGCGAAACCATTACCCGAACTTATACTGCAGGCACCTACTATGCAAGAGTGTATGGTTATAATGGCGCCAACAGTGCCACTACCTGCTACACATTAAAAGTACAGTTGGGTACGGCATCAATAGCTGGTGAAGGAACGGAGATCACCAACAGCGATGTATTGAAAGTATATCCAAATCCCGCCAGTGATGTTTTGAACATAAGCGTTCCGGGACTGAACGGCAACCAAAGCAGCATCAGGGTGGTGGATATGAAAGGAACCGTGATGATGGAAGAAAAGATAACCCGTAGTTTACAACAGATCAACATATCCAGACTGCCTAAAGGCGTTTATATGCTGAAGCTGATGAACGGAGATAAAACAACCACATCTAAGTTCATTAAAGAATAAAGAAGGTTTTGGTTAATAAAAAAAACATCCCCCCATGGGGGGATGTTTTTTTTCATATAATTCTGAATCAGTTTTAGAGCTGTGCACAGATCCGGCACCTTGGTTCATACACATCTTTTTCACCCAGCAGCACCTGTCCGCCCTCATTTATTTTGCGATAGCTTATGTTGGCAATATTGCCGCATACCTGGCAAATAGCGTGCAGNTTGGTAATATAATCNGCCTTGGCCAANAGGTTTGGCATCTGGCCAAAAGGATTGCCCTGGTAATCCATATCCAGTCCGGCTACNATCACCCGTATGCCTCTTTGGGCCAGTTGTTCACATACATTACTTATCTGGTCNTCGAAGAACTGGGCCTCATCAATGCCCACCACATCCACGTCCTGCGCCAGCAGTAAAATGGTCTGCGAATTATCTACCGGCGTAGAAAGGATGGCATTGGTATCGTGGCTTACGATCTTTTCCTGGTCGTAACGTACATCAATGGACGGTTTAAATATCTCCACCTTCAGGTTTGCGATCTTCACCCGCTTTAAGCGGCGTATCAGTTCTTCCGTTTTACCACTGAACATACTGCCACAGATCACTTCGATCCAGCCTCTGCGCTCTCCTTTCAGGTTTGGTTCTATAAACATTTAGCTATATTTTTTAAAAATCTGTTTGTAACTTGGGGACCGCAATCTATTATTTACCCCGCCTTCCTGAACCGGGCATCAAAAGTATATTAATATCATGGAAAGAGTGGAAACACTCCTGAAAAAATTACAGGACCAGTTTGCGCAAAATGCTGCCCCCGTGCAATTGCTGCTTACCGTTCAGATGCTGCAGGCGGAGTTACTCCACCTGCAGGGAAGTCATGGACCTTCGGTGATCAATAATGATGTGGCCGTTACTGTTTCAAACATGATCGCCCCGGTAAACCAGCCAGCCAACGATCATATTGACATGGAGATAAAAACGGTGGAAGTATTACAGGTGGATGAAGCTGAGATTGAAGCCGAACTGGAAGAGATAAAAAAGAATGCCGAGGCCATGCAGAAAATAAGCCTGCAGCATAAGCCGCATATTATCATAGACAGCGAAGAAGACATTCCCACACTTGCACACCAACCACAAAAACAACCTCCGCAACCCGAAGATAACCCGAGAGAGATCAATGAATCCGTTGGCGTAAATGGAGTTGCTTCCATAAACGAACGGTTAAAGCAATCAAGAATAGACCTGGGAGAAACACTTACTGAAGTGCCGATCAGGGACCTGCGGAAAGCCATTGGCGTTAATGACCGCTTCTTATTTATTAATGAACTGTTCCGGGGTGATGAAGTTGCTTATGAAAGAAGCATCAAGACGATCAACAGTTTTTCCATCTTCCCCGAAGCGGAATACTGGATACAGCGTGAGCTGAAAGTAAAGAACGGATGGAATGACAGCAATGAGATCGTTCAGCAGTTTTATCAGCTCGTTAAAAGGCGTTTTTCCTGAATGAACTGAATTATTTTTTTTGATGCTCCTGCATTTGCATACACATAATTCTTTGCCGCTTCTCCCCTTTTCATTCTGTCTTCTTCATCACTCAGCAGCTTATTTAAAACATCTTCCAGGTTAATGAGCCCATCAACACTGATGCCTCCACCCGCCTCAACCAAACCACTTGCTTCAATAAATTTTTCATACACCGGGCCAAACAGAACTGGTTTGCCGTAAACCGCTGCTTCCAGTACATTGTGAACACCCTCTTCGCCAAAGCCGCCGCCAACATACGTGATGGTTGCATATTTATAAAGACGGGCAAGCATGCCAACATTATCGATGATAAGTACATTGGTGGTCGGTGGTCGGTGGCCGGTGGCCGATTGCAATTCCGAATAAAAAACAGGATTCACAAACGCTGCTTTTACATCTTTTAAATTCGCTTCATCAATTTCGTGCGGGGCGATGATGAATTTTAACTGTGGGTTTTGTTTTATAAAATGCAACAATTCGATTTCATCTTCTTCCCAGGTACTGCCGGCAACGATCACAACATCATCACCACAGAATTCCTTAATGGCCGGAACTGCCTGGTGGTTTTCTGCGATCTCGATCACCCGGTCAAAGCGGGTATCGCCATTGATGGATACATTGTTGCTGAAACCAAGTTGTTGAAGTAATTGCTTCGATTCATCATTCTGCACAAAGAAATGCGTGAACGACTGCAGCATCTGTTTCCATATCGCACCATACCATTTAAAGAAAGGCTGGTTATTTCTGAATATGCCCGATACAAGCAGCACCGGAATTTTCCGTTGCTTTATTTCCTGCAGGTAATAAAACCAGTATTCATATTTTACCCAAAGCACCAGGCAGGGGTCAACCGCATCCAGGAATTTCTTTGCGTTCACAGGAGAATCCATCGGCAGGTAAAAGATATGATCAGCCCCTTTATAGTCCTTCATCACTTCATACCCCGATGGAGAGAAAAATGTCAGTACAATTTTTAATTCTTCTGCTGAGCCCGTTGAAGCATTCATTTTTAATTCTTCCAATAAAGGCCTCCCCTGTTCAAACTCGCCCAGGCTGGCACAGTGCATCCAAATCGTTTGACCGTTGTTCGTTGACCGTTGTTCGTTGATCGCAGGGAAGATATCCTTTCGTCCTTGCAGCCATTTTTTGGCCTTGGGATTCCAGGTAGATGCGATCCTGACTCCGGTGGAATACAGCAGCAGAAATAGATTATATAAGAATTGTCCCGGCATGTAATTTCAACAAATCTAACCGCTATTTTTTAATTGCAGGAGGCACATATTACAAATTCCACATTCCTGATCCAATCCTTATCTTTGCGGCGCATAAAATTCATACACATGAGGCCCCTGCAAATGGTTGATACCAAAACCCAGTACCAGAAAATAAAAAAGGAAGTTGACGCTGCCGTAATAGGAGTAATGGAAAGTTCCATGTTCATCGGCGGTAAAGCAGTAAATGAGTTTGCAGAAAACCTGGCAAAATACCACGGCAGCAAACATTGCATTCCCTGTGCCAACGGAACCGACGCCCTGCAGATAGCCATGATGGCTCTTGGCATGCAGCCCGGAGATGAAGTGATCGTTCCTTCTTTTACTTACATAGCTACGGTTGAAGTAGCAGGCCTGCTTCACATAAAACCCATCTTTGTTGAAGTAGACCAAAAAACTTTCTGCATCGACCCGGCTGTTATCGAAAAAGCCATCACCCCTAAAACAAAAGCGATCGTTCCGGTGCACTTATATGGCCAGGCTGCCGACATGGAAAAAATAATGGCCATTGCTGCAAAGCATAACCTGTTTGTGATTGAAGACAATGCCCAGGCCATTGGCTGTGATTATACCTTCAGCAACGGAATGGTTAAAAAGACCGGAAGCATCGGCCACATCGGCTGTACTTCTTTTTACCCTTCGAAGAACCTGGGCGCTTTTGGCGATGGCGGGGCCATGTTCACC
>JGI24770J26754_10003082_pt1 | contig 11237 bp, 10 predicted proteins | sample LakOneMetagenome_FD_26754 | JGI IMG/M metagenome (IMG submission 26754) | reverse complement strand
TTTAGCTGCAAAAATAGATGCTGCCCGTGAGATTCTTAAAAGTAATTGACATAACCAAAATGTATTTTGGATGCTTCCCGCAGGTTTAGTTTCACATCATTCCGTTTACCTGCTGCATAACTGATGTTGAGCAAACCAAATTTTGTTTCGAAAGCCAGGCCAAGGCCGGCACCGATATAACTGTTTTTCAGATCTATAGTTTGGTACTTATTTTTCACCCAACCGCCATCTACAAATCCAAACAGGAAAGAATTGAGATCGATCCGGTATCGGTATTCGGCCGTCAGCACAGCGTATTGCGTGGCATAAATACTTTCCTCGCTGAATCCACGCAGCAGTTTATATCCGCCTATCTGGAATAATTCGTTACGGAATATGTTGGGGCTTGTAAATACCCCGCCATTAACAGCTGCTTTGAATGTAGCTTGTTTGCCTACCGGAAAATAATGAGATGCACTGAGCTTTATCTTAAACTGGTAGGCCCTTTCCTTCAGCGAATCATAAAGACTGGCATAATTGAAAGAAGGATCTTTAATGCTTATCACGTCATTATTACGCTTTATATTTTTAATACCCACAGATGCTGTCAGTTTTATTTCATTCCCTTTTCTTGGGTTAAGGCGGTAATCTGTTTTACTCCAGTCGTAATCCAGCCCGATATTCACAGCGCTTACATCAATATTCGGCGGAAGTGTCTTCGTCGCTTTCACCTGGTTGGTATCAACTCCATTCGCCAGCAGAAAACTGTTTTGCCACTGCACAAATATTTTTCCCGACTGGTTTGCAGATAAAAGATACTGAACCCCCAACAGTGCATTTACTTGCAAAAAAGTGGAATCTTTTTTAAACAGGTCAAATGCAAAATCAAATCCAAAGGAAGAATTAAAGATATAAGGTTGCTGGTATCCAAGGTTAAGCCGGGGCGATTTAGCCTGCAACTGTTGCCAGTTGAGCAAAATAGTTTCGCCATTATTCAATGCATTTTTTAAGTTGAGGTTCACATCGGCGGTAAGCTGCAGTTTACCCGTCTGACTGGCATTGGGCAAAAACCCGATCAGGAAATTGGCCTGGCTGCTTCGCCTGGGTGCCAGGTAAAGATTGAGCACCGCCCCTGTTCCAAGCATGGTAATATCGTTGTGTTGTACTTCCTGCAGGTAAGGCAATTCAAGCAATCGTTTACTTACCTGCTCCAGTTTTGCTTTGTTATATAAACTGCCATTAGGAATATCCAAGTAATGCCGGAGAAATTTTTTTGAGATCTTAACCTTACCAAAAACACGAATACTGTCTAGCTTATACAGGGGGCCTTTCTTCGCCCTGAGCAGAGCATCCATCTTGTTATCATCTAACCGGATGCTGTCTAAAAATATTTCGGCAAACGGGTAGCCGCTCTTTTCATAATGATCCAGCAACCGTTGCTGCAAGGCTACCAATTGCTGAATATTAAGCAGTTTACCCTGGTAATCCTTTTCCCGGAACCTGCTGGCATCCATCGCCGTTTTGTCAATTCCATCCGGCATTAATTTTATCCATTGATATTGTTTGCCCAGGAACAAATAGATGGAAGTGAAATTTTCATTTTCAAAAATACTGTCAACCGATGCAGTAGGGTAACCTTTTGAGCCAAGTAATACAGGCAGGCCCTGGATGTAGCTGCTGCAAAGAGATTTGCTGGCAAACGTTGTTTGTAATTTTAAAGGCTGCAGGTTAAACGAGCTATCTTTGTCAACAAGTTGAATTCTTAGCTGGTAGAGCGCATTCTTAGGCACCTGTGCTGCAGATTGCAATGCAGGCAATAGAAACCCTGTGCACAACAATACAGGAAACAGAACTTTACGACTTAATAATTTAACGGGAGTCATCAATAACCAAATCTAAAATATTTCCCCGTACTTACCGGGGACTAAATCATAAATCTTTGCCGGGCATTTACATACATATCCCTTTTTGCAAACAGGCCTGCCATTATTGTAATTTTCATTTTTCCACTTCCCTGGCGCTGAAGGAAAAAATGATCGAAGCAATTATTAAGGAAATAAACTTAACCAGGACAGGCAAACAAGACAAATCCGGAATCATCTCAACACTTTATTTCGGCGGCGGCACACCAAGTATTTTAACCATAGCTGATCTGAAATTGATCTTTAAAGCATTGCAGGATCATTTTGTTTTTGCCGGTGACATTGAAATTACCCTGGAAGCAAACCCTGATGATATCAGTGCTTCTAAACTAGAAGAATGGAGATCCGTTGGCGTTAACCGCCTGAGTGTGGGCATCCAGAGTTTTGTGGATGAAGAATTAAAATGGATGAACCGGGTACATACGGCAGCAGAGTCGCTGAATTGTATTGATGTGATTCATAGAGCTGGCATCAATAATTTCTCAGTGGACCTGATCTATGGCTCGCCTTTACTGAGTGATGATAACTGGAAACGGAATGTGAAAACCGTGATTGAAAAAAATATTCCCCACATATCCTGCTACGCCTTAACCGTGGAACCAAAAACAGCTTTAGACAAATTGATCGCTTTGCATAAAAAAGAACCGGTTGATGCTGAAAGGCAGGCAAGGCAGTTTTTACTTTTGATGAAGTGGATGGAAGAAGCCGGATACGAACATTACGAGATAAGCAATTTTGCAAAACCCGGTTTACGGAGCAAACACAACAGCAGCTATTGGTCGGGTGAGCCGTACTATGCCTTTGGCCCTGCAGCGCATTCTTTTGATGGTAAAAAAAGAAGATGGAACATTGCAAACAACGCTTTATACATTCAGTCTTTAGAAAAGGGAGTGACTCCTTTTGAAGAAGAAACGCTGACAGAAACGCAACAACTGAATGAATACATCATGACGTCGTTGCGAACAATGGAAGGGCTGAACCTAGACCACGTGAGCAAGACATTTGGGGAAGAGAAAAAAAATATACTTCAATCTGCCGGCCGCAGGTTCCAAAGCACGGGTAAATTACAAATTGAAAATGCAAGGATCATTTTAACCAAAGAAGGAAAATTATTTGCCGATGGAATAGCGGCAGATCTATTTTTTTGAGTGGTGATAGTTCTTTTTAACCTGCTTTACAATCTCAGCAATTGTCAAACACGCCAGCATGAAGAGCAAGGCAGAAGCACCAATATTTGAAAAAGAGAAAGGCATGGTTTTAATTTCTACTGTAAAGTTAGAACATTCCTATATCAAGGCCTGCTCAATTGTGTTAAAACCTTCTGCAGCCGGCAAATTCTCCCACAAAATTTTATAAATGGTATCGGCAATGGGCATATCGGCCATAACTTTTTGATTGATAATGTGCATACATTTACCGGCATAATAGCCTTCGGCGACCATGCTCATCTCCAACTGTGCAGCTTTTACAGAATACCCCTTCCCGATCATATTACCGAAAGCCCGGTTACGGCTGTGAAGTGAGTAACAGGTAACCAGCAGATCGCCCAGGTAAACAGACGCCGCATAGTTATGAGGACGGTGTTCTTCCGATGGTTGCCTGATATCGGTATGCCCGACTTCAATATTTTTTATACCTGCTTTTTTCAGAAACCCCGCCATTTCGTCGGCACAATTGGCAATAAACACACTCAGGAAATTATCACCATAATCAAGTCCGTGGGCAATACCGGCACCTACCGCATAAATATTCTTCAGCACTGCTGCAAACTGAACACCATAGATATCGTTATTCTCTACAGTATTTAAGTAAGGCGTTTTAAAACAGGCAGCAATCTCATGGGTTGTCTTTTCATCAATACCCGTGAAAGTGAGGTAAGATAATTTCTCTGATGCCACTTCTTCTGCATGGCAAGGCCCCAGTACCGCAAAGTAATTTTTTAATGCAACATCGAATTCATTTTTCAGGTATTCATTCAGCAGTAAATTATTGTCTGGTAAAACACCTTTAATGGCAGATATGATCTTCTTCCCCGAAAAAACAGTACGGTCCAATCCATTTAATGCAGGCACGGCATAAGCGGAGGGAACAACCATTACAATGCAATCACTGTGTTCTATTACTTCAGCCGGGTTTGTGGTGAGCCTTAGTTTTGTAATGTCTAAATGTGCCGTCGGCAGGTATCGCGGATTATGATGGCGGGCCTTTATGTATTCAATGTCTTCTTTGCTGCGGTTCCACCAGTAGATGGAATTTCCGTTGTCGGTTAATATTTTCGCTATCGCCGTTCCCCAGCTTCCGCTTCCTAATATTCCAAAAGTCATCGTTTAATTCGTTTAAAAGTTTAAGTCGTTCAAAACGTTTAAACCGTTAAACGCCTGAAACGATTAAACGTTTTACAACCCTAATTTATCAACCGCCAACTGTGCGGCGATCTGGCTGGCATCTTTTTTATTATATCCCTTTGCTTCGGCGATCAATTCACCATCTACCGTAGCACCAATTGTAAACAACCGCCGGCCATTCTCAAATTTCTCATCCAGGGTTTCAAACTCCAGTGCCTTGCCGTTCTTATTTGCCCAGCCGTATAATCTGTTTTTAATGTTGATCTCGATCACTTCCAGGTCATCAATGAACATGTGTGGCATGATGATGTATTTTTCCACCCACTTATGCGTACCTGCATAACCTTTGTCCAGGTAAACAGCCCCGATCAACGCCTCCAACGTGTTACCAAATATCTGGGAAACCTTTAGGGCATTGTCATACTTGTTGTAAAATGTGATCTTCTTGATACCCATCTTCAGGGCAATGTCATTCAGCTTCTGGCGGTTCACCATTTTGCTCCGCATCTCGGTTAAAAAGCCTTCGCCTTTGTAGGGATATTTACGAAAGAGGTAGTGAGCCACCACCGAACTTAATACCGCATCGCCCAAGAATTCAAGCCGCTCATTGTTCTCATCGGCCCCTTCCCGTACACTGCGGTGACTGAGTGCCGTTTTATACAAAGCAATGTTGCCGGGTGAAAAGCCCAGGACATTATTGAGCTGCTTCCGGAAGTCCCGGTTACTGTTCTGGCTTTTGAATAGGTCCTTTATGAATTGCAAAACGGAAAATGGTTTGCGTGAAATTAATCTTATTTAGGACAGATAAAATTAAGATTTTTTTATCTCCCATAGCTAAGGTAAAATGGTTAACGGGCAAAACAAACTTTTATTCTTTACGGTAAAGAAAGAATAAAATATTAAGCAATGTATTTTTTAACAATAACCGAAGCATTATGCCCGCCAAAACCGAAGGTATTGCTCAGGGCGGCGTTCACCGTGCGGTGCTGTGCTTTATTAAATGTGAAGTTGAGTTTAGGATCCAGCTCCGGGTCATCGGTAAAGTGATTGATGGTGGGAGGAATGATATCTTTTGTAACCGCCATGATACAGGCCAGTGCTTCCAGCACACCGGCAGCCCCCAGGCAATGCCCGGTCATGCTTTTGGTACTGCTGATGTTTAAGTTATAAGCATGTTCTCCGAATACTTTAAGAATGGCTTTTGTTTCGGCATTATCGCCCAAAGGAGTTGAGGTACCATGCACATTGATGTAGTCAATATCCCCGGGATTCATCGCTGCGTCTTTTAAGGCAGCGATCATCACATTTTTTGCACCTAGCCCTTCGGGATGAGGGGCCGTTATATGATATGCATCGGCAGTAGCACCGCCTCCGGCTATTTCGCAATAGATCTTTGCACCTCTCGCAAGTGCATGCTCAAGACTTTCCAGCACCAGAACACCGGCACCTTCTCCCATTACAAAACCATCTCTGTCCTTGTCAAACGGGCGGCTTGCGGTAGATGGACTGTCGTTGCGTTCGCTCAATGCTTTCATGGCATTAAAACCACCCACGCCTGCTGCGCTGATAACGGCTTCGCTTCCCCCGGTAAGGATGATATCGGCCTTTCCCAAACGGATATTATCAAAAGCATCAATAATAGCATTGGTACTGGATGCGCAGGCGCTTACCACGGCAAAATTTGGCCCACGGAACCCATGCCGCATGGAGATCTGGCCGGCAGCAATATCCAATATCATTTTGGGAATGAAGAAAGGATTAAAGCGTGGCGTACCATCGCCCAGGGCAAAGTTGGTAACTTCTTCCTGGAAGGTGATCAGGCCGCCAATACCACTGGCGAAAATGACCCCTACCCGGTCGGTATCAACATTTTCTTTGCTGATGCCGGCATCTTTTACAGCTTCATCGCTGGCTATAAGTGCAAACTGGGTAAAGCGGTCGATCTTACGGGCTTCCTTGCGATCGAGGTAATTGGTGGGTTCAAAATCTTTAACCTCACAGGCAAACCTGGTTTTAAACTTGCTGCAGTCGAATTGTTTGATATTATCGCAGCCGCTAACTCCATCGTTCAAACCCTGCCAATACGTTTCAACAGTTTTGCCCAATGGCGTCAGAGCTCCCAACCCGGTAACTACAACTCTTTTTAAAGCCATAAAATTTGCCTGTGATAATTAAATTAATTACTTAGCATGCTCTTCTAAGTACGCATTAGCCTGGCCAACCGTAGTGATGGTTTCAGCCTGCTCGTCAGGAATAGAAATATTAAATTCCTTTTCAAATTCCATAATAAGTTCAACAGTGTCCAGGCTGTCGGCGCCTAAATCATTGGTAAAAGAAGCTTCAGGGGTTACCTCCGCCTCATCTACTCCTAATTTGTCAACAATTATTTTCTTTACTCTTGTTGCAATGTCTGACATGATTGTAAAATTTAGTTTGTATAGGGTGCAAAAATATACATTTTGAGATAAATACAAAGAAATAGATATTGTTTGGTTATAAACGGTTTTTGCGCCTTATAAGCCCGGTAAAATTGAGGTTTAAAGCGGTTTTGACCGGTTATTTTTTTGAGCCGGTTCATTCACTCAAAAGTCCATGGCAGTTTTTTAACATGGATGCAGGATACCAAAAAGTTTGTATATTGGTAATTCATCTTTAACTAAAAACTTCACCCCTTTACCAAAACCTTACCTGTTATGGCCTTAAAACAAATAGACCACGGTACAAAGGAATACCAACAGATGGTGAAACTCAGGAACGATATCCTGCGCCAGCCTCTCGGACTTTCTTTTACCGAAGAAGAGCTGGCAAAGGAAAAAGAAGACATCCTGATCGGTGCTTTTGATGATGATGAGATGCTGGCTTGCTGCATGCTTACCAAAGCAGGTAACAACTGTTTGCGGCTCCGGCAGATGGCCGTTCAGAATAACCTCCAGGGAAAAGGCATTGGGGCCAGTATGATGAACTTTGCTGAAACCGTTGCCCGGGATAAAGGGTTTAAAAAACTGGTGATGCATGCCCGCAAAACAGCGCTTGGCTTTTATGAAAAGTTAGGCTACCATGTTGTAGGCGATGAATTCACCGAAGTAACCATCCCGCACTATGTAATGGAAAAGAATTTATAAAAACTGGCCGCGTAAATTATTTCCGGGAAATTTTCTCTTTGATCATATTCCTTGCTTCATGCACGGCATCGCCTGCAAACGCATCTTTTGGAACAATAAAAAATGATCTGCTATTAAAATAAAGATGAAAGAAATGCGGGCTCTCTATCCAGGTACTGAATTCCTGCCAGCCCCAGCTACGGCCTCCCCGTTCATTCTCTATACGGAATTCTTCATCCGATAATTTTGCCCGGAAACGGTCTTTGAATGTATCGGCCTTCCGGTAAACCATGTATGGCAGCAGGAACCAGAACGTGACCATCAGCATGAACCACAAAAAAGAACTCACCAGGAAAGCAAAGGGAGATATCTTCTTAAAGAAGAATAACCCGGCAGAAAGCATCGCAAACACGTTTACCAGGATCATCATTATCTTGATCTCTTTGCGGGTGATAAAATGATACCGCAATGCCTGTATCACTTTCTTTTTGTCGTACGTAAAAAATTCAGAAGTCATCCGGCAAAGATAAGTACCGCCCATCAGTTACAAACATCTCCCGCAACTTTGCCGCCACCGTCTGCCGGCATACCGCCGATCAGGTGCTCACGCAAAGCCGCATTAAAAAAAACAACCCGGCGGTTTTGTGCCTTGCCATCCGGCGTACTGTTTTCTGCAACGGGCTTGCTTCCGCCAAAACCTACAGCAACCAGGCGTTTGCATCCACCCCCATTTCAACCAGTTTTTTACAGATTGCGAGCGCCCTTTTTTCACTCAGCAATTGGCTGGCATTTGCGTCGCCGGAATTATCGGTATGGCATTCTACCCGTAACAGGCTGATGTATGACTTATCGGAAAGATATTGCTTAACTGTTTCCAGTGCAGCCATGCTCTCCGGCTTCAGCTTATCACTGCCGGTTTCAAACAATACCTGTTTGGCAATTTTCACTTCATTGCCCTCCAGTTTATAATCCTGCGCATAACACGCAGTGGCAAATAAAACAAAAAGAATGACCAGGTTCCATTTCATAACGGTTGATTTAGTTGTACAAATATCTGTTGTTGCCAGGCGCAAGTAATACCCGCTTAAAGGTATTTATCTTATTGGTTTACTTTTGAGATCATGTTCTCTTTAAAAGCCCCCATCAAATATAAACAGGCGGTCCTGCTTTCATCGCTGCTGTTTTTCTGCTTTATTTCCTGTAACCCCAAAAAAGAAGACAGGCAGGTTGAACGTGGTTTTTATTACTGGAAATCTGTTTTTGGTCTGACCAGGTTTGAAGAACAACAACTTGATTCGCTCAAGGTAAAAACGATCTATCTTAAGTTTTTTGACGTTGGCTGGAATGAAGAAGACAGATCGCCGGTGCCCATAGCAAAACTGCAAACCACAAACTACAAACCCCGGAATACAATTCAAATCATCCCAACCGTATTCATTACCAACGAATGTATTCAGGAAATTGATTCATCGAAGGTAGCCGTGCTTGCTAACCGGATCTATTCATTGATACAGGATATCATTATCGGCAACAGTTTTAATTCCATAAAAGAAATACAAATTGACTGCGACTGGACCGAAGCTACCAGAGAAAAATATTTCCGGCTGCTGAATGACCTCAAACTTCAAACAAGAAAATACAAACTCTCCTGCACCATCCGCCTTCATCAAATAAAATTCGTAGCCAAAACAGGCGTGCCGCCGGTTGACCGTGGCCTGCTCATGTGCTACAACATGGGCAATTTAAGGAACCCCGCAACGAAAAATTCCATCCTTGAAACGGACGAGTTAAAAAAATACACCGGCAATCTTTCTAACTACCCTTTACCGCTTGATGTGGCTTTCCCGTTATTTGACTGGAAGGTTCTATTCCGGAACAATACCTATGCAGGCCTGCTTCAAAACTTACCCGATACTATTTTCACAGATGCGTTCGTAAAAAAAACCGGCAACCGGTATGAGTTGATGAAAGACTCATTGCTGAATGGATTTGACCTGAGAAAAGGCGATATCATCCGCAACGAACAATGTGACCTGAAAGAAATTCTATCCGCAGCAGGCGAAATAAGCAGGCACCTGAAAAATACCCCGCTAAGGGTATCACTCTACCACCTCGATTCTGTAATTTTAAGTAAATACACAACACATGAACTGGAAAGTATTTATAACAGCATGCATTAGTGCTGCCATTGTTTCATTCCCGCAAAACATCATCGGCTGTGGCCCTGAACCAGATCCTTATGATTATTATACTTCATTCTTTCACCAGAACCTGCCTGATGCAAAAGGATACCGGCCGTTTTACTATACCAGTTATGTTTTTTTATACGATGAAACCGAGCCGGTAAAAACAACGGACCTGCTTGCAAAGGAATGGGCCGATTATTGTTCGGCTCCCGTAAATGCAGCTGANGCTAAAAATTTAGTGAATAAATTCTCTGCAAAAGACCTCTATAACCTTTATTACCACATTGAAAAAGACCAGCCGCTTAAANTACCNGATTCTGTTAAGCAAAACAGCATGACGGATTATTTCATCAAAAGCAAAGACCTGGAAGCGCTTGGTTATATTCTTTATGCCAAACAGCAGGAGTATTGCGTGCTTGGCAGCGCCGAAGACTGGCAGGAGCCTTACCGGGATAGCCTGAAAATGGCAAAGCTGATAAAGAACGGGCAGCAATTATACGTTGCTGCAAAAAAAGATTTTTTCAAACAGAAATATGCTTACCTGGTTTTACGGCTGGCACATTACAGCGGCCGCTACCATGATGTGATCAGTTGGTATGATGAATACNATGCAGGGAAAAATGCCCATACAGTTGTTGGCCCCCTTTGCACCGCATTAAAGGCCGGCGCCTTATTCCGTACCGGGAGAGGAAAAGAAGCGGCTTACCTTTTCAGCAAAGTGTTTTCGGCCACAACGGCAAAAAGAATCTCAAATTACCTGGGCTTTAAATGGAGTGTGTATCCAAAGTTTGATAAAAAAGAATACCTGGCGCTNTGTAANAATGACAATGAAAAAGCCTCCATGCTTGCTCTATTCACCATGGGCAGCACCGGCAATGACCTGGATAACCTGCAGGAGATCTTCAAACTNNATCCTGCCAGTGAAGAACTGGAAGTACTGGTTGTTCGGGAGATAAACAAACTGGAAGAAAAATATTTTTCACCGGCNATACAAAAAGAGAGCGGTGGCAAAACATTCTATTTCAACTGGACAGAAGAAAGTCCGGACAGCATCATCACCGATGCCGGGAATGAAGTGAAGGCCCTGGCAACTTTCTTACACAATGCAGCGCAAAACAATAAAGTAAAAAATGCCGGNCTGTTTGAAACAGCTGCTGCCTATGCCGCTTACATCATAAAGGATTACCCAACAGCAAAAAAATATTTATCAGCTGCAGAAAAAATGCCCCTCACCCAAAAAGTAAAAGATCAATGGGCGATTACCAACCTGCTCGTAACCATCAATGAGAAGGAAAAAATTGATGCGGCCTTTGAAGAGCAGCTGGTTCCTTCGTTAAGCTGGCTCCAGGAAAGGGTAAGATCGGAAGAGCCCGTTAAAGTAGACAATGGCTATGACCAGGAAGGGATACGGCAATGGAAAACCATTTACCGGAACCTGATGAGTGATATCCTTGCAAAACGCTACCACAAACAGGGTAATATTGTAAAAGAAGCGTTGTGTGTAGGTACCGCAGACTGGATCATGAATTACGAGTATTCAGCCGGCGGNGTAGATTTTTTACGGAATAACCTGGCAAGTAAGGACGTAGAAGAATTGTATGCNTTGTTTAAAAATAAACAGGCAGGTAAATTTGATAAGTACCTGCTTAACCACAACAAGATCTTTGAGAACAACGTGGTTGATTTTGCCGGCACTTCTTACCT